>Ga0209698_10004246_pt1 | contig 15731 bp, 15 predicted proteins | sample LitLauG_LLR_2012_FD_187203 | JGI IMG/M metagenome (GOLD analysis project Ga0209698, IMG submission 187203) | Freshwater sediment microbial communities from Pennsylvania, USA - Little Laurel Run_MetaG_LLR_2012 (SPAdes) (version 2) | ecosystem: Environmental > Aquatic > Freshwater > Creek >...
CCGTAGAGCGTCATGCCGACGGCGGAACGCAACACGGGGGCCTGCCAGCCGGTGACTCCCGCATAGAGCCAGGCGGCGCCGATGGTGGCGGCGATGGCCACGCTGCCCGGTACGGCGCAGATGCGCAGGAAGAAGAGCAGGACGGCGGCGAGGACGGCGACGTGGCTGCCGGATATGACGAGGGCGTGGAATGTGCCGGTGGAGCGGTAATCTTCGGTCCAGATACGCTCGAGTTTGGCGGTGGCTCCGATGAGAATGGCCTGCATCATGCCGTTGGTGTAGGCGTCATTTGCGTAGAGGCGGTCGAGGCGTTCCAGCGCGGCGGAACGGACGGCGAAGATGGCGGCGAAGATGCGGCTGCCGCAGCCGGTGCCAACCAGCCGGACGCTTGAGGCGTCGCCGGAGGTGTTCCAGTAGGTGCGCTGGCGTGCGAGGAAGTGGACGTTATCGAATTCGCCGGGATTCTGGAAATTGTGGGTGCGGCGGGCTTTGCCGATCAGTTCGACGAGGGTGCCGTAGGGCAGGGCGGGGAACTCGCCGGATTTGGAATAGAGCGAGACGCGGGTGCGCGCTCCGGGGGCGAGTTCGAGGGTGAACTGCTCGCGGTCGGCAGCGACGAGCGCGGGGTCGGTGACACAGCCGGCGAAGATGGCGGTGGTGTTATCGGGAACAGAGAGACGCGGGACGCGTGTGTCTGGATGCGAACCGGGGAGCGCCATGGCGCCTATTCCGAGGGCGAGGAGGGTTGCGGCGAAGCCGAGGCGTTTAGAGCGCCATTCAAATGCCGCTGCGGCGAGGACGGCGATGGAAACGGACGCGCCGAGCGCGTGTGAGGCCGGGATCGGCACAAAGTGGGCGCAGGTGATGCCGGCGGCTACGGCGACGAAAGGAATCAGGAGTGGTTCGCGAAACCGCACTGGTGATAGTGCGGCCGAGGGTGAGAATTCTCAGATGCGCGCGAGCAAAAAAAATGGCCGATTAAGCGGCCGCGTTCTTCAGATCGGTTTTTTTCAGCTGCCGGGACTGCGGAATCCGGCACGGGATATGATCCAGCCACTCCAACACCACGAAGGTGCGATGCGAGCGGACATCCGGGTTCTGCCATCGGTCCGAGCTGGTAGGGTCGAAAAAGTCTGCCATCAGACGGTACGGGTTGACATTGTGCGAATACTCCGCCTCGAGCACCCATGCCCCATGGAATTCCGCCAGACACTCCAGTTCGTCACGGGATAGACCCTGGAGAAAATTAAGGACAGTAAGCCGGTTCGAAGGGACGGGGATACGGAGTAAGGCGCCTATCAGGGAAGAGCGTGAGGCGACGACGGCCAATGGGTAAGCTCCGAGGTACCGAAAGATTAAAACTACTAAAGTTATTATTGCCGGGTTGGCCAAAGAAAGCAAGGTTTAAAGCTCGTAACCTATTGCATGCAGGAGGATTTAGTATTCATTTATCCCCGCAAAATCCCGTGTTAACGGATGGAGACTGTGGTCGCGATCTGGCCTGGCTGAGCGGGGTTGTTACTCGGTATGCTGTTCATAAATACGGTGATAGGTACCGAGGTGCCGCTCTGGGAGGTAGGCGGAACAAGGACGTTTATCTGCCAAACGCCAACCAGTGCCGGTGCCAAACCCGAGTACTGAATATTACTGTCCGGTACAAAGGCGGAACCAAGCAGGACCTGAGGATTGGCAGGTGTGGGTAGAGCTGTAGTACCAGGCTGTCCGTCAGGCGGCGCGTTGGGTACCGGGCCTTGTCCTGTTCCATACAACTGGATGACGTGCCCGCGCAGGATGGGGTTGGTCGCCGAATTCACCGTGCTGTCTTCGTTGAGAGCCGCGACCTGGCCGGACTGGCCGCCCCCGATCACGAACAGCCCGGGCGACGCGGATGACAACTGGAGTTCGGCGCCTCCATAGATCTGACCGGTGGAGGCCCGGGTAACCTGTATGTCGACTGTGCCGCCGCTGGGGAGATTCAGCGACAGGGGCAGGTTAATTTGCCCCGGAGACACGAAAAACAACGACGAGGGGCTGCCGTTGACCAATACCTGGGTATCGGCAAGCGTGGTAGGAAGCGGGAATATGGTGGCGTTTCCGGTGCCTGCGGCAATCACGTTGGGGTTGGGGGTGGATGTGGAAGCCGATCCGGTGGTGGCGGCAGGGAAGACCGCCGCGAATGCGCCGGGCGCGAGCGGCCTGCCGGTAAGATAGTTGGCCGCGTTCACGATGCCGAGTCCGGGGGCGTAATAAAGAATGCGGTTGATACCGTCCGCGACCACGAGGTTGTTATACGAATCGGCCACGGCCGATCGCGGCGAAACCACGGGCAAAGAGACGTCTGAGGCGTAATTCTTCACCGGGAGCTGATCGACCGAGGGGTAGTGGAGGATGGCGTTCTTGGCCGCGTCGGAGACCCAGAACTGGCCGCTTGAGGTCATCGCAATAGCGTTGGGCTGGCTCAGGCCGGTGAGCGTAATGGAGGGCGTAGCGTAAGTGGGCAGATTCGCGGCCGGGGCGAAAATCTGCACGCGGGCGTTGCCGAAATCGGCGACGACGGGACGATCCTGCGGATCCACGGCCACGGCGCGCGGCGAACTCATGCGCTGCACATCGGCGCTGGTGGAAGTAGACGTGTAATCGATCTGGCCGAGGACCTTGGTGGCCGACATCCCGCTGGTGAACGGCTTGGGGAAGAAGAGCACGCGGTTGTGATTGGCATCGGCAGCGAGCAGAAAACCGGTGGCAGTCACCGAAGAATTAAAACCATCGGCGGTGAGGGCAATCGAGATAGGCGCGCTCATGGTGCGGGCCGTGGGGTCGGTGACAGTCGTAGTGAAACCGGCCTGGCCCAGAACGAGGTCGGCGCTTTCCAGCGTTTTCGCGCCAGAGGCAAACGGAGCTGGGAAGCGAAGGATGCGGGAGTTAAAAGTATCGGCGACGTACAGATTTCCCGCCGAATCGACGGCCAGTGAAGTGGGGCCGTAGAGACCCTGCGCGTTGGGTTGAGTCGCAAGACCGCTGGGGTAGTTGATCACGTTGCGGAAGAAATCCGGCTGGCCGATCACCAGATCCGGGATTTGGCCGTTCTGCAGGGTGCTTAAATTGGCGAAGCCGAGGATACGGTTATTCAGCGTGTCGGCGACGTACAAACGCGCCGGCGAAACACTCTGATCCAGCACGACGGAACCGGACGCAGACGACGCCGACGGGCCGGAAGTGGCAAATTCCTTCCCTTCGATCAGGTTGGCGGCGCGGTACGGAAAATCCAGCTGGCCGATCACGCGCGACGCGGTCGGAGAGGGTCCGCTGGGTCCGTAAGGGAAGACGAGGACGCGGTTGTTGGCGCTGTCTACGACAAACAATTCGCTGCCGGAGACCGCGAGATCGGCAGGTGTGGCAAGCGTGGAGGCCGAGGCGTCCGGGTTTCCCTGATTGGCGGTGGAAACGTTAAAAGTAGCCTGCCCGATGACGCTGGCGGCCGGCGGAGAGAACTGAACACTTTCTGCCTGCCACTGAGGCAGCCCCAGGAAGACCATCACGCGGTTATAAGTACTGTCGGCGATGATCACATTGTTGCCCGCTGCGAGCACGGCGACGGCGCTGCCAAGCCCGTACTGATTGATGGCAGGCAGAGGGGGCTGAGGCCGCGGCACGATTCCCACAATCCGCAGTGCAGACGCGTTGGGGCCGGGATTCGGCGGAAAGACGAGCACCCGGGAGGCGGCATCGCTCACATACAGATTTCCGGACGAATCGAAATTAACGCCGGTGGGCCGGGTCAGGGCAGTTTTGGAAGTCGCGGAAAGAGCCGGGGTGGCCGAAATCAGGTCAGCCTGACCGACGGCAAGATCGGCCGAGGGTCCGTTGGTGCCGGTTTTCAGGGTGGACGAAGGAAAGCGCAGCACCCGGTTGTTGCCGGTATCGGCGACCCAGAGGTTGCCCGAGGCATCGAAGGCCAGGCCCGTCCGGCCGATGAAACTGTTGGGATACAGCGAAAGCGTGCTGGCACTGACCGCCAACGCCTGATTGGAGGAACCGACAGAAAACGAAAGCTGACCAATAACGAAGTCGGGGAACTGATAGCCCGCGGGTTGAGAAAAAGGCCGCGGGAAGCGCACGATCCGGTTGTTGCCGGTGTCGGCGATGTAGAGATTTCCGGTGCTGTCGACGGCAAGGCCGGTCGGGAAGCGCAGGCCGGTGGTGAGGCTCGTTCCCGGACCCTGCTGGATATTGCTGAAGCGGTCCGTCTGGCCTAATACAAGGTCGGCAAACGCGCCGGGTTTGAGCTGAGTGTTGTACTGAAAGGCCAGCACGCGGTTGTTGCCGGTATCGGCAATATAAACAATCGGCGGGTTGACGGACGTATCGAGGGCCACGCCCTGGGGAGCGTTCAGCTCACGGCCTTCCACCACATTGGGGCCGATGGACGTGTACTGGAGCGGACTGCTGGCAGTGCCAATGAAATGTGGATCTCCCAGAACCTTGACGGGCTTGACGAAAAGCGCCTGAGAAAAGCCTCCGTCTGTCAGGAGAAGGAAAAAAAGGATGAGGAAGATCGAACGGTGGACTCTCAACTATCAAAACGATAGCACGATTGACGGACGAATCCATGTCGTCTTCGGACGAATAGACCCAGTCATATAGCCCTTATTAACCAGAGGAATTCGGAGACCGGCGAGAGGGGGGAGCCAGAGCCGCCGCCGAATCGGAAACGGGGCAAAAGAAAAAAGGGAACGCCGCGCGGGCATTCCCCTTTAATCGGAGCAATGGCGGATTTACTGTTGATCGGGTTTGGTGGAAACCAGATGTCCGACGTCGATATTGTTATCGACGCAGAAGTACTCAAGCAGTTCGGGCAGGCCTCTGGTGGGGCGCTGCGGAGTGAGCGTTCCTTTATGAATCCAGGGCTTCGCGTAGTATTTGGGGTCGATGACCTGGACTTCGTAATCCATGGATTCGGGGCCCGTACGGGTGATCCGTTCGATGACCTTGATATCGGAGGTGTGCTGGTGGCCGGCGGTATCGAGCCAGCTGCGGTCATTGATGCCGGTGGTTTCGACGACGAAGGTGTCGCCTTCCCAGTGGCCGATGGAATCGCCCATAAAGGTATCGGAAACGTCGGAGTAATGCTGCTTGCGGTCGATATCGACGAGGCGCCAGATGCGCATGTACTCATAGAGGAAGCTCACGTTTTTGCTGTCCTGCATCACCTTCATGGGGAAGGGCGAGTGCAGCATGCGTGGAAAGCCGGGGGCGAGGCAGAAGCCGGTGGGGTCGTTCTTGGCGTCGTGATCCAGATAGGCTTTCTTGCCCGCCGGAGTATAGGGGATTTTGTCTTCGCCTTCGTTGGCGAGGTTGCCATTAAAGCGAAGAGCGGCGAGGCTCCAGTAGCCGGTCATATCGGGTTTGCCGTCCGGCATACGGGGAACAGGGCCCGGTTTAGGGGCGGGAGGGCCACCGCGTCCGGCACGTCCCGGCGCGGGCGTTATTGCGCCGTTATCGGGAGTCTGTGCGGCGGCGGAAGAGATCAGGATCGCCAATGTGGCTGCTGTGATGGCAAAACGGAGACTGGTCATAAGAAATGCCTCTTTTAGGTTGGTGCGCAGATATGCTAACGCCCGGCGCAGATGAGCGGCTGGTTCAGTGGAGCCGCTTGGTCAGTCGTGCGCCGGGCGAGGCAGGGTATGTTTGCTGTTCGAAGCCGGACTAGTTGCCGGCATATTCGGCGTTTTGACCGCCGAATACCTTCTTACCATCCGCCAGCGTGACGGAACGGCCGTTGCCCTGGTTGGCGCCGTCTTTGGCGCGGAAGGCTTCGACGGTCACGACGTCGCCGACTTTCAGCGAATCTTTTCTCCAGCCGCCGCGCTGCAGCGTGCTGAGGTTGCCGAGTTCAATACCGTAGTTGGCAACTTTGCCTGTGGATTCGTCCTTCACGTCCACGTAGAAATAGACGTGCGGGTTCATCCATTCCACCTTGGTGACAGTGCCCTTGATGGTGAAAGCCTTGCTGCGGTCATATTCCGCGGCAAAAGAGTGGTGGGCGAACATCGGCATGCTCGCCAGCAGCCCGAAGCCCACAAGCGCGGCAGCGAATTTCATCTTCATTAACGTAAAGCCTCCAAATGGCATCCGGAACGGGGGGCCTGACGGGACGCCCGACCTTCGGCTAGATTATTCCTCCTTGATGCCGGTGTCAAGGGGTGGCGGGCGTTTAACGGAGGCGGGAGACGGTGCTAAACCGCAGCGGCTGCGCGGGACGGACGCACCGATTCCATCAGCCATTGCAGCTGGCTCTGGCTCAGAGGGAACGAAAAATAGTCGGTGGCGCCGGCTTCGAGGGCATCGATCCATTCGGAGGTTTCGGGGAGGCGCGTGAGGACGATGAACGGCAGGCGGGGGAGCATGCGTCGCACGCGTCGCAGCAAAGGCAGGTAGTCGGCCGGTTTGCCTCCAACAAAGACGATGTCGGCACTGCCGAGATCGTCCGCCGGAAGGTCGGCAGGCTTGCTTTCCACGTGGTGCAGGCACTCTGTCAACGAATAACGGAGCTGTTGAGCGGCGGTTGGTTCGATGCCGACGAGTAGTACTTTTGCCATGAGTCCCCGTGTGTCGCGGCCGCGCTCTGCTTAGTTCTCCAAATTACCTGATCTAACTGTGCCATGGCGCAACACCTGAATCCAGTTAAGAAATGTAAAAATATTCTCACGCGATTCGTCATTTGTGCCGGTGCGAACTGTTTTTCGCGTGAAAAGCATTTAATGGGACATTCAGGCCTGGTTAATAGTTGCCCTCGTCTGTGTAAGTGGAGGCGAAAAGAAAAAGCCTCCTGAAAACAGAAAAAAGGAACCGGACAAAACAATGAAAACCATCACTTCAGCAGTTATCGCTCTCGCCATCGCGGCCGGCACCACGTTCGCGGCTCAGGCCCCGGCGGCGCCCGCCACATCCAAGGACGCCACAACCGCCCCGGCAACGAAGAAAGTAGTTAAAAAGCACAGCAAGAAGGCCGCCAAGGCTTCCACCGCTGCGACGACTGCGGCGCCTTCCGCAACCCCCTCGAAGTAAGGCATTTCGGGGTTTATTCAGACGTTCGGAGACGCTATGCGTCTCGGTAAACCGGCGATGGCGGCACGCTCTGCTTCATCTGCGTATGTCAGAGAGGCAGGACGGGCCGCGCTCGCCGGTTTTGTTTATTGGAACCGATCGCATCCGGATGTGTGTGGGTATCATCAAACGAGCGCGCATATGGTAAATCTACCGGAGAAGATCGATACCGCAAGGCTGGAAATCGCAACGCTGGGCGGCGGGTGCTTCTGGTGTCTGGAAGCCGTCTACCAGCAAACCCGCGGAGTTGAGGCTGCGATATCCGGGTACATGGGCGGGCCAAAACCAAATCCCACTTACAAAGAAGTTTGCTCGGGGAACACAGGACATGTGGAAGTGGTGCAGGTAAGTTTTGACCCTCGTGAAATTACGTGGCGGGAGATCCTGGAAATCTTTTTCGCCATCCATGACCCCACCACGCTGAATCGCCAGGGGAACGACGCGGGAACGCAATATCGATCGGTCATTTTCTTTCATTCGGCGGAGCAGGAGGCAGCGGCGAGAGAATTTATCCGCGAACTGACAGCGGAAGAGGTGTTTCCCGATCCGATTGTGACGGCTGTTGAGCCGGCATCGGCATTTTTCGCGGCCGAGGATTACCATCAGCGGTACTTCGAGAACAATCCCGATCAGCCTTACTGCGCTTACGTGGTTGCCCCGAAGGTGCAGAAGTTCCGCAAGAAGTTTGCCGCGCGGATGAAGGGTGCGGCGTAAGAGTCCCCCTTGTTTATGGACGCCTCAGGAATCTCAAGTAGAACGCTGCGAACACCAGGACGATTCCAATATTCACTGTCAGCCGTTCCCATAATCGGTTTCTGAAGAACGCGAAATCTACACCGACTATGATGGCCGCCATCGCCACCCCGTAAAGCACGATAGCTACCTGTCTGTCCATTTCAGTCCCCGGTTCAATCGTAAATCAAATCAGACGCAGGAACGAATTCGCCGATGCACTCCCGGAGCGTAACGCCGGAAGGACGTCAGGCGCTGGCCCAGAGTAATGTTAATTCGCGCATGTTTTTTACCTCCTGGTCGCGCACATCGATCATGCAGGAGCCATTAACTCGCGGCGGGCTGCTGTTGAGTCATGCAGTGCACCGTCCCGAGTCCCCAGACTAGTTCGACGCAGTTGATGCCGACGACTTCGCGATCCGGGAAGCATTCGGCGAGAACATTGAGAGCGACGCGGTCGTTGGGGTCGTTGAAAGTCGGCATGAGCACGGTCTTGTTCGCGATGTAGAAATTCGCGTAGCTGGCCGGTAAGCGCTGGCCGTCGAAAACGAGCGGCGCGGGCATGGGCAACGGGCGGACCAGGACGGGGAAGTGGCGGACGATGTCCCAGTTTTCGCGCAGCCGGTGATAGTTTTCGTCGCGCGGGTCGTCTTCGGAAACCATGACGATGCTGTCGGGGGCGGTAAAACGCGCGAGGTCATCCACGTGGCCGTGCGTGTCGTCGCCGGCAATGCCCTCGTTGAGCCAGAGGACCCGATGGATTCCGAGGCAGTCATGCAGGGCGGTTTCGATTTCCTTGCGGCTGAGACCCGGGTTGCGCTCCTGAACCGGGCTGAGCAGGCATTCCTCGGTTGTGAGGAGAAGACCAGCACCGTTGACATCGATGCTGCCACCTTCCAGTACCAGTTCAGGCGTCCAGAAGTGGCGCCCGGCGTCGGCGGCGATCAGGTACCCGGCTTGTTCATCGAGCTGATGGTTGTCGTACTTGGCCCAGCCGTTGAAGCGCCATTTGACCGAGGCGACCTCGCCTGACGCGGCCTTGACGAATGTGGGGCCGAAGTCGCGGGCCCAGACGCGGTCGGTGGGCTGGCGGAAGAATTCGATCGCGTTCCAATCGGCGCCGACTTTATCGAGGACGTTGCGGGCGGAATCTTCCGCGGCATCGTTGTGGAGCAGGATCTTCACGCGTTCGAAGCGCGTCAGTTTGCGGACGATCTCGCCATAGACCCACGGAATGGGCTCGAAGCGGCCGGGCCAATCTTCGTGATTGTGCGGCCAGGCTAGCCAGGTGGCTTCGTGAGGCTCCCACTCGGCGGGCATGCGGTAGCCGGAGCAGCGCGGACAGGTGCAGTCTGGGGGTGAATGCATCTTGGCCGATCACCCGAGAAAGCGGCTGGTGAGACCGCCGTAGGCGTCGATGCGCCGGTCACGAAGGAAGGGCCAGCCGCGGCGGGTTTCCTCCATGATTTTGGGGTCGCACTCCACCACGAGGATCTCTTCCTGGTCATGCGAAGCTTCGGCCAGCACGCGGCCGAAAGGGTCACTCACGAACGATGCGCCCCAGAATTCGAGGCCCTTATCGGGCGGCCCTTCGAAGCCAACCCGGTTGACGGCCGCAACGAAGATGCCGTTGGCGATGGCGTGCGAACGCTGCATGGTCCGCCAGGCGTCGTGCTGGGCCGCGCCGAAGTCGGCTTTCTCGGCAGGATGCCAGCCGATGGCAGTAGGATAGAACAGGATATTGGCGCCGGTGAGGGCGGCAAGGCGGGCGGCTTCGGGATACCACTGGTCCCAGCAGACCAGGGTCGCGATGCGCCCGAATTTCGTGTCGAAGGCGCGGAAGCCGAGGTCGCCGGGCGTGAAGTAGAACTTTTCGAAGAACAGGGGATCGTCGGGAATGTGCATCTTGCGGTACAGCCCGAGGAGCGTGCCATCGGCGTCGATGACAACCGCCGTGTTGTGATACAGACCCACGGCGCGTTTTTCAAACAACGACGCGACGATCACCACGCCCAGTTCTTCAGCCAGCGGGCAGAGGCGAGTGGTGGAGGGTCCCGGAATGGTTTCGGCAAGATCGAACAGCCGCGCGTCTTCTTCGCGGCAGAAGTACTGTGAGCGAAACAGTTCCTGCAAACAGACGATCTGTGCGCCTGCGGCTGCGGCTTCGCGTATCTTTCGCGCGGCCAGTTCCAGGTTGGCTTCCGGGTCGGGTCCACAAGCCGTCTGGACCAGCCCGACACGGAATTTCTCGGGGATCACAGGAGTATTCTAGCGGGTGACCGGTGGGCGAAGTCAGCGGAGCGATGCGGCTTGACTCCCGGCCAGACGCTCTATAAGATCGTCCGCAACGGCCAGGTAGTACTTTGCCGTAATAGTTTTCCTCCGTGGAGAGTGCGAAGTGAAGAAAAAATTCATGATTTCGCTGGCGGGTCTGCTGATTGCAGGTGCCATGCCCATCCTGGCGCATCATTCGTTTGCCGCCGAGTACGACGACAAGTCGCCCATCCAGCTGAATGGGGCCATTACGAAAGTGGAATGGGCCAATCCGCACATCGTGCTCTATATCGATGTGAAGGACGAGGCGGGCAAAGTTACTAACTGGTCGCTCGAAGGCGGACCGCCCAATGGTCTTTTCCGCCAGGGATGGCGCAAAGATACGCTGAAGCCAGGCGACATGGTGAAGGTGGAAGGATTCCGGGCCAAGGATCATTCGAACCTCGTGAACATGCGCACCATCATTCGCGCGGCCGATGGGAAGAAGATGTTTGCAGGGACGTCCGGTGACGGCGCGCCGGGCGAGAAATAAACCACGGAACTAACATGCGTAACTTATTGATCGGATCTCTCTTCGGTGTGGCTGCATCGTTATTGACCGCTGCCTCATCTTTCGCGCAGGCCCCTGCCAAAATGCCGGATCTCAACGGCGTCTGGCAGGCACCTTATACCAACAACCTCGCGCGCCCTTATGGCAAAGAACTGCCTATGACCGCCGAAGGTCTGAAGCATTTCGAAGCCAATAAGGCCCAGCAGGAAGGCAACGATCCTTCGTCGTTCTGCCTGCCGGTGGGTCCGGCGCGCATCATCCAGGCGCCCATGCCGTTCCAGATTATTCAGACGCCCAAAGTAACATCGCTGAATTTTGAATACCAACGGGCATTCCGGCTGGTGTATACGGACGGGCGTCCGCATCCGGATGCGAAGGACTGGGATGTGGAATGGTACGGCCATTCTATAGGTCACTATGAGAACGGGGACACGCTTGTGGTGGATACGACTTACATCAATCCACGGTCCTGGCTCGATACAGCCGGGCACGAGCACACGGCGGACCTTCATATTGTGGAGCGCTTCCAGAAGAAAGACGAGAAGACTCTCAACTGGGCGGTCACGTTTGAAGATCCGAAGTATTACACGCAGCCTTTCACGGTCACTCTGCCTCTTACCCGGCAGGATACGAACCTCATGTCTTATTCGTGCGAAGAGAATGAGATCGACCGCAAGGGCGGGCATCTGAACGCTTCGGCGGGCAAGTAGCAGAACAGAGAAGAAACGGCCTGCCGCGCGTGGCCGCAATATAATCAGAGGATTCCATGTCGAAATTTGTCATTGCACCGCACATGCGGCTCCATGAGTGGGTCGCCGAAGAGAAGGGCTACTTTGTGGCTGAGGGCCTCGATTATGAGTTCCGCGAAATCATGATTTCGCGCGACAGTAAGGGCCACGACCTCGGCAACAAGACGGGAGCGTACCAGACCTTCGAAAAAGGCCGCCCGTGCGACGTGAGCTGCGCGTGCCATTGGACGGTGAATGTTGCGGCGTCCAACGGTCATGGCAGGATTTTTGCCGACGCGTATTCCGTCTCGCCGGCCGGCATTTTCGTGCCGGAAGATTCGAAGATACGGTCGCCCAAGGATCTGGCAGGCGTGCCGATTTCGGTCGGCTACCAGTCCGGCAGCCACTACTCGACGATTCAGGCGCTGGAACAGTATCTCGAGCCGAAGGACATCAATCTTTCCTTCGCAGAGGGCCTCCTGTTCCGGCGGATGGAACACATCATCGACGGCGTTGCGCCTGCCGTGGCGGTCTTCAGCGGGCCTTATTACTTCCTCGAGCAGCTTGGCTTCCGCAAGATTATCGACACCACGTTTATGATTGCGTCGATGATCACGGGCGACCCGGAGCCGGAAGACGTGCGGAAGTACTTCCGCGGACTGCGGCGCGCTCAGCGCGACATCGATCTGCGGCCCGAACTTTACACTCACTATTACCGGAAAGAATTCCCGGAGCGGTTCCTCGATCAGATGGATACGCGCCGCTGGGGCCCGGGCGAGCGCATCGTCTTCGAACCTTACTCGCAGCAGGTGTTCGAGGATTCGTTCCGCTGGATCGCCGAGCACGGTATCTTCCCGGAAGGCGGGATGGGTTCAGGAAAATACAGCGAGGCCGCCGTATCGCTTTCGGTTTGACAAAATCTGTCAAACTGATAGTTTGGCTCATCCGCTCATTCTGTTCGATATCGACGGCACACTGGTGCGCCGCGCCGGCCCGCATCACCGGCAGGCACTGGTGGATGGCGTGCGCGCGGTTACAGGGCTTGAATCCACCACGAACGGCATTCCGGTGCAGGGCATGCTCGACCCGGTAATTCTCACCCGCATGATGGAGAACTCAGGCATGGACAACGATGCTATCGTGACTGCCATGCCGCGCGTCATCGAAGCGGCGCAGGATATTTATCAAACCGGGGTTCCCGATTTGCGCAATAAGATGTGCCCCGGCGTGGAACCGCTGCTCCAGCATCTCCGCGGGCAGGGAAGAGTGCTGGCGCTGGTGACCGGCAACCTGACGCGCATTGGCTGGCACAAGCTGGAGCGCGCCGGAATTGCTCACTATTTCCGCTTCGGCGCGTTCGGAGAAATGGCGCCTACGCGCGGCGACCTCGCGCGGCTGGCCATCGGGAGAGCGCGGGCTGAGAAGCTGATCGGTCCGGACGAGCCGGTTGCGCTGATCGGCGACGCTCCGCAGGATATTGAAGCTGCCCGTGAAGCCGGCGCGCGAGCCATCGCGGTCCGCACCGGAATCAGCTCGGCAGGAACGCTGGAGGCGCTCTCCCCGGACGTGCTGATCGACGACCTGACGTGTCTCGACCTCGCCATCATCTAAACTGAAGAGTTGCCATCCATTTCAGCTCCCAGGCCGGCGAATTGGCCGCTGCTCTACACCGCGGTCGGCCTCACCACCATGGCCACGCTGCTGCTGGAGCTTTCCCTGACGCGGATTTTTTCCGTGGTCTTTTACTACCACTTTGCTTTCCTCGCCATCTCGATTGCCCTGTTCGGATTGGGCGCCGGCGGCGTCTTGTCTTATCTGATCCCTACGCGCGGGGGGGCCGTTTTCAGCCGTCTCGGCGTGGTGAGCCTCTGCAATACAGCGCTGGTGCTGGCTGCCGTCCTGTTCGTCCTCACGCGCGGCGCGGAACTCGGGACGGCCGAACTTGCCACCATCTACTTCGTCACCGCTCTGCCGTTTCTCGGGTCGGGCATCATCATGTCACTGGTGATCGCCGAAACCATTGAGCGGGTGGACCGGATTTACTTTTTCGATCTGGCGGGCGCCGCCGGTGGGTGCCTCGCGCTCGTCCTGCTGCTGAATACTTTTGGCGGGCCCAATACGGTGATGGCAGTCGCAGTGCTCTTCGCCTCCGCCGCAGCCATCTGGTTCAGCCTGGCGGGCGTGCGCTTCGGACGGATTGCCAGCGTCTTCATCGGGCTTCTGCTCTTCATGGCCGTGCTGGGGAATACCAAGTACCGTTTCCTCGAAGTTCGTTACGCCAAGGGTCAGAAGCTCCATCAGGAGACCTTCACCAAGTGGAACAGCATCTCGCGCATCGGCATGGCCTGGGACCCGCAGGCGGCGAGCGAGATGATCTACATCGATGCCGACGCATCCACGGGCATCGCCAACTTCAATTTCGACAGCCTCACGCCGAAGCAGACCGAATACCTTCTGCATCAGGGTCCCGCGGTGCCTTATAACCTGCGCCCGGGCGCGAAGACGCTGGTGATCGGACCGGGCGGCGGATGGGATGTCTCGCGGGCTATCGCCTCCGGCTCGCGCGACGTGACGGGCGTCGAAATCAACCCCATCATCGGCACCACGATCATGCGGGAGCGCTTCCCGCAGCTGAGCCAGAACCTGTATCAGCGGCCTGACGTCCACATCCACATCGAAGACGGCCGCAGCTTTGTTCGCCGGAGTCCCGATAAGTACCAGGTGATCCAGGCCACGCTGGTGGATACCTGGGCCTCTACGGCGGCGGGGGCGTTCGCACTGTCGGAAAACAACCTGTATACGACGGATGCTTTCCGCGACTACCTGGCGCATCTCACCGACGACGGCCTGCTGTGTTTTACCCGCTGGGGCTTCGACCCGCCGCGCGAATCGCTCCGCCTGGTGTCGCTCGCGATGTCCGCTCTCAAGGACATGGGCGAGCAGGACCCCGCGCGCCACATCCTTGCCGGGCGCTTCGGGACGCGTGCCGACCTGATCGGCTGGGGCACGCAGGATACGGTGATAATTTCACGCAAGCCGCTGAGCGACGCCGATATCGCCAACGCCCGCGAGGCTTTTGTGGCGGCGAAGATGCAATCCATCTACATGCCCGGTGACGGGCCTGTGAATGAGTTCGGCCAGTTGCTGCTTGCGAAGGATCCGGCGGCCTACCAGCGTGGCTACCGCTTCGATATCACGCCGGTGGATGATAACCGCCCGTTCTTCTTCTACACTGTGCAGCCGCGCGACGTGGCTGAGTACCTGCTCAACAGCCGGAATGCCGCCGACGCCAAGGTGAACACTGCTGTCCCCCGTCTCTTTTCCGCGCTGATTGTGAGCGCCTTTGCGGTGCTGGTGATTCTGTTGCTGCCGCCGTTTGTCCTCGGAACGCGGCTGCCGCGCGAGCGCTCCGTGCAGTCGTTCCTCCTCTATTTCCTCGCGATCGGAGCCGGGTACATTCTGATCGAAGTGGCGCTGATCCAGAAGTTCGTTCTCTTTCTGGGCCACCCCACTTATGCGCTCACGATTGTGATTTTTTCCATGCTGGTATCGAGCGGACTCGGCAGCTTTGTTTCCCGGCGCGTGGTGGCTGACCAGAATCGCCGCTTGCTCGGCGTGCTCGCGGGAGCGGCGCTGGTGATAGCGGTGCTGGCGGCGGTGCTGCAGCCGATACTTTCCTCGGGTGTGGGCTTGCCGCTGTATGTGAAGATGCTCGCCACCGTCGCAATGATCGCGCCGGCAGGATTCCTGATGGGAATCCCTTTCCCGACCGGGCTCCGCCTGCTGGAGCAGCGCCACGCGCCCTCGGTGCGTTGGGCGTGGTCGCTGAATGCCGCGGCCAGCGTGCTGGGCTCGGTAGGGGCGCTGGTCTTCGCTCTTTACTTCGGGCTGCTGCAAACGATGCTGGCGGGGGCCGGGCTATACGTGGCGGCGCTGCTCGTGGTGGTGGTCAGTCCCGCGGTCAGGAATTCCGTGCGGGAGTCGGTGCTGTCTGCGCGGTAGCGCCGAACGGGTCCGGGAAGTCAGCCGCCGGCCGGGCCTTCGGGCCTTGGCTTCGGCGTCAGCACGTTCACGCGCCTGGCGGTAAATCCTGTTAGCACCGGAACGATCTTGCACACTAGTTGCACCTGCTCGGCCGGGAGCAGGATGCGCGTCACGTTGCCCTGATTATCCATGCCGGAAAAGACCAGAACTGCGTGGTGCGGCACGAAGACTTCATTCACCCGCAGCACCTCGTGCGCGGCCCGCACCCAGACCTGAAGCTCCTGATCGTCACGCAACGGCTTCTGCATCGCCTGAAGCTGCGCCAGGACAATCGCCCCAACATCCACCCCGGCCGC
>Ga0209698_10004248_pt1 | contig 15729 bp, 15 predicted proteins | sample LitLauG_LLR_2012_FD_187203 | JGI IMG/M metagenome (GOLD analysis project Ga0209698, IMG submission 187203) | Freshwater sediment microbial communities from Pennsylvania, USA - Little Laurel Run_MetaG_LLR_2012 (SPAdes) (version 2) | ecosystem: Environmental > Aquatic > Freshwater > Creek >...
GATCAGAGTCAAGCCGGCCAGCATGGCCCATTGGCCCACGCGGCCCGCGGTGTAGGGCTTCCTCGCGTTCAGAGCGTACATTTCAACTCCGTCCTTAGAGAGCGCGGCCGCTTAGGACGACGGCAGATGGTTTGCGGACTGAGCAGTTCCGCAGATGACGAATGCATGCAAAACTGAATCGTGATACAGTATATAGCCGCCAACGAACCATTGTCAAACTTCGATAGGACGGCCCGTATAGAGATACGCTGGCGCTCCAAGCGATTCTTTCATGGAACCCGGATACGAAAGGAGGCCAAAGCTGCATGCAAAATGACCGCACAGAAGATGCTTTAATTGACAAAGCGAACACCGGCATGGGAGGGCCTGGCCCTTCCTTGAAGATTCGGAAGATACGCGAGAAGGGCCCATCCGGGGCTTCGTCCCAAACGGCCCGGGCCACTTTGGCCCTGCGGGAGATGTTGGTCAAAGGCGAGTTTCGTCCCGGCGAACGGATCCGGGAGGTGCCGCTAGCGGCTAAATTGAAGGTCTCTCGCATCCCTCTACACCTGGCGTTGGAGCGGCTCGCGCACGAAGGTCTTTTGGAAGTCCGCCCGACCCGCGGCTTCGTCGTGCAGCAATTCTCGACCGAGGACATCTACGACGGCATCGAGTTGCGTGGACTGCTGGAAGGGGCCGCCGCCAGGCTGGCCAGCCACCGCATGAAAGATCTTCGGGAGTTGGTGCCGATGAAGGAAGCCAGCCGGGAGATTCTGCAATTGGTGCGCCGGCGCAAATTGACCGTCGAGGCCTTCAGGCAGTATATCGTGCTGAACGAGAAGTTCCACGCCGCTCTCTTGGATCTGTCACGCAGCCGCATGCTGCGCCGGTCTTTGGAGCAGGCATGTTCGCTGCCGTTCGCCTCGCCCGGCGCGTTTTTGGAGAGGCAGTTCATATCGGCCGATCTGCATGAGCTGTTCCTCATCTCCGCCGATCAGCATTGCAGCATTGTGGAAGCGATCGAGAACCGCGACGGTCTGCGGGCGGAGATGCTGACCCGCGAGCACGCCCAGGTGGCGCGGCGGAACCTCGAAGACGCGTTAAAGAATCGCGAACGGATTCCAGACCTGGCTGGCGCCAAATTGGTTTCGGTCTAGTTCGAAGGAAAGCGACGGCTCCCGTACGACACCAGGCTCTGCGAATCGGATCTTCATGTCGCGAAACGTTCCCCACCGCCGGCCGGATGACCACCCTGGCCGGCGCCATGCGGCAGATCCAGCGTGCCCGGAAATAAATCTTCTAAAATGAAGAGTATCGATTCTTGGAGGAATACATGAATTACCCGCTAACGGGGTATCACCACATCACGGCGTGCGCCGGCGGCGCCCAGGACGACGTCAACTTCTTCACCCAAATCGTCGGCCTGCGCATGGCCAAGCAGACCGTCCTAATGGATGGAAAAATCCCTATCTACCATCTCTACTATTCGAACGCAGAAATCGAGCCCGGCTCGATCATGACCACGTTCCCGTACAGCCGTCTGCAGGGCCGCAAGGGCTCCGGACAGGTCTCGGCCACCGCGTTTACGGTCGCCAAGGGAACGCTGCCGTTCTGGCAGGAGCATCTGCAGCGTAATCACATTCCGCAGCAGCCCGTCGCCGAGCGCTTCGGTCAGAAGTTTATCCGCTTCTCTCATCCGGCGGCACTGGATTTCGAGGTGATCGAAGATAACGACGACACGCGCAAATCGTGGCACACACCCGACATCGGGCAGAGCGAGGCCGTGCACGGCTTTCACGGGTCGGTGCTTTCGGTTCGGGAAATCCCTGAAACGGAGCGGTTCTTCGTCGACGCCCTGGGTTTCCGCAAAACCGGCGTGGACGGACCCTACCACCGCTTTGAGACCGGCGCCGGTGGCGCCAACCGGACCGTGACCCTGCTGCATGAGCCGGACCGGCCAGCCGGAAGCTGGACCTTCGGCGCCGGCACCGTGCACCACATCGCCCTGTGGGCCGAAGACGACGACGCCATGCTCCAACAGAAGGCCATCTACGAGGAACTGGGCTATACCGACGCCTCGGAAATTAAGGACCGGTTTTACTTCCACTCCATGTATTGCCGCTGCCCCGGCGGTATCCTGGTGGAAAGCTGCTGCAACGTTCCCGGCGGGTTTGAAAAGGACGAAGAGCGTTCCAAGCTCGGAACCAAGCTCCATCTGCCGCCATGGTGGGCCGGCCGCCAGGATGAAATGATGAAGGTGCTGGAACCGATCCGCGTGCCGGAAACGGCCACGGCGCATTGAGGAGGTCGAATCATGAAGACACATCGCGTCCTTTGGTTTGGGGCCTTCGGCCTCCTGCTGGCGGCTCTGCCGCTGGCCGCACACCACTCCTTCGCTGCCGAGTACGACGCTAATAAGCCAGTCACGCTCAAAGGCAAGATCACTCAGGTGGAATGGATCAATCCGCACTCCTGGGTGCATCTCGAGGTGACCGGCGAAGATGGCAAGGTGGTCAATTGGTCGGCCGAAACCGCGCCGCCCAACACGCTCTACCGGCAGGGCTGGAGGCGCAATTCACTCAAAGAGGGGGACGAGGTGATCATCGAAGGGTTTGCAGCCAAAGACGCCTCGCACACCATAACGGCGCGCTCCGTTCAGACCCCTGACGGCAAGAGGTTGCTGGCCGGTTCTCCCTCCGATGGCATCCCGCAGAAATCCGAGAAATGAAAACCAGCACGGACCGCATACTCACGACTCACGTCGGCAGTCTGCCCCGTCCCCAGGACGCGGTGGACTGCCTGTTTGCCCAGGATCGGGGCGAGCCGGTCGATCCGCAGAAGTTCGATTCCACGCTCCGGGCCGCAGTCGCCGGCGTGGTGCGCCGCCAGGCGGAAGCCGGCGTCGACATCGTGAGCGATGGCGAAATGGGCAAGATCAGCTACGCCACTTACATCCGCCACCGCCTCACCGGATTCGAGGGCGATTCTCCGCGCCCGACGCCGCAGGATCTCGACGACTTTCCCGAGTTCCGCGACCGGCTCGTGCAAGCCGGCGCCTCGGCGAAGTACTTGCGCCCCGTTTGCAAAGGGCCCATTCGCGTGAAGTCTCTCGAACCGTTGCGCCAGGACATCGCACGCTACCAAGAGGCTCTCCAGGGCGCCAAGGTGACGGAGGCGTTCATGAACTCCGTCTCGCCCGGCACCATCGCCGTGTTCCAGCCGAACGAGTATTATCCAACTCATGAGGCTTACGTAGAAGCGCTCGCAGAGGCCATGCGCCAGGAGTACGAGGCCATCGTAGACTCCGGCCTGCTGCTCCAACTCGACTGTCCCGACCTGGCCATGGGGCGCCACAGCCGTTTCAAGAACGCCAGCGAAGCCGAGTTCCTCCGCCTCGCGGAGTTGCACGTCGCGGCGATCAATCAGGCGCTGGCAAGAGTCCCCGCCGACCGCGTGCGCTTCCACGTCTGTTGGGGCAACTACGAAGGACCGCACACCCACGACCTGCCGCTCACAACCATCCTGCCGATAGCGCTCAAGGCCAAACCCATGGGCATGCTGATCGAAGGCGCCAACCCGCGGCACGAGCACGAATGGGAGGTTTGGAAATCCCAGAAACTGCCGGAAGACAAGATCCTGATCCCGGGAGTTCTGGGAACCACCTCCAACTACGTCGAAGCTCCCGAGTTGGTGGCGCAGCGGATCGTGCGCTTCGCCGAGCTGGTGGGGCGCGAGCGCGTGATCGCGGGCACCGACTGCGGCCTCGGCACCTTTGCGGGATTCGGGCCGGTGCATCCCGGAATCGGCTGGCTGAAACTGCAGTCTCTCGCTAAGGGCGCAGCGCTGGCTTCCGCCCGTCTTTGGGCGCGGGCCGGATCGGCGGCCTGACCGTGAGCCCGAAACTGCTTCTCCTGGCGGTGGTGGCCTTCGCGCCGCTGGCGCCCGGGCAATCCAGGCCCTCGGCCGCCACGCCCCGCCTTCCCGATGGAAAACCCGATTTGCAGGGTATTTGGGAAGCGCACAACACAGCCGACGCCAATCTGGAACCGCACAGCGCCGCGGCCGGAATCCGCGCCGGCGAGGGCGTGATCGTCGATCCACCGGACGGAAAAATTCCCTACCAGCCCGCGGCCGCCGCCAAACAAAACGAAAATTTCGCCCACCGCGCCACGGCCGATCCCGTAAACAAATGTTTCCTCCCCGGCGTGCCGCGCATCGCCTACATGCATTACCCCTTCCAGATCTTTCAGACCGCGCAGTTTGTGGCCATCACTTACGAGTATGTCCACGCATCGCGGACCATTCACATGAACGGCTCGCCGCACCTGGAGGACATCGACTTCTGGATGGGCGATTCCCGCGGCCACTGGGAAAGCGACACGCTGGTGGTGGACGTCGCCGATAACAACGGCGAAACCTGGCTGGACGCCTCCGGAAATTTCCATAGCGAGGCGATGCATGTGGTGGAGCGGTACACCCGGACGTCCTCCGATACGCTGCGCTACGAGGCGGCCATCGAAGATCCCAAGGTCTTTACCCGGCCCTGGAAGATCGCCATGACGCTATACCGCAACACCGATAAGAACGCGCAGCTTTACGAGTACGAGTGCCACGTCTACCGGGAGAAGGAAGCGGAGCCAAGCAAATGAAAACTGCCGCGAGCACGCTAATCGCAGCCGCCGTGGGCGCGGCCCTGGCGATTCTGATTCCGATGCAGGTGGCCGCGCAGGGGCGCGCGGCGCGCGGCCAGGGCAAGCAGGAACCGGCCGGCCCGTTTACCCGCCTCCCTGACGGCAAACCCGATATGCAGGGCTACTGGGCGACCAGGAATTTCTTCACCGCGTTCGATCTGGAGACCCACGAACGCGCCGAGTTCGGCGTTCCCGCCGGCAAGGGCGTGATCGTAGACCCGCCGGACGGTAAAATACCCTACCAGCCCTGGGCCGTCGCCAAGAAGAAGGATCTGGTGGAGCATCACATGTTCGAGGATCCGCAGGCCCACTGTTTCCTCTCCGGTGTTCCGCGCCAGATGTACACTCCCTTTGGCTTCCAGATCCTGCAGCCTCCCGGCAGCGTCGTCCTGCTCTATGAGGCCTTCCACTCCTATCGGATCATCCCCCTGGACGGCCGCCCCCACATCTCCGAACCCATCCGCCTGTTTGAAGGAGACTCGCGCGGCCATTGGGAGGGCGACACCCTGGTGGTCGATGTGACCAACCAGAACGACGCCACCTGGTTCGACATGGCCGGCAATTTTCATAGCGACGCCCTGCACGTCAGGGAGCGCTTTTCACCGGTGGACGCGAACACCATCAACTACGAAGCCACCATCGAGGACACGAAGGTTTTCACCCGCCCATTCAAGATCGCGTTCGCTCTGGGCCGGAACACCGAAGCCGACTACCAGCAGATGGAATATGCCTGTGTGGAGGGCGAGAAGGACCTGCAGCACTACACCGAGACCGAAGGCGCCAAGAAGAAGTAACTACCGGGCGGCGACGGCCGTGCAGGCGGAGATGGAGTTGCACACGATTGAGGCGTCAAGCGTGACTGCATTTCCAACATCCGGACCCTGGTGAGCTATGATAAGTGAGGTCAGTCGAGCCCCTGGCTGGTGTCTGCCGGTTCGGCCGCGTTAGGAGGGTTGGATGCAGCGCTGTCACACGCGGATTCGGAATGCGGTGTTTGCGCTGCTTGTGCTGGCCGGGGGTGCGTACGCACAGTGGGTATCTTACCCGGCCGCGGGCACGCCGCGCACTAAGGACGGTAAGCCGAACCTGGCGGCGCCGGCTCCTCGCACTCGCGACGGCAAGCCGGACCTTTCCGGAGTCTGGCATGCCGAAGCTTCCTCGCCCGCCGAGCTCCTCAGCGCGAGCGGCGGAAGCAGAACCCCTCCCGCGTTGGGGTCGGAGTCTCCGAACAAGTATTTCCTGAACGTTCTGGCGGACTTCGAGCCGGGGCCGGGGCCGCTCCAGCCCGCCGCGCTCAAAGCCTTCTCTCAACTGACCTTCGTTTCGCGAGGCTATGATTGTCTCCCCCTCGGCATGCCCATGGTAGCCACCGATCCGGGTCCTATGAAGATCGTCCAGACGCCGGGACTGATCATGGCCCTCATTGAAGCGGAAACCACATTCCGCCAGATTTTCACCGACGGCCGCCAGCTTCCCGCCGACCCGCAGCCGTCGTGGCTGGGCTATTCGGTGGGCCGTTGGGAGGGGGATACGCTGGTGGTCGGCACGGCTGGCCTCAACAACAGGACCTGGCTGGACGCGTCGGGACACAGGCATAGCGAACAGCTTCGCGTGACCGAACGCTTTCACCGCGTCAACTTCGGGCGCATGGAACTTCAGCTCACGCTCGACGACCCCGAAACGTTCACCAAGCCGGTGTCTTTTAAGCTCAACCTGCTGCTACTTCCCGACACGGATTTGATCGAGTCCTTCTGCGCGGAAAACGAGAGGGACCTAAAGCACGTCAAGATCCCGTAGACGGCGAGCGGGTCACGCGCCGCGTGCGGACGGAATGCTGGAAGCCCGCGAGGAGCCCGGACGATTACACGGCAGCTGGTGCGAGTTTTCGCGTTTGAGCCGGGAGCTGGCATCCGCCTCTGGCGAGTTTCGGCTGAGCGAACGCAAAAGCGAGACAAACCCAACGCGACGGCGCCGCCGGCGAGGAAAGCAGCGGGCGGGCGGCCAAGTCTTATTTGCCCGTATAACTGACGCGCCAGATGGACTTCGATCCATCGTCGGTCACGAGCAGCGAACCATCCTGCGCCACGGTGACGCCAACCGGCCTTCCCCACATGTCGCCTTCCGGAGTGACGAAGCCGGTCAGAAAGTCCTGATACACACCGTTCGACTTGCCCTTGTCCAGGGGGACGCGGATGACTTCGTGCCCGGAGCGCACGGAACGGTTCCAGGAACCGTGCTCGGCGGCAAACAGATCGCCGCGATATTCCTCGGGGAATTGGTTGCCTTCATAAAAGGTGAGTCCCAGCGAGGCGTTGTGCGGTGTAAGGAGCACGTCGGGGACGATTGCTTTGGTCTTCAACTCGGGATGTGCGCCGTTGAGGCGGGAATCGGGATGCCCGCCAATATAGAAGTAGGGCCAACCATAGAAAGCGCCGCGCTGCACGTGCGTCACGTAGTCGGGCACGAGATTGTCGCCCAGATTGTCGCGCTCGTTGACGGAGCACCACAATTCCCCGCTTTCCGGATGGATGCCCAAACCCACGGGATTGCGGATGCCCGAAGCGTAAATCCCCACGAACTTTCCTTCCGGCGTGTATTCCAGAATGTTGGCGCGATGAAACTCTCCCTTATGCGTATCCGGGTCGTCCACATTCGAGGCCGAGCCGACAGCCAGGAACAGGCTCTTGCCATCCTTGGAGAAGACGACGTCGCGGGTCCAATGGCCGCCGCCCGATGGTACGTCGGAGACCAGGGTCTGGGCCGCGGCGCCCGCTTTCAGATCGCCGTTCTTGTACGGGAACCGGACCAGGGAATTGGTGTTGCCCACATAAACCCATTGGGGATTGGCGCCGGGCGGGTAAAACGCGATTCCGAACGGCCGGTTCAGGCCGCTGGCGAAGACGGACGACTGCTCCGGTTTGCCATCCTTGGTAATTCCACGAAAGATCCTGACCTCTCCGGCGCTGCTGTCGGCAACGAAAAAATCTCCGTTGGGAGCGGTGCGGATCTGGCGGGGCTGGGCCAGACCGCTGGCTACAAATAATTCGACCTTAAAGCCGGCGGGGGCTTGCGGCCAGGCATTGGCCGGCCGGGGAACCACGTTCCCGCGATTGGGAGTCGCGCCGGCAGGCTCGGGGAGATCGCTCACGGTGATTCTCCGGGCCGTACCGGGTTTAAGCGATTTCGAATCCGCGAAGGCGTCCTTCCCGACCACGACATTCTGGTTGTCGAGTTTGGCCGCCTGCAATATCCAGGCAGCGGTTAAGGCGAACGATGCGGCAGCGATGATCCAGCGGGACGCGTTCATAAGACCTCCAACTTTGACAGCTTCCAGCATACATCAGGCATTATGGGCCCGTTGGATCGGGGCGTCCGTCAACCGATGACGCCGTTGTTCCATTTGCCGGGAGTGTGTTGGACGCCCCATCCGGACATGTGCTCACGCAGGAGCGCACCGCGGAACTCGAGTCCGATCGCATAGCGGAAGCGCTTTTTGCGGCAGTGCCGGACATAGGCGAAACCCGCCAGGTTGAACGTATCGAACTGAGCGAAGAGCAGGGTTCCCGGAGCGGCCGGCCGTTTCGCGAGGACCAGCGCGCCGTTCTCATGGAAATCGACGCCGCGGGCCGTCAGAGAGCCGGTAGAACATCCCTCCCAGTAGAGCTGGGCCCGAAATCCGATTTTGCTGCGGCGGCGGGTCCGCTGATTCTCGCGAACCGGCACCCTGGCTGGGACCAAACGAAAACCCAGCCAGATGAGGGAAGCAAAGATGCCTCCGAACACCAGGGCCAACAGGAAAGGCAGATCCATCTGTATCCAGGATCAGCCGGAGAAGAAGTGGTGACAAGTACTATCGGTAGGGCGCAGTAAGGTAAGTATGCCAGTACCATCCGGGAAAGGCGTGGGGGCAATGCCCAATGGCTCGTGTCAGAATTCCTGCGCTCCTCAGAGGGCCCAGGGATTGGCGACGGTCGACAGATCGCCTAATGGTTCGCCCAGATACTTCTGGCGCATCAAGCGGCGGACGATTTTTCCGCTCTGTGTTTTGGGCAGCTCGGAAACCACAAACACTTCGCGCGGCCGGAAGGTGGGTCCCAGCACTTCCACGACAGTGGCGGAAACGGCGGCGCATTCGAGCGAAGCGCCGGGCTTCGCCACCACGTAGCCTACGATGGCCTCGCCCTTCACCTCATCGGGCACACCGATCACCGCGGCTTCGGCCACGCCGGAGTGCTGCATCATGGCCTCTTCCACTTCGGCCGGTCCCATCTTGCGGCCCGCGATGTTCATCGACTCGTCGGCCCGGCCATGTAAGAACCAGTGGCCGTCTTCATCCACGCTGGCCCAGTCGCCGTGGTACCACACGCCGGGGAAGCGCGACCAGTAGGACTCCAAATACCGCTCGGGGTCGTTCCAGATGCCGCGGGTCATGGAAGGCGCAGGCTTGGTGCACACCAGGTAACCCTTTCTCTGCCGCACGGGGACGCCATACTCGTCCACCACTTCGGTGGCCATACCCGGCGCCGGGCCCCCCAATGAACACGGTTTCAGCGCTTGAACCGGCAGAGGGAATAGAAAGCAGCCGATGATCTCGGTGCCGCCGGAAATGTTGATGATCGGCCGCCGCCCGCGTCCCACGCGTTTGAAGAACCACATCCACGCCGTTTCGTCCCACGGCTCGCCGGAGGAGCCCAATATCCGCAGCGATTCCATAGAGGGCAGTTCGCCGGCCTGCTTACTTAGCATGCGAATCGCCGTGGGCGAGACACCGAAAGTGGTGATGCGGTGCCGCTCGATCATCTGCCACAACCGCATCGGCCCCGGAAAATCGGGCGCGCCGTCGTACAGGAAGATGGTTCCCCCGAAGAGATGATTGCCTAAAATCGTCCAGGGTCCCATCATCCATCCGATGTCGGAGAGCCAGAAGAAGCGGTCGTCCGGCTTGTGATCGAACGCGAGAAAGACCTCCTTGCCGGTCTGCGCGAGCGATCCGGCATGCGTGTGGACGGTGCCCTTGGGCTTGCCGGTGGTCCCCGAGGTGTACAGGATAAAGGCGCGGGCTTCCGACTCGAGCGACGCCGTGACCGCTTGCGCCGGCTGATCGGCGAGAAAGTCGTTCCACGTGAGCATCCCCGGCAAATCGCCGCCTGGATACGGCAGCACCACGGTGTGCTCGGCGATACGAGGGACCTTTGCCGCCAGCGGAAGCAGTTTGCCGCGGCGCTCCAGGTGATCGGCCGTAAACAGCACGCGGGCTCCCGAGTCCTCGAGGCGGGTGGCAATCGCGCCCGCGCCGAATCCCGCAAAGATCGGCACGACGGTCATGCCCGCTTTGAAACATCCGTAAAGAATGGACAGAATCTCGGGGACCATGGGCATCGCTAGCGCCACGCGGTCGCCGGCCGCGAGGCCTAGCGCCAACAGACCATTGGCGACACGGTTCGATTCGCTCTGCAATTGGGCGAAAGTTATGCTGCGGGTGACGCCGTTCTCGCCTTCCCACAGGCAGGCCACGCGGTCGGTCGCCGCCCAGCGGTCGAGGCAGTTGTGAGCGATGTTGAGCCGGCCTCCCAGGAACCACTCGGTCCATTGCGGGCCGCGGCTCGCGTCCAATACCTGGTGGTAAGGCTCGAACCAGTCGACGCGCATCTCGCGCAGCATTTCATCCCAGAACCGTTCCGGCTGGTCGCGCGAAAACCGCAGGAACTCCTCGCGATCGGTGAAACCCAGGCGCTGCATGAAGCGCCAAACGTTCGTGCTTTCGATAAATTCCCGCGATGGCTGCCAGATCATCCGCCCGGAGTATGGCAATCCGCCGTGGTAGGTGTCAAGGGCAGTTTTGCGGTAGTCTATTCTCTATTAGTCTCCTTGCTTACAGGTATGCCGGGACCCCGAAGATCGGTATTCGCGTTGGCTGTCGGGCTGGTGTCGCTGGCGGCGCCCGCTGCGGAGACGCCGCTGGTGCCATACACAGTCTGCGAGATCCTGCATGACAAGGCAGCGTATGAGGGTAAGCCGGTAGCCGCGCTGGGGCGCTACTCGTTCCGGCAGGATGGCCGCTGGCTGGGCGAGCAGGGCTGCGAGGAGGCGATAACCAATCCGCCAGCCATCTGGCTGGCGGAGGACACCAAGGACGGTCCCCGGCCGCCCGAAGATTTCGAACTGGACGGCGCGGTCTTGAGCCGCAAGCTGGCCGATATCCGGAAGCGCACCTCGCTGGGCAAATTCCGCTTCGGCACACCCGACTACGACCGCTGGGCGGTGGTGTACGGCCGGGTCGAGAGCCGCCCGGGGGACGCGGCCAAGAAAGCCGCGGCCGAACTCGTGTTCCGCGGCGATGGCGTGGTCGTTTTTTTGACGCCGTGATCCGAGCGGCTTGGCCTTTACTTGGGGCGGCCCGGAAAGCCGTGGGCCAGCATGTCGATCCGGTAGATGGTCTTGGCGTTGTTGCGGACACCCGGCGCGGTGGTCCATTCCTTGCCGTCGGGACCCAGGGCTCCACTACCAACCACGTAGAGCGTCTGCTTGCCGGGTCCGGAAAAGGCGACGCTGATGACGCTCCGGGGAGCGGGGATCACGCCCAAGTACTTTCCTTCGGGGGAGAACACTTGCACACCGGGTCCGGAGGTCACGTATAGGCGGCCGGCCTCGTCAATGGCCATCCCATCGCCGACTCCGCCGGCCTCCAACTTTGCGAAATCCCGCTGGTTCCGGACGGAGCCATCGGGCTGGACATCGAAGGCCACGATGGCGGCACCGTTGGTGACGTAGAGGATCCTTTCGTCCGGGCTGAGCATAATGCCGTTGGTGCGGATGTTGGCGCCGACGCTGGTGACCTGGCCGCTGGAATTGACATAGAAGGTTCCCGCACCGTTGAAGTAGGCGCCGCCCTTCTTGTCGGCCACGAGGTCGTTGAGGCGTCCGAGCGACTTGCCATCGAAGTTGTCGGCCAGAACCTTACGTTCGGGAGCGAGCACGCCGACCTTGGTCGGCTCGGCACATGGGGCCGGCTGCCTCCCGGGATCGGTGCAGGTTCGTTCCACGGCAAGGATGCGGCCTTTCGAGTCGATGGAGACGGCGCCGGCGCCCTGCGTGTCTTCCAGAAAAACCGAGACGTTGCCGTTCCGGTCGAGCTTGCTGATGCGGCTCGGTTGTTCCTGAGCGAACAGCACGCCGCCATCGGCGGTCCCGGCGATCCCATCGGCATTGTCGGGTCCCTGCCAGACCAGCGTCCAATTCGCCCCGGCCGCTACGACGCCGGGGATTTCTTTCACCGTGACTTCCCGGAGGCCTTCCGGCTGGGTGAAGGCCGCCTGCTTCCCGGCGCGTGGCTGCGCGAAGGCCGGCCAGAGCAAACAGAACCCGATCGCGAACCTGGCTTTCGATTTCATTGTCGAAAGTATATCCCGAACCGGGGCGCCGGCGGTGTTGCGCCGGCGGACAGGGCCCACGGTCTATCGACACAGCTTTTCCAGCTTCTCCAGCGGCCCTTCCAACTGCTGGGGCTTCTTCAGCACGCCGGCGAACAGATCGCCTTTTTCCGCGAAACGTTCGCGCGCGTTGGTGATGTTGAACTGGCTGGGGTGCAGGCCGTGGCGCACCTCGGCCCAATCCAAAGGAGTCGCTACGGGGGCGCCGGGATAGGCTCGCAGGACGTAGGGCGCGGCGATGGTCTTCGACTTCCCGATTTGGAGATAGTCGAAGTACACGCGGTTGGTTTTGCGCTTCGCGACCGCGCGCGGGGTGGTGAAGAGCTCGGGCTTTTCGTCGAAGACCCGGTGCGCGATCAACTCGGCGAAGGTGCGGGCTTCTTCATAGGTGTAGACCGGCGCGAGCGGGATGTACACGTGCATGCCGTCGCCGCCGGTGGTCTTGGGATAGCCCACGAGTCCGATCTGGTCCAGCACCCGCTTCACCAACAATGCTGCATCCACGATCCTGTCGAACGGGCACTCCTGCGGGTCCAGGTCGATGAGAACGAAATCGGGGTGATCGAGGGTTTGGGACCGGCTCATCCAGGGGTTATGGTCGATGCATCCCAGGTTCACCAGGTACAACAGGCTGGAGTGGTCCCCGGCGAAGACATACTTGATGGGGCCGTGGTTATGCTCGGATTGGATCAGTTCGGTGTGGAGCCAGGGTGCGAAGGCTTCGCGCACGTTTTTCTGGAAAAAGAATTCCTGGCTGATTCCGTTCGGATAGCGCTTGAGGGAAAGGGGGCGGTCTTTGAGGTGGGGCAGGATCAAATCGGCGATCGCGTTGTAGTAGTTCAGAACGTCGCGCTTAGTGTAGCCTTCCTCCGGGTAATAGACCTTGTTGAGATTCGTGAACTTCAAGGTACGTCCGTCGAGCTGACGCGCGGCTTCCTTTTCGCTCCCGGCGAACAATTCGGGCGGTGGTTCGGGCTCGGGCTCTTCGCGCTTCACTTCCTGCGGACTGGCGTCATTGCGCAAGCCCAGAAAGACGGGCGCGCGCAACCGGTGGTCCTCGGTCCAGTGTGCGTATTTCACCTGGCAGACTAACTCGGGGCGGACCCAAGTGATGCCGCGGTCGGGCCTGGGCCGCTCGGAGAAAGGGCAGGTTTTGGAGATGAGCGGCTCCAAGTTCCGGTATAGGGTTGCGAGCAGCTTTTGATCGAAACCGGTGCCGACGTTGCCGACCCAGAGCAGCTCGTTTCCCTGATAGACGCCCAGCACGAGGGCGCCGAAATAGTGGCGGTCGCCCTGGGGCTCGGTGAAACCGCCGATGACGAATTCCTGCTCGTTGACGATTTTGATTTTGAGCCATTCGCGGCTGCGGCGGGACTCGTAGCTACTGGCGGCGTGTTTGGCGAGGATGCCTTCGAGCCCATGCTCGCGGGCGGCTTCGAGCATCTCCTCGCCCGCGCCGGGGAACGCTTCGGAAATGCGCAACGCCCCGCCGGGCGTGACGACGGTTTCGAGCAGCTTCCGGCGCTCGCTCAGAGCCACGCCACGCAGGTCATAGCCATCCAGATAGAGCAGGTCGAAGACGAAGTAGACCACCGGGGTGGAGCGCACCAGGTGGGCAACCGAATTGGGATCGCTATTGGCGATGCGGGGCTGGATGAGGTGAAACCGCGAGACGCCTTTTTCATCGAGCACGGCGATTTCGCCGTCCAGGACGGCCTGCGTGGCGGCGACCTGGTGATGGATCACCGCCAGTTCGGGGTACTGGCGTTCACAGCGCAGGCCGCTGCGCGCTTGCAAGCGCACTTCTTCGCTCTCGAGGAAGGCCACGGCACGGACGCCGTCCCATTTCACTTCAAAGAGCCAATCGGTTCCGCGCGGCGGTTTTTCCGCGATGGCGGCCTTCATGGGCTCGATGGCCGATGGCATCTGGGCGCGCCGCGCGCCTTTCAGGCTTGCGAGGTCGATTGCAGTTTTTTTTTAGGCACCGCGTTTTTCGCGGGAACGGCCGCCGGCGCGGCGGCGGTTGCCCGCTTGGCCGGGCGACTGGCCGCCCACACCCGATCGGCCGCGCCCGCGGTCTGCCGTTTCGTCTGCCGCGCCGGCAGGTTGCGGGCAATCTCTTCCTGCGTGCGTCCGGACAGGACGCTGGAGGCGTGCTCTTCCACATCCCAGCCGGGCACTGCGAATTGGTCGCGTTTCTTGAGGAGCAGCCACTCGTTGCCTTTGCCGCGGCCCTTCATGTGCACGATGGCGAAGTCGCCCTGGAGCTTCTCGCCGTGGAGCCGGAACTTCAGGTCGCCGCGCGCCAGTTGCTGCTCCGCGCCGACGTCCCCCAGCAGGTCGAACGTACCGCGATCCCACAGCATGACGCTGCCCGCTCCGTAATTGCCTGCGGGGATCGTGCCCTCGAAGCCGCCGTATTCGAGCGGATGGTCTTCCACGTGAGCCGCGAAGTGCTTGACGGCCGGATCGAGCGTCGGCCCTTTGGGAATGGCCCACGATTTCAGGACGCCGCCGATCTCGAGGCGGAAGTCGTAATGCAGACGCGTAGCATCGTGCCGCTGCACACAAAAATAGGGCTGGGCATCGCCCGTGCGCTTGAGCTGGCCAGGAGCAGGTTCCGGGGTGTTCTCGAAGCGGCGTTTGGCCCGGTATTCTTCGAGAGCCATAACTGGTTGATTCGCCTCACCTTACATGGTATCTTGAAACGGCGGAGTTGCAACTATGGCATCGAGCGTCTGGAAAGGCCACCTCACTTTCGGCCTGGTCTCCTTCCCTATCCGGCTGTTTAGCGCTGCACGCAGCGAAACCATCAGCTTCAACCAACTGCACAAGGATGACCATTCGCGCATTCGCCAGGTCACCTATTGCCAGGCGGAGGACAAGCCGGTTTCCCGCAGCGAGCTGGTGAAAGGCTACGAGTACGAGAAAGATCACTACGTGGTGATCGACGACGAGGACATCAAGAAGGTAGCCCCGAAGACCGCCAAGGTGATGGAGATCCTGGAGTTCGTGAAGGCCGAACAGGTGGACCCGATCTACCTGGAGAGCTCCTATTACGTGGCGCCGGATGAAGGCGGCGAAAAGCCCTACGCGCTGCTGTTCCAGGCGCTGCGCGAATCGAAGTTCTACGCGCTGGCCCAGGTGGCCATGCACAACCGCGAGCACATTATCGTGCTGCGTCCGGGGGCCAAGGGCATCCTTTCCCATACCATGTATTACCAGGATGAGATCCGGCAAGTGGACGAGTTCCGCACCGACACCAGCCTGGTGAAGGACAAGGAACTCGACATGGCCAAGATGCTGATCTCGTCGCTGGAAGCGGATTTCGAGCCGCAGAAATACCACGACGCGTACCGCGAGAACCTGCGGAAGATGATCGAGGACAAGGTCGAAGGCAAGAAGATCGTGGAGACGCCGGCGGCGCACACGGCCCCGGTGATCGACATCATGGAAGCCCTGAAGAGGAGCCTGGCGGAAAAACGCAAGCCGGCCCAGGCGGCCACGGTGGCGGAGGGCGTCGAGCAGGAGGAACTGCCGCTGGAGGTTGCGACGCCGAAGAAGCGGGTGTCCCGGAAGAGGGCGGCGGGGTAGGGGGTAGGCATGAATCCGCGGTGCAGGTTTTGGGG
>Ga0209698_10004253_pt1 | contig 15726 bp, 13 predicted proteins | sample LitLauG_LLR_2012_FD_187203 | JGI IMG/M metagenome (GOLD analysis project Ga0209698, IMG submission 187203) | Freshwater sediment microbial communities from Pennsylvania, USA - Little Laurel Run_MetaG_LLR_2012 (SPAdes) (version 2) | ecosystem: Environmental > Aquatic > Freshwater > Creek >...
CTGCACGACCGCAGGCAGCACCTCTACCTCATCGGCAAGACGGGTTCGGGAAAAACCACGCTGCTCCGCAATCTCATCATCCAGCACATCGCCGCAGGCCACGGCGTCGGCCTCATTGACCCGCACGGCGACCTCGCCGAAGAACTCCTCGACTGCATCCCTCCGCATCGCGCCGACGACTTGGTGTATTTCAACCCCGGCGACCTCGACTTCCCCATCGGCCTCAATCTCATCGCCAACGTCGCACCCGACGACCGGCATCTTGTCGCCAGCGGAATTGTCGGTGCGTTCAAGAGCATCTGGCGAGACTCGTGGGGACCGCGTCTCGAATACATCCTCTACAACGCCATCGCCGCGCTGCTCGACTGCCCGAACACTTCCCTCCTCGGCGTGAACCGGATGCTCACCGACACCGATTATCGCCGCCGCATCGTGCGCAAAGTGCGCGACCCGTTTGTGCGCGCGTTCTGGACGGACGAATACGAGCACTACGACACGCGCTTCCAGCGCGAGGCCATCGCGCCGATTCAAAACAAGCTCGGGCAATTCCTGCTCAACCCCGTTGTCCGAAACATTCTCGGCCAGGTGCGCACGAAAGTGAGCATTCCGTTTATGATGAATACCGGCCGTATTTTCATCGCCAATCTCTCGAAAGGAAAACTCGGCGCGGACAAGGCGAACCTTCTCGGCAGCCTGCTCACGACACAGTTCCAACTCGGCGCGATGGCCCGCGTGAGCCAGCCCGAGAACGAACGCCGCGACTTTTTTTTGTTTCTCGACGAATTCCACAACTTCACGACCGATGCCTTCACTTCCATTCTCTCCGAAGCGCGCAAATACCGCCTCTGCCTCGCGCTTGCACATCAATACATCGAGCAGGTGCCGCCACCGGTGCGCAGCGCAGTCTTCGGAAACGTCGGCTCCCTGATTTCCTTCCGTGTCGGCAATTCCGACGCCGAGGTCTTGCAGCGTGAATTCGGCAAGAGCTACGCGCTGGAGACTTTCGTCGGACTTGACCGCTTCCAAGTCATCGCGCGTCTCTCCGAAGACGGCCAGACCCGCGAGGCTGTTCGCGCACAAACTCTGCCGCCTATCGAGCACCACGTCGGCAGACGTGAAAAGCTCATCGCCCGCTCACGAGAAAAATACTCTGCGAAGCGTGCCGACGTGGAGACGAAGATTAAACGATGGCTCACCGGTCACGACAGCGACCCGCGCAGAATTCGGAAAGGCCGCATTCCGTTTCTTTCCGTCCGGTTGTGACCCTGCGCAATTTCAGCAGGATTCAAATTTCAGTCAGCCATTCGCCACGGGGAACGGTCGCTCCACGTCTTCAAGGCATCTGCCGCCCATGAAGTCGGCTTGTCCGTGTGGCAGACATTGCACGCATTCGGAATTTTCTCGGCGTCTGTTTTCGCGGGACTGACAAACTTGAATGTGTGGCTGCGCACATTCACGTCGCCGAGGGTCTGCGCGATTTTCGGCATGTGGCAGGCGATGCACTCACTGCCCGCACTGTCCGCCTTGTGATGCGTGTGCTGCTCCAGCGTCAGCGCTCCGCAAGGCCCACTGACATACACAAAATGTGCATCGCCGCTGGCATCCCGTTACGATGCCCGCCATCACAGCAACGAAGCCAGTTACTAAATTGGTGGAACATCTGGGTCCTCAGGATGGACACCAATCGGATATACGGGCTTTGGGTCGCGTCCATGGTCCCATTTGGCTCCATAAGCCCTGCAAAAAACAGGATGCATGCATAATTCATCTTTGGAGCCTACCCGAAGTGCGTTTGGTAACGTAAATTGAAAAACTCCTTGAACGTAATCGGCGTCTTCACTAACCACTTTGCCAATTACACCAATATCAAGAAGCATTCTTTGAAAATCCGCAAATTCACCGTTGAAAATCCGTTTTGCACGATGGTTGAATACTGAATGTAATTCTCCCGCTGGAAATCTGAGTGGGAGTTCAGGCAGACACGCATCACATATTGCTTTTGCAGAGTGGTAACGTGAGCGATACGCACTCAAAATCTCATCGGCTAATACTTCTTCTTTAGCCTCCACACCAGCTCTGACGGCAGCAGGTTCGGGCTTGCTTGCCATCACGCCCTGTTTTCGTCCGTGGACTTCAAAAATCTCATTTAGATACAACAAGATATGTCTCGGCATGATTTGTGTGTGACGAAGAATGTAAGTAGTAGTTAATTCCTGACGCCCAAAAGCATTGGTAATTTTCTTCGGAAGTATCTCATCAATAAATTGATATACTTCGCCTCTGGTTTCCAAACTGCTGACCGCGAGACCCAAGCTAGGGTGATACAACTGCAAAAATAATTGATAGCGATAAGCGGCGATTTGCCATAACTCATTGGATTTCCATTGCAAGGCGACCGTGCTCCTAAAATCCTTTAGTGGATTGGAAGCGGATTCAAGAAACAATGGATAGACCTCGGCAGGCAGGCAAAAACGCAAATGAAGCCTCTCTTGCATTTCATTAAAGCGCCCGACGCATTTCAATAAACCCTTAACTGCTTGCTCGGCAGATGATATGTCTTGTTTATAGTCTTCAATCGAATCAAGCAATAGCACTGCTTTCTTCTGCACACGTTGCAAAAATTTCATAGCCGCACTCTGGGCTTTCTCGAAGGATATATGGGAGGGGGGACCCGTGTCGGGCCTGAGAAGTTCAAGAAGGTCTCCACCTTGCAAGTTACGAGAATCGTTGAGGAGATTCACAAGAAAACCATCTGTCGTTTTAGCGCACATTACATCCTTGCACTCCACAAAAGCCTTGATTGTAGCAACATCATCAAAGTCAGCACTGTTGGTGAGAGTTATATGATGAAACAGGGCTAACCAAAAGAGCGCTTGCCAAGTATCAGCTATTCTTTCAACAAAGAGGACTGAACCGCTCACCGCACTAATATTTGCCGCAACACCAGCAAGTAACTCGGCTGTATTCAGCTCTATGCGCACTTTATAATCCTCCTTCAATGCAATGCTTCGCAGATAAGCCGTCTTTCCTGCACCGCGTCGGCCAATGATGATGGACGGATTATTTCGGAGACTGTCGAAAAGGCGGTTGTGCTGATTGAAAAGCTCAGAAACTTCAGGAGCTTGTGCCAATGACACGTCGTTGGCATCGATTGGACCGAATGGTTTCGATTTGTCGAGAAAGCGCTTTAACGCATCTTTTTTCATGGAGGGAGAGAATTTATTTGACCGTGCTCCGACAGGGTGGAGGACCATCCTTGCTCTGAGTTTGGCTTTTTACCAGTAGGCAATTTTGATGCGCAAGTGCTTTTTTAAGGCTAGCTTCACAAACCTCGGCAAATAAGTTAAGATGGATAATGGAAATCAGCCGCGCATGTCGCGCGGCTATCCATGAACCTTCACAGGAGGAAATGCCATGTCCCGATTCGTGGACTTCAAGGCGGTGAAGGCTGCCGTCACCATGCTTCAGGTGCTTGAGCATTTCGGCGTTGCCGAGTCATTCAAGCGCACGGGGAACAGCCTCAGCGGGCCATGCCCGCTTCACGGTGGACAGAACAAGACGCAGTTTCGCGTCTCGTTGGAAAAGAACTGCTGGAATTGCTTCGGCACCTGCAACGGTGGCGGAAACATTCTGGACTTCGTTGCGCGCAAGGAGGGGTGCTCCCTCCGCGAAGCAGCATTGAAATTGTGCGACTGGTTTCAGTTGCCTACACAGGAAAAATCGCCGCAACCCGACAAGGACGCGACGGAAAAGCCAAGGACGGACGCACCGCCCAAAGCGGAACGTCCACCCAAGGCAGCGAAGCCCAAAAGGCCGGATGCCGACGAGGACGGTCCGAACAAGCCGCTCGGTTTCGAGCTGCAAAATCTTGACCCGGTGCATCCGTATCTTGCGGAGCGAGGGCTGAGTCTGGAAACAGTCACAGAATTTGGCCTTGGGTTTTGCCGTAAAGGCAGCATGACGGGGCGCATCGTCGTTCCGATTCACAACGCCGAAGGCCAGCTTGTCGCCTACACGGGACGCTGGCCCGGCACGCCGCCGGACGAGGACACGCCGAAATACAGACTGCCGCCGGGTTTCCGCAAAGCGCAGGAGGTTTTCAATCTCCACCGCGCGATGCGTGAACCGCAGAACGTGCCGCTCTATGTCGTCGAAGGATTCTTCGACTGCATCCGGTTGTGGCAACACGGCATTCGCCGCGTTGTCGCATTGATGGGAAGCACGCTCTCGCCGATTCAGGCGGCGCTCATCCAACACATCGTCACGCCGGACGACCGCATTGTGGTGATGTTCGACGAGGATGATGCAGGACGCGCCGGGCGCGAGAAGGCAGTGCATCGGTTGTCACTCCACTGCTTTGTGCGAACGCACCAGTTTGCACAGGAGGGCCAGCAGCCCGACGCACTCACAGCGGAACAAATTCAGGAGCTTTGTGGCTGACCCATGAGCCAATCCAATTTGTTTCCGTGGCCGCCAAAGCCACAGCGAAAACCGAAAAGCGCGTGCGAATGGAAAATCGTCGCAGTGCGGGAAACCGCCACCGACGAACTTCCCTGCTGCGTGAAGCCGGATGATGCCGTGCAATACTGGCGGAAGCACATCGCGACCGCGCCGCACTTCAACCCGGACTGCGAATGTTTCGCGGTGCTCATGCTGAATGTGCGCCAGAGGATTCGAGGCCATCACCTCGTCTCCATCGGCTCACTCACGGAAGCGATGGCCCATCCGCGGGAAGTGTTTCGCGCGGCAGTCATCGGCGCAGCGCACAGCGTTGTGCTCATGCACAATCATCCGAGCGGCGACCCAACGCCATCGGATGCTGACCTCCGCATGACGAAGCGGCTCGTGGAATCGGGCCGCATCCTCTGCATCGAAGTCGCCGACCACATCGTTGTCGGCAGCAAGCGGCACCTGTCCCTCCGAGAAGCGGGAATTCTCTAAACCCGCACAGACCCCGACTAGCGCAAGCTGGCCGGGGTCTTTTCGTTTTCATTTTCCTGCCACTGAAAAAACCGCGAGGGATTTTGAAAGGGGCGGTGTGTGTAGGGATGCGGGTGATTTCAAAAGCGCCCGCGCAACACAAACAACAAACCCAAATCAAAACATGAAATCCCTGCTCAAACTCACACTCGCAATCACCGCCGCTGCCACGCTCGGCTCGGCCAGCCTGTTCGCCGGTGGCCCATTCCGCTACCCCGAGAATGTCACGCCCCGCGTCCTCGTCACGTCTGTCGCCAAGATGAAGTGCGACACGATGGTCATTCATGGCGGAGGCCACAACGGGATGCAGACCGTCTCGTGCAAAGACTACGCGGGAATCCGCCCGGACGACTGCCGTCGCGCTTGCGCGAGCCGGTAATGCCAAACTGCAAATCAGCCGGGTGGGAGACTCGACCTCCCGCCCGGCTCAAGTTTGAATCCAACCATGAATGACGACCCGCAACTTCGTGAACTGCTCCGCACTTCACTGTCGGATGTCCCGGTGCCAAACCGTTTCGGTGCCGAGGTGTGGCAGCGCATCCAAGCCCGCAACGAGGCTTCGGCGCAGCGCGGATGGAAGAAGTTCTTTGAGCCGATGTTCGCATTGCTGATGCGTCCGACTTTCGCTGCCATTGCCTTTTTGCTGATGGTCGGCGGTGCGGCGGGTGCGGCTTCGCTCCGCGCAGCGGATGCGAACGAACAAGCCCGCGCTATGCTGGCAGCCCAGCACGTTGCCACGCTTGACCCGTATGCACGCTTGGCCGTCATGCGATGAAGAAGCCCGTCCTCATTCTTCTTGCGATGCTCGCAGCGGCGGCAATCGCATATTTTGCCTCCTACTATTGCGCCACTCGCGAAGCGCGCCGGATGTTCAGCGTGTCCGATGGCAGCGCATGGCTGCGCACGGAGTTCGCGCTGACGGACGAACAAGCCCGCGCCGTTGCCGCGCTCCAGTCCGACTACGAGCCGCGCTGCATGGAAATGTGCGCGCGTATCACCAAATCGCGTGAGCGGCTGGAAAAGCTGTTGCACGAGAGCAAGACGATGACGCCGGAGCTTGAGGCGGCGATGCGCGAGGTGAGCCAGACGCAGGCGGATTGCCGCGCTGCAACACTCGCGCAGACGTTCGCCATCAGCGCGCACATGGCCCCGGAGCAGGCGGTCCGCTACCGGGCGATGATTGCCGAGCGCATTCTGCCGGGCACGCTGCCGCACGATACGGCCACCCATCGCTGACATGGCCGATTCCCCCGAGGCCGACGCGGAGGCGATGACACGCTTGCGCGGAGGCGATGACCTTGCGCTCAATGAACTCATGGCGCGCTGGCAGCAGCCGCTCGTGAATTTCCTCGCGCGCTTTTGTGGCGACGAAGGCACCGCGCTCGACCTCGCGCAGGAAACTTTTGTGCGCGTCTATGAAGCCCGCGCCCGTTACGACACGCGGGGAAAATTCGCCACATGGCTTTACACCATCGCCGGGAATCTCGCGCGCAACTCCCACCGCTGGCAGCAGCGCCACCCCACCGTTTCGCTCGATGCGCCGACCGATGAAAACGGCGGCACGCTCGCCACGCATTTGCCCGATACAGCACTCGCGCCCGACGCGAACGCCGAAGCGTGCGAGTGTGCAAGCGCCGTGCGCGCGGCCATTGCGGAACTGCCGGAAGACCAGCGGACGATTGTGCTCCTCAGCGAATACGAAGACCGCTCGCACGCCGACATTGCCGCCGTTCTCACATGCACGACGAAGGCGGTGGAGACGCGCCTTTACCGCGCCCGGCAGACGCTCCGCGAAAAACTTCTGCGCTGGCTGAAATGAATTTGCGGAAAAAAGTTTGAGGGATATTCCGGCCTGCGGTGTGGAAGGGATTACTTGAACCGCCACGCACCAGCCTTGTCAGAGCAATGAAAGAGGGCTATCCGACCACCACGCCATTGAACTTCATCCGCACCAACCGCGCATTTCGCAGTCTGTTTGTCGTGGCGGCACTGCTTGGATGGGTAGCCCTTTCACAGCGTTGCGCCTTGTGGCAGTTGTTGCAGGCCAAGCAGGCCGTGGCGGTGCAACTCGACTGCTGCCATAAGGAAATCCCTCAGCCGGGCAAAGCGCCGGACAATGCGCCGCGCCCGGAATGCTGCAAAGCTCTCAATGTGCTCGTGCCGGATGGCGTAAAACTTCCGGCCACATCGCTCGCGGATTATCTGCCGACTCCCGTCGAGTGGATTTCCACCGCGATTCAATCGCTGTCCGCGAACAGCATCACCACGCTCGACACAGGCCCGCCGCCGGATGTTCCTGCTTTCACTGAATTGGTTTTGAACCGGAGCCTGCATTCGCACGCTCCGCCCCTCTCCGCGTAGCAGCGCGGTTTCCGCCATCGGCGGAATCTGAATCACGCTGCCACGCAACATCGCGCCCGTGCGGGCGTGGTGTGCCCGCGTGCTCACTCTCTCCGCACCGTCGCAGCGCGTGCCCGCCTGCACATGCAGCACGACGACTCCCCGCAGAATCGCAGGCATTTCAACAACACAAAAACAACACACACATGAAAACCAAATCCATCATCGCCATCATCGCCGCCGCATTCATCGGCGGTACCGTCTTTGCCGCCGACTCCGGTGTGCCGAAGGATTTTCCGCTGAAAAAATGCCCGATTTCCGGCGAGACATACGGCAGCGAGGGAATGAAAGCGGTCAAAGTCACCCACGACGGAACCGATGTCTGGCTCTGCTGCAAGAACTGCAAAAAGGACTTCGACAAAGACCCGGCGAAATACGCGAAGCAAGTGAAGGACGCCGCGAAGAAGTAACCGCAGGCACACGCACCGGGCGGTGTCGCATCCACCGCCCGGTGCTGACCGCACATTCCATCCGCACATGAAATCAAACGTCCTCGTCCATCTTCGCGCGGCGCTCGGCGCAGCCATGCTTGTCATCGGGCAACTCCGCGCGCAGACACCGGCGCAAGTGGCACCGCCGCCCGCAGCGGCTTCCGCAAAAAATGAAGGGCGGACGTTGAGCGACGAATGGCTCGCGCGACTCCGTGCCGAGACGCGAAGCAAACATCCGACCGTTGAGGCGGCACGGGAACGACTCGCGGCAGCGGCGGCGGGAGTGCGTGCGGTGCGGCTTTGGGATGACCCGGAGATGGGATTTTCACTCACCGCCGCGCGGCTGAGTTACCGGAGGGACAATGGCGACATCGGCGTTGGCATTGGGCAGCGGCTTCCACGGCCCGGTCTTTACACGGCGATGAAAACCAAAGCCGAAGCCGAGCAACGCGCGCAGGCGGCGGAGGTCATGGCGGCGGAAGCGATGCTCGGCATGGAAACCGCCAAGGCCGCGCTGGAACTTGCGCTCGCAGACGAGGCGCTCGCGCTGGAAATGCAGCAAGTCAAGTGGGTGAAGCAGATGGCCACGGACGCCCGCGAAAAAACTAAAGACCCAATGACCGGCACCGCCGAGGCGCTGCGCGCGGAAAGCGAATTTTTGCAAGAAGCGCAAAGATTCGCTGCGATGCGCCGCGAACGCGAGAAGCGCGCGCAGCAGCTCAACATCCTGCTTGGCAGGCCCACCGCACAATCGTGGGGAAATCTTTCGCTCCCCGGCATCGCCAGTGCGCCGGAACTTCAAACACTGCTCGCACGGCTTTCATCCGCAAATCCGAAGCTGCAATCGCTCCGTCACCTCGCGAGTGCCGCGGATGCACAAATCGTTGCGACGCGGCGCGAGCGTCAGCCGAGCGTGATGCTCAGTGTGGACACGATGACGTATTCCCGCGGTGATTTTAATGATGCGATTTTTGGGGTGAAGGTGAGTCTGCCGTGGTTCAACAGCCACATCTACCGCGCGAACGAGGAGCGTGCCGCCGCCCTCGCGAACGCCGCGCAACGCGACCTCGCGGCAGCGGAGCGCGAATTGCAGTCGCAGGCCATCGCCGCATCCACCGAGGCGCGCAACACGGCGCAGCAGGCCGCCGCCTTTGCGAATGAAATCATTCCCGCCGCGAGCAAGGCGGCAGAGGCGGTGAACAATGCGTGGCTCAGTTCAAAGGCCACACTTCTCGAAGTGCTCGAAGCCCGCCGTTCACTGCTCGCGGTGCGGCTGGAGGAACGCCGTTTCATCGCCGCGCACCGCGCCGCCCTTGAAACGCTCCGCGCGCTCGTCCCGCAAAACAAACGCTGATTTTCCGAACATGAAAACACCCGCCATCATTCTGCTCACGCTCGCGCTCGCCGTGCCCGCGACGTGGTTTGCCACGCGGCACTTCCCCGCGACGACCGCCGCAATGTCATCGGGCGGCGAGCGCAAAATCCTCTACTACCAAAGCGCGATGCACCCGTGGGTGAAAAGCGACAAGCCGGGCCGCTGCACGATTTGCGGCATGGAGCTGACGCCGGTGTATGAAGGACAAAAAGGTGTCGAGACGACGGGCGACACATTGATGCTCACTCAGAGCATGGTGCAGGTGCTCCATGTTCAGACGGCGGAGGCGAAGAAGCGCCCGCTGGCAAAGACGCTGACCTTTGCTGGCTTGGTGGACGACGATGCGCGGCGGCATCGCATCATCTCCGCGTATGTGGATGGCCGCGTGGAAAAGCTGTTCATCAATCACCACGGCGCGGAAGTGGTGGAGGGCAAGCCGCTCGCGGAAATTTACAGCCCGACACTGCTGCAAGCAGAACGCGAATATCGTTCACTCAGCGGCGAGTTGCGGAGCAATGTCGCGTTGCGCCTGCGGCAAATGGGACTCTCGCCAGAGCAAATTGCGGTGCTCCCGAAGAAATCACCCGATGCGCTGACAACGGAAATTCTGTCCCCCGTCAGCGGCACAGTGGTGAACGACGAAATTTTTGCGGGGCAGTATATGGCCGCAGGGCAAAAACTTTTTGAAATCGCGGACTTCTCGACCATGTGGTTCGTCTTCCGCGCCTACGAGCAGGACATCCCGTGGTTGAAAACCGAGCAGGCGGTGGAAGTGACGACCCCCTCCGCACCGGGGCGGATTTTCAAAGGCACCATCGCTTTCATTGACCCGAACTTCGACGCCGTGACGCGCTCCACGCAGGTGCGCGTGGAATTGCCAAACCCGCTCGTGGACGGACGACGCGTGCTGCTCCACCGGCTCTACGGCGACGCCAGCGTGCATCTGGACGCGCCGGAAGTTCTCACCGTGCCGCGCTCGGCGGTGATTCAGACCGGGCCGGAGGCGGTCGTGTATGTCGAGCACGAGGGCGGTGCCTATGCGCGGCAGGCGGTGAAGCTCGGGCGGCGCGGCGACGAGTTCGTGGAAATCCTCGGAGGGTTGAGCGAGGGCGACAAGGTGGTGACGAACGGCAACCTGCTCATTGACGGTCAGGCGGAAATGAATCGCTCGTTCTCACCACCTCCGAAGGCCGCGCCCGCGTTGAACGACACGCAATACAAGGCGGTGGAATCCTTCACCAAGGCCGCGGACGCCATCGCCGCCGCGCTCGCGAAGGACGACCTCGCCGCATTCAACAAGGCGATTCCCGAAGCGATGCCCGCGACCGAATCGCTCGCCGCCGCGCTCGCCGCTCGCACCGACCTCGCGGATGCGATGAAGAAACTCAGCGATGCGCGCCATTTCCACGTTGCCGCCGACCTCGCCTCCGCGCGCAAAATGTTCCATCCATTTTCCAGCGCCGCCGTCGCCTTGCTGGAGCCGTTTCGCAAAGGCGACAAGCCGGTGGCGATTGAGGTTTTTGAATGTTCGATGGTTCACAAGGTCGTGCCCGGTGCGCCGAAAAAGGGTCGCTGGTTGCAACTCGCGGGCACCACCATTCAGAATCCCTACATGGGCGTCGAGATGTTCGACTGCGGCACGAAAATCGAACCGTGACGCACCATGATTGAACGCATCATCGAGTGGAGTCTGCGAAACCGTTTTCTCGTCGCGTGCGGCGTGTTGATGCTCGTGGCGCTCGGCATCCGCGCCGTTTCCACGACGCCCGTGGACGCCATCCCCGACCTCACGGAAAACCAAGTGCTCGTGTATGCCGACTGGATGGGGCGCAGTCCGCAGGAAGTGGAAGACCAGGTGACGTATCCGCTCACCACCGGCCTCCAAGGTCTCTCCGGCGTGAAGGACGTGCGTGCGACCTCGATGTTCGGCTTCTCGCTCATCACGATTATTTTCAAAGACGGTGTTGACCCTTACTTCGCCCGCGCCCGCGTGCTTGAGCGGCTGAACTATCTGCAAGGTTCCATGCCGGAGGGCGTGAAACCGCAGCTTGGCCCGGATGCGACGGGCCTCGGCTGGGTGTATCAATACTATCTCGACGTTGACCCATCGAAGGAAGGCTACGACCTCGCGCGGCTGCGTTCGTTGCAGGACTGGAATATCCGTTACGCGCTCACGAGCGTGGATGGAGTGGCCGAGGTCGCGAGCATCGGCGGCTTCGTGAAGCAGTATCAAATCGAGCTTTCCTCGACGAAGATGCGCGCGGCAGGCGTGAGCATGATGGACGTGATGACCGCCGTGCAAAACGCGAACCTCAACGTCGGCGGCAAGGTCGTGGAGGAAAACGGCGCGGAGTTTGTGCTGCGCGGAATCGGCCTTGTCGAAAGCACGGAGGACCTCGAACTCGTCACCGTGAAGGCGCGCGAAGGCACGCCCATTTATTTGAAGGACATCGCGACGGTGCAAATCGGCGGCGACTTCCGGCGCGGCGCGCTCGACGTGAACGGACATGAAGTTGTCGGCGGCACCGTCGTCATGCGGAACGGCGAGAATGCGAAGGCCGTCATTGAGCGCATCAAGGAACGCATCGCGCAGCTTGCGCCAAGCCTTCCGCCGGGCGTGAGCATCAAGCCGTTCTACGACCGCAGCGAACTGATTGACCGCACGATTGGCACGCTCAAGCACGCGCTCGCCGAGGAAATCATCCTCGTGACCCTCGCTCATATCATCTTCCTCTGGCACTTCCGCAGCATCCTCATCGTCACGCTGCCGTTGCCGGTAAGCATCCTCATCTCGTTCCTTTTGATGAAGCAGTTCGGCATCACGTCGAACATCATGTCACTCACCGGAATCGCCATTGCCATCGGTGTGCTCGTGGACGCGGCAATCGTCGTCACGGAAAATGTCATCCGCCATTGCGAACGCGAGACGGAGGAGAAAAAGCGCCCGCTCACTGCGGAGGAGACGTGGCACACCGCGCTCGCCGCGTGCCGCCAAGTCGGGCGGCCCATCTTTTTCGCAATGGCAATCATCATCCTCGCGTTCGTGCCGGTGTTTGCACTCTCGGGACAGGAGGGAAAACTTTTTCACCCGCTCGCGTTCACGAAGACCTTCGCGATGCTCGGCTCCACGCTGCTCGCCGTCACCATCGTGCCCGTGCTCTGCGCGTGGCTCGTGCGCGGCCCGTTTCATCCCGAGGAAAATAATTGGGTGATGAAGGTGCTGCTCCGCATCTACACGCCGACGCTCGATTGGGCGCTGCGTCATCGCGCCATCGTGATGTCCACCGCGCTGTGCATCCTCGCCAGCGCGCTGCTTGTCGCGTTCGGCTTGCCACGCGGGACGGTGAAAAAGTTGCGCGATGCCGGCTGGGAGCGCACCGCCACACTCACGGCGGGCTTTGGCAAAGAGTTCATGCCGCCGCTGAACGAAGGCAGCCTTCTCTACATGCCCGTCCTGTTGCCCAAGACGGGGCTGAAAGAAATCCAGCGCGTCATGTCGTGGCAGGACAGCGTTCTCGCGCAGACGCCGGAAGTCGCCAGCGTCGCGGGCAAACTCGGCCGCTTTGAGAGCGCCACCGACCCCGCGCCGACCGAGATGCTGGAAACGACCATCATGCTGAAACCCGAATACATCCCCGACGGTCGCTTCACGGTGAAGCGCAACCCGGCATGGCGCGATGGAATGACGGTCGAAAAATTGAAAGCGGAGCTGACGGAAAAAATGAAGCTCGTGCCCGGCTACGTGCCCGCATTTTTGCAACCCATCGAAAACCGAATCCTCATGCTCTACACCGGCATCCGCGCGCAGGTGGGCGTGAAGATTTATGGCGACAGCCTCGATGCAATTCAGCGCAAAGCCTACCAAGTCGAAGCACTCATCAAAGGCATCGAAGGCGCGGCGGGCGTCTCGCCGTCGCGCGTGCAAGGCAAACCGTATCTCAATGTGAAAGTGGACCGCCGCGCGATGGCACGCTACGGCCTCAGCGCGCGCGACGTGTTGGATGCCGTCGAAATTGCCATCGGCGGCAAGAACGTGAGCGTCACCATCGAGGGCCGCGAACGCTTTCCCATTCAAGTCCGCATCGAGCGCAGCGAACGCGACAACATCGAGGAGCTTGGCCGCATCCTCATCGCCACACGCCCCGGCATGGCACCCGCCGCGTCCGCGACTGGCGGCGGCATGGGCGGAGGAATGAATGGCGGCGCGGCGAAACCTGCCACCAGTGGGACGAACGCAAGCGAACCGCAGTCCGCATACATCCCGCTCGGCATGGTCGCGAAAATTACCCGCGAAATCGGCGCGAACGAAATCGCCAGCGAAAACGGGAAGCTGCGCGCCTACGTGCAGACGAACGTGCAAGACCGCGACCTCGGCGGCTTCGTCGCGGAAGTGGAGCAAAAGCTGAAGACAATCCCGTGGGAGGGCATGACCTACCGGATGACCGGCGAATACGAAAACCAGCGCCGCTTTGTGAAAACGATGACCCTCGTTTTTCCCATCGTGCTGCTCATCATTTTCGTCCTGCTCTACATCGTCTATCACAGCGCACTGGAGGCCGCACACGTCATGCTCGCCGTGCCCTTCGCGCTCAGCGGCGGTGTCTTTCTGCAATACCTGCTCGGCTACAATTTCAACGGTGCAGTGTGGGTCGGCTACATCGCCCTTTTCGGCACCGCCGTGCAAACCGGTGTCGTCATGGTCGTCTATCTCGACGAGACGGTGAAAGCGCGCATGGCCGCGCGTGGAGCGGCATTCAATTATGCCGACCTTGTGCAAGCGGTGAAAGACGGCGCACGCCTGCGTCTGCGTCCAAAGGTGATGACCGTCGCCACCATTGTCGCCTCCCTGCTCCCTATCATGTGGAGCCACCGCCAAGGTGCGGAGGTGATGAAGCCCCTCGCCACGCCCGTCATCGGCGGAATGATTTCCAGCCTCGTCCACATCCTCATCGTCACGCCGGTTATCTTCCTGTGGCTGCGGAGCCGCGAGTTGAAAAAGCACGCGCAGGCCGCAACGCCACTATTACCATGAACAACGAAAGTGCCCATCAATCCTGTTGCGGAAATCCCCGCACCGCAATGAAGCCGCCCGCTTCGGCAAAATACTTCTGCCCGATGTGCCCCGGCGTCGAAGCCGGCGTGCCGGGCGATTGCCCGAAGTGCGGGATGGCGCTTGAACGCAATCCCGCGTGGCAGCAGGCGGCGAGGACGATTTACACCTGCCCGATGCACCCGGAGGTCGAGCAAGACCATCCGGGCGACTGTCCGAAATGCGGCATGGCGTTGGAGCCGAAGACAGTTGCCGCCGAGCCGGAGGACGATGGCGAACTTCGCGGCATGACGCGGCGAATGTGGATTGGTGCCCTGCTTGCGATGCCGGTTTTCGTGCTCGCAATGGCGCATCTTTTTTCCGCCGCACCGCATTGGGTAATGGGCGCGGCATCGCGATGGACACAGTTCGCGCTCACCACACCGGTCGTGCTGTGGGCGGGCTGGCCGTTCTTTGTGCGCGGTGCGCGGTCGCTCCGCTCAGGGCACTTCAATATGTTCACGCTCATCGCGCTCGGCGTCGGCGCGGCTTACGCTTACAGCGCGGTGGCGATGCTCGCGCCGGGAGTGTTCCCGGAGACGATGAGCACTATGGGCGGCGTCGGCATCTATTTCGAGGCCGCTGCGGTCATTGTCGTGCTTGTGTTATTGGGGCAGGTCTTGGAACTGCGCGCCCGCGCCCGCACGGGCAGCGCCATTCGTGCGTTGCTGAATCTTTCGCCCGCGACGGCCCGCATCGTCGAGCATGGCGCGGAGCGCGAAGTGCCGCTCGTTGCCGTGACCGCTGGCACGACGCTCCGAGTGCGCCCCGGCGAGAAGGTGCCCGTGGATGGCGCGCTCATCGAGGGAAGTTCGAGTGTGGATGAATCCATGCTCACAGGCGAACCCGTGCCCGTGGCGAAAGCGGCGGGTGATGCAGTGACCGGCGGCACCATCAACGGCACCGGCTCGTTCCTCATGCGCGCCGAGCACGTCGGCGGAGAGACGATGCTCGCGCGTATCGTGCAGATGGTTGCCGAGGCGCAGCGCAGTCGCGCGCCCATACAGGCTCTTGCCGACCGAGTGGCGGGGTGGTTTGTGCCCGTCGTGCTCGGCATCGCCGTGCTCACGGCGGTGCTGTGGTTTTTTCTCGGCCCCGAGCCGCGTCTCGCGCACGCGCTCGTGAATGCCGTCGCCGTGCTCATCATCGCGTGCCCGTGCGCGCTTGGTCTCGCCACGCCCATGAGCATCATGGTCGGCGTCGGGCGCGGCGCGCAACTTGGCGTGCTGGTGAAAAATGCGGAGGCGTTGGAACGGCTGGAGAAAGTGAACACCCTCGTCGTGGACAAAACCGGCACGCTCACCGAGGGCAGACCGCACGTTGTGGATTCGCGCATTCTTCCCGGCATTGGTGCGGACGAACTTCTGCGTCTCGCCGCTTCGCTCGAACAAAGCAGCGAACACCCGCTTGCCGCCGCCGTTGTCGCGAGCGCGGCGGAAAAGAGCCTCGCG
>Ga0209698_10004254_pt1 | contig 15724 bp, 10 predicted proteins | sample LitLauG_LLR_2012_FD_187203 | JGI IMG/M metagenome (GOLD analysis project Ga0209698, IMG submission 187203) | Freshwater sediment microbial communities from Pennsylvania, USA - Little Laurel Run_MetaG_LLR_2012 (SPAdes) (version 2) | ecosystem: Environmental > Aquatic > Freshwater > Creek >...
CTGCGGACGGAATCGTACAAGAAGCGGATGGTGCGCAAGCCGGAGGCGGTGATCGAGGCGGCGGTGAAGCGCATGCTGCCCAAGAACAAGCTGGCGGCGCACATGCTGTCGAAGCTGAATGTGTACAAGGGCGATAAGCATCCGCACCAGGCGCAACAGCCGCAGGATTTCAAGCTGGAAGTAAGGGCGTAAGAACTGGTCTGAGGAGACCGAGATCCTTCCGCCTGAAAAGCAGCGGCGCTAAGGATGACAGTGCTTTTTGATTATCGAGAAGGGCTCGCTTCTAGGAAAGCTAGGAGCTAAGAGCTTAGGAGCTAAGAGCTAAATGCCAGAGTTAGTTCAATACTACGGAACGGGACGCCGCAAGTCGGCGATTGCCCGTGTGTTTCTGCGCCCGGGCAGCGGTGATTTCAAGATCAACGGGCGCGCATTTGAAGAATACTTTGTCACGCCGGCGCAGCGCTCGGCGGCGAAATCGCCGCTGGCCTCGACCGAATCGGCGGCGCAGTTCAACGTCGTGGTGACGGCGCAAGGTGGCGGCGTGCGCGGCCAGGCCGACGCGGTGAAACTAGGGCTTGCCCGCGCGCTCATGCAGTTCAATGCCGAATTGCGCAAGAAACTGAAGTCCGAGGGCATGGTCAGCCGCGACTCGCGCGGCAAAGAGCGCAAGAAATACGGCCAGAAGGGCGCGCGCAAGCGCTTCCAGTTCAGCAAGCGCTAACGCGCTTGCCGTGGCTGAAAAGCAGGATCCTCACCGGGCTTGGTGCCCGGTTCGGAATGACAAGACTTTAGGGTTTAGCTTTTGGTTTAGCTAAGAGCTAACAGCTGAGAGCTGGTTTTAGGTGTTCAATTCTTCCCGTGCCTCGCGGTGCGGGGACGGGAATGGCAATCGGGAGTAAGGCAGGTTTCAAAGTTTCAGCGGTTTCAAGGTTTCAAAGACCTTGGAGCATTGCAACCTTGAAACTTTAAAACCTTGAACTCCTGATGCAGACTACAAAGGAGGTTCATTGGCTACCATCACCATGAAAGAGTTGCTCGAAGCGGGCGTCCACTTCGGGCACCAGACCAAGCGCTGGAATCCCAAGATGAAGGAGTACATCTTCGGCGAGCGCAACGGGATCTACATCATCGATCTGCAGAAGACGCTGAAGATGTTCAAGGAAGCTTCCAAGTTCGTGCAGGACCTGGCGTCCGACGGCCGTATTGTGCTCTTCGTAGGCACCAAGCGCCAGGCGCAGGACGCCATCTCCGAAGAGGCACAGAAATGCGGCATGTTCTTCATCAACCAGCGCTGGCTGGGCGGACTGCTCACCAACTGGGTCACAGTGCAGAAGTCGGTGAAACGCCTGAAAGAGCTTGATGAGATGGCCACCGATGGCCGCTACGAGCTGCTGCCGAAGAAGGAAGTGATAAAGCTCGAGCGCGAGCGCAAGCACCTGCAGGCCAATTTGGCCGGCATCAAGAATATGAACCGCCTGCCCGACGCGATCTTCGTGATCGACTCGAACAAGGAGCAGATCGCGGTGCGCGAGGCGCGCAAGCTGGGCATCCCGGTGGTCGCCGTGGTTGACACCAATTGCGATCCCAGCGAAGTGGATTACGTGATTCCCGGCAACGACGACGCGCTGCGGGCCATCCGGCTGTTCACCTCGAAGATTTCGGAATCGATCGCCGAAGGCGCGCAGTTGATGACCGACAAGCAGGTCGCCGACATGCAGGCCGCCACCGAGCAGGCGCAGGCTGCCGAGACTCTGCCGAGCGAGTTCCACAGCGAAGCAGACGGCTCGATGGATGCGGCCGAAGACATCAGCATGGAAGAAGTGCTGGGCGGTGGAACTCACAAGAAGCCGGTCGCCAGCGACGAGGCCGAAGTTCCGCACGTGGAGAGCCAGACGGTCTAAGAGCAGTACCCAGTTATCAGTACCCAGATGCCAGCAAAAACCCGGGTATGAGGAAAATTAGGACCCGCGCGGGTCATCTGGCGCGGGTTTAGTTTTATAGCGAGGGGTGTTAGGTTCGCTATGGGTCGCACGGTCCGGGATAGCGCCCGATTGCAGACCAGGCCGAATGCTTATGAAATCGTCAGGCGACAAGATGGATCGTTCGATGTGTTCCTCAACGGCGAAATAAAGCACCGCTCAGTTCCGGAGCGATGGCTGGAAGATGAATTGGCGATGCACGGTATCTGTGGAAGGGAATACCGAGAAGCGGTCCGCCAGTTGAGTGATTCGGGCAGGGCAAAACTGACCTTTTAGCGTGGATCGAAGTAATTTGGAAGGCAATTAAAATGAGCACTACTATGGCGAATATTTCCGCAGCACAGGTGAAAGAGCTCCGCGAGAAGACCGGGGCTCCCATGATGGATTGCAAGCAGGCCCTGACCGAAGCCAAAGGCGACATGGAGCAGGCGGTGGTCGTTCTGCGCAAGAAGGGCGTTTCGGTGGCGGCCAAAAAGGCGACGCGCGTCACCAGCGAAGGATCGGTGGCGCAGTACATTCACGCCGGTGGCAAGATCGGTGTGCTCGTCGAGGTCAACTGCGAGAGCGACTTCGTTGCCCGTACCGAGGACTTCAAGGAACTGGTCCACGACATCGCCATGCACATCGCGGCCAGCGACCCCAAGTACGTGCGCAAGGAAGACGTCACGCCCGAGGCCTTTGCCAAGGAGAAGGACATTTACCTGGCGCAGGCGATTGCCAGCGGCAAACCCGCCCACATCGCCGAGAAGATGGTCGCCGGCAAGATGGAAAAGTACTACGAAGAGGTTTGCCTGCTGGAGCAGCCCTTCATCAAGGACCAGACCATTTCGATCGGGCAGTTGATCGCCTCCAAGATCGGCAAACTGGGCGAGAACATCGCCGTGCGCCGGTTCGCCCGTTTCAAGGTGGGCGACGCCGGCGAGACCATCGCCATCACCAAGCCTACAGAACCAAAGGCTGAGTAACTTGAGGCGCCCTGCGGGGCGCCTTTTTTTGTTGAGGTAAGGTTCAAGGGTTGAAGGTTTCAAGTAAAGTACGCTGAGAGTTCACCTGGAAACTTTGCAACCTTGAAACTTTGAAACCGGTTCGCCTATGACGACTCCTGTCTTCAAACGCATCCTTCTCAAGCTCTCCGGTGAAGCTCTGGCCGCGAACCAGGGCTTTGGCGTCGAGACCGCGCGCATTCACGGCATCGCTGCCGAGATCAGCGAAGTGCACAAACTGGGCGTGCAGATTGCCATCGTCGTCGGCGGCGGCAATTTCTTCCGCGGCGTCGCCCACCAGGCCAAGGACATGGACCGCGTGTCCGCTGACCACATGGGCATGCTGGCCACGGTCATCAACGCGCTCGCCCTGCAGGATGCACTGGAGAAGCAGAGCGTCTACACCCGGGTGCAGTCGGCGATCGAGATGAATCAGGTTGCCGAGCCATTCATTCGCCGCCGCGCTATCCGTCACCTGGAAAAAGGGCGCGTCGTGATCTTCGCCGGCGGCACCGGGAATCCCTACTTCTCAACCGACACGGCCGCATCGCTGCGCGCCATGGAGATCAAGGCCGACGTGATCCTCAAAGCCACCAAGGTCGACGGCATCTACGACGCCGACCCGATGAAGGTCGATGGCGCCCGCAAGTTCAACCAGATTACGTACATGGATGTCCTCAAGCTGGGCTTGAAAGTCATGGATTCGACCGCGATCAGTCTGTGCAAGGACAACAACCTGCCCATCGTCGTCTTCAGCCTGAATCACCACGGCAATATTCGCCGCGTGGTCCTCGGCGAGAAGATCGGATCCTTGGTGAGCGCTTAAGCCGACTGGAGATTTCTACCCGACGTCATCCCGAAGGCCCGCGTCTTCTCCAGCGGGCCGAGGGATCTCCCCGCAGGAGAGCCGCTGGGAGATGCTTCGCTCCGCCTGAAGAACGGCTGCGCTTAGCATGACGCTCTTCCTCAGAAGATTGCTCCTGGGTTTATAATTCGACGTTTTGATAGGCGTAGTCGGACGGAGCTCACCCTATGGCAATCATGGCTTCTATTGCGGGACTGAAAGAGACGTACGCGCAACTGAAGACGCGCATGGACAAAGCAGTCGAAGACTTCCGCAAGGCCATGGCAGCTACCCGTACCGGGCGAGCCTCCGTCCACATGCTCGATGGCGTGTCCGTCGAAGCCTACGGTTCGCAAATGCCGTTGAACCAGGTCGCGCAGGTGCACGCCCCCGAAGCCCAGTTGATCACCGTGCAGCCCTTCGATCCGTCGCAACTCGGGGCGATTGAGAAAGCCATACGCTCCGGCGACCTCGGACTCAATCCCATGAACGACGGCAAAATGATCCGCGTGCCCGTGCCGCCGCTCACCCAGGAGCGCCGCCAGGATATGGTCAAACATCTGCACAAAGTCCTGGAAGAGCACCGCACTGCCATTCGCAACATACGCCGTGACGGCAATGACGCCATCAAGAAGGCGCTGAAGGACAAGAAGATTACCGAAGACGAATCCAAGCGCTCGCTCGACGAAATCCAGAAGCTCACCGACGACGAAATCAAAAAGATGGAAGAGATGAGCAAGGCCAAAGAGAAAGAGGTTCTGGAGCTGAAGTAGGCTCTCACGCAAGCCTCCGCTTCACAAGTAACCATCCCGGATTACTTTCGTGCGGTCACGCCCCTCTGTAACAAGTCATTTCCGCACAACTTCAGTAAATTCGACGTGTTCGATTTCGTGAGTCCAAGATTCACTCCCCCAAAGGAATCGCTGACGACTCGGAGGAGTTTTTTACATGAAACGTGCCCTTCTCTTCGCTCTCTTGCTCGCCATCGCCGCCACGATCGGCTGTGGCGGGGCCAGCAACTCGAATCAGACGCAAACGCAGAACAATCCCGGCGCCATGTTTGTCACGGGAGAGGACGCGCCGCTGTCTGCGGTCGTGGGTCTGCAATTGACGCTGAACTCCGTGGTGCTGAATGGCCAGAACAATCAGCCGCACGTCGTGACCTCACAAACCGTCGATTTTGCCCGTCTCATCGGCCTGCGGTCGCCCCTGGCGTTCACTTCGGTCCCGGCCGACACTTACGCAAGTGCCACGATCACTGTATCCAGCCCGGTAATTACCTACGTCGACATGACGCAGAATCCGCCGGCGCTGAACACAATCAACGGCACGCTGCCGTCGACCCCCTACACTGTCACCGTGAACTTTCCTTCACCAATGGTGGTCACCGCCAACGGTCTTGCAGGTCTGAAAATGGAGTTGGACATCCGGCAGTCCGTCTCAGTTGACGGCAGTGGCAATGTCACCGGCTCCTTCACTCCGGTCTTCGACGTCAAGGCCACGAAGGCGAGTGATCCCGATGGTCACATCACCGATCTCGAAGGCGGACTGGTTTCCGTCAGCGCCGCCAATAGCTACTTCGTGATGCAGGGACCGTACGGTCACCAGCTCACGGTCTACGTCAATAACAACACGACCTTCAACAGCGGATGGAACATCAACAACATGGCCACGCCTGAGTTTGTGGCTGTGCAGGGTCGCTTCCAGGCCGACGGCAGCCTGTTGGCGGATGGCGTCGAAGTCGTCACGACGGCCCAGTCGATCGTCTCCGGGCGCGTACTGCAGGTCGTGAACAACGGCAGCGGTCAGGCCCAGCAGATCACCATGTGGGTGGGCGAGACCGGCGCGGACATGGTCAGCGATGTCGACACGATCCAGACCATCAACATCTCTGCCGTGACCCAGTACGACATCTGCTTCCTCGATGGTCCGCTGGCCAATGCCCTGTTCAACGACACTTCGGTGGAAGTGGGGCAGCGCGTTTTCCTCGGCGGCAGTTTCTCCGGCGGAATCTTCACGCCGACGATGATCTCGCTGCGCCGTCAAGGCATGTACGGATTGTTCACACCGGGCAGCGTTACGGTATCGAGTGGCAACCAGGGCAGCTTCCAGGTCTCGAACAACGGCCTGGTCGGCTACGCGGTGGGCGGACCGGTCACGGTGAATACGTTCAACGCGACCGAGTTCTTCAACCTGACCGGCCTGAATCAACTCCAGACCACGACGACTGCCATTCCTATCGTCACGCGCGGCCTGTTGCTGAAGAGCCCGACGACCGGAACTCCGGAGTTCTACGCCGGGTTCGTAGCCACTCCGCCGGCCAACTGACGCAACGCGCAGGTCTGCATAACGGGCGGCCGCGAGGCCGCCCTTTTCTTGCTGGCAAATCGTAATTCATTCCGAGTAATCAGGAATGTCCCTTCGTTTGTAACCATTATCTCCGGTCTATAATTGCCCCACGCTATGGCTCTTGCTTCTGGAACGAGACTCGGACCCTACGAGATTCAATCGCCTTTAGGAGCTGGAGGTATGGGCGAGGTATATCGTGCGCTCGATACTCGACTCGACCGCCCCGTCGCGGTCAAAATTCTCCCCTCTCATCTCTCTGAATCCTCTGAGGCGCGGCAGCGTTTCGATCGCGAAGCCCGCGCCATATCTTCGTTGAGCCATCCCAACATCTGCCACCTTTACGACGTCGGGCAGCAGGACGGCACCAGCTACCTGGTCATGGAGTATCTGGAGGGTGAGACCCTCAGTGCTCGCCTGCTCCGGGGACCGCTCCCGCTGGAGCAAGTCTTGAAGTACGGAGCGCAGCTTGCCGACGCCCTGCACAAGGCTCACCGCTGTGGCGTAGTGCACCGGGATCTGAAACCGGGCAATGTGATGCTCACAGCAGCCGGCGCGAAGTTGCTGGATTTCGGCCTGGCGAAACCGACGGCCGTGCTGAGCGGGGCAACGCTGAGCGCTGATGCCGTTCCCTCGACCCCGATGACACAGCAAGGAACGATCGTCGGCACCTTTCAGTACATGTCTCCCGAGCAGGTGGAGGGAAAAGAACTGGACGGGCGCAGCGACATCTTTTCGCTGGGCGCAGTGCTGTACGAAATGATAACCGGGAACCGCGCGTTCGGAGGGAAGAGCCAATTCAGCGTCGCCAGCTCGATATTGGAACGGGAGCCGGAGCCAATCAGCTCCGTGAAACCGATGACGCCGCGAGGACTGAACCATGTCGTCAGAAAATGCCTGGCGAAGGCACCTGATGAGCGTTGGCAAAGTGCAGGTGATTTGGCCAGCGAACTCCGATGGATTGGCGACGCCGAAGCAACAGACCAACCGCTGGTCGTACCTGGGCCGAAGTCCTCGTGGCGGAGATGGGTGGCAACGGGCCTCATCACGTGCGCATTGCTGGCGGGCATCGGACTCGGCTGGTGGTCGAAGGGCATTGCGCCGAAACAGACCACTTTCTTCGCCAGCCCGTTTCAACTCGGAGCGAACGGCTTGGCGCTGTCACCGGACGGGAAAGTGGTCGCGCTGGTCGCGTACTGGGATCAGGGCAACAAGTACATGATCTGGAAGTACAAACTGGGAGAGGCGCAGGCAGCCATCGTCGAAGGCACGGACGGAGCATCGTATCCCTTCTGGTCGCCGGACGGACAATCGATTGGCTTTTTCGCCCAGGGGAAATTGAAGCGCACCGACATTGGTGGTAAGTCGATGCAGGCGATCTGCGATGCGCCGAACGGTCGGGGTGGAACGTGGAACAAAGACGGAGTCATCGCGTTCACGCCGGATGTGTTCACCGGCATTTACGGGGTTTCGGCAGCGGGGGGAACCGCGACTCCGCTCACCAAACTGGACGGTGCGCGCCTGGAATCAAGCCATCGCTGGCCGCGGTTCCTTCCGGACGGGAAGCACTTCTTGTATCTCGGCGCCAATTTCGCCGGACATTTTGACATGAACGCGATTTTCCTCGGTTCGCTGGACTCGGCCGAGAAGAAGGTGGTCGTCCCGGTGAGTTCCAACGCAATCTACGTGGATCCCGGGTTTTTGTTATACGTGCGGGATGGTGCGCTGGTGGCCCAGCGTTTTGACCTCGGCACGTACTCGGTCAAGGGAGACGCGCAGCTGATCCAGAACGATATTCGGTACCTGGTTCAGATCGATGAAGGACTTTTCGATGCAGCCTCGAATGGCACGTTGATCATGGAAACCGGCAAGGGCGGAACCGAATCGCAATTGACATGGCTCGACCGGACAGGGAAAAAGTTGGAGAGTGTGGGTGGAATTGGTTCATTTGCAAATCCCAACCTCTCTCCCGACGGCAAGCGAGTGGCGTACGATCAGGCCAGTCCCGGTGGGCGCGAGATAGGGGTCTGGGTCCACGACCTCACCACGGACGCTGCCACGCGATTGACTTTGAGCGCTGCCCTCAACCAGGTGGCGGTCTGGAGTCCGGATGGGAAAAAGCTGGTGTTCTCTTCGAATCGCACGGTGTTCAACCGGATGTTTATGAAAAATGCCGATGGGTCGGGGTCGGAGGAACAAATCGCCGATCCTGAGCAGGATAAAATCAGGCAGATAGTGGCATGGGACTGGTCGCGCGACGGAAAGTATCTGTTGGCGCGAAGCGATAGCGAGCTGTGGTACTACTCGACCTCAGACAAAAAGTCCCTCCCGTACCTGCAGGGGCCCTATGCGGTGAGGAACGCGCAGTTTTCGCCAGATGTGAAGTTTGTCGCGTACTCTTCGAATGAGTCGGGCGCGTGGGAAGTCTACGTCACCCCGTTCCCGGAGGCCGGCAGCAAATGGCAGGTATCGCACGGCGGCGGCGAAGAGCCGCGCTGGAGGCGTGATGGGAAAGAACTCTTCTACCTTTCGCCGGAAGGCACCCTGATGTCGGTGAAGGTAAATCTGGGCAACAGCTTTGAAGCGATGACTCCCGTGGCCCTTTTCCAGTCGCGGAGAAGGCAGAAAATTTCCTCGCAGGACGTATTTACGTATGCGGTGAGCAACGGTGGCGACCGCTTCTTGTTTAATACGATCGTGGATCAACGTCAGGCTACGCCATTGTGGATCGTGCAGAACTGGACGTCGCAGATGGAAAAATGAGACTGGCCCCCGCCACTTACATCCGTTGAGGAGGAACCCGGAAGCCGACTCTTCTGATCGCTATTCACTTGCTTCATTCGCATAAGCGCCGACCCGCTACTAACCTTCGGAACTCCGGTCCGAAAGCATCCTATAATCAAGAACGCGATGAAAAAAGTTGTCCGAGCCGCGTGCCCTCACGACTGCCCCGATGCCTGCGGTGTGCTGATCACTGTCGAGGACGGCCGCGCCACGAAGATCCAGGGGGATCCGCAGCATCCGGTCACTCGTGGGTTCTTGTGCGCCAAGGTGGCGAAGTACCTGGACCGGGTATATTCGCCCGATCGCGTGCTGTGTCCCATGCGGCGCATTACGCCGAAAGGGCCAACGACGCAGCGGAGCTTCGTTCCGCCTGGACTGCCGGGGGCGGCTCTCCCTACACGAGCAGAACTTTGGCAACGGATTTCCTGGGACGAGGCTCTGGACGAGATCGTCGCCCGCTTGCGCGCCATTTCTGATGAGTTCGGCAGCGAAGCCATCCTGCCCTACTCTTACGGCGGGACTCTGGGGGCGCTGAACGGCGCCTCCATGGATCGCCGGTTCTTTCATCGTCTCGGCGCTTCGCAGCTCGATCGCACCATCTGCTCGGCCGCGGGCGAAGCCGGGCTCAAGTCGGTTTTGGGCGTGAAGCTGGGCACAGAGCCGGAGCAATTCCGGCACTCCAAGTACATCATCGCCTGGGCGTCGAACATTCACGGCAACAACGTGCATTTGTGGCCCTTCATCGCCGAGGCCCGAAGGAATGGGGCCAAGCTGGTGGTCATCGATCCCTATCGCACGCGCACCGCGCAGTGCGCCGATTGGTATCTGCCCATCAATCCCGGCACCGACGCGGCTCTTGCGCTCGGCATGATGCACGTGATCATCGGCGAAAACCTGCACGATGCCGACTACGTCTCCAAATACACCCTGGGTTTTGAACCCCTGCGCGAAAAGGTGAAGGAGTATCCGCCCGAACGAGTGGCGCAATGGACGGGCATTTCCGCGGAAGACGTCCGCAAACTGGCGCGCGAATATGCCATGACCCAGCCCGCGGTCATCCGCCTGAACTACGGCGTGCAGCGGTCGGAGCGCGGCGGCATGGCCACACGCACCGTCGCCATGCTGCCCTGCATCACGGGCTCGTGGAAGCACGTGGGCGCCGGACTGCAGATGTCGCTCAGCGGCGCCTTCGAATTGAACGATGCCGCGTTAAAGCGCGCCGACCTGATGCAGCTGTCGCTCGGACGTCCGGTACGCACCCTCAACATGGTGGAGTTGGGGCGAGTACTCAACGCGGTGAATGATCCGCCGGTAAAGGCGCTGTTCGTGTACAACTCGAATCCGGCGGCGGTGTGCCCGGAGCATAACCAGGTCGTCCGCGGTCTCTTGCGGCCGGATCTTTTCACCGTTGTGCACGAGCAGTTCTTCACCGACACCACCGACTACGCCGACATCGTGCTGCCCGCGACGACCTTCTTCGAGCACAAAGACCTGCAAAAATCTTATGGGCACTACTATCTGCAAGTATCGAATCAAGCGATTGCGCCGCTGGGCGAGTGCCGGTCCAATGTGGAGTTGTTTCGCGATTTGGCCCTGCGCATGGGATTCGACGACCACTGCTTCCGGCAGTCTGAGGACGAGATGATCGATCTCGCTCTGGACTCGACCGATCCTTGGTTGCAGGGCATGAGCCGGGAGGTTTTGGAAGCTGGGCCTGTGCGATTGAGATTCGGCGGGTCAGCGGCGCCCCCGGCGGAGCCTCGCTCCGCCGGACAGCCGGAGGCGGCTGTCCCTGCAGATCCCGATGCTCAGAGTCCGTTCTTGCCTTTCGCTCGTGGCGGCTTCCGTACTCCTTCGGGCAAGGCCGAGCTTTACAACGAATCGCTGCAGGCGCAGGGACTCGACCCCGTCGCCGACTTTACGCCCCCGGCCGAATCGCGGCACGGAGCCCCAAACGGCTTCCCGCTGGAACTGCTGGCGCGCAAGGCGGACAACTTCCTGAATTCGACCTTCACCAATCTTCCCTCGGTGCAGGCGATGGAGGAACGGGGCTTGCTGGAGATTTCCTCGGCCGATGCGCAGGCGCGCGGAATCTCGGAAGGCGACCCGGTGCGAGTCTTCAACCGCCGCGGCGAGATTCGACTGCAGGCGCGGGTCGACGGCAAGGTACAACCCGGGGTCGTGGCCGCCACTCTGACTTGGGCCAAATTGGCTCCCGGTTTCCAAAGCATCAACGCCCTCACGTCAGAAAAACTTACCGACATGGGCAACTCGGCCACGTTTTATTCCGTCTTGGTTGAGGTAGAGTTATCCAGGCCAAAGGGCAGTAGTCAGGGGCCGGCAGTCGGCGGCCAGTGAGGCATCCTGTTACTCGGAAGCAGGTCCGCTGGGCGCTACGGCCGTCTGAACCGCTGTTGCAAAACGCGACCCGGGATTGCCAGCGAGTGCGCGCTTGGACGCTTTCCGTTTGACTACCGTATAATGTGAGTTTTCTTACATCCCAGAGTCTGAGGTTGTAGCGATTCATTTTCGCGTTCATACGCAGAATCTTTTTGTGCCCCGGCGGGCTTCGAGCACAGTCGCTGCGTGGACGCCATCCCCTTCATTTCCACGGTCTTGGCGCGGATTGAGGCGGCTTGGCGTGTGCGCCACGATACTGGGCGCATGCCTCGTGCTCATGGCACGCCCAGCCCGGGCCCAGAACGACGTGGTGTCGGAGATCAACGTCACCGGCAACCGCCGCATCCCCGCGGACACCATCAAGGCGCGCGTTTTCACCAAATCAGGCGACATCTACGACGCCGCCGCCCTGGAACGCGACTTCAACTCGCTCTGGAATACCAACTACTTCGAAGACATAAAATTCCTGCGGGAGCAGACGCCCAAAGGCTGGCGCATCATCGTGCAGGTCAAGGAAAAGCCCACCATCCGCGAGATCAACTACGTCGGCCTGAGTTCGGTTTCCAACAGCGACGTGCTCGACCGCTTCAAGCAGGAAAAAGTCGGACTGGTGGTCGAGAGCCAGTACGATCCCACGCGCATCAAGAAGGCGGAGAACTCCATCAGGGGCCTGCTGTCCGAGCACGGACACCAGTTCGCCACCATCCGGACCGAGATACGCCAGATTCCACCCGCCTCCGTGGGAATCACGTTTGTGATCAAGGAAGGGCCGAAGGTTAAGGTCGGCAAGATTCGTTTCCAGGGCAACAAGAACATCAATACGCGCATTCTGCGCGGCGCCATGAAAAACCTGCGCCCGGTCGGCATCCCCCACTCCATCTTCCTGGAAAACATCTTCGCCCGCACCTATGACGCCACCAAGCTGGAAGAGGACACCGAGCGCGTCCGCATGGAATACCAGAATCGCGGATATTTCAAAGTCGTGGTGAACGACGCCAAGACGGAAATTCACGACACCGGGCACAAGGGCGCGCACATTCCGCTGATCCAGGCGGGGCCGGGTAAAGCCGTCGACATCACCATGCCCATCGACGAAGGCGACAAGTACCGCCTGGGCAAGATCACCTTCAAGAACAACAAAGAACTGCCCAACGCCACAGCGTTGCGGGGGCTGATCCCGCTTAAGGACGGAGACATCTTCAGCCGGGAAAAGATCGCCAAGGGCCTGGAGAATCTGCGCAAAGCTTACGGCGAGTACGGGTTCATCAACTATACCGGCGTTCCCAACACGACGTTCGACGAGGACAAGAAGATGGTCAACGTCGAAATTGAGGTGGAGGAGGGTAAAAAGTTCTTTGTCCGCCGCATTGAATTTCAGGGAAATACCACGACCCGCGACAAGGTCATCCGCCGCGAACTGGCCCTGGAAGAGGGCGGCGTTTACAACTCCCGCCTGTGGGAATACAGCTTGTTGCGACTGAACCAGCTCTCGTATTTCGACCAGCTCAAGCCCGACGACCCCAACGTCACCGATAAGAAGCTCGACGAAAAGAACGGCTATGTCGACTTGACGTTGCACGTCAAGGAAAAGGGCAAGAACCAGATCGGACTCAACGGCGGCGTCAGCGGGCTGGAAGGCGCGTTTATCGGCGTCAATTACTCCACCAACAACTTCCTGGGGCGCGGTGAAACGCTGCAGGTTCAAATCAGCCTGGGAAACCTGGCGCGCAGCGTGCTGTTCGGCTACACCCAGCCGTACATGTTCGACCGCCCGCTGCAGTTCGGCTTTACCATTTTCGGCAACAGGTACAACTTCAACCAGGCGCGCCAGCTTTCGATTTTCAGCGGGCAGAACCTCAACCTGCCCAGTGCCGTGCTGCAGAACCTGCAGAACTACTCGCAGTCGGCGATCGGTTTTACCAGTTCGATCAGCTATCCGCTGCACCGGTCGTTGAAGCGCGTGGGCTTGACTTACTCGCTCGACCGCTCGACGCTGCTTCCCTTGAGCACCGCGTCCAAGAGCCTGTTTGACTTCATCGCCTTCCGCGGCATCTCTGGACCGAATGCGGTCAACGGCATTATCACCAGCAAAATCTTCCCCAGTTTCTCGTTCAACACCCTCGACAGCGGCATCTCCCCGCACAGCGGACATCAGTTGACGCTGGGCGCCGAGTTTGCGGGACTGGGTGGCACGGTGCGTTCGATCCGTCCCATCATCCAGTACAAGCGCTTTATTCCGGTGCAGAAGCGGCGCAACGCCGTCGGCGTCAACGTCCAGGGATCCTATATCAGCGGCTTCGGCGGCCTGGTCGCTCCGCCCTTCCAGCGCTTCTACATGGGCGGCGAATACGACATTCGCGGCTTTGATATCCGCTCGATTTCTCCCGTCGCCTTCCTGCCTAGTTCCAACGTGATCACGCTGACCAACCCGGATGGCACCCCGGTGCCCAAGAATCCGGCGAATCCGCGGCAGGGGAACTGGACGGTCCCGATCCCTGTAGATCAGATTGTGTTCCCGGGCGGCGATTTGAGCGTCTCCACCAATCTCGAATACCGCTATACGATCGCCGGGCCCGTGGCGCTGGTTCCATTCATCGACACAGGTATCGATCCGGTCATCCGCCGCTCTCAACTGCAGATCGCGACGCAGCAGTACGACCAGGTGATCAGCACGTTCTTCGGATGCCCCGCTCTGGATGTCGGCTTTAACTGCCAGGGCGGCAAGCGCCTGAACCCGCTTCCCTCAAACTATCTCCAGATTCTGAATTCCACCAACTGGCGGCCGCGCATCTCGACCGGACTCGAATTGCAGATGTTCCTGCCGGTGGTCAATGCGCCGTTCCGCATCTACTGGGCCTACAATCCCCTGCGCCTTGACAACCCCGCCAATCCACCCATCCCGGTCACGCGCGATATGTTTCCGAACAATGCGGCGGGCAACTACACCTACCGGCTGGCCCGGCAGACGTATTCGCCAAACTTCCTGTTGCGCGAGCCCCGCAAGACCTTCCGCTTCACGGTGGCCACGACGTTCTAACGCTCTCGGGAGCGGCGGACGCCCTCGTCCGCCGGGGGAGTAGCATGGACGATTGGTCAGATACGGATTCGGCATCTCTGGGTGGGCACTGCGGAAAACTCTCTGGAAGGTAGCGTCCGTGCCACTCCTTGGGCGGACGAGGGCGTCCGCCCTCCACACCGAATGTTTGACGCGCCGCTCGCAGGCTCTCTATAATTACGATGATCCACGCCATGATAGGACTGTGACGGTGGATGCACGCCGACAATGCGTGCGACGCTGGCAATCTAGTGCGCCTTTTCCGACGGCGGCCGCTACCGCGGCGGAGACCTCAATCAGTTCGGCCCAGCGTACACGGCAACAGCGATTGAGAGCGAGATTCGAAGTTCATTCCCGGAACCATGTTCCAAGGAGTTCAACTGATCCAATGACAAGCAAGTTCATGAGACTTCTTCTGGCTTTTGCGGCCTCGTTCGCCATGTCCGCTCTAGCCCAAACCAGCAGCGTCGCTACCCCCTCCGGAGCCGGCGCCGCCCCCGCGCCCGCAGCGCCTTCTATCACCGGCACAAAGGTAGGCGCTCTTAACATTGAGGGAGCGATCTTCAACAGCAACGAAGGGCGCCGCGACATGGAAGCCCTGCAGAAGAAATACGAGCCGAAAAATGCCGAGCTCAAAGGCCAGAATGACGAACTCGATGCCCTGAAGAAGCAGCTCACCAATACCCAGGACAAGCTAAACCCCGATGCACTCGACGCACTGAAGCGCCAGGTCGAAACCAAGCAGAAGAGTTTCGATCGCGCCCTCCAGGACTTCCAGGACGAGATCAACAATCAGCAGCAGGAGATCGCCAGCCGAATCCTGGGCAAGCTAGGCCCGGTAATCGTCAAATATGCGAGTGAGAACGGCTTTGGCATGATCATCGATACATCCAAGCCCTGGCCTCAAGGCCCGGTGATCATCGCGGGCGACGCGGTGGACATCACCAAGCCGGTGGTTGAGGCGTACAACGCGCAGTCGGGCGTGGCGGCACCTGCCGCTGCTGGCGCTGCGAAGCCTGCGGCTCCCAAGCCGACAACGGCTACGCCCGCGCCCAAGCCTCCGGCCACAAAGCCGGCGGATGCTCCCAAATAGTCTGCGACGGGACACCTCAAGTGTCCTGCAAGTTCCCGAAGGCTGCGTGAAAACGCGGCCTTTTTATTTTCCCCAGCCGCTGCCCGCACGCGCTTCGATGGTGTCCATACCTCCAAACAGATTCCTAATCGGAGGACACGATGTTTGCCGACAGCTTGCTCGAAAGTTCCTGGGCCCAACGCTCGCGCCGCAGCTTCACAACGCTGACTTCTTTCGCCCTGCAGGCGGTAGTGTTAAGCC
>Ga0209698_10004255_pt1 | contig 15718 bp, 13 predicted proteins | sample LitLauG_LLR_2012_FD_187203 | JGI IMG/M metagenome (GOLD analysis project Ga0209698, IMG submission 187203) | Freshwater sediment microbial communities from Pennsylvania, USA - Little Laurel Run_MetaG_LLR_2012 (SPAdes) (version 2) | ecosystem: Environmental > Aquatic > Freshwater > Creek >...
GCGGCCAGGGCGTCGACGAGACCTGCGAGCTGTGGGACTCGGCCGGCCGCGTGGTCGCCCAGGCGGTCCAGCTCGCGATGGTGCGGTTCGGCGACTGAGCGCGACTACGGCCGCGCGCTCGGGCTCATCGTCATGCCCGGGTCCTTGAGCACGGTGGGCGCGAGCGCCCGGTCGATCTCGGCCACGAGGTCGTCGTCGAGGCTGATGTCGACCGCTCGGACGTTCTGGAGCACCTGCTCGGGACGGGACGCGCCGATGATCGCGCTCGAGACGTTGTCGTTGCGCAGCACCCACGCCAAGGCGACCTCGGCGGGGGCGTGCCCGGCCTCGCGGGCGAGCTCGCAGAACCGCGCGACGGGCTCGAGGACCTCGTCGCGCAGCAGCCAGGCGATCGAGCCCCTGCCCGCGTCGTCGGCGGCCCGGGTTCCCTCGGGCGCGTCGTGGCCGGGCCGGTACTTGCCGGTGAGCACGCCCTGGGCGAGCGGGGACCACACGATCTGGCCGATCCCGTTGGCCTTGGACATCGGGATCACCTCGGCCTCGGGCACGCGCCACAGCAGCGAGTACTGGGGCTGGTTCGACACGATGCGGTCCAGGCCCATCTCGTCGGCGATCCGCACGGCGTCGGCGATCTGCTGGGCGGTCCACTCCGACACCCCGACGTAGTGCACCTTGCCCGCGCGCACCAGGTCGTCGAAGGCGCGAAGGGTCTCTTCGAGCGGCGTCTCGACGTCGAAGCGGTGCGCCTGGTACAAGTCGAGGTGCTCGACGCCGAGCCGGCGCAGCGACGCGTCGCAGGACTCGAGGATGTGCTTGCGCGACAGCCCGCGGTTGTTCGGGTTCGGGCCGGTCGGCCAGAAGACCTTCGTGAAGATCTCGATGGAGTCCCGGCGAACGCCCCGCAGCGCCTTGCCGAGGACTGTCTCGGCGGCGCCGATGTTGTAGACGTCCGCGGTGTCGAAGGTCGTGATGCCCGCGTCGAGCGCGGTGGCGACGCAGGTGATCGCGGCGTCCTCGCCGACCTGGCCCCCGTGGGTGATCCAGTTGCCGTACGAGATGGCCGAGACCATCATCCCGCTGCTGCCGAGGTGCCGGTACTTCATCGCCCCGGAGCGTACTTCGCTCCCCGTAGCCTCAGTGCATGCCGCGAGACCGCGCACCTGAAGCGGTGCGGATCGACCCTGCCGACCTCGCCGTGCGCGTCGACACCTCGGGCGGCCCCGGAGGACAGCACGCGAACCGCGCGCGCACCAGGGTGACCGTGGAGCTCGACCTTCGCACCGCGACGAGCTTCGATGCGCCCACCCGCGAGCGGCTGCGCGCCGCGCTCGGCGACGTCGTGCGGTCCTCGTCGTCGGCGTCGCGCAGCCAGGCCGACAACCGCCGTGCGGCCGAGGAGCGCCTCGCGCACCGCGTCGCTGCGGCGATGCGGCCCGCCGCGCCGCGACACGCGACCCGGCCGTCTCGGTCCTCCGTCGAGCGTCGTCTCGACGAGAAGCGGCGGCGCAGCTCGATCAAGAAGATGCGGCGCGAGCGCGACGACTGAGCGCGGGTCAGCGCGCGGCCGCGGCGAGGTGCGCCGAGATCGCGTCGAGCGCGCGGCGCACGGCGTCGTCGGCGCCCGTGTCGGTGTCCTCGTGCACCGAGCGCAGCGGCGTGAGCGAGGCGTAGCCGGCCGCCACGAGCGCGCCGTCGTCATCGGGCTCCTCATCGCTCACGTCGCCGAGCGCGGGCACCGCGGAGCCGAGGCGCAGCGGGATCTCCCCGGACTCGCCGAGCTCGATGCCGGCCTGCGCGGAGCCGGCGGACTTGACGATGCCGGCCGTCGAGATGCGTCCACGTCGAACGCCGCGGAGCTCGCCGCGCGCGAGCGCGGGGACGTTCAGGTTGAGCAGCGTCCTCGGTGGTGCCCCGATGAGCTGGTCGAGCACCTCGGCCGCCAGGTCGCCCGCGACGTCGAACGACGCGTCTTGGTGCCACTGCATGGACACCGACAGCCCCGACAGCCCGAGCTGGCTGCCGGTGAGGATCGCGCCCACCGTGCCGGAGTGCAGCACCGAGCGCCCCACGTTGACGCCCGCGTTGATGCCCGAGACGACGAGGTCCGGGCGCTCCCCGATGCCGCCGAGCACCCCGACGAGCACGCACAGCGCGGGCGAGGCGTCGAGGGCGAAGGACTCGACCGCGGGGGCGTCGGCGTAGCGATGACGGCGAAACGAGATGCTGGTGCGCTCGTAGACCGGGCCGACGGCCGCGGACCCGCCGGAGTGGTTCCGATCCGGGGCGACCACGACGAGCTCGCGCACCTCGCCGGCGGGCGCCTGCTCGGACCAGCGGGCCAGGGAGCGGACGAGTGCGACGAGGCCCGGCGCGCCGATGCCGTCGTCGTTCGTGAGCAGGATCCGCACCGGCCGTACAGTAACGGTGATGCCGACTCGCCCCACCACGTCGCGCCGGCGCCCATGACCCTGCCCACCGGCGAGCAGATCCTCCTCGCGCACGGGGACCAGCGCGCCGTGATCACCGAGGTCGGCGCCACGATCCGCGACTACGTCAAGGGCGGGATCCAGGTGATCGAGGGCTTCAGCGCCGACGAGATGGCCTCGGGGGGACGCGGCCAGCTGTGCTTCCCGTGGCCCAACCGCCTCGGGGGGACCTGGACGTACTCGGGCCGCACGTCGCGCCCCGCGCTCAACGAGCCGTCACTCGGCAACGCCGTGCACGGGCTCGCGCGGTTCCGGCCCTTCGCGGTGGACTCGGTCGCCCAGAACCGCTGCCAGCTCTCCTTGCTCTTGCACCCCGAGCCCGCCTACCCGTTCCTCTCGCTCGTCGAGGTCGCGTACCACCTCGGCGGGCTCGGACTGACCGTGACGACGACCGTCACCAACGTCGACCAGGTGCCCCTGCCGTTCGGGCTGGGCTTCCACCCGTACCTCGCCGTCCCGCTGCACGGCGTGGAGAGCTCGATTCTCAGCGTGCCCGCCGACGGCGTCGTCGCGATCGACGAGCGCCGCCTGCCGACGGGCAGCGTCGAGCGGGTCGAGGGGACCGCGATGGACTGGCGCGAGCCCCGACAGGTGCGCGACGCCGTCGTCGACGCGACGTTCTGCGAGCTGGTCCGTGACGACAGCGGGTGGGCCACCGCGCGGCTCGCCGAGGTCGACGCGGGCACCGTGGAGCTCAGCGTGGACCGGACGTTCCCGTACCTGCAGGTGTTCACCGGTGACACCCTCGCCGCGCCACGGCGGCGCTCGGCGATCGCGATCGAGCCCATGACGTGCCCCCCCGACGCGCTGCGCAGCGGCCGCGACCTCGTGGTCCTCGAGCCGGGGCAGCGCTGGACGGGCTCGTGGCGGGTGCGCCGACGATGATCGAGGAGGAGCCCATGGGAGCGTTCGACGGCAAGGTCGCCCTGGTGACGGGGTCCACGAGCGGGATCGGCGAGGCGATCGCCCGGGCGTTCTCGGCCGCGGGGGCCACGGTGGTCGTCAACTCGCGCTCGAGCGCCGAGGCGGGGCGCCGCCTCGCCGCCGAGCTCGGTGCGGCGAGCTACGTCCAGGCCGACGTCGCCGTCGAGGCCGACGTCGCCCGGCTCGTGGCGACGACGCTGGCCGACCACGGGCGCCTCGACGTGCTCGTGAACAACGCAGGGACCACCGAGGTGATCCCGCACGCGAACCTCGAGGCGGCCGACCTTTCGGTGTGGCGGCGGATCTTCGAGGTGAACGTCTTCGGCACGTGGGCGCTGTCGGTGGCGGCGATGGGCGCGCTGCGCGAGGCGCGCGGCTCGATCGTCAACGTGACCTCGATCGCGGGCCTGCGCCCGACGGGAAGCTCGATCCCCTACGCAGCGTCCAAGGCGGCGCTCAACCACCAGACCGTGCTGCTCGCCAAGGCCGTGGGGCCCGACGTGCGGGTCAACGCCGTGGCCCCCGGGCTCGTGGACACGCCGTGGACCGAGGACTGGGGCGCGCTGCGAGAGATCGTGAGCGCGATCGCCCCGCTGCGGCGCTCCGGGCGCCCCGAGGACATCGCCCCGATCGTCCTGGCCCTGGCCGGTGCCGAGTACGTGACCGGCCAGGTCGTCGCGATCGACGGGGGGCTCACGCTCGCCTCCTGAGGGATAGGGACCATGGTCCCTATCCAGGGGCGCCGCAGGCGCCCACAGTGCAAGCGAGGTGCACGCCATGACGAAGCGACGGGGCAACGTGGTATCCACTCGCGCGGTGAGGAAGGGGGCCGTTGCGCTGGCCGCGCTCGCACTCGCCGGCACGCTTGCAGCGTGCGGCTCGTCGCCTCCGCCGGCCACCACGACGACGACGACCACCACGACGATCCCCAAGGCCCCCGCCAGCCTGGGCGCCCTGCTCCCGCTGTACCCGTTCTCCACAGCGAGCCAGGTCGACTCGTGGGTCGCCTCCCAGGGCACGTCGAGCGCCTCGTGGCACCTCAGCGCGACGGCCACGGCGCTGAAGTTCGCGGCGTGGCTTGGCTTCGCCGAGATCAGCCAGACGTTCCCGAGCCTGAGCGTCCTGTCGGCGTCCAGCGCGCACGTGGCCGTCGGGTTCTACGTGCCGGGCACGACGACCATGGTGCGCTCCGCGGTGGTCCACCTCGTCAGGTGGGGCACGGGGAGCCGCGCGCCGTGGGAGGTGGTCGGAACCGACGACACGACCTTCTCGCTGAGCACTCCTGCCTACGGCTCGACGACCGCCTCCCCGGTCGCCGTGGGCGGGAGGATCAGCGGGGTCGACGAGAACATCAAGGTGCGCGTCAGGTCGCTCTCGTCGAGCGCGGACATCGGGCTCTCGTGCTGCAGCGCCGCGGGCGGCGTCGCTTCGCCGTGGTCGCGCTCCGTGAGCTTCACCGCATCGTCGGGCACCGTGCTGACCGTCATCGCCGAGACCGGCGGCCACGTCGCGACCGTCGAGCGCTTCACCGTCACGGGCCTGCGGGCGCGCTGACCCCCGCGAGGGGGCCCGCGGGGCCCGGCGTCACGGGCCGTCTCGGGCCATGGGGAAGAATGCTCGGGTGACAAGCCGCCGCGACGTCCTCAAGGTGGGCGCCGCGGCGATCGGCGGGCTCGCGCTCGGCGCCTGCGGCTCGACGAGCGCCTCTGGCCCGCCGAAGAAGCCCCCCCGAGGCGTGCCCGCCCTCGCCGCGATGCAGAGCCCCGCGATGATCGAGGAGAACCTGCGCGCGGGTGACGTCGTGTGGTCCTACGGCGGCGCGACGCCGCAAGGGGCGCTCGAGGGGTTCTTCGACCGCACGAGCACGGTCCGCGGCGAGACCGCGACGATCTACGTGAACTCGCAGCGGGCCTTCCGCATCGAGGCGTACCGGATGGGCTACTACGGCGGGGCGGGCGGCCGGCTCGTCGCTACGACCAAGCTCCTCGCCGGCGGCGCCCAGCCGCCCGCGGCGGTCGACACCGCGCTCGGGACCGTCTCGTGCCACTGGCGCCCGTCGTGGCGCTTCGAGATCGACGAGCGCTTCGTGCCGGGGTGCTATCTGTTCAAGCTCGTCGCGGACAACGGCTGGATGCAGTGGGTGCCGCTCACCGTGCGCGACGCGACCCCCGGTGCGCCGTTCCTCGCGATCAACTCGGTGACGACGTGGCAGGCCTACAACCCCTGGGGCGGCTGGTCCCTGTACAACGGCCCGACGGGTCGCGCGGACGTCGTGAGCTTCGACCGCCCCTACGAGCTCGGGCTCGGCCAGTCGAACTTCCTGTTCAACGAGCTGCCGCTCGTCTACCAGATGGAGCGCCTCGGCCTCGACGTGCAGTACTGGACCGACATCGACCTGCACGAGCGGGGCGCCGAGCTCACCTCGTTCAAGTCGATGTTCTCGCTCGGACACGACGAGTACTGGTCCTGGCCGATGCGCGCGGCGGCCGTCGCGGCGCGCGACGTCGGGGTCAACCTCGCGTTCCTCGGCTCGAACTTCGTGTACCGCCAGATCCGACTCGAGCCCACCGAGCTCGGCGCGGACCGCCTCATGGTCAACTACCGCTCGACGGCGGACCCGATCTATGCGACCGACCCCAAGCTCACCACGGTGAACTGGGGGAGCCCGCCGGTCAGCATGCCCGAGAGCGAGATCGCCGGCTCGATCTACGACGGCTTCGAGACGCCGTCGGCGACCTGGGACTTCCGCGTCGTCGACGCGGCGTCGTGGTTCTGGGACGGCACCGGGGTCAGCGAGCACACGCGCCTGCGCAACATGGAGCGCAACGAGTTCAACCGCTTCGACCCGTACTCGTCGCTCGCGAGCAGGGTCCAGCTGCTCGGGCACTCCCCGGTCGGCAACGGCTCGTACTCCGACGCGACCTACGTGACCGTGCCCTCGGGCGCCGGCGTGCTGTCGACCGGCACGTCGACGTGGATCTACGCGATGCAGGACGGGACCCAGCTGCCCGCGACGGTGATGGCGCCCGCGATCCCGGGCGTCACCAACGTGGTGCTGCGCGCAACGGAGAACCTCTACGAGCTGTTCGGCAAGGGCCCGGCCGCGACGACGGAGCCGTCGCAGCCGAACACGTCCAGGTACTACTGAGCCCCCCGCGGCGGCGCCCCGGCGCCGCGGGCGGGGGCCGACGGCGCCGCACGGCGCCGCCGAGGAGAACGGAGGAGCACGTGGGACCGACCAAGACCTCGCTCGAGATCGCGCGCGGCGCGACGCTGCGCCCCGTCGCCGACGTCGCGGCCTCGATGGGCATCGAGGAGCGCTACCTCGAGCACTACGGCGCCCACGTGGCCAAGGTCCGCCTCGAGGCCATCGAGGCGCTCGCCGAGCGCCCGCGCGCCAAGTACGTCGTGGTCACGGCCATCACGCCCACCCCGCTCGGGGAGGGCAAGACCACCGTGACCATCGGGCTCGCCCAGGCGATGGCCCACGTCGGGCGCACGGCCACCGCGGCGATCCGCCAGTCCTCGATGGGGCCGACCTTCGGGATCAAGGGCGGCGCCGCGGGCGGGGGGCGCAGCCAGGCCGTCCCCTTCGAGTCGCTGAACCTGCACCTCACCGGGGACATGCACGCGGTGACCGCGGCGCACAACCAGCTCGCCGCGATGGTCGACAACCACCTCTTCCACGGCAACGACCAGGGTCTCGACCCCGCGTCGATCACCTGGCGTCGCGTGCTCGACGTCAACGACCGCGCGCTGCGCAACATCGTGCTCGGGCTCGGGACCAGCCAGGACGGCGTGCCGCGCCAGGGGGGCTTCGACATCACCGCGGCGAGCGAGGTCATGGCCGTGCTCGCCTTGTCGAGCTCGCTCGCCGACATGCGCGCGCGGCTCGGGCGCATCGTGGTCGGCTACCGCGCCGACGGCTCGCCGGTGACCGCCGAGGAGCTGCGCGCCGCGGGCGCGATGGCGGTGATCATGCGCGACGCGATCAAGCCGAACCTGGTCCAGACCCTCGAGCAGACGCCCGTGCTCGTGCACGCGGGCCCCTTCGGCAACATCGCGCACGGCAACTCCTCGATCGTCGCCGACCTGCTCGGGATCCACACCGGCGAGTACCTGATCACCGAGGCGGGCTTCGGCGCGGACATGGGCGCGGAGCGGTTCTTCAACATCAAGTGCCGCGTGTCGGGCCTCGTTCCCGACGCCGCGGTCGTCGTGGCGACCGTGCGCGCGCTCAAGGCGCACTCGGGCGCCCACAAGGTCGTCGCGGGCCGCGCGTTGCCCGAGGCGATGCTCGCCGAGAACCCCGAGGAGGTCCACGCGGGCGCGGCGAACCTGCGCAAGCAGATCGACAACGTCCGGCTCCACGGCGTGACGCCGGTCGTCGCGATCAACGCGTTCCCCGAGGACCATCCCTCCGAGTACGAGGCGATCTTCGAGATCGCCGCGGAGAGGGGCGTGCGCTGCGCGGTCGCCCGGCACTTCACCGAGGGGGGTGCGGGCGCGACCGAGCTCGCCGAGGCGGTCGCCGAGGCCGCGGACGAGCCGACGCGGTACCAGCCGCTGTACCCCACGAGCATGCCGCTGCGCGACAAGATCGCCGTGATCGCAGAGCGCGTCTACGGCGCGGCGGGCATCGACCTCGGCGCAGGCGTCGCCAAGCGCCTCGAGGGCTTCGAGAGGGCGGGCTTCGGCGACTTCACCGTGTGCATCGCCAAGACCCACCTGTCGATCTCCTCGGATCCCAAGCTGCTCGGGGCGCCGACGGGCTGGCGGCTGCCGGTGCGCGAGGTCCGTGCGGCCGCAGGGGCGGGCTACGTCTACGCGATCTGCGGCGACATGCGCACGATGCCGGGCCTCTCGACGCACCCCGCCGCAGAGACGATCGACCTCGACGCCGAGGGGAACGTCGTCGGGCTGTACTGACACCCAGGGCGCCGCGGGGTCGCGCGGCCGGGGCGGATCGGCTATCCATTGCGCCGTGAAGCGCGCGCTCTTGGCTCTCATCGCCCTCGTCGCCGCCGGTCTGCCCGTCGCCGCGGGCGCGGCGACGGGGGCGCCGCGGGCCGGCTCGGGGCACGCCGCGGGCGCGCGGTCGAGCTGCCCGCCGATGCCGCGGCGCGCCCCGGCGGGCTACACGATCGCGGTCTCGGACAGCTTCTCCAAGCCCTCGCTCAACACGAGGCTGTGGTTCCGCTGGCAGGGCCAGCCCGGCGGCGACCCCCACGGGTGGTGGAAGACGCCCAGGAAGGTCGCCTCTGGCGGCACGCTGGACCTCGCGGGCACCTGGGTGCGCACGGGCGGGAACCCGTCGTGGACCGCGGGCGGGGAGGTCACGAGCGGCATCGGCTCGCGGCACCTGCAGACCTTCGGGGCGTACCAGTGGTGCATGCGCTCGGACGCCATGGCGGGCACCGAGACCGACGTGCTGCTCTGGCCGAGCTCGAACCGGCGCTGGCCGCCGGAGATCGACCTGTACGAGAGCTCGGGGGACGCGACGACCTACGCGACGACGCTGCACTACGGGACGCCCAAGCAGGACTACGTCGAGCAGTACCAGGTGAGCGGCCACGACGCGACGCAGTGGCACGTCTACACGGCGTACTGGAAGCGCGGGCTGGTCACGGTCTTCGAGGACGGCACCCTCGTCTCGGTCATCGAGGACCCGAGGAACGTCCCGTCGATCCCGATGCGCCTCGACATCCAGACCCAGTCGATCGTCGCGGACCCGGTGCTCGGCGCGACGACGCTGGACTGGGTCGTCGAGTACGCCGTGAAGCCCTAGCCGAGGGCGAACTCGCTCACCCAGTCGACCTGCATGGAGACCGGCTTGGTCGGGCACTCCGGTGCGATCCCGCACCACGTCTGCTGCTGGAGGTCGAGGGTCATCGCCTGATGGGGGATCTGGTAGGCGGCGGTGACGACGCCCCAGACCGCCCCGTCGACGAGGAAGGTGAGCGACAGGGGCGTCCAGACGAGCCCCCAGGTGTGCCACTGCAGCAGGTTGATGTGGCGCTTGCGGGCCGCCTGGCTGTTGTTGGGGTTGAAGTGGTCGTACCAGTGGGTGAAGGTCGTGGTCTGGCTGGTCTCGTTGAAGTCGACCTCCGGCGGCCACACCGGGGCCGTCGGCCAGAGCAGCTCGGTCTCGTCGACCCCGCCGCCGGTGACCCTCGAGCGCACGAAGTACGCCCCGTAGGTCAGGGCGTTCGCGCAGTGGCAGACCCCGCCGGTGGCCCAGACGTTGCCGTGCGCCGGGTCACGCGCGACGTTCAGCGAGAGCATCCCGTTGCCCACGACGACGTGGCTCGGGTCGAACCGGCCGCTCGGGTCGCCTTGGGGGACGCCGTCGAACTTGCCCCACCCGCCCGGCAGCGCGGTGCCGGTGAAGTCCGTGCAGTAGCTGAGCGAGTACCCGGGGTACGAGACCACCGGCGCGCGGCCCGAGGCGTCCACGCCCTTTCGCGGCACCGAGCTGCACGTCGACTTGGCCCTCGTCGCGGCGCCCGCGGGCGTCGCGGGGGTCGCCGCGGACATCCCGAGGGTCGCGAGGGACATCGCGAGCGCGGCGACGAGGGCGCCGGTGGCGGCGCGCGCCGGGCTGCGGCGAGGTCGTGGGGGGACTTGACGCACCACGAAAGCCTCGCGCGCCAATCACAATCCAACCTCAACGCAGCACAAAGATCTTCTTAACTTCGGGGCGCGAAAACTAACTCAATTAGGTTTAGCCGCGTCCCAGACGAGGTTCGCGTCGTCGTTGGTGCCGAGCACCGCCTGACGGGGGTGGGACTTGTCGACGTGGCCGATGAGCCCGCGGTACACCGAGTAGCCGACGAGCTCTTGGAGCCGCGGTTCGAAGCGGCCGACCAGCTCGCGCGGGATCCCCAGCTGCTGGTTCTCCTGCTGGCGGATGTAGCCCGCGCAGTAGTTCATCGCGATCCCCACGCGGCGCGCGTCCGTGGTGTTCGCGCCCCCGCCGTGCCACAGGCTGCCCACCCAGACGAGCACGCTGCCGCGGGCCATCTCCGCGGGGATCGTCGGGTGGTCCTCGGGGAACCCGGGGGCGGCCTCCCAGCGGTGCGAGCCCGGGACGAGCCTCGTCGCGCCGTTGGCCTCGGTGAACTCGGTGATCGCCCACATCGTGTTGCACACGATCGGCACGTGCGGTCGCGGCAGCGGGATGAGCTGGTCGTCGGCGTGCAGCATCTGGGCGTCCTCGCCCGGCCCGATCGCGATGGACGACAGCGACGAGATCAGGAGGCCGTCGTCGAGCACGCCCTCGACGACGGGGAGGACCGCGTGGTGCACGGGGATCTGCTCGAAGCTGCGCCCGTGCACCAAGAGGTTGTAGATCCTCACGGTCCGCAGGCCCTCGAAGAAGTTGTCGGCGGGCACGATGCCGAGCTCGACCTCGAGCCGATCGAGGTCCGCGGCGATCTCGTCGAGCAGGTCGGGCTCGATCACGCCCTCGAGGATGCAGTAGCCGTCCTCTCGGATCCTCTCTAGGTGCTCGTCGAGCGTCCGGCTCACCATGGCGCCACCCCCGCGCTCGATGGTACGCCCGGCCCGTTCAGCCCGCCGCAGGGGCGCGAGCGCCCCAGCGACCGCGGTGCACGACGTCATCTTGGGCGCGTCGGCGGGCCTCGAACCTCGCGCCCTGGGCGGCGAGGCCGCGGGCTCGATGGCCCACGGTCACCGCGCCGATCGACACGTAGTCCCCGGGGATCCCGAACGCGCCGCGCAGCGGGGCGATCTGGTCGGGCTCGATGCCGAAGAAGCACGCGCCGAGCCCCTCGTCGACCGCGGCGAGCAGCATCAGCACGACGGCCATCCCCGTGTCGATGTCCCAGTAGGGCACCGGCCAGCGCGCCTCGTCGCGATCCACCCAGCCCTTGTCGGCCTCGGCGTAGCGCTCGAGGTAGGCCGCCTTGTTCGACAGCGCGACCACGACGAGCGGCGCGCGGCGCATGCCCGGCGCGGCGTCGGCCTGGTGGCGCGCGAACGGCCAGAACCGCTCGCGGTCCGCGGGCTCGGCGAGCGCGAGGAACCCGAAGCCCTGGGAGAACCCCGCGGAGGGCGCGCGCAGCGCGGCGGCGAGGATGCGCTCGGCCGCGCCCTCGGGCAGCGGCCGGTCCTCGTAGTCGCGGACCATCCGCCGACGCCGCAGCACCTCGGCGAACTCCATCGGGCGATCGTACCGAGCGTCGCGGCGCCGGGGGAGCGGCACGGGGCCCGAACGCACCAGCGGCGCCCCTTGCGGGGCGCCGCTGGTGCGCTGCAGGACACTGTGTGCTCGGCGGCTACTGCACCTTGTAGGTGAACGGCAGCGACGCGAGCTCGTCGCCGCTCACGTACGGCACGCCGATCAGCGGGTTGTACTGGAAGGCGTCGGACACGTTGATCGTGCCCGTCACCGTCGTGCCGGAGGCCGCCGTCGGCGTGATGGTCACCGGGATGGTGACCGACGCGCCCGGGGCGACGTACACGGGCGTGACGGGGGGGCCGCCCAGCCACTGGAGCCACAGGTCGTTCGTCGGGCTCGTGACGGTCGGGTCGAAGCCCTGGGTCACGACGTCGAACTGCGTGCTCGCGGTCGCCGACGGGGCGCCCGAGGGCCCGTAGGGGCCGACCTCGCTCGGGTTCAGGTACCACAGCCCGGGGCTCACCTGGGGCTCGCTCAGCGTGAGGCTCGCGGTGTCGCCGGAGACCGACTGGACCACGCCCGGGGCGTTGAGGCCCGGTGCGACGTCAGGGTCGCCCAGGTACATGCCGACGTCGTAGCCCACCGGGACGGTGCCCGTGAGGCTCGTGACGAGCGCGCTGGTGTGCGAGGGCACCACGTACAGCGGCAGCACCCCCGGGGCGAGCGGCAGCGTCATGTTCTGGTCCGAGCCGTTGACGTCGGGCAGCTGGCCCTCGACGAGCCCGGGGGTCCGCGGGTCGATGAAGTACGCCTGCGGCGACAGCCCGGTGTTCTTCACCGTGACGTTGTAGGTGTACGGCGTGCCCGCGGTCAGCTTCGTGCCTGCGCTGTGCGGCAGGCTCGCGGAGACCGAGACCTGGTTGAACTGGACCGAGCCGACGAACGGCGAGGAGATCTCGGCGCCCGACACGGGGTTGAGCCAGTCCAAGACGACCGACCAGATGCCGGCCTGGGGCGCGTCCTTGTAGACGTTCACCGAGCCCGTGGAGATGACGTTGGACGCCGTGCTGTCGAGCGTCACGCTCGACGACGACGCCACCGTCTGGCCGTTGGGGTCGACGAGGTAGGCGACCACCGCGTTGTTCGTGTCGCCGAACACCGCGCTCACGTCGAGGTCGGCCTTTCCGGCCGGGACGCGGAACTGGTAGGTGTTCGACTGGGCGGGGTTCCCGCGGCCGTTGCCGCCGGTGAGCACGCCGTCGAACTCCCCGCCGCCGGTCGTCGCCACGAGGCTCCGCACGGTGACCGGGACGGTCGAGACGTTGCCGCCGGTGGGGCTGACGACGATCGACTCGGCGGTGTCACCCGGCGACGCCGGGCTCTTGATCACCACGTGGACGGTGCGCGTCGCACCCGCGGGGATCGTGACCGACGAGGGCGAGACCGGGCCCGCGGAGCTGAACTTGGACACGCTCGCGTCCCAGCCGATGATCCCCGAGGTGCCGATGCCACCGCCGCCGGCGTTGTTGTAGGTGAAGAACACCGCGGTCCAGGTGCCGGGCTTGGGGTTGGCGACCTGGATGTTGGCGTACAGCGCGAGGCCCTGGGGCAGCGAGTAGCCCGCGTAGGCGCCCGACGGGTCGATGAGCGCGACGTGCAGCAGCGAGGACTGGCCGATGTAGGGGTACGTGGCTGAGAAGTTCAGCCTCGAGGTGCCCTTGACCGCCGGGACGGTGAAGTTCTGCTCGGCGTAGACCTCGTTGGCGCCGCTCCAGATCGGGAAGGAGTTCGGCGTCGGCGGCCCGCAGCCCGGGATCGTCGAGGTCGTCGCGTTCAGGCAGAACGAGCTCGACGTGTCGGCGACCTGGGTGCTCAGCGCGCGGGTGCTCAGGTGGACCTTGACGGACTTGGTGCCCGAGTTGGTCAGCGACAGCGTCCTGGGCGTCGCGGCCTTCGCGTTCTGGGTCACGTTGATCTGGCTCGGCGAGATGAGCAGGCCGCCGGGGTGGGTGCCCGTGGCGTGGTTGATCGACGCCGCGAGCCGCACGGCGCCGAGGACGTTGAGCAGGCCCGCGCCCTGCTGCTCCGCGGGCGCGCTGATGTCCGTCGCGGTGCTCACGAGGATCTGCTTGACGAGCGCGGGCGTCGGGTACGCGCCCCCGTGCGTCGAGCGGTACGCCTGGATCACGTCGGCGGCCGCGCCCGCGGTCAGCGGCGAGGACTCCGAGGTCCCCCCGGACAGCGACACGGGTGCGCCGGTGCCGTGGTAGTTCGTGCAGTCGTAGTACAGCGCGGTGTTCGCGTCGCACAGGGCCCAGTTGAGGTCGCCGGGGGCCACGAGGTTCACCGTGGTGTTGCCCTGGGAGAAGCCGCCCGAGGACAGCGAGGAGATGTTGTTGTTGATCCACGTGCCGTTGGCGTGCGGGTCGTTGACGCCGCCGTAGGTGACCTGCTCGTAGCCGCGGAAGGTCGTCGTCGCCCCGACGCTGATGAGGTTCGGGTCCGTCGAGGGCGAGCCGAGCGTCGAGGTGACGCCCGCGTCGCCCGAGCTCACCACGACCGTGACGCCCGCGGCGACGGCGGCGTCGTCGGCGAGGCGCGTGGCGTCGAGGGAGGTGTCGGGGAAGTTGTTCGAGCCGAACGACTCGTTGAGGACCTTGACGCCGTTGGCGACGGCGTAGTCGATCGCCTGGAGGAAGTTCGACTCGGTGGTCTGGTAGTCCGAGGAGAAGACGTCGAGGCCCATCACGCTCGCGCCGGGCGCCGCGCCGACGATCTTGATGTCACACGGCGTCGAGGGCGTGGGGTGCGCGGGGTTCACGACGGTGGACAGGTCGTAGACCGTGTTGCCCTGCGCCGCGATGGAGCTCGAGTCCAAGAAGGCCTCGCCGCCCGCGGTGGGTGTGCCGCTCGGGTCGCCGGTGAAGTTGACCTGGGAGAGCACCGCCGAGCCCGTGGGCGATCCGCCCGATGCGTAGGCGGCGTTGCGCGAGAAGTCGGGGTTCGCCGGGTTGACGCCGTCGGCGATGTACGCGACGGTCACGCCGGCACCGGTGTAGCCCGCGGCGGCGGCCTGGTCGGCCTTGATCACGCCGAGCGCCTCGGGGTCGACCTCAGGGTGCGTCGGGGTGCCGCAGACGCCGGTGGGGACGCGCCGCGACTTCACGGCGGCGTGCGACGCGCCCGTGACCACGGGCGTGTGCTCGATGCTCGGCGAGGCGAGCGTGACCTTCGAGTCGGTGAGGACCGAGGCGACGAGCGGGTTCGTCGACAGCGCTGCGCGCTCCGCGGGGGTCACCGTGGCGATGAGGAACGGGAGCGCACGCGCGACGGTCACGTTGCGGGCGCCGGCGAGGTGCAGCTGGGTGAGGATCGGTGACTCCTCGGCACGGATCGCGCTGAGGTGGGCGGCGGTGTTGCCGTAGCCGCCGGCCTGGCCGCGCAGCATCACGATGACGCGCTGGGGGCTCTTCGACAGCGAGCCGTACGACGTCGCGCCGAAGCCGCGGCTCGACGACGCGCCGGCGGAGGTTCCCGCTTGCAGTGACAGTGCGATCGCGATCGCCGGCACCGTCGCGACGGTCAGCCACGCCCTCAAGTTCCTGGAGTTCATTGTCCCCGCCTTCTTATGGTTGGCCGGCAGGGGCACCCACCCCCGCCCGAAGCGTCGCCAGTATGGCCCACCGCGCCGCGCGGTGCATCGGAGACCGAGCGACGCGATGGCCCGGGCGGCGCCGGCGCCGCCCGGGCGGACCGTGGGCACCTCGGAGTCGGTGGGAGTCCGTGGGAGTCCGTGGGAGTCCGTGCAACCACGGGTTGCACCGCCGGCTCGGACAACGGCGCGCGCGGAGCGGGCGCGCACAGCGGGGCGTGGCGCCAAGGGGCTCGTCGGCGGGCAACGCGAGGAGACGCGCCCGGATCCCGGTGTCCACGCGCAGATCTGTGGGCCGATGCGCCTCGAGGGCGCCGGGGGCGCCTACGCCAAGGTCGCGTCGCAGCCCGCGCGCATCCCCTGGACGACGAGCAGCGTCAGCTCGTTGGCGGCCGCCGCCGGCGAGGAGCGGATCAGTGGTGCGACCGAGGGGCTGGCGAGGTCCCGCGCGACGCCGGCCAGGACGTGGGCGACGGCCCCTGCGTCCACGGGCGCGATCGCACCCTGCTCGAC
>Ga0209698_10004256_pt1 | contig 15714 bp, 16 predicted proteins | sample LitLauG_LLR_2012_FD_187203 | JGI IMG/M metagenome (GOLD analysis project Ga0209698, IMG submission 187203) | Freshwater sediment microbial communities from Pennsylvania, USA - Little Laurel Run_MetaG_LLR_2012 (SPAdes) (version 2) | ecosystem: Environmental > Aquatic > Freshwater > Creek >...
GCGCCCACTCTGTGAGCGCAAGGTAAGGGCGACGCGGCGGTTCAGCTCGAACACCTCTGGGACGAGATGGCCAAGATATACGACTTGGGTATTCTGTGTGGGTATGTTTTGAAGAGCGCTCAGCGCGAACAGGGACAAGACGTTTACGAGCGAATCTGTGCGGAACACTCAAGCGTTTGTTCACAGTAACGGCTATTAGGGACAGCCAACTGTAGTCAGCTCCGAAACTACCTGCTTTTTACCCCGCTGCCCGAATGGAGTCGCTTCCTGAACTCAAAGGAACGCGAGCGTGAATCGTGGTACCGCGCTGGGGTTGTGACTCGATTGAAAACGATCCTTTCAGCAATCTCAGCCGCTCCTGCATGCCGATCAGACCGAGCCCTCTACCGCTCCTGGCCGATTCGGGATCAAAGCCCGAGCCAGAGTCGCTAACGGTGAGATGAATTTCATTCGTCAGTCTCCACAATTGCACTCTGCAGTGCCGCACTCCGCTGTGCTTCGTCGCATTGTGCAGGGCTTCCTGTAGGACTCGGAAGAGGCAAAGGGAGATGTCTGGCGGTACGGGACTTGGGAGATTGTGGCTCATGAAGTCAATCTCCACGCCCTTCCGCTGACCGAATTCTTCGCAGAAGCTTCTCATGACCGCTGCTATGCCGAGATATTCCAACCTTGGAGAGTGCAGTTCGTGAGCGGAGGCTTTGACATCGGTCAATATTTCCAAGGTCCGTTTCCATACTGCGTCCATACGGCTGAGCATTTCAGCTTTGATGACTATGATTCCGATGAGCGCCATTGGCCAAGAGGCAGAGATCGCTGCGCCCATCGCCAACCCACGAGGGAACCATGATCGAAGCACTAGTTTGTCCAATTTATACGCCTTACCCGGCTGCCCGCATGGAATCGCTATCAAAACTAAAAGGGACGCGAACGTGGATGGTCGCTCCACCCATCGGCTTCGATTCAATGGAAATCGTCCCATTCACCAGCCTGACCCGTTCGCGCATGCTGGTGAGACCCAGACCTCTGCCCTGTAACGCTGCCTCAACATCGAAACCCCTGCCCGGATCGCTAACAATGAGGTGAATCTCACCGGAGTCTTCCGCAATTGCACTTCAAAGCGTTTTGCGCCACTGTGTGTGATGGCGTTTTGCAGTGCCTCCTGTAAGACTCGAAAGAGGCTCACACCGATTTCGAGAGGTATACGGCTGGGCACCGCGCTAATGAAGTCGATCACCAATTTGTGGCGCTCGGCGAACTCCTTGCACCAGCTTTTCATCCCGGCGACTGCGCCAAGATACTCCAATTTTGAGGAGTGCAGGTCGTGCGACAAGCCTTGAACATCGGTGGAAATTTCATCGATCTGTTTTCGCAATTCTTGCACCCGGGTTTCGATCTCCGAGGGGTTGCCTCGCAGTTGCTCCACTTCGACCGATAACATCGCGAGTCTCTGGTTGATGTCGTCGTGAAGCTCTCTGCCAATCCGGGCGCGTTCTTGCTCTTGCGATTCGATCAACTTCCTCGTCACATCCGCAAGAGCCCGCTCTGCCAGCTTGCGCTCGGTGATATCAGCAACCACAGAGAGAACGCATGTTTCGTCGTCCACTTCAATCAGTTCTGCGGAACCTAACCCAACCCTCTCGGAACCATCCTTACGGCGAAAGTGAACCTCTATTTCGCGAACGACTTCGTGGGCAAGAAGTTGCTTCACAAAGTCCAACCTGTCGCTCGCATTAACCCAAATTGAGAGGTCTAACGGAGTGCGCCCAATCACTTCATCACGATACCAACCAGTCATCCGTTCAAAACTCTCGTTAACGTCGAGATAGCGGTGGTCGTTTGCGCTAGTCAGCGTCAGACCCATCGGACTCCGGCGAAATGCTTTAGAGAATTTTTCCTCCGACTTCTTCAGCGCCTCTTCCTGCCGTTTGCGCTCGGTGATATCAAATGTAATGCCCATCAACAGTGAACGACCATCAGCGGCGAACACCTGCCGACTGCCCCTAGACAACACCCAACGCATCTTGCCGCTCGATGGCAAGATGCGATATTCCACCCTTCTCTCTTCGCCTCGCGTCATCGCGTCAATCGCTTGCTGCATCGACTCGCGATCTTCGGGATGAACGATAGCTAGGAGAGCGGTCGTATCGAAAGCGTCATCCGGCTTGAGACCGAATAGCTCTTTCAGTTTCGGCGTTGCCCAAATGACACTCGTTTCCACATCTATCGTCCAAAAACCTGCGCCTGCGGTTTCAGCCGCTAGTGTTAAGCGCGTCTCACTTGCCAGCAACTGTCGCTCCGATACTGCCCGCTCTATCGTGTTTGCAAATACTTCAGCGATGATTCTGAGCCGTTTCTGCAACCGCTCCGGCCATTCGCGCTTGTCTGTGGTGCTGTCGATTCCCCAGAAGCCTAGAGGTCGCCCGCCTCCGGTACTGAGCGGAATGACGAACGCGGAGACAACGTTGTATTTCCTCCAACTTGCCTTATCAACTGCCGCTTCCTCCGGCGCTGCTTGCGTATCAGGCAAGTAGATGACCTCGTTCGCAATGAGTTTCTGGTTGCACCAAGGGAAGTTGTCCGCCGCAGTAAACTTTATCGTTGGGGGTGGCGGGAGAGACGGATCACGGAGGACATAGCTCAGGACGAAGATGTCGGGGTTTTCAATCTCCCGCAGTTAGATCGTGGACTCGTCTATAGCTAGAGAATTACAGATCAGTAGCAATGCCTCTTCAATACCACGATCAACCTCATCGGCGCGGAGGCTTACCAGACGGGCTGAGATTTTGGCGAGCAGTTCTTCAAAGCTCAAATCCGCTTCGGCCTGAACGTGCCAGAAATGCTTCAATCCCTGTGCCGGGTATGGTGTCATAACTGCTATTCAGCCAATCTTGATAACGTTTTTCGGCGTGCATTCTGTCACAACGGGCTGATGACAACAGCTAGTGTACATCGTTCGCCTGCGATAGCGAGCTTCCCAATCGCCATCATTGTTGTTGCGCTCTCGGTACGACATGCCACTGAATTTGTCGTAGGATTGCACGCGCTAATTCGACCGGATGTAATTCACATCACATCCGGCACGGCAGCCAATCACTTTTGAATGGAAAACTCACCTGTTCTAAAAGGTATACTGGCTGACCATCTTCTCGCGAGGCGAAACAGGGGGCGAAAGGTTGCGAAAAATGAAGGCGCTGATTCCAGCCTTTTGAAACGCGGTGGGGAATCCTGTTAGAAAGCCGCAAAACTGCTCGCATTTTTACCTTCTGACCTCTTCCCTTCTCCAATTGGCTGCTCTCGTTGACTTCCCCTTCCCCTCATCCCTACCATTGCAGCCTGAGCGCCATGATCGGCCAAACCATCTCGCACTACCGCGTCATCGAGAAGCTGGGCGGCGGCGGGCTGAAGGTGTTCGGGTATGATTTAAGAGAAAACGTATCTCTCCAAACGCTCTGGACGCGAGCTTGCGTCCCAAGCAGCGCAAGCCTATCAGTGACGACCATCCGGCTTCTGAGTAGCGTTTGTGATTTCCATCGCGTCTCCTGTCTTGTGTTCCGCGATCTGAAACCGTAAGAAATCGTGGACAGCGTCCAGCGCCTTCGGATTCGCAGTTTCGATATCGATCTTTCCGCCCGTATCCGTCTGTTTGTAACGGTAATGAATTTCGTCGTGCAGTTCCTTCAGCACTGACACGCCGGGCGAGGTGGTGTCGTGGACAAACATGGGGACGTGAAAGTCGCCTTCCGAAAACATTTTGGCGACATGCGAGAGATGCATTCGGATGTGGTCGCGGGAAGCATCGTCTTTCGGATCATTGGCACCCACGTTGATCTCCCCGCCATTCTCCAGCAAGAGGAAATGGTGCGTTGTCTTTTCTTGCGAGAACCCCATTCCCTCATCGCCGCGTTTCATCATTGCAGCGTGCTGCTGTTCGGGTGTCTGGGTGTTCTGCTGCGCCTGAATTGCGGAAACGAGCACGAGAACTACGACGATTGTGGCTGCTTTCATGGTTGACCTCTCTGTTTGCTCTTTGTCGTGAGGCGATTCGGATTCGCACCGATCCGGTCATGTGGCAGCCTCTCCAACAAGCGTGCCTGCTTCCCCTTCCCGGTGCGAGCTAGCTGCGTATCCCAGTCCCTAAGAACCCGCTCAAGCTGATCGCGCATTCTCTGAAGATCACTGATTTGCCGTTTGACCTCTTGAAGCTTGCGTCCCGCCATAGTCCGAACCCGTTGGCACGGAGCCTCCCCACGATCGCGCATCTTCAGGACGGTCGCCAACTCAGGGAGAGAGAAACCGATTTTCAAGGCGCTCTGGATCAGGCGGACGCGCTCAAGCGAGGACGCTGGGTAATCCCGATAACCACCGTTCGTGCGGGGCGGCTTGGGCAGGACACCGAGACGCTCGTAATGCCGCAGCGTGTCCGGGCTTACTCCAGCGAGACGCGACAGTTCGCCCGATTGCATCAGTCTCACCCTCGGAGTTCAGCATAAACCCCGGAATCGGTTCCAGGGTCAAGCTCATAAGGGTTCGTTGATGCCGAGCAAGCGGCTGATGTGGCGTTCGCTCACACCAAACGGACGCTCTGTGCGCCTGTTCGGTAGCGCTTAGTTCGCTATTCATAGCCATCCGTGCCTCGGCTGTTGTCCGACCATTTCTGCGATACAGAGTATAGCTCCCTGCCACCGTGCGCGGATCGAGGCCGCGTTTACTGCCCTAGAATCAGAGCGTTCCACGATGGAAGAACTCATTGCTCAGACAAAGCGTGAGTTGATAGACCTCCCTGCCGCGTGGAATACAGCAGGGTTGAACGAGAGACGAGAACTATGTTCGATGCTCTTTCCTCAAGGTTTAGTGTGGGGACACGAATGGGGCTTTTTGAACTCCCAAAATACGTCGATTATGCAGGACTTACGCGATGCCTGGCTCAATTCGGAGGATGATGACAGGTTTGGTGGGCCCACCAGGATTTGAACCTGGAACCAACAGATTATGAGTCTGCTGCTCTAACCGTTGAGCTATGGGCCCGCGAACCTCAATCTAGCATATCGCGAAGCCTGCAGGGCCAATGATAAGCGGGTAGCGGGCCCCCAACAGCCCGCTACCCGCTCTCTTCTTTTGCGACCTCTGCTGCCCTTTGTTAGCGTTCTTTGCGGTTCAAGCTTTGGACTGAACCGCGGCTCTCTCTAGTGCGCCGTCGCCTTCTCCGCGCCCAGCCCCGTGTTCGATCTCACCAGCAGTTCGTTGAATTTCTCCTGCGACGACGGTTCATTGCTCAGCAGCGTGCCCAGGATGGCTCCTACGAACCCCAGCGGAATGCTCAGAATGCCGGGATTCTCCAGTGGAAACCACGCCTTGGCCTGAATCAAATGCCGCGCCGTGCCCACCACCGTAGGCGGATCGACCGCCATCAGACTCGGGCTTACCAGAATCAGCCCGATCGAGGCCAGCAATCCGACCGTAAGCCCCGCCACAGCGCCAGTAGTGTTAAACCGCCGCCAGAAAATCGACAGCACAATCACCGGCAGGTTCGCCGACGCCGCCACCGCAAACGCCAGCGCCACCAGGAACGCCACGTTGGCCGTGGGCCCCAGCGCAATCGCAATCGTGATTGCCACCGCGCCCACCACAAATGCCGAAATGCGGGCTACCATCACTTCTTCGCCCGGCTTGCGCTCCACGCCGTTGTGGATCACGTTGGTCCAGAAATCGTGCGAGAACGAAGTCGTCGCACTGATCGTCAGCCCGGCCACCACTGCAAGGATCGTGGCAAACGCGATCGCCGAAATGAACGCGAAGAAAATATTCCCCGCCAGCGCCTGTGCCAGCAGCGGCGCGCTCATGTTCGTTCCGCCATGTCCCTTGATGAAGTCCGGCCCCACGATCGTAGCCGCCCCGAATCCCAAAAAGGTCGTCATGATATAGAAGCTGCCGATCAACACCATCGCCCACACCACGCTGTTGCGCGCCGTTTTCGCATCGGGCACGGTGTAGAACCGCACCAGAATATGCGGCAGTCCGGCCGTGCCGAAGATCAGCGCCATCCCCAGCGAAATCAGGTCCAGCGGCCCGTATGGCGGCTTGTAGCGCAGCCCCGGCTGCAGGAAGTCTTTTACCACCTGCTGCCCCTTGGCATCGTGATACGTCACCTGGGCAATGGCGGCGAAGAATTCCCCAAAACTGAAATGGAAGTGCGCCATCACCAGAATGCTCAGCAGCACCGTCCCTGACATCAGCAGGATGGCCTTGACGATTTGCACCCACGTCGTCGCCAGCATCCCGCCGAACACCACGTACACGATCATCAGGATTCCGACCCCGGTCACCGCCTGGTTATAGTTGACATATCCGCCCAGCAGCAATTTCACCAGCGCGCCCGCGCCGACCATCTGCGCGATCATGTAAAACGTGCTGACCGTCAGCGTGCTCAGCGACGCCATAGCCCGCACCGGCCGCGGCTTCATTCGATAGGCCAGCACGTCCGCCATCGTGTACTTGCCCGCATTGCGTAGAGGCTCGGCAATCACCAGCAGCACCGTCAAGTAGGCCACCAGCCATCCCACCGAGAACAGGAAGCCGTCGTAGCCCTGGAACGCGATGATGCCCGCGATCCCCAGGAACGACGCGGCGCTCATGTAGTCGCCCGCCACCGCGATCCCGTTCTGCCAGCCCCGGATTTGCCGGCTGGCCGCAAAATATGCGCTCGACCCGGCCGAGCGCCGTGATGCCCAATACGTAATGCCCAGCGTGATCGCGATAAACAACAGGAACATGAAGAGTGAGATATTCATGGCCTACTTGCCTCCTTTGTCGTTCTCGGCCTTATCCAGAATGTCCTTGGCCAGACGGTCAAAGCCGTTGGCCGCCCGGACATACAGCCCCGCAATGATCCAGGCCACAAAGAACTGGGACAAGGCAAACAAGTACGCGAGGTTCACATTCCCAATCTTGGTGGACATGAACCCAGGCGCATATCCGACCAGCACCGGCAGCGCAAAGTAGTACACCACGAAGAATATGAAGGCCGGTACGATGAACACCTTCTTCGTCGCCATTAAATCCTGGAACTCTTTGCTGTCGGCAATCTTGTCCCATGTGGACTTGCTTGCCTGATACTGCTTCGGTTGAGCAACCTCTAAATTCCTTGCGGCGTTTGCCATAGGCTCTCCTTCTTGAAATTGGCGTTCGAACGACAAGGGCCGACTTGCCTGTTTTCGGACCAATCCTCTAAAAACCCGCGAGACTGACGCAGGACAGCTTACTCCCATTGTCAACTTCCGGGAAACAAATCCGTCCGCGCCACCCCTGCGCCGTGCCCACCCCGCGGGAATGGCGGAGCGCGGGTTGTCGTTCTGTGCTGAGGCCGGCCGTGTACCCGGTTTGGGGCCCACGGGGCCCTCGTCCGGCTTGGACAATGGGAAAACACACTAGGCTCGAAACGTCCGCGGAGATGTGAGAAAACGCACTCCTCGATGTGATCAGCGTCACGCCCAGCCCTTGCCCAAGGTGAGCGCTGGCTCACCAGTCGCGAAACCCGCCGGCCAAGAGCAGGATCGTTTCTGCTTGCGATTTTTGCCGGGGTTCGTCAACATGGATTCCCGCGAGGGCTTCGTGCGATCCATTTCCGCGTGCTCGTTGTTGATGAGTCTCGGCCCGTGCACGAACACACCCAGATGTGATCCTAATCACTGCCCGCAGGCTCACTTCGAATCAGAATCCTCGTCATCGTTCGGCCCAACCCTTCGCTCCCGGAGGTCGTAAATGAGTGCACTTCCGCTCACCAAACCCGAAAACATCTCCAACCTGCTCAACATGGACCAGGAATATGCGGCGCCCGCGATCGTCGCCAACAACGTCCTTCAGAAAAATTGGCAAGCCGAATGCGAGCGTTCCCTGAAAGATCCCGAAGGCTTCTGGGCCGACTATGCCAGCCGCTTCGCCTGGTCACAACCCTGGAGCAAGGTTCTCGAGTGGGATGGTGTTCATCACAAGTGGTTCACCGGCGCCAAGACCAACATCGCGGTCAACGCCCTCGACCGTCACGCCAATTCGGACCGCTGCAATCGCGCGGCTTTCATCTGGCTGGCTGAGGACGGCACCGAGCGCATCGTCACCTACGGCCAGCTCTACCGCTTGGTGTGCCGCTTCGCCAATGGCCTGAGATCTCTGGGAGTGGTCAAGGGAGACCGCGTCGTCATCTACATGCCGCTCACCATCGAAGGCGCTGTCGCCATGCTGGCCTGTGCCCGCATTGGCGCAATTCACTCCGTCGTCTATGCCGGCCTGGGCCACACCGCACTGCGCGACCGCATCACCGACGCGCAAGCCAAGATCGTCATCGCCGGCGACGTCGGCTACCGCCGCGGCAAGATCATCGCCCTGAAAGCCATCGTCGACGAGGCTCTGGAATCGCTCGACTTCGTCCAGAAAGTCATCGTGTATTCGCGCGCGAAAACCGAGATCACCGCCCCGCGCGAAATCGACTTCAACGACCTGCTCAAATTCCCGCCGCACTGCCCCGCGGAACAGATGGACGCCGAGGACCCGCTCTTCCTGCTCTACACCTCAGGCTCCACCGGCAAGCCCAAAGGCGTATTGCATGTTCACGGCGGATACATGGTCGGCACCACCTACCACCTGGAGAACTACTACGACGTCGGCGAGCGCGACATCTTCTGGTGTACCTCAGACATCGGATGGGTCGTAGGCCACTCCTATATCGTCTACGCCCCGCTCTGCGCCGGCGTGACCACGCTGTTCCGCGAAGGCGCCATCGACTATCCGAATCCTGGAGTCGCCTGGGAAATCGTCGAGCGCTATGGCGTCACCAAAATGTTTACCGCCCCCACCGCTCTCAGAATGTTCATGCGCTACGGCGAAGCCTACCCTGCCGCGCATGACCTAACCAGCCTGCGCGTGATCGCCTGCGCCGGCGAGCCCCTCAATCCAGAAGCCTGGCGCTGGGCGCAGACTCACCTCGCCGGCGACGGTAAATGGGGATACGTCATCGACAACTGGTGGCAGACCGAACTGGGCGGACCCGCGCTCGGCACCGCTCCTTCGATGGCGATGCGCCCCGGAAAAGTAGGCGTAGCCGTCCCCGGCGCTGAAGCTGATGTAGTCGACGAAGAAGGCAAGCCCGTTCCCCCGGGGATGGGCGGACGCCTCGTGTTGAAGCGTCCCTTCCCCTGCATGTTGCGCACAGTGTGGCGTGACCCCGCCCGCTACGAGCGCGACTGGCAATATTTCCCCGGCTGCTACGTCACCGGCGACGTAGCCATGAAGGACAAAGACGGATACATCGCTGTCCTCGGCCGCTCCGACGACGTTCTAAACGTCGCCGGACACCGCATCGGCACCGCCGAAGTCGAAAGCGCGTTAGTCTCGCATCCCGCCGTCGCCGAGGCCGCAGCCATCGGCATTCCCGATCCGCTGAAAGGTGAGTGCATCAAAGCATTCGTGCAAGTCCGTATCGACCACGTTCCATCCGACGCGCTGGCCGCTGCTTTAATTGAGCATGTAAGGCGGGAGTTAGGCCCGATCGCCACTCCGTCATCGCTAGAGTTCGTAGCGTCGCTGCCAAAAACACGCTCCGGCAAGATTCTTCGCCGCTTCCTGAAAGCCAAAGAAGCAGGCGTCGACGCCGGCGACGTCTCCACCATGGAAGGCTGAAGCCGGAAGTCTCAAAGATTGAAGGCGGGTGGGGATTTCGAGTTCCTTATAGGAGAAGCGGGCATTTCGCAGTGCCCATGGTGGGCGCCACCCCCGGCTGTCCAGTCGAGTGAAGCTCGACTCGCTCACGCCCAATATTCAGGGCGAGATCAGATCGCTAATCCGGCTGAAATCGGGAAAAGTAAGCACGAACCGAAAAGGGTCACCGGACTAAGTCTACTTCCGGACAGATCCTGGCCACCGCTTTGAAAACGAGCTCATCCGCGATGCCTGATAACGCCGATGTTACACCGAATTCCTACGCCCCCGCGCCGCGCTGCTTCTTGCTGCTGGCCTTCGCCAGTTCCGCCACGGACGGCACCGACTCCGGTTCCGTCATCTTGCGGTCGGGCAACGCCGTACCATTGTTGATCGCCTCGACCAACATCTCGATCGCCAGATCCGTATTCGGACGAATATAAATCGTCGCCGCCAGTTGTCCGCTGCGCACCCAGGCCTGGCCCGTCCCTGGCATCCCGTCGCATCCGGTGAACGGCAGCTTCAGCCAGCGTTCTCGATCGGCGACGCTCAGGTCTCCGAATGCCTTCCGCGCGCCCATCGCCATGCTGTCGTCCTGCGCCCCCACCAGATCAATGTGCGTCTCCTGCGAGGTCCGCAACCGCAACCACGAACTCACGGCGCGGTACGCGCTCTCTTCGGTCCAGTTCGCCCGCATCGACTTCACTTGAATGTTCGAAGCCTTAGTCCGGTTCATTCCTCGCGTGCGTTCCTTCGCGGCCGAACTGTTGGCCGGCCCTTCAATGTAGAGAATGGACCCGCCATTCGGTAGCAGGGCTGTGAACTGCTTCCCTTGGATATTGCCCACTTCTTCATGATCGGAACTGATGGCCAACACCGGAACCTTGGTCCCTCGCCGCAATTCGAGAATGTAGTCCACCTCGTGATTAAGCACCACCCAGCCAATCCCCGCCGCCACCGCAGCCCGCGCCACCTGCGGAAATGCCGTTCCTCCCGCGGGTTCAAACAGAATCGCATCCGGCCGCACCACCGACGAATCCTGAATGTAGTGCAACAATTGCTGGCTCTGGGCTACCCCATCGTTGTTGGCGTGAATGATCTTCACGTCCACGCCCAACTTTCGCGCAGCCTTCTCCGCCGCCTCTGCCTGTTCCTGCTGATAGTCGTTATCGTTATTGGTGAGCGACACCAGAAAGTTAAGCTTCTTCATAACAAGATTCCTATTTCCGGATCATAGTCTAAACCTCCAGATCACCAATGTGACCTGAGTAACTTATCCCATCCGTTGTTGGTCTAGTGTCCGGCCGGAAAACTTACGGATGAGCACCACTCCGTGGAAGAGCGGCCCTTGAGGGCCGCGTAAAGCGCATGGGATCAAGTCTGGGCTTTAGCCTGGTGGTCGTCCTCCGTGCCAACGGACTTATTCCGCAGCTTGATTGGAAGTGAAATGCAGTTACTAGGTGAGACTGTATTCAGGCGCCGGAAGCCGCGCCCTTGGCCGTTTCGCCAATGATGGACTTCAGATGTGCGTCCAGAGTCTCGCGGCTGGCGTCGGTCAATTTTACGAAGCGGAAAGGCTGCATCCACCCCTGTGTCGCCCACATCGGAAACAGCATCTGCGCCTTCTCTCGAATGGTCGCGCCTTTGAGGTGGAAGATCATCTGCACCTCAATCTTCTCGTCCAGCGGCTTCTCCAGATGCACCACACCGCCTGTTACTGAAAGCTGGTGGATCGCTCCCCGCACGTCGCGCCGGTTGGGCAGTCGAAGCAGAACCAGCACCGAGCCACGCAACTTCACCCGAAATGGCCGTGTGAGGGTGACTTTTCGTTCCTCGCCAGATACTTCAGGCGTCGTCGATTCGGCCTCGTCACCCATACGCCATGAGTATGACAGCGTGAAGTAATGTGGTGAAGTTACGAAAGAACAACACCAAATTTTCTTCTGCCCGTGGTGAAAATAAGGTGAGTATGAGTGCACTCACCTTTAGTCGTATGAGTTTTCTTTGCGTTCTTTGCGGCTCTTCTTAGCGACCTTCGCGGTTAGAAGCTCTTGACGGAGCCGTCGCGACCGCGGCGGTCATTGAAGGGTCCCAGGTGAGACGGGTCTTCGGGCCTACTTGCGCCCAGGGTGGGCTTCCGCACTGTCGGAAAAGAGATTGTAAGGCCACGCCTTCTTGCTAACCTTCAGCGTCGGAGCGCTAGTCGCGTCGTTCTTAGCCGGATCCGCGACCGGCGTGCTCTGCGCCGCGAGCGTCCAGTCCTCCGGAGGGTCCACGATCCCCCAGACGTTTCCATGCGTGTACAGCGCCGCCCCGATCAGAAAATACTCTCCGTCCGCACCCAAAGGCAGGCAATTCGCCACCCGCGCCGTCACGCTCCCTCCACCGGGAAGTCCGCTCAAAAGAAGTGGCGTTTCCAGCTGTAGCGCCTCCGAACTTCGAAAGCCGCAACCTTGTGCACTAACGACGAGCACTGTGCACTTCTCCCCAAACGGCCTCTTCCGGTCAAGGCTGATCACGCTGACCGGAATCTCCACCCGGAGTCGCGTGCTGCGTCGCGTCGATTTGGGCGTCAGAACTCCCATGACAAGTGGTCCCGTAAGCCAAAAACTTCAACGTTTGGAGAATGGGCCGTACCCTGTATTGTGGCAGATTCAGCTCAGGCAGGGTGGTGACAAAAGTAACCCAGCTCCTGTACCGGCAGGTGGCCGGTTACTCTCAGCGTTCTTTGGCCGTGCTATCAATTCAGTTGCGACGCAGGTCCGTAGGCGGCCATCACCGGCTCGCCAGCCCTCCGGCGATCTCTCCCCCGTCAATCGTGAACACCTGCCCCGTCGCATACGCCGCGTCATCCGACGCCAGATACGCAAACAGCCCCGCAATCTCCTCCGGCTGCGCGTGCCGCCGTAGCGGAATTTTCTGATTCACTTCCTCCAGCATGGCATCGGTATACTCCGCCCGCTGCATCGGCGTCAGCACATATCCCGGAGCTACCGCGCACACTCGTACCTTCGGCGCCAGCTCCAGCGCCATGGTTCGAGTCAGTTCAATCACTCCGGCTTTGGTCGCGTTGTAGTCGGCATAGTAAGGCTGACCCACAATGCCGTTGATCGACGCTGTCTGCAGAATCACGCCGCTGCCGCTCTCCCACATATGCCGCGCCCCCGTCTGCGCCACGTAAAACACCCCAGTTAGATTCACCGCGATCACGCGTTCCCACTCTTCCGGAGTAATGTCGAGAAACTTATGCCGGATGCTAATCCCCGCATTGTTCACCAACACGTCCACCCCATCCATCAGCCGGATCGCTTCGGCAAACGCCGCCTCCACCTGCATCAAGTCGGTGACGTCCGCGATGATCGCCTCTCCCAGCCCCGCCATTTCATGCCGAATCCGCTCGCACGCCGCCGCATCGCGATCCAGCACGCACACCCGCGACCCCTCTTCCAGAAACCGCGCAGCGGTGGCCGCCCCAATCCCGCTAGCCCCGCCAGTAATCAAGACCCGCTTGTCTTTCAACCCTCGCATACCGTCTCCTGTCCTTTGTCATTCCGAGCGAAGTGAGGAACCTGCTTTTGCCTTTGCCTATGTGGGGACAGCCGCCTCGGCTGTCCGCCGAGCGCAACCTCGGCTCGCTCTTTCTAGCACCCCGCCGTCCTCACCGCAATCGTATGCGGCACAGCCCGCAGCAGCCGCATCAACTCCTCATCGCATTGCCGATTAATGTCATAAATCGCATACCCCAAAGTCCCGCGAGTACTCAACACCTGCCGCTCAATATTGATCCCAAGATCCCCCAGAATGTCGTTAATCGCCCGCAGAATCCCCGGCACGTTGTGATGAATATGCATCAGCCGGTAGGATCCCTCCTCGTACTCCAGATGACATTGCGGCAGATTCACACTCAGCATCGAATCGCCGGTCCTCACATAATCGAGCAACTTCGCCGACACGAACTGCCCAATATTCTGCTGCGCTTCCTCAGTCGAACCCCCAATATGCGGTGTCAGGATCACATTCGGAACTCCGCGCAGTGCGCTGACAAACTCGCCGCCTGACTCGGGCTCGGCAGGGAACACATCAATCGCCGCCCCCGCGACCTTGCCTCGCTTCAGATGCCGAGCCAGCGCCTCATGATCCACCACAAACCCCCGGCTCAAATTAAGGAAGCACGCGCCATCTTTCATCGCGCAGAATTCTTCGTCGCCAAAGAGATTCTGATTCTGCGGCTTGCCGTCCACGTGCAGCGTGACCACGTCCGCCATCTCCAGCAGTTCGCGGAAGCTAACCCCGCGCGCATTCCCGCGCGCCAGCACATGCGACACATCGTAGAACACGACCCGCATGCCCATCGCCTCGGCCAGATCCGAAAGCTGCGACCCGATCTTGCCATAGCCCACAATGCCCAGCGTCAGCCCGCGCACCTCATGCGCCCCCGCCGCCGACTTGTTCCACACTCCCAAGTGCATTTGGGTTGACGAAGAAAACGTCCGCCGCAGCAGCACGATGATCTCCCCCATCGCCAGCTCCGCCACCGACCGCGAGTTCGAGTGCGGATCGTTGAAGACCGCAATCCCGCGCTCGCTAGCAGCCTCCCGATCAATCTTGTCGACGCCAATGCAGAACGCCCCGACCGTGACCAGTTCCGGCGCCGCCTCGAGCACCGCGGCCGAAATCCGAGTCTTCGACCGCACGCCAAGAACGGAGACCGAAGCCCCGCGCACCTTTTCGACCAGCTCGCGCTCCTCGAGCGCCGCCTTCAGCGACTCGACTTCGTATCCCGCGCCGCGAAACGCTTCCACCGCCGCCGCGCTGATGTTCTCCAGCAACAGTACTCTCAAGCACCCTCCTAGAATGTGCGGATCAATAAAGAATTATCTCAAACCGGCTAACCGAGACGCAGAAAGGTGTGGAGCGGACACTCCTGTCCGCTGCTTTTGACCTTGACGTTGTTTTGTCGCTGTCATCCCGAACCGCGGCGCACTTCAGCCGCGGGAGGGATCTCGGTTGCAACGGCGCATTCGGTAGTGGGGAGATCCCTCGCTCCGCCTGAAAACACGTGGTCAAAGAGATGTAGGGCCTTTCCCAAACAGGAACGATTCGAAAATAAGCCAACCGGGAAGGGTGCGACTTTAAGTCGCACCGCATTACGCTGAATCGAGACCCGGCTTTAGCCGCTGAGGGCCACCACGGATGAAACCCACTCGACTGATGTCCCCTCCCGGAACGTATTTCGTCACCTTCTCCACGTTCCAACGCAGAAGATTCTTCATCGTCGAATCCTACGCACGACTCTTCCTGCAGACTCTCTACGGATATCGCCGGCGTGGAAAATTCCAACTCCACGCCTTCGTCCTAATGCCCGATCACGTCCATCTGCTCCTCACGCCCGCGCCCGATCTAACGCTGGAACGCGCAATGCAACTGATCAAAGGCGGTTACTCCCACGCCGTGGGCCAGGAAATCAGCCGCTGCGAAATCTGGCAAAAGGGATTCACCGATCACCGTATCCGCGATACGCAGGATTTCGTCGGACACCGGCTGTACATCCATCAGAATCCGGTGATGGGAAAGCTTGTCGCGGCCCCAGCCGAATATCGCTATTGCTCCGCCTTCCCGGGATTCAAGCTAGACCCGTGGCCCCCAGCGGCTAAAGCCGAGATCAGCGCAAGCGCCTAAGCGGTACGACTGAAAGTCGTACCCTTCCCAAATCGCGCGAACGATCACAACCGGGAAGGGCACCACTTAAAGTCGTGCCGCACAGACGCAGCCCACGCAGATGAGAAGGGAAGGGTACGACTTCCAGTCGTACCGACAGACACCCCACGAGACATCCGGCTTCAGCCGCTGCGGGCAAGGATACGACGCCGAAGTCAACAATCCGAAGACCACTATTATCATGCGCGAACCAAGTCTCCTGCCAGGGTCCGCGCCCACTGCCGTAGGGCCCCTTCTCTCATTCCTCACCCATAGCACAACCGGGAAGGGCACGACTTAAAGTCGTGCCGCACAGACGCTGCCCACGCG
>Ga0209698_10004257_pt1 | contig 15710 bp, 10 predicted proteins | sample LitLauG_LLR_2012_FD_187203 | JGI IMG/M metagenome (GOLD analysis project Ga0209698, IMG submission 187203) | Freshwater sediment microbial communities from Pennsylvania, USA - Little Laurel Run_MetaG_LLR_2012 (SPAdes) (version 2) | ecosystem: Environmental > Aquatic > Freshwater > Creek >...
CAAAGACCGGCGGCTTTACTTCATCGAGATGAACACGCGCATTCAGGTGGAGCATCCGGTCACAGAGATGGTCACGGATGTAGACCTGGTGAAGAGTCAGCTCCTGATCGCCGCGGGCGCCAAGCTGGCCGACGTTGTGCAACTCCCCATCGAACATCGCGGGCACGCCATCGAGTGCCGCATCAATGCCGAGCATCCGGAGAAGTTCACGCCTTCAGCGGGCAAGATCACCACGTTTAATCCGCCGGGAGGGACAGGCGTGCGCATCGACACCGCCGCCTACGCCGAAGGCACGATCCCTCCTTATTACGATTCGCTGATTGCGAAGCTGGTGGTGCGGGGGAAAGATCGCAGCGAAGCCATCTCGCGCATGAGCCGTGCATTGGGAATGTTTATCGTGGAAGGCATTCACACGACGATTCCGCTGCACCGGCGGATTCTGGCGGACGCGGACTTCCGCGCGGGGAATTTCGATACCGGTTTTATTGAGAGATTCCTGGCGAAGGCGAAGTAGGGTGGTGGCGAAGTCGCGATCTTAGAAAACCTGTCACTCCTAAATACGGATGACATGCTCAGATTGGAATCGACGTCAGTCCAGCATGCACAGGTCGCCGAAGTTGGCGTCGTCCCAGGATTTGTCGTGCATCACTTTCCTGGCCAGTACCCAGCCCGTAAGCCCCTTACCGGTTTTGACTTGAACCCACCACTCCTGGATGCCCCTTTTTGAAATTGCGAAGGTGCACTCACTTTTGACCGCAAAGCCACACCCTCCGTTCATGTCTCCCTCAAATTCGTAATACTGCGTGTACCAGACCCCCTTGGCCCACAAAACATAGTTCCCATCGCCGCGAAGACCGTAGCCAAGAACCTCGTCGCCAGGCTTGAGAGGAGGGACTTCACCGGGTTCACTGGGTTGCAAGACTCGAACCTTGTCGGGTTCACGGATGACATTGACGCCCGACAACACGCTTACTTCCTCACCCACCGCCAGACCTCCGATTGGGACGCGGTGGCGTTTCCATGAGGAATGCATCCGGCCATCATGTTCAAGCTTCATCTGGATGGGTTCAAGCAGGCCATCGGTACGGCGGCTCGGGCCAGGGCAGGCTTTTTCGTCGATTACCGGAAGCTTGGGTTCGGAGATGCTCGGGTGCGCTGTCTTGGAGATCGAAGTTTGCTGAGCCGTCATCAGCCCAGCCAGTAAGACAACGGCGCCAAGTCGTATCGCGATCATGTACAGAGAATACTGCGCGGCCGGCGGGCAGCGAAATATTACCCAAGTTTCTTCGTGTAGACACAAAGCCCGTTCCTTAGCAACCTGAGATTGTGATCGCTGCGCTGACGCTTCGCTCGAAAACGCATAGACTACGAAGCGGACCATGCCCCTTTCTCGTCTATACTCCATCATCGATGCCGGCTGTTTCCCGAACACCAATGAGATGTTCGCTGCGGCCCAAGACCTTGCAGCCGCCGGTAGTACTCTGCTCCAATACCGCAACAAATCCGGCAACGCTCGCCGTATGCTCGAAGACGCTCGTGAACTCAGGTCGCGCCTCGGAGCGCGCGTCAAGCTCATCATGAACGACCGCGCCGACCTCTGCCTTGCCGCGGGCCTCGACGGACTGCATGTCGGGCAGGATGATCTATTGCCCGAGTCGGCCCGGCGCATCATTGGCTCCGACCGCTGGCTGGGAGTCTCGACGCACAATCCGGAGCAGCTCGCAGAAGCCGACAAAACCTCCGCCGACTACCTAGCCATCGGCCCCATCTTCGCGACCAGTAGCAAGCAGAATCCCGACCCAGTCGTGGGGCTGGAAGGCGTGCGCCGGGCAAGGGAACTGACGCGCAAGCCGCTGGTGGCGATCGGCGGAATCACACGTGCCAACGCCCGATCCGTCATCGAAGCCGGCGCCGACGCCGTAGCGGTGATATCCGACTTGTTACTGGACCCTCGCAAATCAGCAGAAGAATTTTTGAGAACTCTAGGATAAAGTGTAATTCGTTGAATTTTGTCATCCCGAGCGAAGCGAGGGATCTGCAGTTTGCGGCAACATGCAGATCTCTCGCTTCGCTCGGGATGACAATTCGTAAAGGGAATCTCTTGCAACTCGATCCACTAGGAGGTTCGTGAGCACCAACGTTCAACCCCCAGTGTCCGCTTCGCGCGTCAGCGACTGGGAGCGGCACACTCATCAGGACAAAGAATTAGTCAAAGGTCTCGGCCTGACCAGCGCGACCATGCTGGTAATGGGCTCGATGATCGGCTCGGGCATTTTTATTGTGTCGGCCGAAATTTCCCGCGAGGTCGCTTCGCCGGCGTTGCTCATAGGCGCGTGGCTCATCACCGGCTTCCTCACCATTGTCGGCGCGCTTACCTACGGCGAACTGGCGGCCATGATGCCGCGAGCGGGCGGACAGTACGTCTATCTGCGCGAATCGCTCGGTCCGCTCTGGGGCTTTCTCTACGGCTGGACTCTCTTTCTCGTGATTCAAACGGGCACGATCGCTGCTGTAGGCGTGGCCTTCGGCAAATTTCTCGGGATCTTCTGGCCTGCAATTTCCTCCAGCCATTGGATTATCCACCTGTGGAAAGTCCCACAGTTTACGGTCGGCCCCATGATGCTCGGTGGGATGGATGTTGGGCTGAACACGCAGAACTTCGTCGCCATCCTGGTCGTGATCGTGCTCTCGATCATCAATATCTTTGGCGTGAAGACGGGCGCTTTCATCCAGAACATCTTCACCACGGCGAAGGTTTCGGCGCTGCTCGGCTTGGTCATCTTCGGAATCTTTCTGGGGCGGAACGCGCAGGCCGTGGCCGCAAATTTCGGGGCAAACTTCTGGAACAAGTCCGGCCTCGGAACTTTGCATGACGTCGGCGGAGGCGTATTGGTTTCGACGCTCACGGCGCTGGCGATCGCCCAGGTCGGTTCCCTGTTTTCCGCCGATGCCTGGAACAACGTCACGTTCACCGCCGGCGAGGTGAAACATCCCAGCCGGAATCTTCCCTTGTCGCTGGCGCTGGGTACTGGCGTGGTGATCGCGCTCTACATCGCGTGCAACTTTATTTATCTGGGAGCGCTGCCGCTGGTGGGCGGTCCGACCGGAGCGACGTTGCTGGAGCGCGGCATCCAGTATGCCCACGAGGACCGCGTCGCCACCGCCGTCATGACCCAGATGTTCGGCTCCGCCGGAGGAGCGCTGATGGCCGTCGCTATCATGATCTCCGGCTTTGGCTGCTGCAACGGTCTGATTCTCTCCGGGGCCCGCGTTTACTACGCGATGGCAAAGGACGGTCTGTTCTTTCACGGTGTCGCGAAACTCCATCCCCGGTATAAAACGCCAGTGATTTCGCTGATGGTACAGATGGTTTGGACTTGCGTCCTCTGCATTTCCGGCAGTTACGGCCAGCTTCTGGACTACATTATTTTTGCGGTGCTGGTGTTCTACGTTCTGACGATCTTCGGACTATTCGTTCTGCGCCGCACTCATCCCGAAGCCGAACGTCCGTACAAAGCCATCGGCTACCCGGTTTTGCCCGCGATCTATATCGTGATGGCTTTGTTTATTGACATAGTGCTGTTACGCTACAAGCCGCAATACACTTGGCCGGGACTGATTATCGTACTGCTGGGCATCCCGGTGTACTACGCTTGGCATCTACGGCAGAGGTCGTCTGCCGCAGCGCGGTCGATTTCGCAATAAAAGGGAGAGGGTCTCCATGTCCGGTTTGTTCGCAACCAAGTCTCTACAGACCTTGATGCAGGAGTCGCAGGAAACGGGCGAGCACAGCTTGAAGCGCACCCTCGGCCCGGTCAATCTCATCATGCTCGGTATCGGCGCGATCATCGGCGCCGGCCTGTTTGTGCGAACCGCAGCGGCGATCGCCGATCGCTCGGGGCCATCCGTCACACTCGCGTTTATTGTTGCCGGGATCGGTTGTGCCTTTGCCGGACTCTGTTACGCCGAGTTCGCTTCCATGATCCCGGTTGCCGGCAGCGCCTACACCTACTCCTACACCACCATGGGAGAGTTGGTAGCCTGGATTATCGGCTGGGATCTTGTGCTCGAATACGCAGTGGGCGCCGCCACCGTAGCCATCGCCTGGAGCGAATACTTCAACCGTGTGCTTGATTGGTTCGGCCTTCGCATTCCTTATCAATGGAGCCACTCTCCCCTCGAGAGGATGGGAGACACAGGACCGCGCGGAATCATCAATATTCCAGCCCTTTTCATCCTGCTGCTTCTGTCAGCCCTGCTCATCAAGGGAACAAGAGAATCGGCCATCTTCAATGGTTTCGTCGTTATCTTGAAAGTAACGATCGTCATTCTGGTCATCAGTATCGGTTGGGGCTTCATGAACCCGGCCAATCACACGCCGTTCATCCCTGCTCCGACCACGTACGTGACCCCGCAAGGCATCGCTCACCACTATGGCGGCTTGTTGGGCATTCTCGGCGCGGCCGGAGTCGTCTTTTTTGCCTTTATCGGTTTCGACGCGGTTTCCACGGCAGCCCAAGAGGCGAAAAATCCGAAGCGTGACATGCCGATCGGCATTCTGGGCTCGCTGGTAATTTGCACGGTCCTCTACGTACTCTTCGCTTACGTCCTCAGCGGCGTAGCGACGGTCGAGGATTTCCGCTCCAGTGGTCGTGAAGCGTCCGTCGCCTTTGCGATCACAAAATACATGCATGGTTATGAGTGGCTGTCGAAATCGGTGACGGTCGCGATTCTGGCCGGCTTTTCATCGGTGATCCTGGTGATGTTGCTCGGCCAGTCGCGAGTTTTCTATTCCATGAGCCACGACGGTTTGGTGCCCAAGGTTTTCTGCGACATTCACCCCCGGTATCGCACGCCCTACAAGTCGAACATGCTCTTTTTTGTCTTCACCGGATTATTCGCGGGCTTCATTCCCGAGGACATCGTGGGTGAGATGACCAGCATCGGGACACTGTTTGCGTTCGTCCTGGTATGCATCGGAGTCTGGCTTCTGCGACGCCGGCGACCCGACCTACAGCGAGCCTTCCGAGTACCTGCTGTGCCCTTCGTTTCAACGGCAGGTGTCTTGGTGTGCGGCGCCATGATCTATGGTCTCGGCTGGACGAATTGGTTGCGTCTTTTCGTTTGGCTGGTGATTGGCTTGGCGTTCTACTTCAGCTATGGACGCAGGCATAGCAAGGTGCAGGCGGAACTCGCGGGGCGGGAAGCGCCCAAGGGCCAGCCATCGATGGCGGACTAAGCCACTTGCCGGTAGGGACGGAGCCTGCCGCGTCTTTTGAAGGTGCGGCATTTCTTCGGGGGCTTGGACACCCGGGGCGGCTGTCCCTACGCGAACCTGGATGGGCGAGGTCGCCTTTTCGCTCCGACAGCAGCTAGTCTTCTTGCAGCTTTCTCGCTATTGCGGCAACCATGCTCCGTGGTGCGAAGCGAACCGATTGCGCCACCAGCCAATTCTTCAGTCCGGAAATTACGACGGGCTTGCCCGCCATCAACCCCCGATAGCCGTCCTCTGCCACGGCGCGGGCATCCATGGTTCCATACTTTGTCAGGCGGATCCCCGAAATGTTCGCGCGCTTTTGAAACTCGGTGGCGGTTGGACCCGGGCACAGGCAGGTGACGGTAACGCCCGTCTCCGCGAGTTCGTTGGCAATGGCTTCTGAGAGGTGGAGTACGTAGGCTTTCGTGGCGTAGTACACGGCCATCAGCGGGCCCGGCTGAAACGCCGCCGTGGACGCCACGTTCAGGATGCGCCCGCCGTCGCGCTCGATCTTCGCTCTCTCGATCATCGCCGGCAGATACAGGCGCGTGAGGTGGGTGAGAGCCGTGACGTTGAGTTGGATCTGGCGCAGACATTCTTCCAAATCGTTCTCGGCAAAGAAACCATACTGTCCGAATCCCGCGTTGTTGACCAGCACATCCACGTGAATGCCGGCGCGCGCGGTTTGATCCAGTACATACGCGGGGGATCCGGGTTCGGTCAGGTCAGTGGCCAGAATCAGCGACCGCGTGCCGTGTGCCTTCTCGAGTTCGGATGCGAGTTGCCGGAGTTTGTCGGCGCTGCGGGCGACGAGAACCAGGTTGTAACCTTCGCGCGCGAAGATGCGAGCGAACTCCAAGCCGATGCCAAACGAAGCGCCGGTGATGAGAGCGGTCTTGCGGTCAGGCGTTGGCATTCGGGACTCAGCATTCAGCAACGGGCGATTTAGCAATCGGCACTTGGCGGTTAGATAACAAACAAAGGCGGGTCCGAAGACCCGCCTCTGCGCTTGGAATTCGTTGCATCTAGACGTGGGCCAGCGCGGATTCCACTTCGTAGATCGAATGCCACGAGGTTGCGGCCTTCAGTTTGTCGTTAACGTTGCTGATATTCTTCACGCCCTCGGTTTCCAGCCACTTACGGAAGGCAGCGGCGCCCTGTTTAGCATAGATGGGGACACCGTCAGCCCATGTGGCGCGTCCGCACAGGACGCCGTTGAACTTTACGCCCGATTCGCCGGCCAGTTCGAGCGTCTCGCTGAATTCCGCGTTGCTCACCCCAGCCGAAAGATAGATGAAGGGCTTGTTCACGACGCTGGCAGCCGTGTGGAATAGATCGATGGCTTCCTTCTTCGTGTAGGCCTTTTGGCCAGTGAACGATTTCGTGCCCTCCACGAACTTCATGTTCACGGGCACCTCGACTTTGAGCACGTCGACCCCATAGCGCGGCTTAGTGAACTCGCGCATGGCCTCGGTGACGAAGTGCGGTTTCTTTTTGGCGTACTCGAGGCCTTTCTCGTCGGCGCCTTCTTCGTAGCTGACAAACTCGAGGAAGAAAGGCACGTCGTTGGCGCGACACTCGTCGCCAATGCGCTCCACCCAGGCGTGCTTTTTGTCGTTCACGTCCTTGGGATCGGACGGAGAGTAGTAGAGCAGAATTTTGACGCAATCGGCGCCCGCTTCCTTCAGTCGCCGCGCCGACCAGTGATCCAGCAGATCGCCGAGGCGTCCCGGGCCGGTCTTGTCGTATCCGGTCTTTTCATAGGCCAGCAACAGGCCTGCGTTTTTCGCGCGCCGTTTTGACGCTGGCAACCCCCACTCGGGGTCGAGCAGGATGGCGCTGGCATGGGGTGTCAGGACTTCGCTCACCAGTACCTTGAATTCCTCCATCATGGCATCGGAAACCGCCGAACCTTTTTCCTTGGCGAGAGACTTCTGCAGTGAGCCGCGCTGGTCGATGGCGGCAGCGGCGATTACGCCACGCTCGGTTGATACGGCCTTCATTCCTGCGAGTTTTCCGGGGGTAAGCTTCATGAATCCTCCTATCAATGCTATGCGACAGCCATTCTAAACCAAGCGCCGCGCCATGAACACCACAGTTTCTTGTAAAAAGACGCGTTCTGGCGGCACAGGAGACGGGAGGCATTACCGGAAAAGTCAACCGAGCCCAGGCGGAATCGATCCCGGGATTTAACGTCCCTGGAACTGATAACGCAGACCGATGCGGGCGAAAAGCGGCGCGCCCTGGGATGGCACGGGGTTCAGGTTCGTGTAATAGCGCTGATTCAACGTATTTTCGGCGGCGGCGAAGACCTCGACACCATGACCGAGTGATCGGCCGAGGTACAGATCGACGATAAAGAATTTCTTCAGGAGCAAAGAATTGATGTCGTTGTCGAATTGCTGGCCGACAAAGGTTCCTTGCACGGTGGCGGTCACGATCTTGGGACTGATGTAGCGGCCCTGTAGCGTGAACTGCTGGTGCGGGACTTCGGGGATCCAATTTCCCACCAGCGATGGGTTCAGCGAGTTTGGCGTGTAGCTCGACACCACGGCATGGGCGAACTGGTAGCCACCGGCGAACTGAAGGGCATTGGTGATGCGGAATTCCCCGTCCAAATTAACACCGGTGGAAAGGGTTCGGGCGACATTCTCCTTCTGGGCCGTGGTTAGCGTTGGCGTTTGGGTAAGCGTGACGTTCACGATGGCGTCGGTGATGTCGTTCCAGAAGAAGGTGGTCCGCAGATTCAGGCGGTCGGAGAGCAGGCTTTGCCGAATGCCCGCTTCCACTCCCGTCAATCGCTCGGCATGCAGGGCGGGGTTGCCATAGGTCAGGGTGTTGCCTTGACGAAAATTGCGATAGAGTTCGTTCAAGGTGGGCGCCCGGAAGGCGCGGTAACCCGAAGCGGTGAGCGAGGTGCCGGGCTTAACGCGGTAGAGCAGCGAAGCGCGCGGGTTTATGGCGTCGGCGGTACGATCCGGGTACGGGGTCACCGTGGGGACGTTCGCGCGGATCTGAACGAGTTGAGCGCTGAAATCGCTCCAGTGATCGTAACCGAGCGATAAATTCGCAATCAGGCGGGAAGTCAGCTGAAGAATGTCTTCCCCGAAAACCCGCGTTGTGCGCTCTCTTCCGCCGCTCAGGTTTTCACCTGCACTGACGAAGTCATTGCTCAGTCCGTGTACTTCGCGCATTTCGAAGCCAGCGACGAGGGTCTGCATACGCCCGACCGGACGCGACCATTGGGTGCTGCCTCCGAGCGCTTGCGACGGAACATACTGGGAATCGGTCAGCGTCTCGGAATCGCGGTTGGATGCAACCGCGGAGAAAGTCTGGTGGTACGACTCGAACAGCCCGAAAAGACGCGCAGAAATCGCTCCCGCACTTTTGTTTTCGTAGCTGAAGCCGGTTGCGAAGTCGGCCAATTGCGTAGTGTTCAACTGAATCACGGTACCGTTATGACGATCTTCATTGAAATATGACCCGCGCGCGAAAATCCGGCCGAAGTCTCCAAAGTGCCGGCCGAGTTCGAGCGTCGTCAGTTCGTGACGGGAGTTGGCGGGAGAATCTACTGCGCCTCTCTCGGGCTCGGGCACCGGAATATAGCCATTCGTGCGGAATAGATCGGTGGAAGCGGAGCCGTACCACGGTCCCAGACTGGTTCCAGCCCAGAGTGACAGTTCAGGCGTGTTTTCACTTCCCCAGGAACTTTCCGCGGAGATCGCGGTTTCTTCGGGCTCGCGGGTACGGAACTGAATCACACCTCCCATCGCAGTTGAGCCGTAGAGGCTTGCATCCGCGCCTCCACGAACCATCTCGACCTCGCTGATCGATTCGCGGACTACTCGGTCCCAATAAACCCAGCCGCCGAAGGGATCGTTGAGCGGAATGTCATCGACCAGCACGAGGGCGCGGCTGGTGCCGCTGGCGCCGACTCCGCGCATGGAGACTCCCTGCGTGCCGGGATTCGCGGTGCGGCTGCTGGAACGGCGAAACAGTGTGAAGCCCGGAACTTCGCGCAGCACATCATCGAGCGCGAGCGCCGGCGTGGAGGCAAGGTCGTCGTGCGAGATGGTTACGCTGTCGGCGGGAGAATCTTCCAGTGCAGTGTTGATCCGTGTGGCGGTGACCAGAACGTGGTGGCTGGCGTAGTCCGATGCAGACTGCGGATGCAGAACGAGTTTGAGCTGCCCTTCATGATTCCAGGGCAGCTGGAGGGGAAGGAAGCCTGCGGCTCGGACAGAAATTGTGCCGGAAGTAGCGGCGATTTCGAGATGGAACTCCCCAGAGGAATTGGTTTGAGCTGCGACATGATAGTTGCCATTGCTGAATTCGACGTGCCCGCCGACGATGAGCGCCCCGGAAGGATCCTCCACGACGCCCGTAACCGATGAGGGTGCAGCCTGCCCGTGGGCGGGCAGCGCAGCGAGCAGCAGACAGGCGACTGCAACGAGACCATGGACTTTGGAGCAAATATTCGGTACACGGTCATTAGCAAATCCAAGTTCGCTGTGACTCCGGGCATCTGCCGAGCTCCGCTCGGCTTGGACGGGCGAGGGCACCCGTTTCCACACGAGCAACTGGGGAGTCATCGCTGAAGAGGTTGTCCGCACTACATTTCGAGGGTACCAAGTAAAGTCCCGCTATAGTTATGACCGAAGTCACTGCCGCAGAGCCAGGGTTCCCAGCAACGACTGCTGCTTCGCAATCAACGACTGGACCCCCTGCCGGGCGAGCGACATCATCTTGGCGAGTTGACCGTCGTCGAACACCTGGTGTTCGGCGGTAGCCTGCAGTTCGACAATCTTGTTGCCCGCGGTCATGACGAAATTCATGTCCACGTCGGCGCGCGAGTCTTCTTCATAGTTAAGGTCAAGAAGAATTTCGCCGTCCACAATGCCGACGCTGATCGCCGCCACAAAATCCTTTATGGGTGCCGTGGTCAAAGTCCCCGCATCGACCAGACGTTGCAGAGCCAGGCCCAGCGCGACGAATGCTCCGGTGATCGATGCGGTTCGGGTGCCGCCATCTGCCTGAATCACGTCACAATCGATCCAGATGGTGCGCTCTCCCAGGTGCTTCAAGTCGGCCACCGCGCGCAGCGAGCGTCCGATGAGGCGCTGAATCTCCTGCGTGCGGCCACTTTGCTTTCCCTTGGCCGATTCTCGCGCTGTGCGCGTCAGGGTCGAGCGGGGCAGCATTCCGTACTCACCGGATATCCATCCCTTGCCGGAATTGCGCAGGAACACGGGCACCGATTCCTCGACCGATGCGGTACAGATGACACGAGTGTTGCCCATCTCAATCAGCGCCGAGCCCTCGGCGGTCGAGATGAAGTCGGGGATGATGTTGACGGGACGAATCTGCTCGGGAGTGCGGTTATCGCTGCGAAAGATCATCAGACGGAAATTCTAACAGTCGGCGCGAAAAATCGATGGCTGCGGCTCCCCCATGACATTCCTTGAATTCTTGTCTGTTTACTATTAAGGATCAGACCGTGTTTACTACTACCCCCTTCATTCCCCTGGTTTTGCCGATCAGAAGTGATCGTCGGCGGCGCGTCCCGGATGTTCGAGCGCTCTCGCCTGGATGGCGCGATCCCACGGACTGCCCTGCCAGTTGTCTTTCATGCGGTCGGTATCGACCCAGGCCGGCAAAGTCATCAAGAGCCGTCGGCTGAGCGCGTACACATAGGGCTCATAGAGGATCTGAAGCTGAGCTAGTTGCTCCGGCGCGTCTGCCCCACTGGAGATGGTCACGCCGTGTCGCACGAGCACCGATTGCAGCCGGGTTAGATCTTCTGCCGTGAGCCGGCTGACATCCTGCGGACTGTATTGCGCGTTCACCACCTGGGACAGATCGACCACAGCGTGCCGCGCCATGGCAAACGTGAGCTTCGCCTGGTCGGCGTGGATGCCCTTCACACCGGTCATGACCAGCGACGTGACATCCAGCATTACCGTCACCGCGCTCAGCCAGGATTGATTGCTGTGTTGCGAACGGAAGAAAAGCAGCACGGGATAAGAAATGTGGCTGGACAGCAGGTCGGCGCACCAGCGCTCCCAGTCGCGAAAGATTTCGTCGAGCACTCTTTGATCGGGACAGCATCCCAACCGGCCCAGAAACTCAGCGGCGCTTGGCGGCGACCCGGCGCGCGCATCGAGCAGGGAGATTTCAACCTCGCGCGCGGCAAACGAATTGTAGATTACCGGCAGATACCCGATCACGACGCCAAGAAACGCGAACCCCATGCCCGCTTCCATCACCGCAAGAGCGCGAGCAGCGGGGTTGTTGGGCGTGATGTCTCCGTAGCCCAGCGTGAAGAACGTCTCGCCGCTCAGATAGAGCACCTTCCAGAACGTAATCTTCTCGTTGCCCAGCGAGACATGTTCACCTATTCCATGCTGCACGCAGGCAAATCCAAAAATCAGACCGAGCGCCCAGAAGCCCAGCAACGGAAATAGCGACAGTGGCCCAAAATACGCCAGGAAGCCTTCGCGCCGGTTCGGGGACTTAATGTGCCGTGCCACTCGGGTCCAGAGGCCCCAGGTTTTTCTGTAGAACCGGGTCGAGATACGAAAAAAATTCCGCTTGATCCGCCGCGGCAAAACCACGGTCTCAAACGCATCCATCAGGATGATGAAGATAAGGAAGACGCCGCCGATCGTTGCCCACCAATGCATAGCAATGAGATTTCAGATGAAGCGGGAATGTTAGCAGATTCAGAAATGAACAGGGACAGCTTGTACTCCGCGCTCACAAATACCCGCCGCTCAGTTGCGCGTTCCCCCTGCTTCCGTGGATACTGAAGATACTCCACCATGAATACAAACCTTTCTTCCTCTGCCCCGTCTCAACTCGAAACCGATTGCCTGGTCGTGGTGGTTCTCGACCGAGGCGACAAAGATAAGCCCGCCCCTTCGGTCGAGTGTGCCGATGCCGCCGTGCGCGAGGCAACCAAGGACGTGCTTGCGAGCGGCGAAGTCACCGGCAAGACGTTCGAAACCACGCTGCTGCATCGCCCCGCCGGCCTGAAGGCCAAGCGCCTGCTCCTCCTCGGCGGCGGCAAGGCCAAGACTTTTTCAGCCGCGGAATTGCGCAAGCTCGCCGGGGCCGCGGTGCGCACGCTGAAGAGCAAGAGCATCCGCAGCTTTGCCTTCGCTCTGCCGGAGAGCAGCGTAGCCGCTACCGACGGCGTGCGCGCGATCGTAGAAGGCGCTTTCGTTGGCAACTTCGATCCCGATTATTACAAGAGCGATCGCAAGGACGAGAAGATCGACGCCGTCACCATCGTTGTGGCAGGCGATACGAAGGCGTTGGAAAGCACGATGCAGGTGGGACGCATCATCGCCGAATCGCAGAACTTTACGCGCGACCTGGTGAACGAGCCCTCCAATCGCATGACGCCGACCATACTGGCTGAGCGTGCGAAAAAGATGGCAGGGGAAGTCGGCTTGAGCTGCGAAGTCTACGGCGCCGACAAGATCAAAGCACTGAAGATGGGCGCGTTCTGGGGAGTGGCACAGGGCTCCGACGAACCGCCTGCCCTGATCGTCCTGCGCTACGACCCGGTAGGCGCGGCGGACAAAGTTCACCTTGGTCTGGTTGGCAAAGGTGTGACCTTCGACACTGGCGGCATTTCGATTAAACCTGCGGATGGCATGGAGAAAATGAAATACGACATGGCCGGAGCCGCGACCATGATCGGGGCCATGCGCGCCATCGCGCTGCTGAAGCCAAAAGTGAAGGTCACGGCGATTGTGTGCGCCACCGAAAATATGCCCTCCGGCAAAGCGCAAAAGCCGGGTGACGTGCAGATTGCCATGTCCGGGAAATCCATTGAAATTATTAATACCGACGCGGAGGGACGCCTGATCCTCGCCGACGGCCTCTGCTACGCCCGCCAACTGGGCTGCACGCATCTCGTGGACGCTGCCACTCTAACCGGCGCGGTGGTCGTAGCCCTCGGCTATGTGAACGCCGGAATCTTCGCCAGCGACGACCAAATGTACGAGCGTTTCGCGAAGGCCAATAAAGAGGCAGGCGAGAAAATGTGGCGTCTGCCGCTCGACGACGAATACAAAGAGATCATCAAATCGAACATCGCCGACATCGTGAACTCTGGCGGACGCTGGGGAGGCGCCATTTCCGCCGCGATGTTCCTGAAAGAATTTGCCGAAGACACGCCCTGGATCCATCTCGACATCGCCGGCACCGCCTGGATGGAAGACAGTAAGCCGTGGATCGCCAAAGGGCCGTCGGGAATTGCGCTGCGCAGTTTGGTGGAGTTCGTGAAGGGATGGGGCGCGTGATTAGGGGCATCGCGACTGCATAGCGACGTGAGAATAGTTATTTGATTCCGTCTTGCGAAACGGTTCGCGATTTGCTTTTGCGCTTCATACGCGGAAGTGGCTTAAGCGAAACGATTTCTGCCGGACCACGAGAATATCCATTACGCGACGATAGATCCCGTGGACCGCTTATCACCCCTGCGTACTTCATGAAACTTTGGATTGGGCCCTTTCGCTTTGCCATCGCCCTGAATCCTTTCCGTCTCAGGCTCTATCATAGACCGTAGCACAATGACCGTAGCACGATGGATCTTCCCCAGAAAATCCGCAGCCTGCCCACTTCCCCGGGCGTCTACCTCTACAAAGACGCCGAAGGCGAAGTCATCTACGTCGGCAAGGCCAAAAACCTGCGCTCGCGCGTCTCTTCCTATTTTCACGAAGGCCGGTGGGAGGATGCGAAGACCGGCACGCTAGTCCGCGAAGCGGTCGATGTCGACTACATCGTTGTCGCCAATAACAAAGAGGCGCTCGCTCTCGAGAATCACCTCATCAAGCAAAAAAAACCGCGATTCAACATTCTGCTGCGCGATGACAAGACTTACCCGTACGTGAAGTTGACGCTCGCCGAGCACTATCCGCGCGTGTACGTAACCCGCCGCCTGCGCAAAGACGGCAGCGCTTATTACGGGCCGTACTTCCCTGCCAATCTTGCCTATCGCATTGTCGACCTGATTCATCGGCACTTCATGGTGCCGTCCTGCAAAGTGGATTTGACGCGCAACCATCCGCGTCCCTGTCTTCAGTTCTATATCAAGCGCTGCCTCGGTCCATGCGTGAGGGATTTGACCACTCCCGGCATCTATGCCGAAGCCGTGCGCGACGTGAAGCTTTTTCTTGAAGGACGCCAGACCGACCTGGTCAAATCGCTGCGCGAACGTATGTCGGAAGCCGCGGAGGCGCAGGAGTTCGAGCGCGCCGCGCGCTCCCGCGACCTGATCTCCACTGTCGAGCAACTGCAGGAAAAGCAGCGCATCGCCGCTGTCGAAGGCGACGACGCCGACGTCTTTGGCTATCACTACGAAAACCAGATGCTGGCCGTGAACCTGTTCCACATGCGCGGCGGAAAAGTTCTGGACCGCCGCGAATTTTTCTGGGAAGAGTTGCCCGAGTTGGCGGCGCCCCTAGCCTCCGAAGAGAACGCGGGGCAGAGCCCCGCCACCACACAGGAGTTTAATCCCGCCGAATTCTTTTCTGCGTTGGTCAAGCAGCTTTATCTGGGCCAGCCTTACGTCCCGCGCAATATCTATGTCCCCATCGATTTTGAGGACCGCGAGGAACTCGAAGACGCGCTTAGCGAACAACTCGCGGGCGAGGGCGCCCGCGCCACACGAGTGCATCTCACCGTTCCGCAGCGCGGAGAGAAGCGCGAACTCATTGATCTCGCCGGCACTAACGCCAAGCAATCCTACGACCAACGGTTCCGTGTACTGAAACCGAATTCACGCGCTATTCAAGAAGCCCTGCAAGACGCGCTCGCCCTTCCCGAGCTACCGAAGCGCATCGAGTGTTTCGACATTTCGCACATTCAGGGCGCGGAAACGGTGGCCTCGATGGTGGTGTGGGATGACGGCAAGATGAAGAAATCCGATTACCGCAAGTTCATCATCAAGACCGTCGAAGGCGTGGACGATTTTGCCTCCATGCGGGAGGTGGTCACGCGGCGTTACAAGCGCCTCTGTGAAGAGAAAAAGCCACTGCCCAGCCTGGTGCTGATCGATGGCGGCCTCGGACAGCTGCACGCGGCCGCCCAGGCCCTCGAAGCCCTCGAAATCATCAACCAGCCGCTCGCTGCCATCGCTAAGAGAGAAGAGATTATCTACGTTTACAGACAGGAAGACGACCCGATCGTGCTTGACCATCATTCTCCCGTCCTGCATCTGGTGCAGCAGATTCGGGACGAAGCCCATCGCTTCGCCGTAACCTTCCATCGCAAGCGCCGCCAGATCCGCGACCGCGCCACCGAGTTACGGGAAATTCCCGGCGTGGGCGAATCCACCACCCGGCGTCTGCTGGAACATTTCGGCAGCCTGCAGGCCGTGAAGCAGGCGGACGTGGCGGCGTTGTCGGCGGTCGTGACCAGATCTCAAGCCGAAGCCATCCTT
>Ga0209698_10004258_pt1 | contig 15709 bp, 11 predicted proteins | sample LitLauG_LLR_2012_FD_187203 | JGI IMG/M metagenome (GOLD analysis project Ga0209698, IMG submission 187203) | Freshwater sediment microbial communities from Pennsylvania, USA - Little Laurel Run_MetaG_LLR_2012 (SPAdes) (version 2) | ecosystem: Environmental > Aquatic > Freshwater > Creek >...
GCGCCGAGATGCCGATGTTGCGATATCGATCGATGGGTGTCTTGCGTGCCATTTTGCTTCCCTAACCGTGACCTTGCGGGGGTATTGCCAAGCTCGTGCTGCTAGAACCGGAAGTGCGCGAACGCCTTGTTGGCGTCGGCCATGCGGTGCACTTCCTCGCGCTTTTTCATCGCGCCCCCGCGGCCCTCCGCGGCCTCGATGAGCTCACCGGCAAGGCGCAAGGGCATCGACTTCTCGCCGCGTTTCTTGGCCGCCTCGCGCAGCCAGCGCATCGCCAGCGCCATCCGCCGGACCGGGCGCACTTCCACGGGAACCTGGTAGTTGGCGCCGCCGACGCGCCGGCTCTTGACTTCGACCATCGGCTTCACATTGGAAATGGCCGTGGTGAAGACTTCCAGCGCGTTCTTGCCGCTCTTGGACTCGATCTGCGCCAACGCCCCATACACGATCCGCTCGGCTACCGCCTTCTTGCCGTCGAGCATGATCACGTTGATGAACTTGGTGACGTCCGTATTGGAAAACTTGGGATCGGGGAGAATTTCCCGCTTGGGTACTTCGCGACGACGTGGCATTGCACACCTTCCTTCTTCAATTCAGTCGGGTCGCGGCCAGAAGGGCCGCCCAGCGGTCCCATGGTCCGGACCGCGACTTACTAACCACATGAGGCTTCGAGAGGGACTTGCCCGTTCCCGCAAACCCCGGAGGATCATCTTTGAGGGTGATCTGCGATCCCCCTCGAGCACCCCTGCGGCCTTTACAACGTAACCAACAATGAATCCGCACCTCTAAACGCAATAGAACAACCGGCAACGCCGGAATTACGAGGCCTTCGGGCGCTTGGCGCCGTACTTGGAGCGCGACTGCTTGCGGTCCTTCACCCCCTGGGTATCGAGCGATCCGCGCACGATGTGATAGCGCACGCCTGGCAGATCTTTCACCCGGCCGCCGCGGATCAACACCACCGAGTGCTCCTGCAGGTTGTGGCCCTCGCCACCAATGTACGAAATCACTTCAAAACCGTTGGTCAGGCGCACCTTGGCGACCTTGCGCAGCGCCGAATTGGGCTTCTTGGGTGTCGTGGTGTACACCTTCGTGCAGACCCCGCGTTTTTGCGGGCTGCCCTTGAGCGCCGGGCTCTTGCTCTTGGTCGTCGCGCTCTGGCGCGACTTGCGTACCAGTTGATTGATGGTCGGCATATCTTCGCTTTCGACAGGGGCGCGTCTTCACGCCCCTGCAGGGCCGGGACGCCGATTGCAGGGGCACCGGCAATTTGCCGAGGTCAATTCTTCGCGCAGCCTTAGATTCTAGCTCCCCATGGGAGTCCTGGTCAAACGCGCTGGCGCGGTTTGCACCGCAGCAATACCAGAGCGCTGCTAGGGGTCTTTACGCCTGCTCGGGCAAGTGCAGCAAATCCCAATCGGCGCGCGGATCCGCGCATGCGTTGCGCTCCTGGCTCTCGGCGCCCTTGATGGCGCAGAACAGGTCGACCAGTTCGTCGCCCAGGATGGAGCGCATTAATTCGCTGCCGCGCAATTCGTTGAGCGCCGTGGGCAGGGAACGGGGCAAATCGGCAGCCGTGGGCGCGGGCTCCCAGTTATTTTCTATGCCCGCAAGGCCCAGACCCAAAGTCGTGGCCAGCACGAGATACGGGTTGGCATCGGCGCCCGCGAGCCGGTTTTCCACGCGGCGGTTCGATGGGCTCGAGGCCGGAATGCGGAAGGCCACCGAGCGGTCGTCCAGCCCCCAGCTTGCCTTCGAGGGCGAGGCATCGCTGCGCACGATCCGGTCGTACGAGTTGTCGTATGGCGCAAGCACCGCCGTAGCGGCCGCCGCGTGCCATTGCAGACCGCCCACGAATTGGCGCAGGTGCGGGCCATCGCCATCACTGTCCTGGGCAAGGAAGGCATTGCGACCGTCGGCCAAACGCTGCAGGCTGAAATGCCAGTGCATTCCGGCGCCGGGCTGATCCAGGAATGGCTTGGCAATGAAGCTAGCCAAAAATCCATGGCGCACCGCGACCTCGCGCGCCAGGCGCTTGAAACGAAAAACGGCATCGGCCTGGGCCAATGGTTCGCCTGGCCGGAAATTGACTTCGTACTGCGACCAGGACGATTCGTGGGCATAACCGGTTACGGGTATGCGCAATTGCTCACAGGCTTGGAAGAGCGCATCGAAATACGGCGCAAAGTGGGCGGAACGCTCCACGGAATCGGCCTCGCAGGCCATCTCGCGCGCCGGCGAGCCGGGCGTGGCGCTGGCCGAAACGATCTCATGCGCTGGGCCTCCTGGCTGGCGCCGCACAAGGCAAAATTCCAGCTCGGGCGCCACCCGCGCACCCAGACCCGCGCGCGCCAGGTTTGCAAGGACACGGCGCAGCGCGGCACGCGGCGACAGCGCATTGGCGTCAAATTCACGGCCACTTTCTTCGGCACGCAAGGCGCCGTGCGGCTCACACAGCACGGTGGCCACGCCGGCGCGCCCGGGCAGTGCCATCAGGGTCGCGGGATCGGCACGCAGCACGACGTCCCGGTAGGAACTCGGCAGGAGTGCGCCAAAAAGCCTTGGCGGGCTGGCGCCGGTAAGCGTCAGGCCCAGCACGACAGAAGCCATGCGGCAACCGCCCTGCGCCAGGAAGTCCTCGCGAGCGAGCGTCTTGCCGCGGGCGTTGGAGGAAAAATCGCCGGTGCAGCACTCCACGCGACGCGCGCCGATGCCATCGATAGCCTCTTCGAGCTTCTGGCTGGCGGGGTCAGACACAAATGCTCCCTGGCGCCTGTGCGATCAACGTGCCGTTATCGGAACTACCCCGTGCACCAGCCCTCGCAGGCAAAACGGGCGGATAAGGGGGGGCACCCCCCCCTCATTGCTTACGACTCGGAAACCTCCGTTGACGGGTCCCCATCGACCGCGTCGGCCGACTCCACGGCGGCCGTTTGCTGGCCACTGGCCTCCAGCGCCGCGAGCGCCTCACGTTCGGCGGCCTCGATCTCCTCCTTCTCCTTGCGTGCCCGGTGAAACGCCAGACCGGATCCGGCGGGAATCAGGCGGCCAACGATGACGTTCTCTTTGAGTCCGCGCAGGTCGTCGCGTTTGCCCATGATCGCCGCTTCGGTGAGCACGCGCGTGGTCTCCTGGAAGGAGGCCGCCGAGATGAACGAGTCGGTCGACAGCGAGGCCTTGGTGATGCCCAGCAGGACGTTCTCGTACAGGGCCGGACGGCCGCCCTCCTTGGCCATCGCCTTGTCGTTCTCGTCGAGCAGCTCGGAGCGCTCCACCTGCTCGCCCGGGATAAATGACGTATCGCCCGCTTCAACGATCTGCACACGCCGCAACATCTGGCGCACGATCACCTCAATGTGCTTGTCGTTGATTTTCACGCCCTGCAGGCGATAGACGTCCTGCACCTCGTCGACGATATAACGAGCCAGCGCCTCCACGCCCAGCAGCCGCAGGATGTCATGCGGATCGGCCGGCCCATCGACGATCGACTCGCCCTTGTTCACCACCTGCCCATCGTGCACCAGGACATGCTTGTCCTTGGGAATGAGGAACTCGTGTTCCTTGCCATCGAGATCGGTGATGATCAGCCGTTGCTTGCCCTTGGTGTCCTTGCCGAAGGACACCGTGCCGGTGACCTCCGCCAGGGTGCCAGCATCCTTGGGCGAACGCGCCTCGAACAACTCGGCCACGCGCGGCAAACCGCCGGTGATGTCGCGGGTCTTCTGCGACTCCTGCGGGATGCGCGCCAGCACCTCGCCCACGGCCACCGGCTGGCCATCACGCACGACGATCAGCGCGCCGACCGGGAAGGAGATCGTTACCGCATGATCGGTACCGTGAATCTTGACTTCCTCGCCATTGGCCGCAATCAGCTTGACCTGCGGGCGTACGCCCTTGGTGGTGCTGGCGCGGCGCTTGGCGTCGATGACCACCAGGGTCGATAGCCCCGTGACCTCATCGATCTGCTTGGCAACAGTGACGCCCTCTTCGACGTTTTCGAAGCGGATCGTGCCGGCGTATTCCGTGATGATCGGGCGCGTGAGAGGATCCCATTGCGCCAGCTGGGTCCCGGCCTTGACGGCCTTGCCGTCGACGGCGTTGAGCGTTGCGCCGTACGGCACCTTGTGGCGCTCGCGCTCCCGGCCATTGTCATCCACGACCATGACCTCGCCCGAACGGGAAATCACCACCTGCTCGTTCTTGGCGCTCGTGACGTAGCGCATGGTGCTGGTAAAGCGCACCATGCCGTTGCTCTTTGCCTCGATCGAGCTTTGCACTGCCGCGCGCGACGCGGCGCCGCCGATGTGGAAGGTGCGCATCGTCAGCTGGGTACCCGGCTCGCCGATGGACTGGGCGGCAATGACGCCGACGGCCTCGCCGGCGTTGACCAGCACGCCCCGGCCCAGATCGCGGCCGTAGCACTTGGCGCAGATGCCGTAGCGGGTGTCGCACGAAAGCGGTGTGCGCACCTTGACCTCGTCGATGCCCAGCTCCTCAATGCGGTCAACCGCGTCCTCGTCGAGCAGTACGCCCGTCGCGTAGAGCACCTCCTGCGTGTCCGGATCCTGCACGTCCAGCGAGACCACGCGGCCCAGAATCCGGTCGCGCAAGGCCTCGATGACCTCACCGCCTTCGACCAGCGCGCGCATCACCACGCCATTGGTCGTGCCGCAGTCGTCCTCGGTGACCACCAGGTCCTGGGTCACGTCGACCAGGCGCCGCGTGAGATAGCCCGAATTGGCCGTCTTGAGCGCCGTATCGGCCAGGCCTTTGCGCGCGCCGTGCGTCGAGATGAAATACTGCAGGACGTTCAAGCCTTCGCGGAAGTTCGCGGTGATCGGGGTCTCGATGATCGAGCCGTCGGGCTTGGCCATCAGGCCGCGCATCCCCGCCAGCTGGCGGATCTGCGCCACCGAACCGCGCGCGCCCGAGTCCGCCATCATGAAGATGGAATTGAACGACTCCTGGTTGACCTCGACGCCGTGGCGGTTGATGGTCTTCTCGGTGGCCAGCTGCTCCATCATGACCTTGCCAACGTGATCGCCAGCGCGGCCCCAGATATCAACAACCTTGTTGTAGCGCTCGCCCTGGGTGACCAGACCCGAGGTGTACTGGGCCTCGATCTCCTTCACTTCCTTCTCGGCGGCGCGGATGATCTCCTCTTTCTGCTCCGGCACGCGCATGTCGCCGATCGCAATGGACAGGCCCGCACGGGTCGCAAGCCGGAACCCCGACTGCAGCAGCCGGTCGGCGAAGATCACCGTCTCGCGCAAGCCGCAGCGGCGGAACGAAGCGTTGATCAGGCGGCTGATCTCCTTCTTCTTGAGCGGCTTGTTGATCAGCGGGAACGGCAGCCCGGGCGGCAGGATTTCCGAGAGGATTGCCCGGCCCACCGTGGTTTCGTAGCGCGTCACGCGCTCGGAACGAGCGCCGCTTTCGCGATCGACATCGGTCTCGCGAATGCGGATCGTGACCCGGGTCTGCAGCTCGACCTGGCCGTTTTCGAGCGCCCGATGGGCCTCGGCCACGTCCGCCAGGAACGCGCCCTCGCCCAGCCCATTGGTCTTTTCCCGCGTCGCAAAATACAGGCCCAGCACGACGTCCTGGCTGGGCACGATCGACGGATCCCCGTTGGAGGGGAACAAGATGTTGTTGGACGAGAGCATGAGGGCACGCGCCTCGAGCTGCGCCTCCAGGGACAGGGGCACGTGCACAGCCATCTGGTCGCCGTCAAAGTCCGCGTTGAACGCGGCGCACACCAGCGGGTGCAGCTGGATTGCCTTGCCTTCGATCAGCACGGGCTCGAAGGCCTGGATGCCCAGTCGGTGCAGCGTCGGCGCGCGATTGAGCAGCACGGGATGCTGGCGGATCACCTCTTCGAGGATGTCCCAAACGATGGGTTCCTGCGCCTCGACCATCTTCTTGGCCGCCTTGATGGTGGTGGCCAGGCCCATGAGTTCGAGCTTGTTGAAGATGAAGGGCTTGAACAGCTCGAGTGCCATGAGCTTGGGCAGGCCGCACTGGTGCAGCTTGAGCTGGGGTCCGACGACGATCACCGAGCGGCCGGAATAGTCCACGCGCTTGCCCAACAGGTTCTGGCGGAAGCGCCCGCCCTTGCCCTTGATCATGTCGGCAAGGGACTTGAGCGGGCGCTTGTTGGCCCCCGTCATGGCCTTGCCGCGCCGACCGTTGTCCAGCAAGGAATCCACGGCCTCCTGCAGCATGCGCTTTTCATTGCGCACGATGATTTCGGGGGCCTTGAGTTCGAGCAGCCGCTTGAGGCGGTTGTTGCGATTGATCACGCGCCGGTACAGGTCATTCAGATCGGACGTGGCAAAGCGACCCCCATCGAGCGGCACCAGCGGGCGCAGCTCCGGGGGCAGCACCGGCAGCACCTCGAGGATCATCCACTCGGGCTTGATCCCGGAACGCTGGAAGCCCTCGAGCGTCTTGAGGCGCTTGGCAAACTTCTTGATCTTGGCTTCCGAGCCGGTTTCGGCCAGGTCTTTGCGCAGTGTCTCGATTTCCTTGTCGACATCGATGGAGCGCAGCAACTCGCGGATGGCTTCGGCGCCCATCAGGGCGCGAAACTCATCGCCAAACTCCTCCGTCTTGGCGATGAAGTCGTCCTCGGTCATCAGCTGCGCGCGCTTGAGCGGGGTGAAACCCGGATCGACCACGACATAGGCCTCGAAATACAGCACGCGCTCGATGTCGCGCAGCGTCATGTCCAGGACCATGCCCATGCGGCTCGGCAGCGACTTGAGGAACCAGATGTGCGCCACCGGGGAGGCAAGCTCGATATGCCCCATGCGTTCGCGGCGGACCTTGGCCAGCGTCACTTCCACGCCGCACTTCTCGCAGATCACCCCGCGGTGCTTGAGGCGCTTGTATTTGCCGCACAGGCACTCGTAATCCTTGATCGGGCCGAAGATCTTGGCGCAGAACAGGCCATCGCGCTCCGGCTTGAACGTGCGGTAGTTGATCGTTTCGGGCTTCTTGACCTCGCCGAAGGACCAGGAACGGATTTTGTCGGGCGAAGCGATGCCGATCTTGATGACGTCGAACTGTTCGTCCTGCTGCACTTGCTTGAACAGATCCAATAAGGCTTTCATAAACTTCTCCAGTCTCGATCATTCGTTGCGCGCGGCGGTAGCAGCTTCGATACCACCTCAGCCGGTGCCGGAAGGCCAGGGAGGCTCGGCTTCGAGGGGGATTTGCGACCCCCCCTCGAGCACCCCCAGCGGCCTTGACAACCGTCGCCCTGACGGCTGCCAGGCCGTGCCGGCGCTAGTCTCTTTCCAGATCGATGTCGATTCCCAGTGAACGGATTTCCTTGACCAGCACGTTGAACGACTCCGGCATGCCGGCGTCGATCGAATGCTCGCCTTTGACGATGTTTTCGTACACCTTGGTGCGCCCGTTGACGTCGTCGGACTTGACCGTGAGCATCTCCTGCAGGGTGTACGCGGCGCCGTAGGCTTCCAGCGCCCAGACCTCCATCTCGCCAAAGCGCTGCCCGCCGAACTGCGCCTTGCCGCCCAGCGGTTGCTGCGTGACGAGCGAGTACGGTCCGGTCGAACGGGCGTGCATCTTGTCGTCGACCAGATGGTGCAGCTTGAGCATGTGCATGTAGCCCACGGTCACGCTACGGCCGAACGCCTCGCCGGTGCGCCCGTCATACAGCGTCGCCTGGGTGCGCGAGGGGGTCAGCTGCAAACGCTTGGCCGCCACTTCCGGGTAGGCGATACGCAGCATCGCGTGGATGTCCGATTCGGACGCCCCGTCAAACACGGGCGTCGCAAAGGGCACGCCCTTGCCCAGGTGGTGCGCCAACTCGACCACTTCGGCGTCCGTCAGACCCTCGATTTGTTCGGGCTTGCCCGATTGGTTGTAGATATCGCGCAGGAAACCGCGCAGCTCGCCGGCGGCGACGCCGCGCGCCATCTCGCCGATGCGTGCCCCCAGCCCCTTGGCGGCCCAGCCCAGGTGCGTCTCCAGGATCTGGCCAACGTTCATGCGCGAGGGCACCCCGAGCGGATTCAGAACGATATCGACCGGCGTGCCATCGGCCATGTAGGGCATGTCCTCGACCGGCACGATGCGCGAGACCACGCCCTTGTTGCCGTGCCGGCCGGCCATCTTGTCGCCCGGCTGCAGACGGCGCTTGACCGCGAGGTAGACCTTGACCATCTTGAGCACGCCCGGGGGCAGCTCATCGCCCTGCGTGAGCTTCTTGCGCTTGTCCTCGAAGGCCTGGTCGAACTGCAAGCGCTTGGCCTCGATCGATTCCTTCAGGGCCTCCAGCTGCGCCGCCGCTGCCTCGTCGGCCAGGCGCACGTCGAACCAGTGATAGCGCTCGAGCGAATCCAGATACTCCTTCGTGATCAGCGTTCCCTTGGCGATCTTGCGCGGCCCGCCCGTGGCCTCCTTGCGCAACAGCAGGCGCTCGATCCGCGCAAAAGCGTCGCCCTCGACGATGCGCAACTGGTCGTTGAGGTCCTGGCGGTACCTCTTGAGCGCGTCATCGATGATCTGCTGTGCGCGCTTGTCGCGCACGATCCCCTCGCGCGTGAAGACCTGCACGTCGATGACCGTGCCGTTCATCCCCGAGGGCACGCGCAGCGAGGTGTCCTTGACGTCCGATGCCTTCTCGCCAAAGATGGCGCGCAGCAGCTTTTCCTCGGGCGTGAGCTGGGTCTCGCCCTTGGGTGTGACCTTGCCGACCAGCGAATCGCCGGCCGCCACTTCGGCACCGATGTAGACGATGCCCGAATCATCCAGTCGCGCCAGCTGCGACTCCGACAGGTTGGAGATGTCGCGCGTGATTTCCTCGGGACCCAGCTTGGTATCGCGGGCGACGACGTTGAGCTCCTCGATATGGATCGAGGTATAGCGGTCGTCGGCGACTACGCGCTCCGAGATCAGGATCGAGTCCTCGAAGTTGTAGCCGTTCCAGGGCATGAACGCCACCAGCATGTTCTGCCCCAGGGCAAGTTCGCCCAGGTCGGTCGATGCACCGTCGGCAATGACGTCGCCCTTGGCGATGACGTCGCCCTTGTTGACGATCGGTCGCTGATTGATGTTGGTGTTCTGGTTGGAACGCGTGTACTTGACGAGGTTGTAGATGTCCACGCCGACTTCGCCGGCAACGTTCTCCTCCTCGTTCACGCGCACGACGATGCGGTTGGCATCGATGAAATCGACCACCCCGCCGCGCAAGGCCTGCACGGTCGTTCCCGAGTCGACCGCTACCGTGCGTTCGATCCCGGTGCCGACCAGGGGCTTTTCCGGGCGCAGGCACGGCACCGCCTGGCGCTGCATGTTCGAGCCCATCAATGCGCGGTTGGCGTCGTCGTGCTCCAGGAACGGAATCAACGAGGCGGCCACCGAGACAATCTGGCTGGGCGCAATATCCATGAATTCGATGCGCTCGGGCGACATGAGCACGAACTCGCCGTTTTGCCGGCACGAGACCAGCTCATCGGTGAACTTGGACGCGCTGTCGAGCGGCGCGTTGGCCTGCGCGATCACGTACTTGCCCTCGTCGATTGCCGACAGGAACAGGATTTCCTTGGTCACATGGCCAGCGTCGACCCGCCAGTAGGGTGTCTCGAGAAAGCCGTACTCGTTCAGACGGGCGTACAGCGCCATGGAATTGATCAGGCCGATGTTCGGGCCCTCGGGCGTTTCGATCGGGCACACCCGCCCATAGTGGGTCGGATGCACGTCGCGCACCTCAAAGCCGGCACGCTCGCGAGTCAGACCGCCCGGTCCGAGCGCCGAGACCCGGCGCTTGTGGGTGATCTCCGACAGCGGATTGGTTTGGTCCATGAACTGGCTCAGCTGCGAAGAGCCGAAGAACTCGCGGATCGATGCGGAGATCGGCTTGCTGTTGATCAGGTCATGGGGCATCAGGTTTTCGGTTTCGGCCTGGCCCAGGCGCTCGCGCACCGCGCGCTCGACCCGCACGAGGCCGGCACGAAACTGGTTTTCCGCCAGCTCACCGACACAACGCACGCGCCGGTTGCCCAGGTGATCGATATCGTCGATCTCCCCATGGCCGTTGCGCAGGTCCACCAGGACCTTCATCGTGTTGATGATGTCCTCGTGGGTCAGCGTGAGCGGGCCCTCGATCTCGTTGCGACCCAGGCGGCTGTTGACCTTCATGCGGCCCACGCGCGACAGGTCGTACGTTTCTTCGTCGAAAAACAGCCGTCGGAACAGGGTCTCGACCGCGTCTTCCGTAGGCGGCTCGCCCGGGCGCATCATGCGATAGATCGCGATGCGCGCGGACAGCTGGTCGGCGGTCTCGTCGATGCGCAGCGTCCCGGAGATGAAGGCGCCCTGGTCCAGGTCGTTCACGTAGATGGTGCGAATGTCGCTGACATTGCCCTCGCGCAAGCGCTGCAACACCTCCTCGGTGAGCTCATCGTTGGCGCTGGCCAATACCTCGCCGGTTTGCGAATCCACCACGGCGGTCGCCAGCACACGGCCCAGCAGATAGTCCTCGCTCACGGCGATGCGCGTCATGCCCGCCGCTTCCATGTCACGGATATGCCGCGCATTGATGCGCTTGTCCTTGCTCACCAGCACCTTGCCGCTGGGGTCGGCGATATCGAAGCGCGCGATTTCGCCACGCAGGCGCTCGGGAACGAGCTGCATGAAGCCGCCGGTCGTCGGCGCCAGCGAGAAGGCGTCGAAGGCAAAAAAGTGCGCCAGAATCTGCTCGACGTTCAGGCCCAGGGCCTTGAGCAGAATGGTCGCCGGCATCTTGCGGCGCCGGTCGACGCGGAAGAACAAAACGTCCTTGGCGTCGAATTCGAAGTCCAGCCAGGAACCGCGGTAGGGAATCACGCGCGCAGAAAATAGCAGCTTGCCCGAAGAATGGGTCTTACCACGGTCGTGCTCAAAGAACACGCCCGGGGAGCGGTGCAATTGCGAGACGATGACCCGCTCGGTGCCGTTGATCACGAAAGATCCGGTCGTGGTCATGAGCGGAATCTCGCCCATGTAGACCTCCTGCTCCTTGACCTCCTTGATCGTCGGCTTGGAGGCCTCGCGATCCATGATCACCAGGCGCACCTTGGCGCGCAGGGGCGAGGCGAAGGTCAGGCCCCGCTGCTGGCACTCCTTGACGTCAAACGGCGGTACGCCCAGGGAATAACCCGCAAACTCCAGGCGCGCCATGCCGTTGTGGCTGGAGATCGGGAATATGGATTCGAAGGCGGCCTGCAGACCCTGGGAAAGGCGCTGCGCAGGCGGGCGCTCCGCCTGGAGAAAATGGGCGTATGACTCCAGCTGGGTGGCCAGCAGGAACGGAACCGATTGCGTAGCGGGTCGCTTCGCAAAACTCTTACGGATACGCTTTTTTTCGGTGAAGGAGTACGGCATGGACGCTCCGCTCAGTGGAACCTAGCTAAGAAAGACCGATACCCCGCGGCGCGGCAGCGCAACCGGCATTTCCCTTCGGGAAACAGCGGTCCGTTCTGCACGTCGTTCACGGGCATAGCAATCATCGGGGGAAGTCTTTGCGGTATGTCCGTCGACAACGGCAGCACACACGGCAAAACCCTCCATCGCGTTTGCGACCAAGGCGCCGCGCGCGTGCGCGGCGCCTGGCCGGATTCCCACGACACGCGCAAGCGCGCGCCGCCTTCTTACTTGACCTCGACCTTGGCGCCAGCGTCCTCGAGCTTCTTCTTGGCGGCCTCGGCATCGGCCTTGTTCACGCCTTCCTTGACGGGCTTGGGCGCGCCATCGACCAGGTCCTTGGCTTCCTTCAGGCCCAGGCTGGTGAGTTCGCGAACAGCCTTGATGACGTTGACCTTGTTGGCGCCCGCCTCGAGCAGCGTGACGGTGAATTCGGTCTTTTCTTCGACGGGAGCAGCCGCTGCACCACCACCGGCCGGTGCGGCCACCGCAACCGCCGCAGCGGCAGCGGAAACGCCGAACTTTTCTTCCATCATCTTGATCAATTCGCTGACTTCGAGCACCGACTTGGCGGCGATCGCGTCAAGGATTTCTTGGTTTGAGAGTGCCATTTCTTTCAACTCCTATAACGGATTCAAAGGGGATATGGATAATCGGGAACGTGGTTTCAGGCCGCCTGCTTGGCGTCGCGTACCGCCGCCAGGGTGCGCACCAGGCGTGAGGGAACTTCGTTCAAGGTGCGAACGAACTGCCCGATCGGCGCCTGCATGGTCGCCATCAGCTTGGCCAACAACTCTTCCCGGCTCGGCATCGTGGCCAGCGTCTTGACGCCTTTTTCGTCCATGACGAAATTGGCCATCGCGCCGCCCTTGATGACGAGCTTTTCATTGTCTTTGGCAAAAGCCGAGAGCACCTTGGCAACCGCAACCGGATCCGGCCCCATGCCGTAAACGAGCGGACCGACAAGTTTGTCGGCCAGCGCGGCAAATGGGGTTCCGGTAACAGCGCGGCGCGCAAGGGTGTTTTTGAACACCCGCAACTGGACACCTTGGCCGCGCGCCTGCCTGCGCAGCTTGGTGACCGATTCCACGTCCAGACCACGGTATTCGGCCACGACGATCGCCTTGGCCTGCGCCACGAGGGCGGTGGCTTCTGCGATCATGGTTGCCTTATCTTGCCGACTTAGACCCACGGTACTGGCTCCACGAAAAGGTGCTTGGCTTGCGCCTTGCACCGGTCCAAAAACCGGCGACCGCTAAGAAGCCCCGTGTCGTGCGCCCGCTGCGCGGAGTCGCACGAACCAATGCCCCTTTCGGCTGCGCCGTCTGCGTTGGGCGAGGGGGGCCGCCGCGAACTGCCGGAACCGAAACCTGCACGGATCCATCGCAACGACACCCGTTCGATTAAACCGCCTTCGCAGAAAATGCTCCGGCGGTCCCGACGGTCTTTGACAGCGGTAACGCGGCGAACCGCGCAACTGCCCAAAGTTCTTGCTTACCCGCGCCAGCCAAATTTCTGATGCCGCGCGGGCCGTACATAACCTGTTGCCGGGCCCAACCGTGGGCCTTGGTCCTATCCTTCAGGAACTCAAACTTGCCGGATCGACCCGCACGCCTATACCCATGGTCGAGGAGATGGCGATCTTGCGCAGGTATATCCCTTTGACTGCCGACGGCTTGGATTTGTTCAGCGCGTCAATCAGCGCAACCAGATTGGTACGCAGGCGATCGAGCTCAAACGAGGCCCGTCCAATCGAGCAGTGCACGATCCCGGCCTTATCCGCCCGGTACTGAACCTGGCCGGCCCGCGCATTGCGCACCGCGCCGGCCACATCCGCGGTGACCGTGCCGACCTTGGGATTGGGCATCAGGCCACGCGGACCGAGCACTTGCCCCAGGGTCCCGACCACACGCATTGCATCCGGAGAAGCGATGACAACGTCAAATTCGAGGAAGCCTTCCTTGACCTTGGCGGCCAAATCCTCAAACCCCACGATATCGGCGCCGGCGGCGCGCGCCTCATCGGCCTTGGCGCCCTGCGTGAACACCGCAACGCGCACCGTCTTGCCGGTACCTGCCGGCAGAACCACCGATCCGCGAACCGACTGGTCCGACTTCTTGGCATCAATGCCCAGCACCACGGCTATGTCAACGGATTCATCGAACTTTGCCGTCGCGGTTTCCTTGACGATCTTGAGAGCGTCGGCAACCGCATAGGTCTTGTTGACCTCCGCCTTGCTGCGGATGGCCTTTACGCGCTTAGAAAGGCGTGCCATTTACAGACCCTCCACGGTAATACCCATGCTGCGTGCCGACCCGGCAATGGTGCGCACCGCGGCATCCAGATCGGCCGCCGTGAGGTCGGGCATCTTGGTCTTGGCAATTTCCTCGGCCTGTGCACGGGTGATCTTGCCAATCTTGTCGCTATGGGGCCGCGGCGAGCCCTTCTCGATCTTGGCCGCCTTCTTGATGAGGACCGTCGCGGGCGGGGTCTTCATCACAAAGGTGAAACTCTTGTCCGCAAACGCGGTAATCACCACCGGAATGGGCAATCCGGGTTCGACGCCCTGGGTCTGGGCGTTGAACGCCTTGCAAAATTCCATGATGTTCAGGCCGCGTTGTCCCAGCGCCGGGCCGATCGGTGGCGAGGGGTTCGCCTTGCCTGCCGGTACCTGCAGCTTGATGTAACCGACGATCTTCTTTGCCATGCTTGGCTCCTATCGGGTTCCAGCGGCCCGCACCGTAGGGCGCAATTGCCCGGTGGCACAAACCTCCCCGTTCCCTAACACGAACCCTGCGTAGCGGCCCGGGGCCGCGCGACAGGGAACCACTTTGCTCGCTCCTGCGGGGTAGCGCCGCGCGCCGCCTTGCAGGACCGCCGTCAGACCTTCTCCACCTGGCTGAAATCCAACTCAACCGGCGTGGACCGCCCGAAAATCGTTACCGATACACGCAACTTGTTCTTCTCGTAGTTGACTTCCTCGACATTGCCGTTGAAATCGGTGAACGGCGGCTCCTTGATGCGCACCATTTCCCCGACCTCGAACAACACCTTGGGCCGCGGCTTCTCATAGCCTTCCTGCATGCGCTGCAGGATTTCCTCGACCTCCTTGGCCGAGAGTGGCGAGGGCCGATTGGCGGTACCACCGAGAAAACCGGTGACCTTGGGCGTTGTCTTCACCAGGTGCCAGGCCAGATCCGCCATTTCCATTTCCACCAGCACGTAGCCCGAATACAGGCGGCGCTCACTGATCGACTTCTTTCCGCCCTTGATTTCGACGACCTCTTCGGTCGGCACCAGGATGCGTCCGAAGTACGCCTGCAGGCCGCCTCGATCGATGCGCTCCTGCAAGTGGCGCGCAACGCTCTTCTCCATGCCCGAATACGCATGCACGACGTACCAGCGCTTGGCCGATCCACCCGCGGCCGCCTGCGTGCCTGCGTCTGGCGCTGCTGCGGTCTGCGTCATCGTTTCCACCCCAGGATAAGGTCGTACAGGCCGTACTCGATCACCCAATCCACCGCGAAAAGAAACAGGGCCATGACCACAACGAAGGCAAAAACCACCCAGGTGGTTTGCACGGTTTCCTTGCCGGTCGGCCAGGTGACGCGTTTGGCTTCTTCCAGAGCTTCGGCGGAAAAGGAAATGAAACGCTTACCGGGCTGGGAAAACCAGCCCACGCCCGCGCCCAGCGCCAGGCCACCAAGCAGGATTCCCAGGCGCGCGATCATGGCCGCCTCAGACCAGAAACTGAAGCCAATCACGCCCGCAAGCGCGATGAGACAGGCGAGACCGACCAGGAGATTGTCGGTGCCGCTGCCGATGGTTTCCACGTCTGTCTTGTTCATCGGCTCTGCACTCCGCTCATCATTTCCTGTTCCATCTACTACACACCGCGCTGCGCTCGCACCCGCCCGGGGCGGTTGGCAGGGGCAGAGGGAATCGAACCCCCAACCTTCGGTTTTGGAGACCGACGCTCTGCCAGTTGAGCTATGCCCCTAGCGTGCGACAACTCGTATTCACCGCTCCAGCTTCGATGCCGCCCGGCGTGTTACGCGAAACCCGGAGGATCATCTACGAGGGGGATCTGCGATCCCCCTCGAGCACCCCCTGCGGCCCTGGCAACCGCGCCCCTAGCCGACAACCGATGCCTTGCCGAAGACTTTGTGTTGCCCGTTACTGAATAATTTTTGCCACGACGCCGGCGCCGACGGTTTTACCGCCCTCGCGCACGGCAAAGCGCAGGCCCTGGTCCATGGCAATGGGGTTGATCAGG
>Ga0209698_10004259_pt1 | contig 15709 bp, 18 predicted proteins | sample LitLauG_LLR_2012_FD_187203 | JGI IMG/M metagenome (GOLD analysis project Ga0209698, IMG submission 187203) | Freshwater sediment microbial communities from Pennsylvania, USA - Little Laurel Run_MetaG_LLR_2012 (SPAdes) (version 2) | ecosystem: Environmental > Aquatic > Freshwater > Creek >...
GTCTTTGCTGTCCAGCGTCGTCCGCAGCACCGCGTCGGCGTCCGGCGCCACCAACGACTGCGATTGTTCGGCCACCCAGTCGGCGAACCAGCCAGGTGCGACAGGGGTTGGCGGAAAGGCAATCGCCCGCACGGCGGCGGCGGCCTGATCGGCGGTAATGACGCCGGAATCCACCATCGTCCCCAGCACATCTTTCGCCCGCGCCAACGCCGCACCCGGATTAACCCGCGGGTTAAACCGCGACGGCGCTCGGGGCAGCCCAGCCAGCACCGCCGCCTGCGCCAGGCTGACCCGGCGCGCCGACACGCCAAAATAAATCTTCGCCGCCGCGTCCATGCCCCAAGCACCGGACCCCAAGTAGACGCGATTGAGATAGATTTCGAGAATCTCCTGCTTGGAGAAATGCCGTTCCAGCCACAGCGTCAGCAGCAATTCCTGGACCTTGCGCTTGGTGGTCCGGGCGTTGGTCAAAAACAGGGTTTTCGCGACCTGCTGGGTGAGGGTGGAGCCGCCCTGCACGACTCGCCCGGCCGTGACGTTGACCCAGGCCGCGCGCAGCAAACCGAGCGGATCGATGCCGGGGTGGTGGTAGAATCGCCGGTCCTCGACGGCGATGACGGCGGCGGGCAGGGACGGCGGAAAATCCTTCAGCCGGAGCGGCTCGCCCACCAGGTCGCCGAACGTGGCGATGACCCGGCCGGCGCGGTCCTGCAGCACCAGGCTGGGGCGGCGGGCGGCGTCGAGCGCGGACTCGGGGCGCGGCAGGTCGCGGGCATACCACAGCACCGTCACCGCGACCGCCAGCGTCAGCCAGACCGAGGTGATGAAGCCCCACCGCAGCAGCCAATACACCAACCGCCGTCTCCGCGACCGGACCTTTGGGACCGGCGGCGGGGCGGCTGGCTTGGCTCTCTTGGCCGCCGGTTCGGGCGGATAGAACCGGGGAACGGTGGGGGCGGGACGCGGCATTTCGATGGTGTCTATCAGACTCGGGCAGATTCGCGTGTTGGCGTGCAGAGGCCCGCGGGGTTAGGGCATTTGGGGCGCTGACTCGATGTCCGCTGGTGATTGATTAAACGAAGCAAGACTTTTTTGCCGCCGATATGCGTGGATAAACGCCGATCGGTGATCCAGAGGTGACCAAAAGCGCGAATTCCGGCGGTGCGTTGTAAGGTGATCGGCCTATCGGCGTTTATCCACACTTATCAGCGGCAAAAAAACACTTCCGTCGGCAAAGCCACCGACCGTCGGGCGCAATGAAAATGCAAATCCGATGGCCCTGCGAACGCCTGCTTGCCCCGCGACGCATCGTTGCGCAGAGTTGTGGCGATTCCGCGTCAGGGAGAGTGCGATGAAAGGCTTGTTTTTGGACGCCGTGGACGATCTGGCCGGCGTCTTCCATCGCGTCTCGCGTCCCGGCGACCCACCGATGGTGGTCAATGAACAGGGCGAGATCCGGCCGGACGAACTGCCGGCGTTGCTCGCCGGTTACGATTTCTGTTTCGACGACCATACGCAGATGCCGGTGGAAGCGATGCGGCTGTGTACCGGCCTGAAGCATGTGATTTTTCTGGGCACCGGCGCCCGCAGCTACATGAACCCCGAGGAACTGGCGGCGGCGGGGATCACCGTCCACATCATCAAGGGCTACGGCGACACGGCGGTGGCGGAGCACAGCATCGCGTTGATGTGGGCGGCGGCGCGCGGGTTGGTTCGGATGGACGGCGGCATGCGCGCCGGCAACTGGCTGCGCACCGAGGGGATCGAACTGACCGGCAAGACGATCGGCCTGCTCGGGTTTGGCGGCATCGCGGCCGAAGTGGCTCGGATCGCGGCCGGGTCCGGGATGCGGGTGCTGGCGTGGAACCGGACTCCAAAAAGCGCGCCCGGCGTGACGTTCGTCGATTTGGACACGCTGCTGGCGGAGAGTCAGGTGCTGTCGGTGCATCTGCTGCTGAACGATGAAACACGCGGGTTCCTCAGCGCGGACCGGCTGGCGCGAATGCGTCCGGGGGCCATCCTGGTGAACACGGCGCGCGCGGCGCTGGTGGATGAGGACGCGATGATCGCGGCGCTGGCATCCGGGCACCTGCGGCACGCGGCGCTGGATGTGTTCGGGACGGAGCCGCTGCCGGCGGGACACAAGCTGACGACGCTGCCGAATGTGACTCTGTCGGCGCATAGTGCGTTCCGGACGCCGGAGGCTAGCGACAAACTGATCCGGATGGCGTTGGATATTGCTTGTGGGTTGTAGGGGAGGTCGTTTCTGTTAGGAAGCGGGGTGGATGTGTGTACTTGTGCGGTCCCCATTTGGTCGAGGTGGGACCACCGTAGGGCAACTCTCTCGGGAGATGGCTAAGTGACCAAAGCCGTTCTCACGACCAAGGTTGACCCCAGCTACGATGATCTGCCGGAGCAACGGTATCATTTTCCGAGGACATACCTGCGGGCAATCGAGGAGGCGCTCGGCGACTGGATCGTCTACTATGAGCCACGTCGCAGTTCTGGCTCCCTGAGTAGCCGAGGCGGGCGCCAATCATATTTTGGTACCGCCCGCGTGGTCCGTATCGAGCCTGACCTGCGTCTGGGCGATCATTTCTATGCCTATGTCGAGGATTTTCTGCCCTTCGATCGTCCGGTCCCCTTCAAAGAGGGCGAACATTATTTTGAAAGTGGCCTGCGGCGAGAGGACGGCGGAACCAACAAGGGTGCCTTCGGCCGCTCCGTCCGGCGAATATCTGAAGGTGAGTATGACCGCATCCTCCGCGCTGGATTTGCGTATGTGATTGGCGAGGAGCAGCCCAAGCGTGAACCGGCTGCATTCGCATTCGCTGAAGAACCTACGACATTCGAAAGACCGATCGTCGAGCGTGTCGTCGCACGGCCATTTCGCGACGCTGTGTTCTCATCTGTCGTAAAGACCGCCTATGGGAACGCCTGCGCCATGACCGGTTTGAAAATCATCAATGGAGGCGGACGATCTGAGGTTCAGGCCGCCCATATTCGTCCGGTCAGTCACTCTGGAACCGATTCCGTGCGCAATGGGGTGGCGCTTAGCGGCACGATCCATTGGATGTTCGACCGAGGTCTGCTATCGCTGGACGATGACTACAATATTCTTTTAGCGAAAGGGAAAGTGCCCGATACGGTCCAGCGTCTGATCAACCCAGATCGGCGTATGACCCTGCCGGCGCAACTTGATCTTCGGCCGAACCCACAATGGCTTCGGTATCACCGTGACGAGATTTTCAAAGGTTAAGTTTCAATCAATGAAAACCACGAGGCGATGTGGATTCTAGTGGGTCGATCACAGTCGGTCCTATTGGGTCGTTAACGCTAATAATCAGCTTGGCTCCGCCTCGGTTGCCGGAAACTTGGGCAATTTCGGGCGAGGTGTCGAAAATAACCAATGCATCCGGTCCATTGCTGCCCTCGTCTGGTGTAATTTGGCCGCAGAGGCGTCCATCAGCCAGGATACCGAGTTCGATCAGGTAGCTGGTCTTGGTTTCCGGATTTTCGATTGCCAGCGAAAAGTCGTAGCCCGACGATGTATTCGCCCCGAAGTGTATCCGCCATTTGTCGTTCCGATCCTTTGGCGTGAATTCCTGATCGATCGTGCTCAAAATGACACCGTTTCGCATGCTGTTTTTTCTCCGGTTTTGGGCATTATTCAAAACCTACTGCTCACCCGCGCTATTGTCCAAAGCCGTTGCCTGTCTTTTGGGTTTCGTCAAGCCGGGCTGGTACTGGAGGCGCCAAACAGGATGCGTCGAACTCAGCCATCGTCTCTCGATCGATAAGGCCGGCGGCATGGCCCCCGCTCATCATCTCATGGACCGCAGCCGCGACATCACGGCGATAGGTTCTGGGTTGTTTCTGTTTTTTCATCACTCAGGATTCCGATCGAAAATGGTCCGACTGCTTATCGTGCAATCTATACAACTGTGGCGGCTGCGATCCTCTCCGGCGCTTCGTCCATCAACACCCGTCAGGGATGGCCCTTGGGGCACTTCGCCGAGACCCACGATGCTCGACCATAAAGACTGCGTCCCTCGGTTGAACACCTCTATGGTCGAACGCGCCGGCGCGCCCCTTTATCCCTCTGGCCTGCTCCGTAACGCTCCGGTAAAAGAACCCCAGGCGTGCCCGCCTGGCGGAATGGTAGACGCAGCGGACTTAAAATCCGCAGTTGGAAACGACGTGCCGGTTCGAGTCCGGCGGTGGGCAGTTGATCGTATCAAATTTTGCCGCTTTTTCGTGAAGGAAATTGGGGTAATCGCTCTCACGGTCATCTCACGGAATGTGGGGTGACGGGTTTCACAGCTCGCAGCTCACAGATATGCCTGCCCTGCGCAAACACGCCAAACGGATCGCGTACTGACCGTTTGTGACCGCACAAAAGTTGCACACCTGCCACCTTCCAGTTCGTAGCATCGTCACCGATCTATCCATCGAATCCATTTCTCGGAATAAAAGCCTAGTCAGCTAGCTTTGTGCCGGATGGAGTGGACCGCCGATTCGCGAAAGAACTGTCGTCAGGTCAGGCACCCATGGTTGAAAACGAGAAAGTGACTGATAACGAGAAAGTGACTAAAAACGAGAAAGTGACCAAAATGGCGCAGTGACCATGCGACCAAATGAACACATGCCGTGCGCAAACCCGCAGCCCTCAATATGCTATCACGTATTTGTTATTTCGAAATAAGGCCAGATTCTGCGACCATGATCGTTCATCGCAATGGTCAGGACCTTGCATCGGGAATTGCCCGTTCGTAAATAGACTATGATACTTTCGCCATCACTCTGGCAAAGACGATACAAGAGTTAGTTCGCAAACCTTTGGTGGAGAACGAAAATCATGAACCTGATCATCCTACTAATTGTCCTTCTGATCCTGTTTGGCGGCGGTGGTTTCTACTATGGCGGTCCGTACGTCGGGGGCGGTTTAGGCACCATCATCGTGATCATCTTGATTGTCATGCTATTGCGAGGTTGAGCGGAATTGTGGTGGCACTCGGTTGGCTGAAAGACCGAGACCTCGCTCCCGGACGCCTGCTTACCGCTTCTCCCGGCCTCGCAACGCCATCGCCCGCTTTACAACCGACCGGGCGCGGTTCACCACCGGCACGTCGATCATCGCGCCCTCGTATTGAACCGCCCCCAGCCCCTTGGCATACGCGTCATCATACGCGGCGATCATCTTGTGCGCCCGCTCCACCTCGGCCGGATCTGGCGAAAATTCTTCGTTCAGCACAGCAACCTGCAACGGATGCACCGCACTCGCGCACATGAATCCCAACCGCCGCGACCGCCGAACGATCGCTCGGAATGCCTCCTGATCACGGAAATCGGCGATCGAGCCAATGAACCCCATCGGCATGATCCCGGCCGCCCGCGCGGCGAAGATCGTGTGCTGCTTGGGATAGAACAGCCCCTCCGGCTCCGACTGCATGCCGACATCGGCGGCGAAATCCTCTGACCCCAGGCTGAGCCCGACAATCCGAGAATGACATTTCGCGATCTGCTCGATCCGGAAGAAACCAACCGCGTTTTCCACCAGCGCAATAAACTTGACCCCGCCCGCCGGCAGCCCGCGTTCGGCCTCCAGTTCGGCAACGATCTCGGCGCAGGCAAGCACATGTTCTGGACTGTCAACCTTGGTCAGCATGATCGCGGTGACACCCGGAATGACCGCTGCCTCCAGATCGCGGACCAGCAGCCGCCACGGCCGGTTCACCCGCACCACCACGTCGGCGCCGTTCCGCGAAACCTCCGGGATCGCCCCGGCGATCAGGGTCCGAGCATGCTCCTTCTGAGACGGCGCGACGGCGTCCTCAAGGTCGAGAATGATCGCATCGGCCCCGCGATCGGCGCCGGTGCGGACGAATTTTTCCACCGTCACCGGAACGAACATCAGAGACCGCCATACCGGTAGATCGTCGCGCATTGTCAGTCCTCCTTGATCACGCCGTCAGCCGCCAGGGCTGCCAGGCGCGCGGCACCATAGCCGATTGATTCCAAAACCGATCGTGTGTGCTGCCCCAGCGAGGGGGCAGCCGAACGCAAGCGTCCCGGCGTGTCGGACAGACGCGGAATCACGTTATGCATCAGCACCGAACTTGCTTCGTCGTCCGGCACTTCCACGATCACGCCGCGCGCCTGGACATGCGGGTCGTCGAGCAACTGGTCGATTTCATAAATCGGCGTCGCGGTCACCTCCGCCGCCTCGAACACCGCCATGTTGTCCGCCAGCGTCCGCGCCGCGATCCAATCCGCCACGATCCCGTCGCAGGCGTCGATATTTCGGACGCGATCGGTATTCGTCCGGAACCGCGGATCCTCGATTACATCCGGCCGCCCAATCGCTCTAAACAGCCGCTCGGCCATCGCCTGAATTGACGCCGAAATCGCAATGAATCGGCCATCGCTGGTGCCATAGACATTCCGCGGCGAGGTCGTCAGCGACCGGCTACCGGTCCGCACCGGTTTCTCCCCGGATACGCGATACGCCGCCGCATCGGGACCGAGCACGGAAATCATCGGTTCCAGCAACGGCAGATCGATGATCTGGCCGCGTCCGCCACGCTCCACCACCCGCAGCGCGATCATCACCGCATAAGCGCCGTACAGCCCCGAAACCATGTCCGCCAAAGCCAATGGAGGCAGCACCGGCGGGCGATCGCCAAACCCGTTTTTGGCGGCGAATCCGGACATCGCCTCGACCAGCGTGCCGAAGCCCGGCCGGTCGCGGTACGGCCCATCCTGCCCAAATCCAGTAATGCGCACGATGATCAGCCCCGGATTGCGAGCATGCAGAACCTCCGGACCCAACCCCATCTGTTCCAGCGTGCCGGGCCGGTAGTTTTCGATCAGCACTTGGCTGGTGGCCAGCAAATCGAGCAACGCGTCGCGTCCGGCCTGCGGGCGCAGGTTGATCGCCAGGCTTTTCTTATTCCGAGCGTAAACCTTCCAGTGCAGCGACAGGCCTTTAACGCGCCAGGCCCGCAACGGATCGCCGACCTTGGGGTCCTCGATCTTGATGACCTCGGCCCCCTGATCGGCGAGTTGCAGGCTCACCATGTTGCCGGCGACAAGGCGCGACAGGTCCACCACCCGGATACCATCCAGCGGGGCAGGGGCGGTCGGGTCGAATTCGATACGCGGGATCATTGGGCTGCCTTCTTGGACGGTCCATTGTCCTGTCAGACGCCGCCGGTCGCAAGGGCCTACCCCGGTTCGATCGGCATCCGCGCGATGCTCAGCCAGGCCACGGGTGCGCCCGCCTTGTCCGCTGCCTGCGCCGCCGGCAACGCAACGTCCCAGTCGGCGGCGATGAAACGGCGTCCGCTGACGGATGCGGCCGCGTCCGAAACCAACCACAGCAGCGGCGGCACCATGATGTCTGGGCGCAACATTTTCGAGCGGTCACCCGCATCGCCGACCAGTGGGGTGTCGGTCACGCCGCCGGGCACCAGCACGTTGGCGGTGATGCCGGTGCCGGCCAGATCCGCGGCCAGCACCGCCATCGCTGACTCGGCGGCGGCCTTGCTCGACCCGTACAGCAGGTAGCCTTCGCGCACCATGGTTCCCAGGCTGGTGGTGACCGTGATGATCCGGCCGCTGTTGGCCTTCAGCATATGCGGCAGCACCGCGCGGGCCATCATGATCGGCGCCGTCGCGTTGACGGTCAGGAAGCGGTTCCACTGTTCGGGGGTCACCTCCCAGAACCGGATCGGGTTGCGGCGCTGGTCGTCGCGGATCGCGGCCTGACCGATGCCGGCGTTGTTCACCAGGACGTCGATGCGCCCGAACGCTGTCAACGTTTCGGCGACGATGCTGTCGAACGAACTGGCCTGCGATAGATCAGCCGCGACCGGTTTGATCGGGGCGGACAGGGTGGCCAGCGCGGCTGCGTTGCGATCGACCGCGACGACGTCGAACCCGGCTTCGGACAAGGCGATGGCCATGACGCGGCCCATGCCGCTCGCGGCACCGGTGACAATGGCGGATTTGCGTTGTGTTGGCATTGTTGGTTCCTCCCGTTCGCGAGTGTGCGGCGAACCGGGCAGGATGCCAAATTTACAGGCCAGCCGCCAATCGCGTGGTCCGGTAGACCGTGGCCAGTGGTACGGTCATACCGATACTGTCAAGAACCAAATCGTCCGCCTCGATCACCGTCGCGATCGCCGGCCACGCGCCTTCGCCGTCCCGCCGCAGCAGTTCCGCTCGGATTTCGGTGCTGCTGAGGATCAGGATTTCCCGCAGGCTTGGGATGGTGGTGAACGACCAGACGTTCTGCCACGTCTCGGCACGATTGGACGGAGACAGGATTTCGACGATCAGTACCGGGTTGCTGACGTCGTATTCCTCGGTTTCATACCGCGTGCAGGTGACCGCGAGGTCCGGGATACGGAAATTTTCGGCAGCCCGGACGCGGGGAACGATCCCGGGCGTCGTCACCACGGAGCAAGGATTTCCCGGGACATCCAGGTGCGCGGCGATCATATATCCGAGTTGGCTTTGGATCGCGCCATGGGTTCGGCTAGGCGGCGCCATGGCCGCCGGCTGGCCGTCCAAGAGTTGCCAAAGGCGCCCGTCCGGCGCGTCCCAGGCAAGGAACTCGGTCGTGGTCATGACGTCTGGCGGTTTGAGCGCGGGACTCATGGCCAGATCATACGCAGGTCCGGGCCGCTCAGCCAAACACAATTCGACCGGCCCTGTCGTAGAACGCCAGCCGCAACCCGCATCGTCCGGCACCAGGACCATTGGGGCGATGCCAGACTATCAGGCCGCCCCCACTTGTGGCGTTGCCCCGTAAGGCGTCCCGTTATTCCAGGCGTCGACATACTGCTCGATCGACAGTGTCCAACCGTTCTCCATGTTTTCATCGAAATACTCGAACAGAATCCCGTCCGGCGCCGTCATCGACAGAATAACCGTGCCGCCTTGCTCCCCGCCGCATTCCATATGCGGCAGCGCATCGGGACTGCCCAGCGCATAGTCGCCGGCTTTGCGGGCGATGGCTTTGGTCGAACCATCGGGCTGTATTTCCAGCAAATGCTGCTCACCCTCCAGCACCAGTGTCAGCGTCGAGGCAACGTGCCGGTGCCGCCGGCAGTGGCCTCGCCCGGTGGCGTATCGCAGCAGCATGTCCAGCCGCCCGTTCGGGATATCGTAGCCGAGCAGGCAGTATTCGAAATCGATCTTGTAGTCCGTGCAGGCGGGATCGGTGACGCGGCGCCATTCCACGGATTTCGGATCGAAACTTTTGGAGATGCCTGGCATGGGTGTCCTCGGGGTCGGGTTGCTTGCAGGGACGCTAGCCGGTGCCCCTGGTGCGCGGCAAGGATAGCGGGACTTGGATGTGCCACTCGCCATGCGGATCTGCCAGGAATTGGCAGCAAACCGGGCTATACGATCGCGACGGTGTGGCGTTCATTCAGAGGGCCGTGGATTCAGTTACCTATCTGTGGATAGGCGGTTACCAGCCAAAATGCACCGTCAGACCGGTGTTCCCAAACGGATAATATACAGTACGTCCGGCCGTTCGGCGCCATCGGCATATCGCAGCGAAAAATGCGCCGCTCTCCATGGATCGTGGTCATCGTCTTGTGCAACGTCGCCACTCTTGGATGGGCCGACAACGCCGCCTCCAGGAGGTGCCACGATTGCGGCGCGTAACCCGCGTTTCGGAAAAACCTATTCTTCGCGGCGGCGACAGGGGATGTGTCACTCAGAAGGTAGCGCAGGATTTTGTCCGGATGGATACGCCAGCCGGTTATCGATGGGTCAGCCAACGGCCTTCAACTCGGTCGCGTAAATCGTGACGACCTCGAAGGCGGGTTTTTCGAACTCAACGCTATAGGAACCATCGCCGTGGTCGTGAACGATCACCCCTTCGGCACCGGCCGAAAGCGCGACGCCTTCTCGGTTGAGATGGGTCGTTAGAGCCACGCGGCTGTATTCTCCGAACCCGGGTCGAGGCGACGGTGCCGCCCTTGGGCGTTCGATCCTGACAGAAGCCATTCTACCTCCGCCCGAGCCTTCGTGCCGCTCGGCTTGATTGTCTGGGTTGAAGGTTACCACAAACCGCCAAGTGAGGGCCACTTTCGCGTTTCAGTCGCAGCACCCCGTTGGTCAAGTTAGATCAATGTCCAGGAGGACATTATTTATGGCGGCGCCCAGCTACACCCCGCGGGAAGTGGCGGCCATGTCCGGCGTCAAGCTGTCGGTGGTGCAGAAAGCCATTACCGCGCGCAAAATCCCGGCCCGAACGGATCGCCGCACACACCGGCGGCGGTTGGATGCAACGGCGCTGCTCGCGCTGGCCTTGGTGCGGTTGCTGCCTGAGGAACTGCATCTCACGGCGAACGATGCGTACCGGTTGCTCAAGCAGTCGGAGGACGCCGGCGAGCCCGCAACGGTGTCGATCGGCGATCTGGTGCGCATCGACACCGGCAAGGCCTTGGCGGACGTGCGCCGCCGGATGGCGCTTTACGAGTGTGCTCGGAAACGGATCGTCAGCGATCCGGACATCATGGGCGGCGCCCCGACCATTCGCGGAACCCGGATCACCGCGCAGTCGATACTTGGCCGGATCGAGGCGGGGGACACGATTGACAGTATCCTCGAAGATTACCCTTACCTTGACCGCGAGGCGGTCGAGGCAGCGGCGGTTTATGCCAAGGCCAATCCATTGCGGGGACGTCCGGCGGGAAAACCGTGGCGCCGGGCTTCCTGATCGACGAGAATCTGTCGCCGGTGCCGGCCGCGCATCTCAGCGGGACGCTCGGCTTCGATGCGGTTTATGTCAACGACGCCGAGCTGCGGGGCGCCTCCGATCCCGAGGTTTTGGCCTATGCGACGGCAGAGGACCGCATCATCGTGACCAGAAATTTGGATTCGGATGTTTTGATCGTCGTGGAGGGTCCGTAATGGCAGGCGGTTGCTTGGTGAATCGTGCTTGTGGGGTGCCGAGGATTTAGGCATAACTAAATGGTACAAAATAGGAACATGCAATTGTATGTATCGATGGGCAAAAAAGGGGTTTATTGACAAGTTCGCATCAATCTGCATCATGGTGCTGCATCATGCAGCAAAGTGCAGTCCGAACAATGGCCGCGAAATCTGTCGATCCAGGCGAGCGTGTCACCGCCAGTCTGACCAAAGAACAGCATCGCGTGCTGCGTGCGTTGGCAGAGAAGCACAAGGTCAGCGTTGCCTGGTTGATACGTTACGCCGTTAGCCAGCTCGTCGAGCAGGCCGAAACCGTGCAACTTCCGCTCGATATATTCCGGCGGTCTTAGAGGAGCGGATGCAATGTTAATGGGCGATCTGTTCCAGCAAAGACCAAGGCGCCGGAGCTCTGAACCGCCGGCAAGTGGGGAGAATGCGCCCTATACGACGCTTGATCTGTTCTGCGGAGCCGGGGGCTTATCGGAAGGGTTTCATCAAGCCGGATTTCATACAGTTGTTGCGAACGACTCAGACGCTTGGGCGGGTGCAACCTATCAAGCTAACCATGCGCCGCATGGTACGAAGTTTGTACTCGGCGACATTACCTCGACCGCGGTGAAGGAAGAATTGCTGCACCATGCCCGCAGCATGGCGATCGATGTCATAACCGGCGGCCCACCTTGCCAGGCATTCTCGCAAGTCCGCAACCACGCCCGGATCATTGAGGATGCGCGTAATAGCCTCTACCGGCAATTCGTAGAGATGTTAGGCATCGTGCGTCCACGCATGTTTGTCATGGAGAACGTCCCGGGCCTTGAGAATCTGGCCGGCGGCCTTGTACGCCGTCAGATCATCGAGGATCTCGCACTGGACGGTGAATACAGGGTGGAGAGCCGGGTGATCGACGCCGCCTGCTTCGGGGTTCCGCAGAACCGCCTCCGTGTCGTGTTTATCGGTGTCCGCTCGGACCTGCGGCGTCACCCGGCATTCCCTTTGGGAACTTCCGTTCCCGAACTTCCACGATTAGATAGAGTTCCAGCTCAAAGCGGGTATCAATATCGTCATGGCGCTTTGGTCCCAGGAAACCCTGCATTTGAGTGGCTGATAGATCCGGAATGCCTTGAACTGGTGACCGTGACGCAAGCGATTGGCGATCTGATCCACCTTCAGCCAAACGAAAGACTCGTTCGCCGGCCTTCGAACGACGCCATGGCCTATGAAGCCGATGCGTCGAGCGCGTACCAACGTGCCCGTCGTGCGGGCTCAGGATTGCTTTTTAATGCCGATGTACCCTCAATCCGCGAAGACACGGTCGCCCGGCTTAATGCCATCCCCCCGGGCGGAAATTTTCGCGACATGCCGGAGGAACTATGCGCGCGCTATCTCAACGGCACCAAGTGGGGCCCCGAACTAGGGCGGGACAACCTCAGTCGCAAATATTTTTTCGCATACCGGAAGCTTCATCCAGACCACTTTAGCTGGACGCTAAACACGAAGGCAGATTGCGTATATCACTACTCGTCGCCGCGCGCGCTCACCGTACGCGAGTTCGCAAGACTGCATTCGTTCGACGATACTTACCTCTTCCAACACGGGGATCGTCACAGCCGGTATAGGCAAGTCGGGAACGCCGTGCCGCCCCTCTTCGCAAAAGCCATAGCATCGTCGATACGTGAGGTCCTCGCGGAGCATGACGATGCGCTTGCCGGCCCGGCCATCGCAGCGGAGTAGGGTTAAGTTTCACCGTAACGGGCGCGCATGTCGGCAAGGAAGTCAGATAATGACTTGAGTTTGCCGGTGCCGACCCACGGTTCAATTTCCGCAAAGCGTGCGCCATGCGTTTGCCGGAGTAGTGGCAAGCAAATGTGATAGATTGTGTGGAAAATGTAGCCACCTTCGCCGCCCGGCATGGCATTAGCCACATTCTTCAATCGGGCTATATCGAATTCGTTCGTTATAAGGACATAGGTCAATTCGGTTGATTGCACCTTGTTCATCTGGAATGAACTATACTCGGACTGAAATTGAGTCTCCCGGTCCTGTCGCATCGACCATTTTGCTGTTGCTATGACATGGGTAATATCACCTTCGACAATGGCTATATCTGGATGCGGTTCCCGCTTTTTCCGTCCACCAAATGGCGTCAACGCGGCACGCCGGAAGCCCGGCATCTTTGACACAGGCACCCGCATGTGGATCTTGTTCAGAGGAATACCGGAGACCCGCTGCAAGAGAATCCAAAGCAAATCTTCGAAACCTTCACCAAGCGCGTTCTTTCGCTTATTGCCGATCGTGAAAAAATTCCGGCTTAAGCGCTCGATCTTGCGGGCGACAATTAGCGCCTGGGGTTCAGCAATTCCTTCACCCTCCAACACGGCCTCAATTGCGGAAATCAGTTCTGATTCCGTTTCTTCTTCTATTTCGGTTTCATTCTCTAACTGCCGCCGGTTGAGTTCGGTGATACATCCTTTAAAGAGACGGTCGATCCTTTCGGGGAGTTCCGGCCGTGAGATTTCCCAGTGAGCGCACAGAAGGTCCGTGAACCGAACCGCCCGGCTATGAAACACCCCATCTGATTGCATATGGTTTGAATCATAGATATGAGCTAAGCTAGCACCCAAATTCATCCAGAGTAGACACCGGTAAACATGCTCCCAGGCATTCGACTCAGTTACGGCACCTGCCTGCGCAAAATACTCTTCAAGGACGCGCAGGCGCGTTGTTCGGCCAAAGGGTGTATCCTGCGCCATTCCTGTGTCGATTCCGGTCAGAGTGAATCCAGGCACGAGCCACCAGGATCAAAGGGGATTGATATCCCACTGATACGAAATTCTTTCAAGCTTTAGCCGGGGAAGTATGATGGATAGGCTCAGCCCAGCGGCGCGGAGCCAGAACATGAGCCGCATCCGGAGCCGGGATACGACCCCTGAACTCGCAGTGCGCCGTTTCCTGCACCGCCAAGGCTTGCGGTTCCGCTTGCATGTGGCCACTCTTCCGGGAAAACCTGACCTCGTGTTTGCTTCCCGGCTCGTTTGTCTTTTTGTCCATGGCTGCTTTTGGCACGGATGTCCGAACTGCGCCGATGGAACCCGGCAGGTGAAGACCAATGTCCTATATTGGTCGAACAAGGTTTCAGGGAACCGCATGCGGGATGAGCGCCATCGGACAGCACTGGAAGCCAACGGTTGGACCGTGATGGTTCTTTGGGAGTGCGAACTTCGTGATCCCGGGCGATTGATCGCTCTGGCAGAAGAAATTAGTGCTTCGCCGCTTATATACCCCGCCAGGTCAGAACCCGAAAATCCTTGGGCGAGATGATACGGAAATTATCCGTTACCTGATCACAATAGGTGTCCCATTTTCTGGGTGCATCCTCGCGCAGAATGGTCAGGATCGCCGCTTTGAAATCGGCGAATGTGGCATGGCATCGATGCTCGATCAGGTCTTTACGCGATTCGAGGTCGAGACAGCCGGCGCGGATCATGCCAGGACTAGAATCGCGGCGGAACTGATTCGCAAGAAGGGGGCGGGTTCCCGCAGAGTCGGGGTATACTTGCCAGGGGCCGGCCCAGTCGAGGATCCGGCGGTTCGCTCGTTCCAACCTCGCCCTGATAGGAAGCCGAACCGGGCAATAACTGGGATGTGGCCAAGAAGCCGGCACTTCGGCATTCGGCGCCTGCATTCGGTCTAAACCGCATATGACCGCGTTGCCTAGGGTGCAACCCGTCATCCGTCGAACCGTAAGAGAAATTATTCTTGCGTTTCCAGGAACATCCCCCTATGGTGCGCTTCATGAACAAAGGCTGAACATTCACCCAAGGCCCGCACAATGTCGCTCGCAACCATCGTCCCCGCTGCTGTCCTGGAAACCACCCTCAGCCACCTCGCCTCGCTGTTCCTGGTGGGTGCCGCCGACAACATGACCGCCGCACGCGACGCCGCGAGCCAGATGCTGGACGCCTATCATCCGGCAACCGAGGATGAATTCCGCCTCGCCGCCAACATCGTCGCCTTCAGCTTCCAAGCGATCCAGGCGCTCGGTCAGGCCGCGATACCTGACGTGCTGGTCACGCGCGTTCTCCGCCTGCGCGGCGGGGCCGTCAGCCTGAGCCGGGCGTCGGAGAAAGCCGAGCGCCGGCTGGAACAACTACAGAAGGTGCGGCGGCAGGGTGTCCCGGTTCAACGCGCCGAAACCCGGCCCGAACCCGTCCAGGCCGAACCGGCCATCGCGAAAGCTGTCGAGGTGATCGAGGATACCAGCAAGGTCGCTGCCATCGCGAAGTCCGGCGGGGTGACCTGGAGCCAAGCTTACGAACAGCGGCAGGTAGATCTGCGGATCGCCGCGAGTTTGAAACGGGCCGAGGCGCGTATGGCCGCCATGTCCGGTGCCGCGGTGATGGTGCCGCCGGGCGGGGGTGCGCAAGCAGTAGTCAGTGCGGCATGAAATAGCATGCGGTGCCGGTTTTCATGATCCCGGTTCCGAGGCCGGAAACGCACCACTGTCATTGCGAGGAGCCGCTTTGCGACGTGGCAATCCGATCCGACGCCGGTGCGGTTGCAGATTGCCGCGTCGCAAAGCGGCTTCTCACAATGACAATGTATGAGCGTTCCTAACAAGAAAATAGCTCCGAGGCCGTCCAATCTGTCATCGCGAGGAACCGCTTGGCGACGCGGCGATCTGATCGCGATGCGGGTGGTCTCAGATCGCCACGTCGCCAAGCGGCTCCTCGCGATGACAACGGCCGGTAACTTC
>Ga0209698_10004261_pt1 | contig 15707 bp, 7 predicted proteins | sample LitLauG_LLR_2012_FD_187203 | JGI IMG/M metagenome (GOLD analysis project Ga0209698, IMG submission 187203) | Freshwater sediment microbial communities from Pennsylvania, USA - Little Laurel Run_MetaG_LLR_2012 (SPAdes) (version 2) | ecosystem: Environmental > Aquatic > Freshwater > Creek >...
TTGAGCTGCGGGATAATGCGAAAACAGTCCTCATTGTTGGAGCGAACCCGGCCAACATCGGTCAGACCGCTGCTTACAATTCGCACACAAACTCCCCATACGGCAGGCGGTAATTCAGACAGATCATTGCTTGGAACTGATACGCCTCTTCCACGCTAACAGAGGCGCAAAGGCGGAGAAAGGCCTAGGAGCGAACTGATTACTCACTTTTTAACTAAAAGTTACCCCCTCCGGGGCACCACGACAGGCACTGGTGTGCCAGGTTCGACTAGACTAGAGGCAGGAGCGTACTTCGTGTGGACTTATCTTCTAGGGCCCTGCTTAGCGCTTTTGCCTAGCCGGTGGAGAAACACCCTACGACCGTCAGAGTCCCTTAACTGGGAGGGCGGGCATTCTGAGCGGTTTCGGTCAATGCGTCCTCTCCCTGATCGCCCTGGCGTATTGGTATTCGTTTTCCGTAACCACTTGGGTGAGCCGCGGACTCGACGCCACGCTTGCAGGGAAAATGCCTGTTGGCGTGACCGACCAAGAGATTGGGTTCATGGGGCTTTTTGTAGTCGCTACTCACCCACTGACGTGGCTCATTGCTTACAGCGGGGTGGAAGGGAGTGTGCGCCTCCTGGTGGCGGCTTTCGGCGAAAACTGCCTCGGGACGATGCCGCTGTACCTGGCTGACCGCATGTACCTAAAGTTGATGGGCCGAAGCGTACCGACGGCCCGGATCGAAGGGGGCTTCGCGCGGGGGAACGTTTCTTCATACCTCGAAGCACTAAAAGAAAAGTTAACAGTCAGAGGCTTGCCTCAGAACGCAGACCAAGTGTTTGTGCGAAAGGAAAACGATGGAGAGTTCCTGGAGATTCATGCTTGTCGCAGGAAGGAGGACTGGGAGCCTCCACGAACAGTGCGGTTCCAGGGTGAGTTTTTCAGGCTGGAAGAATTCTTTAAGGGCTCAATGCCGCGGCCGTTTCGCTACAGACTCAGGCGCGTGGCGGCAGGCGTGATGAGCTGGAGGGTCTTGGATTACGCGCCGAGCGAAGTTGTGGCCGACAATGAGGAACGACGGATTATACCCAAGCCGGACGGAAGGTAATCTTGATGATCCTGGTAGCTCCCACTGCATGAAAATGACCATAAAACTTCGTCGCACGCTGCGGTTTGGACTGAGTGCATTTCTTGCTCTATTTATTTCCGGCCTGCTGGCGCAGCCCTTTCAGGGGCAGGCAACTTCTGTTCACTCCTCGGCGGAGCACCGCTTGCTGCTACCGCCCCAAATCATCTCCGGTGAGCGTGCGACCCTCGCCGTGCTAGATACCAGTGGGAGACTGGCGCCCGGCGTTACGGTGCATTTTTCTAATGGAGATCGCGTCACTACAGATAAAACCGGACGTGCGCTTTTCGTTGCTCCGCTGGACCAGAAAGAAATATCTGCTTCGATTGTTGGCAGCAACAGGCGAGCTAAGGCGGCTATCCTTTCCGCGGCGGCGGCGTCCGCAGACGCACCTGTAGTTTCCACCGCTCCCAAATTCGTCGCAGCCGGGGATCGGTTTGAATTGCGCGGCAAAGGTTTTTGCGGCGACGCGGATGCCAATCAGGTGTTGATTACAGGGAAACGCGCGCTGGTTCTTGCATCCTCTCCTTTGGCTCTCACCATTACGCCACCGCCGGAAGTAGCGCCGGGGCGGGCCACGCTGCAGCTTACTTGTACGAAAAACGTAAGCGCGCCATTCATCATCACGTTTCTTGAGCTTGACCTGCGAGCTGATTCATCTCCGCTCAAGCCGGGCGAACATCGCCCGATTTCTGTCCACATCAAGGGCACAACGGGCCGGGTGCCGATTGAGGCAACAAATCTTTCGCCGAATATCGCCGAGATGGTTGGAGGTAATTCCGTGATTTCAAAAAGCAGCGGCGGCAGTGAGAACATTGCTCGCGTTGTGTTGATCGGCAAGGCTCGGGGGACGTTTCGGGTCGCCATTCGGGTTGTTCCAACGATCTTGCGGAGGCACTGAAGAAGGACTTTGATTGGTCCGATCGCGGTCAAGCTCAAGAACCGGTCAGGATCAGTCAGGATCCAGATTTTGCCGTAGCGCGCTGAGCAAGGACAGGGGCCTCGTCACCGCTCTCAAGCACCGGATCCGGTTGGCTGCCCGTCAACAAGCCCTCCAGCGTCCTGCTCGTTTTGTCCAGGAGCGTGTCCGCGTCGCTGTAACTCTGCTGAGCATTTTTCAGGTGTGTGCCCAAAACGCCGAATTTGTCCGCGAATTTTTCGAGCTGCTTTTCGGTGCCCGAGAGGCTTGCCAGAAGCCGCTTGGCATTCTGTTCCATCTGCATCCCGCGCAAACCCATGGAAATCACGCAGAGATGGGCATAAAGCGTGTTTGGCGATACAGGGATCACTTTCTTTTCGCGGCAATATGCGTCGAGGAGCTGTTCTTTGCCGTCCGACGTTAGCAAAAGTTCATAGTAAACAGTTTCGGATGGCACAAACATCAGGGCGATATCGAGCGTTCCTTCATCCGGTACGATGTACTTTTTCGCAAGCGCATCGGCATGGGACTTTACAGCGGTAGCGAAGGCCCGCCGGGCCTCTTCGCCCTCCTTGGCGATGCGTCGGAAAGCGTCGAGCGGGAACTTTGAATCGACGGCCATCAATTTCTCGTCCCGCAGGAAGATCACCGCGTCTGCCGCTTCGCCGGAGGAAAAACGGTATTGAGTCGCATACTGGTTCTTCGGGAAGGAATCCTCAAGCAGGCGCTCCAAAGTAACTTCGCCAAATGAGCCACGAGACTTGGCTCCGCCGAGAATGCCTTCCAAGGTCTGCGCTGTTTGTGACATCTCCAGTCCGGCTTGCTGAACCGCGCCCAGCTGCTGCTGAATCTGGCTGATCTGTTCGCGCGTGTTCTTCAATTCCGTAGCCATCTTCGATTGCGCATCCGCGGAAATCTGGCCGGTAATCTGCGCGGAATTCCTGATAGCGTCTTGCAAAGCGGGTGTAACACTGTCGAGCCTCTGTGAGACGTTTTTGGCGATTGCGTCCAACTGCCCGGTGCTCTGAGCTTGGGCGCTCGTAATCGTCTGCAGATCCCGTCGCAACTCGGTCAATTGTGATTCCACCGTGGCGTTCTTGCGCTGGGCCGCGGAATTCTGGATGACCGACCAGAGAACCAAGCCGGCCATCACGACCAGACCGGCAATCAGGACTTCGTTCATGCAAGCTCCATTCCGTCTGCGGGAAACGGTGTTCTTACTTTACGCCGAATTAGAGTAGGTGGAAACTCCGCGCGGCCGAATTGAAGCCAGCAGAGGCGCAACCCGGAGGGAGGGCCGGAACAAGTGGCGGAGCAAAAAAGAAGGGGCACCGGCCGCGGCGCCCCTTGAACGGATTAAAATTGGCGGATGCCTTACCAGCTAAGTTTGACGGCAAATTGGAACTGCCGCGCATCGTAGGAAGCGGTTGGCTGGCCCGCTGTGCAGGTTGCGCCTGCAGTCGGATCGCACAGTTGATTCACGGCCGCGATGTTGGTGTGATTGGTGAGATTGAACCCATCAGCAATCAGGTCAAGCTTCAAGCGCTCTCCCATGTGAATTCTGCGGGAGAGGCGCAAATCGGTCTGAAAGAAACCGGGCATGGTGAAGCGGTTGCGGCCAAGGTTTCCATCGCAACCTGCTGGTGGGGTGACCAGCGGAATTGTGAATGGTTTTCCGTTGTTATCCAGGCAGACGTTGGCGACGCCAAACATGGCGCCGGAGATGTAGGGAGATGTGGTACCCCCGCCGAGAGACGGTCGAGCCTGGGAAGCGCCCAAGTCGAGGCGAAGGTCGGTGCCGCTGATCACGTTGAACGGGCGGCCAGAGGAAACTTCAATGATGGGAGACAGAGTAAAATTTGAAATGAATTTCTTCCAGGCGCTGTCTCCAGACTTCGCGCTTCCAGATTGAAGTACTCCGCTGGTTACCCAGCGATGACGCTGATCATTGTCCGAGTTTGAACGATCGAGCCATGGAAAGCGGCTGTCAGGAGGCTCGAGGGTGGACTGCAGGTCGGTCGAGTCATCTATGGCGTGAGAATAGGTATAGCTTGAAAGCAACTCGAAACCTTTCGAGAAGCGCTTCGAGAGGTTGAAGGTAACGGCGTTGTACCAGGAATTTCCGTTGGAGACCTGTGCATCGACACTGTTGAAAGGGACAGGTACGCCGAATCCTTTGGGATACCCAGCCGCGGTAGCCAGGCCGACTTGTGTCGCGTAGCCACCTGGCACTAATCCGGCAAACGACGGGTTCGGACCGGAGGGCCGGAAGAAATTAAAGAAAGCGGGAGTGCCAACAAAGCCGACGGCGGCGGCGGGGTTGCATCCGGCCGCCGCAAAGCCTTGGGCCAGGGCCCCCGGGGCGATCAGGAACATGCTACCGGTTCCAGTGCTCACACAGGTGTTTGCCGTGCCGCTGGGCACCACGACCGTGAGAGGGTTGCTGACAGAAAGTCCGGAAGCGGCTGCATTAAAAAAGTTCTGGGCTAGCAGTTTCGGGTCGGTGGAATTGAGGTCTTGAGGCCGGTTCAGGTGCAGGCCTCGAGTCCACTGATAAGCGAGACTGAACTTCCAAGAACCCGCGATCTCGCGCTCAATCGTTAGATTGGCTTGATGCGCATAGGCGTACACGAAGTTTTTCGAAACCGGTAAGGTGAAGGGAAGAATCGGCAGGGGGAAACCAGCCGCTAAGTAGTTCTGGTTTGCAAACAGAGAGCCCGAAGCAAGAGGATCGAATCTCTGCTGGTTGGGGAGATAGAACATACTCGGCAAAGCGTTGAGCACGCCCTGAAAGATGGAGGAGCCGTTCAGATTCGTCGGAGTGTCCAGTCCCGAACCGCAAACGGCCGGGGCGGGAGCCGGGAGGAGTCCACAAGCTGAAGCGGTCCCTCCGGTTGAAATGAGCTGAGTGGAGCGGCCACCATCGGCGGTAGCGGAGTCGAAAGCAACGGCCAGCAGCGGATGGTCATAGAACAGGCCGTAACCGGCGCGGATGACCATCTTGCCTTTCCCGGAGGGATCCCAGGCCAGGCCGAATCGCGGGCCAAAATTGTTGTAGTCGCGTGGAATCCCCTCAAGAACACCCATTGCTTTTTCAGCAGCAGCGTTGACTCCTGCAAGCGGAGCGAAGAGCGGCGTAATCTCCACGTCGTAGCGGACGCCGTAGTTCATCGAGAGGTGGCTGTTCACGCGCCAGTTGTCTTGCAGGAAGAAAGCGAAGGGCAAATTATCAAATGGCTGATTGGAAGTGCCGATGCCTTGAATGTACGTCGTTGGAACACCTAATCCGTACGATTGCAAACCAGTCGTGCCCGGCAGGCTGATATTGGTTCCAGGGACCAGGTCGGGGAATCCGAAAGTGGACGCCGAAAAGCCACCAAAGTTCACATCGCCGCCAAAATCGAGCTGAAAAATCTGGGCTTTCGCGGAGCGGAGTTGAACGACGTTTGCATCGCCGCCCATCTTGACCGTGTGTTTTCCGCGAACAAGAGTTACGTTGTCGGTGAATTCAAATCTCCGCTCAATTCGGTCCACCGTCGAATACGGCTCTCGGCCGAAATAACCGTATCCCGGAATATTCACGCCGATATTTTCTCCCCCTGGCAGCTGTGAAAAGCCAAAATGCAGTCCACGCCGGGCCACTTGCATGCGGAACTCGTTGAAGTCTGTCTTGCCTACGAATGTGTCGTGCTGAAAAGTAAAATTGAGGTCTCGGGACTGGTTGTAGCCCGCGCGGGAGCCGGAGTTCTGGCCAAAAACCTGATTCTGCGAAGTAGAAGGAAGTCCCGTCACCAGGGAAGGAGAAACGCCCACGCGAAGGAAGGAGTGATTGCGGTCATTCCAGCGGTGATCGAGGCGTGCGGACCACAAACTAGTCTTTTCCAAAACGGGGTAATTGCCACGAATTGAATTAAGCCCAACAAACGAAGCAGGCAAGGGTACCGCGCCTGCTGCGATGACGGTACCGCCGGGACCGACTTTTGCAAAGCCTCTACAGCTCACTGAGTTTACCGTAGCGCCAGAAGGGCAAGACACGGGAAGCGGAAACTCTTGGAACGCGGTCCCGAGCGGCGTGGTCACAGGGTTCACTGGGGTGATGGAACCGCCGGACAATTGCGACACCAGGGCCCCATAATCCAGCCCATTCAAGGCGACACTCGAAGCGGAACCCATGAAGACCGCGTATTGAACTCCAAGAGTAGCAAGTCCGCTATTTCCAGAAGTCAGCAAGGAATTGACCGCTGCAGCTTGAGCAGAGGTTAAATCTACGGTGAGGCCGCCAGCTGCAGGGGGAAGGGTTACAGGTACCATCCCAAAATTGCCCTGGCCGATGCTAGAGAATCCCGTCTCTTCGCGCTGGGTGTATTCGTATGAGAAAAACAGGAACGTTTTGTCCTTCTTCAACGGACCGCCGAGAGTGAAGCCGCTCTGGGTGCGTGTGTACGCCTGTTTGGTGGGATCGAGGGTGCCCGTTGTCGGATCGACCTCGCCGGAGAAGGCATTGCGCGCTTGGAAGGCCTTATTCCGGAAATAACCGAACAGATTCCCATGGAAATCGTTGGTTCCGCTCTTGGTGACGATATTGATGACTCCACCAGTGGCCTGGCCATATTCCGCGTTGTAGTTGCTCGTAATTAACTGAAATTCCTGAACGCCTTCCTGAGAGATGGTCGAGCGGATTCCATTGATGGAGTTGTCGACAGCGCTGGCGCCATCCACGCTAATATTGTTGGAGCGCGCTCGAGCGCCACCGACGCTGTAGCCGCTATTCGGGGCCGGGCCAATCGTCGGCGACACATCACGCTTGGCGGTGGAATCAGTAAATACGAAATCGGTGTACTTGCGACCGTTGATTGGCAAGCCATCAATACGCAATTGCTCAACGGTTTGGGAGACTTCGGTCTTGGTGGGGTCGACGCGGACTGCCTCCGCCGACACGGTAACTGATTGCTGCACGCCTCTTAGTTCCAGTTGGATGTCGAGAATCGCACTCTCGCCGACCGTGACCTCAATCGAATTGTTTTCATACGGAGCAAAATCGGCGCCGCCATCTACGCTCAACTTGTATTTTCCCGGCACCAGACCGACAAAGTTATACCGCCCGCCCTCGTCGGTGATGGTGCTTCTCGAGGCTGCCGTCGCAGAGTTGGTCGCTGTAAGTTTGGCGCCCTTGAACGGCAAAGCTTTCGGATCGGTCACGGTTCCCGAGAGCGTAGCGGTGTTTACTTGTGCCCACGTCGCGGCAGTACAGGTCAGGAGAATGGTAAGAACGACTGCTATAGCGAACGAGCGCGAACCGAAAAGGTTGAACACAGTCTGCCTGCGTTGCATGAATCCTCCTATGATTGGCACCAGATAATTTCCCGCTACCCCTAGCGGTGACCGAACCCCATCTTGGTAACGCATCAAACTTTGAATACACGGCTTTTACTTCATAAATGCTTTGCTTTCAACTGAAAACTTTTTGGACAACCTCCATTCAGCCCTTCCGAGACTGCCTCAGGGGACTTCTGCCTCAACAAGCTCGCCAGAATGGCCCACGGAACGATGAATTGAAGGGAGTTTCAGCGAATAGGGAAAGGAACGCAAGCGACAAATGGCGAAAGACCTACAAAAATAGCGAATGTCGCCGATTGTCGTCTTGAGGGTTTAAGGCTAGCGGCGAAACATCAGGTCAGGCGATTGCGGACCCACTGCCGAAGTTTTTGGCAATCCTTGTCGCGCATGTGAACGAACTCAACGCCCCCGCCCCCCGGGCCGATGTTGCGAACCACGGCAGTGCAATTGATCTTGCTCAAACCGGAGCGCACTTCCAATTTCAGCGTATCTCCGACACTCATTTTTCCGGGGGATTCCAAGTAAGCGCCACCAAAGCTGATTGCCTTAACTCTGGCCAAGCCTGTTTGGACACCCTCAATTTGTGCGCGAAGAGGAGATTCCAGCGGGACGCGCACATATCTGCGCTGATGTCCGAAGTAATTCTTGCCATTGGTCCCGACTTGCTCGTAGGCGGCCCGAACTCGAGCGGAATTCGGACGGCTCTCAATTAACGCCAAGGCATCTCCGGCGGCGGCGCGCACTCCCGAGGGTTCCAGGTGGACCATACCTTCACGGCCGTCGGCCAACCAGCGGAGAATTCCAACCGCTTCCAGCACCTGCATTCGCCCGAGGGCTTCGATCGCCTTGATGCGCGCAAACTGGTCTCTCAAGACTTCGTGCTCACCCGCGGCAATCTCCATCAGGAGTGGCACTGCCATAGTCTCCTGCGCCAGCCCTATGTGATCGATCATCAAGGGCACAACCAGCGGATGCGCTTCGCTTAGGACAGAGGAGAAGACGAAAGCAGCGCTGGCGCCAGTGCCGGGGCTGGCGGGATGACACAGTTCGCTAACTGCCAGATCCTGGAGGTTCCATTCCCAGGAGCCGATGGCACGAGTCAGACCACGAAGGAGACGATCGGGATCCGCGGCCGAAAGCAGCTTGATGGCAGCGGTCACGCGCTGCCTTCGAGCCTCGTAGAGTCTTGCTTCCAGAATATTAAGGACGGGGACGCCAATGGCTCGCAGCAACCGCGCCATCGCGGGAATCATTTCTCCCGCGCGCGGCTCGGTGAAGAGCAAAGTCATCCGGTCAAGCAGCCGCTCTGGATCACGTTGCAGAAGGCGAGGCAGAACTGGATCCAGTGGACGGTTCGCGAGTGCGGCATCAACCAGAAGCAGCCAGCGATCCTGTGCTACCAGGCGGTGGGCCAGCGCCGTCATGTGATCGTGCTCGTTATCGCGGGGAGCTCGCTCGAGGCCAGTCAAGATGGACTCAAATCCGGCGTAGTCCGCTCGGTTCACCGCAATTCGACCGAGTGATTCCACAAATGCTGCCAGGAGTGCTGCTGTCTCCGGAGTGACTTCGCGTTCCAAGGCGCTCATCGCACTGAGCGGCAACTCCGCGGGCAATTGATTAGGCCAGAGTGATTCAACGATAGATGTTAGCTCGTTCAAGCCTGCTGCCACCGAACGGCGGGCCGCAGCGTCGGTGAGCTCAAGGCGGCGCGCGTAATTCAGCACTATCGCTCTTGCCTCGCGGCGGGGGGCATCTGCCGCGCCATCTGCAAGTTGGCCTAGCGCTTGGCGCAGAGCCGTTATGGGTATGCACCAGACGTATTCGCTTTTCAGAACGATGGATTTCTCTCTGGCCGGGAGTTCCAACCAGAATCTTTCGATTATCTTTTCGCGATGAGTCTCCATCGCCCAGATCACCGCCAGTGACGACAAGCGCTGCGAAGATTTGGGGCCCGCATAACCGCCCGCGTCGACGATCACGTCACCCAGGCGCTCAATCATCGGGCGCACGCCCGTAGCGGTCACGACACCACTGGAGCACTCTGCCAGCATGAACTCCAGCACAATCTTTTCCGAAAGACGCAGCAAGTAGTCGTGCGGCTGCTCGGCTTCCCGCGGGGAGTATTGCGAGACTGAATCGAGCAACATTCTAATGCTGCGATGGCTGGCAGCTTCCAGCGCATCGTGCAACGCTCTGGCCGCTTCTTCAGGTGTAAGGTCGTGGGCAATTTCAAGCGGCGGCGTGAGCCGGGCGAGCAGTCTGAGCGTGGCGGCAAAATCTTCTAAGCTGGGAGCTTGCAGCGGGGTCCCCGAAACTTCCTCTGACGAACGCCCTCCGTGTGCCACCAGAGCGCTGACCATCAAGCTGGCAAGGACCGTATTCACTCCGCGCTCAGTTTGTGTATTGATGGAAATCCCCTCTACGCGCTTCTCCAAGAGTCGTGCTGGCCAGGATTCGTAACCGCTTTTCTCTGTCCCTTCGTCTGATTTTAGCAACGAAGCCTTGAGCAGCGTTACCAGAGTGTCCAGTTCGCCTACATGAAATTTTCGGCGAAAGAGCAGCGTCTGAATCCCGGCGTGTTCTAGTTCGCTGGCCAGTGATTGCATCTCGCCCCGGAAATCAGGGAGGCGGGAGTCACTGATTTTGGGGACGACCAGTCCGCCGTGTTCCACCCGAATTTCTAGTCCTCCAAATAGTTCTGCAGTTTCCCGGAGTGAGTCATAGGCTGTATCGAGGCTGCTGGTGCGAGTCGGGTGGTTTTCGTCGTACAGCCTCCCGGCGTGGAGGAGCAACTGAAAGTTTCGCAAAGAGCGGTGAATCGCTGATATTTTCTGATTTGTGGTGGATATATCCGGTCGATTTCCAGCGATGGATTGAACTTTAGTCGGAGCGAGCCTCGCAGAGCTCGCCTCCACCTCTGCTGGGATGGTGGGGATCGTGTTTTGAATTCGAGCTTTAGCGCGAATCGGCAAAGGGCTCTCCAGAGGCCGGATTGCGATGGGGCGCTCCTCCGGCCAATAGTGCCAAACCGCCGAGACGTCAACTCTCGGGCAGTTTCGGGGCGGATTGCCCCTGCAAAGTCATATGCACGCGGCAGTCCTGGACTGGTTTCAACTAAAGTATTTGTTTTCAATAAGATAATTTCTGCGTTCTAGAACTAGGGCGAGCCAAATGTAACAAAAAGTGACAGATTGCCACCTTTGTGACTGCTGGCACGTCGGGTGAGGACCGGATTGAAGTAAGGGTCTAGCGCTTGCAAGCTACTGTATTTTCAAGGTTTCGTCGATGGGAACCGTTCCGCCCTCGGTCACTTGAAAGGTCCTCTTGACTGGCTTATAGCCATTCAGGCTCAAGCCAATGGAATGCATGCCGGCCGGAACCTGGACCCGAGCGGGCGTAAATTGTCCCGTAGTGACACCATCCACGAAGATCTCGGCACCGCGTGGCGTCGACTTCACCTGAGCCCAGGCTACGCGCGTGGCGGACTTGGGAGTCAGCGTCACATTCATCTGCGTGGGCACATTCTCTTTTACCTGAATGTTTCCTGCGTAAGCGTCATAACCCGCAAGTCGCAACACCAAGTTGTACTGCCCAGCGGCGAGCGGGAGCGTCAGCGGGGTCTGCCCGGACTGTTTGGCTCCATTGATGAAGACATCCGCACCGGGCGGTTGGCTCACAATAAAGATCCCTTTTGCTAGAGATTCGAGCTTGATCTTCTGATCCTGGACTCCTCCACTGGTTACTTGGAGTGCAGTTTGAACTGGTTGGTAGCCGTCTTTCTGGACTTCCAGGCTGTACTGGGCAGGCGCAAGATTGTTGAAGCTGCAGGGTGTCTGGCACTTGTTGAGAAGGCGACCCGCGGGTCCCCGCAGCGAAGCGGTTGCCTCAATCACATCCGTCACAATGTGGATTGCTCCTCGCCCCGGGGCCGGGACCGGGTGCGCGCCCTGTTCGGAATTCTCGGCGCTGGCAAGAGGGGTGTCGTCGTATTCCACGTGGTCAATCACGCGGACTTCCGGCGGAGCATTCCGCAAAAACTTCAGCAGCTCACCGTGCTCACCAGGGCGAAGCTTGCCCGACAGGGTCAGCATGTTTCCGGTCGCTTGGACTTTTGCACGTCCCTCGAGCCCGCGCTCGGAAATGGCTTCCTCAATCCGTCCCTTATACTCGGCGGCCTTCGGGCTCACAAATACTTCGACCTTTGCTGGAGCAGTCTTTCCTGCCGGATGCTCAGCGGCCCTCGACTCTACAGGTTTTGATTCAGAGGGAGGCTGGGAATTAGCGGCACCGTCAGAAGGCGGTGGAACTGGATCGGCTGCCTTCGCAGGAGGCGTTGGATTATCCGTGGTCGACGGAACTGTCTCGGTCTTGGTGGGCAGTGGCAGTGCTCCTCCGCCTTTTTGTTGCGATTCGTGAAGTTGCCGCGCTTCATTAAAGACCGGCATGATCTTCTTTGCGCCGTACGCTATAAAGCCCATCAGGAGCAATGCCAAGAATACTGTGCCAAGCAAGTTTCTCTTCTTGGGCGGCGCCGGAACTGGTAGAAAGGGACCTGTCCGTCGGACGGCCGGCGTACGTTCAGGGGTGGGCGCGCGCGACGCCAACGATTTGGCGGTTGCCATGACCGTCAGATCGTTTGCTGCCATTCCTCGCCCGGCCGGATTGCCAGAAACCACAGTAGATGTGGGAGAAGCCGGCGTTAGGGGCATCGTCGAATCAGGATTCCCTGCAGCCGGTGACAACGACCGATAGTTGCGAAGGTCGTCGAAAAATTCTTTGCAGCTCTGATAGCGTTGCTCCGGCTCCTTCTCCAGAGCCTTCATGATGATGGAGCTGATCCCGGGATGAATGGCGGAGTCGACCTGCCGGGGCGGCACCGGGTTTTCATGGACGATCTTGTAGATTACCGTCGTGATATTCTGTCCGGGAAAAGGCTTCTCACCCGTTACCATTTCGTAGAGCATCACTCCTAGTGAAAAAATATCGCTGCGCCCATCAACGCTGCGCCCCTTCACTTGCTCCGGGGACATGTAACTCGGCGTGCCCATCACGTGTGAAGTTTGTTGGGCCGCCCCGAATTGGAGAATTTTCGCCGTGCCGAAATCCGTGATTTTTACGATGTCATCCAGAGTGAGCATCAAGTTTGCCGGTTTGATGTCTCGATGCACGATGTTGTGCTCATGAGCGAACTGCAAAGCGCTGCAAGTCTGCTCCATCACGCGCAAAATTCTGGGCAACGGGAACGGCTGGCCGCTCTCGATGAGCGCTTGAAGGCTCTTGCCTTCCACTAGTTCCATGGTGATGTAAAACAGGCCGTTTTCTTCGCCCGCATCGTAGACCACAACGATGTTGGGATGTGTGAGGGACCCGGCGGCTCTGGCTTCTGTCTGGAACCGGCTCAGCAGTTCCTGGCGCGAGAGGCCCGTGCCTTCCTCGGTCAACCGGATCGTCTTTACAGCCACCGGGCGGCCAATCACCGGATCGATGGCTTTGTAGACCACACCCATCGCGCCGCGGCCAAGTTCGCCAACGATTTCGTATCGCCCTGCTTTTTTTACGGTTTCTATCACGGTATTTCAGACCGCTCTCGAATTGCGCCGCTCTTTATATAAACTCCAAATGACACCCAAGGTTTCGCTTTCGCAGGAGGCGTGGCTGCGGTCTTCCGGCTCCTCTATCTCCAGTATTCTGAGGATATTGCGCGGAAACACACTGACCCACACCCGTGCGCCCTATCTAGCACAGTACTGCCGGAATTTTCTATTGGTCAACGCTACTGGGGTACCAGTGTTTCGCACTGGATACTGGAGTAACTCATAGACGTAGCGAGCAGGAGATGCCAAATACCCGTCATTGGCCCGTTGTCCACGCTGCAAAATGGAAAGAGTAAGTCTACGGCTGAAAGCCGACACTCCGCCAGAGGGCGGCAGAATCGTAGACCACTCCACCCTGAATCACGTTCTCGGTTCGGCGAATGTTTCTGATGTTTTCCAGCGGATTGGCGCCCAGAATTACCAAATCCGCTCTCTTCCCCGGTTCGATGGTGCCGCTTTCCATATCGAGTTTCATCGCTCTGGCAGACACGATGGTGGCTGCTTGAAGAGCTTCCATTGGCGTGAACCCCGCCTCAACATAGAGTTCCATCTCGCGATAAACGCTATGGCCCGGCACAGTCTGATCCGTCCCTACTACGACTGGAATGCCCGCCTTGTGAAGTGCCGCCACTGTCTTGAGGGAGACCTCAAACCGCGCGTCGCCCATCTCCGCTCCCGCCGGGCCGGGGCCGACGTTCCGAAGCTGAGCCGATAGTGCTGGCGCCACCTTTCCCACACCCGGCTCAAAACTTTCCAGCGGCTTATTGCCCGTCCTCAGGAACATCTCAAATATAGTCAGAGTTGGATCTATGACCGTGCCGTGTGCTTTCAAGAACTGCAGGGCTTTCCGGGACTGTTCAGAATCGGGGTCGAACTTGCGCAGAGCCGCCAATCTTTGCCCTGGGTCTTGCCCCGTCCCACGACCGGAACTAGAAGGGTCCATCATGGCAGCAACATAGTTAATGTGATTGATCTGGTCCATCCCCGCATTCACGGCATCAAACCCGGTCATTCCTTCCGGCACATGGCCTGTGACGGTCATCCCGAGTTTGTGGGCTTCCGAGGCTACAACCTCTAGATTCTCCTTCTTCACGGAACTGTAAATCTTAATCTGATCGAAACCGGCTTCGTGGTATCGGCGGACCCACTCGCGAGCTTGCTCCGGATTGTCAACGCGCGCCACACCCAAAGCGATGGGCCCGGAACCATCGACGATGCCTGCAAGGAGCAATCGCGGCCCAACACCGTGGCCGGATTTGATGGCGTCACGCACGGCGGTGATGAATTCAAATTCGTTGCCACAGTCCCGTACTGTCGTTACTCCTGCGGCGAGATAAACGGGCCCCCATTCCACTTGCTCGAAGTGGGCGTGCATGTCCCAGAGGCCAGGAATAATCGTTTTGCCTGCGACGCTGATGATCTTCGCGTCTCGCGGTAATTTCACTTGGTCCCGCGGACCCGCGCTGACGATCTTTCCGCCTTGCATTACCACGGCGGAATCCTCCACGGGTCTTGCGCCAGTTCCATCAATGAGTCTTCCACCGACCAAGGCAGATATTCCCGCTGAGTCATCGTGGCGAAAACTCTCGGAAATCGCCGCCAGACTCGCCATTTCGTCCGCAGCGGCACGCTGGACAAACTCACCCAGCTTTTCTTCGTATTCCGGTGCAATCGCTTCGAAATGGTCATACTCTCCGTCGACGGTGATCAGCGCGGCGAGTTGGTTCCGCGCATCGAGCCACATCGTCTCACGTCCCCAAGCAAGGTCAGAGACACTAAACCGCGTGAGGCTCACCGTTGTTCCCTTCAGCGAAAACTCATCTCGTCCCCGGTCTTCGATCGTGAGTACTCCAGCCGGGAAAGTTTGCAACACTTTCGGACGCCCAGCAGCTTGCCACTTGCGAACCAGCATCATTTGTAGCGCTACCGGTGCGTAGGTGGAGATTCCAAAAAACTGTCTTGGCCGATCAAACTTTTTCCACTCCGCGTTCATCCGGGAGAGGATCTGATCTTTCTCCACCAACACGGCGTCATCAATGGGCGTCCCCCTCGCCATGTTGCCGTGGATCTCCATCGAGCGGGGCGTCAGGTCGTTGCCCAGCCGCACAAACGCTGTGAGAGGAACATCTTGTCCGCGATCATTGAACAGGAAGGAATCGGAGAGCTGCAGCTCATCCCCTATTTTTCTTATGGAGTAGCTCTCATTTCCAATCGGCTGCTCAAACTTGTGCAAGCGAAATCTGCCCTGCTCCACAGGTTCATCCTGCGCTGCTCTGTTGGACAAAACAGAGCCGGAGGCCATGATCGCAGCCGCAAAGGCTGCCGAAAATAACAACTCTCCCGCGCGAGTTCCATTTTTTCTGAATCTCATTTTCCAGCCTCCGCAGCCTGCTAACTTGCTTCTAGAGGAGCCGCGAGTCAAGGATTTTTCGTGGTGCTCCCAACCGTCGCAATCGTCCGCCCCGACATTGGCAAATTTGTTTCGCGAATTGTTCGATCTACCTCTCCAGGACGCGTTGGAGCTTCCAGACCGTCGGTCAGCAGATACCCCTCCAAGGAGATGCCGCTCGTCCATACCTTTTCCAGCGCAGCGATGTACTCAGACTCCAATCCATATAGTCTATGCTGTGCATCCAGCACGCGAGGATAGGATGCAAGCATCTGCCCATATTTGTTCACCAGCAGCGAATAGGATTTGCTCGCGCGGGGAAGAATCTCATCGCGGTACTGCATAACCGTGAACCGCGCA
>Ga0209698_10004262_pt1 | contig 15702 bp, 18 predicted proteins | sample LitLauG_LLR_2012_FD_187203 | JGI IMG/M metagenome (GOLD analysis project Ga0209698, IMG submission 187203) | Freshwater sediment microbial communities from Pennsylvania, USA - Little Laurel Run_MetaG_LLR_2012 (SPAdes) (version 2) | ecosystem: Environmental > Aquatic > Freshwater > Creek >...
CCCGGAGCCAGCGCCACCCGGCGCCATTCCGGCGTCGACGCAAACTTGACGTAGCCGTGCAGGTCCGGGAGTTGCTCGATCTCGGAGTCCATCACCGCCGCCTCGATGTGCAGCTGCTCCGAACAGGTGGTCGACGGCAGGAAATCAGTTGCGCGCCAGCTCCTGGAGGAAGTGAAGCGGGATACCTCGCGATGACCGATGAGCTGGGATGCAAAGCGGGAGGTACCGCCATGCTCGCTGGCGGAACAGCGCAGGATCAGGGTATTGCCGCAATTTTCCACGATGGTCTGGGCTTCACCGGCACCGTAGGTGCTGGACACCTGGCTGATCGACTGGAAACCGAGGACGCATCGGCCCCCGAATTTCCGCAGCCGGGCCAGCGCATCCTTGAGCCCATCGATGGCGCCGAGCGCGTCGAGTTCGTCGACGACGAACCAGAGCCGCTGGTCCGCTTCCGGGCAATTCATGGCCTCGAATATGGCCAGCCGCATCCAGGCGGAAATCGTCGAGCGCAGTGCAGCGATCTGTCCGGCACGATACGGAATGAACAGGACACCGCCGTTTACACGACCCGGTCCGGAACGCTGCACCCATTTGCGGACGGAGAAGGGTGGCGCACGCTGCCGGCCGATGTACTCGAGCGCGCCTACGGCGGAACTCGTCACCGAGCGCACCGAGTCGAACATCCGCGCGTTGTGCTCCTCCAGGAACGGCTGCGCCGGCGTGCCGGCCACCAGCCTGCGCAATTCCGCCGCATCCGCGACGAGCAGCAGCCTGGTCAGCTCGCCGACGTCGCGCACGCCCGCCGCATGGGCCTGACGCGTCACGGACGTGAAGAAAGTGCGCGCGTAGCCGCGCCAGCTGCGATCGGCGCCTTCATGGTCCGGAATCAGTGAGCGCGCCAGCTGTTCGACATCGTAATCATTGACGATCTCGTCGAACAGATCCCATTTGACTGAATTTTTCTCAAAGGGATTCAGGATCACGTCACCGCGCCCTGGATCGTGGAAGCGCTGAAGATAGCCGCCGTCGGGATCGGCGATGATGGCGCGGTCGCCGCGCATCAGGGCCCCCTGCAGGAGTTCGCGGACAGCTGTGCTCTTGCCGGTACCGGTGGCACCGATGAACTTGAAGTGCTTGGTCTCATCGCGGATATCGAGCGCGATTCCGGCCAGGGTTACGGCCGTGTCCCCCGAACGCACTCGCGGCGGTGGCACGACCACGGGTTTGCCCGCCGTGAGGAGCGTACCGCGCAGGTGGGCGGGTGAATCCGGTGCCCCGCGCGCGATCCGCAGCCCCGCGGCATAACCCAATGCGGCGCTGACCCCGGCGCCGAGCGATAATCTCAGCAGGGTGTCCGCGAAGGGCCCGGCACCCTGCAGCAGCGGGCTCACGGCCGACATGCACAGACCCGCCACCGCCGCCAAGGGCGCCGCGATCATCGGCGAGAGCAGGCGCTGCCGCAGCGGCGCACGGGCGCGGATCATTGCGGCCAGCATCGGCAGCTGGACCGTCGCGAGGGACAGCAGCAGGCCGGATCCACCACGGGCGAGCGTCATGAGCTGCTCGGCCGGCGGCAGGTCCGCGGCGAAACTCATGTGCACACCGCCCGGCCGTCGTGCCTGCACTCGGGTCGGTACCAGATTTCCCTGATGAAGCGCCGATGGCGCTCGACACCGCACTGAAGCACGACGTCGACCAGCAGGTGGAGCAGGCTCCGGATGTCCTCCCTGGATAGCCCGTGGCCGCAGTCACTCTGTTTGACGAGCAGGACGAGTTGTTCGAATGCCAGCTCGGCGCTGGCCGCATGGATGCTGGTAATGGAACCCGGATGTCCCGAATTCACGCTGCGCAGGTAGTCGAAAGCCTCGTCGGAGCGCAGCTCGGCCATCAGAATCCTGTCCGGCTTCATGCGCAGGCAGGACTCGAGCAACTGCCGGGGCGTCACCCTGGCCTGGCCCTGGTCGTCCTTGCTGTAGAACAGGCGAACGTGATTGGCGTGGCGGTCCAGTACCAGCTCACGATTGTCCTCGATTGTGATCAGGCGCTCGTCCGCCGGAATCTCGCGGATCAGCGCCTTGGTCCAGGTGGTCTTTCCGGATCCGGTGGGCCCGGAGATCAGGATATTCCTGCGGCTGACGACGGCAAGACGCAGGAACTCCTCATGGCGCCCGTCGGCCAGCAGCCGCATCAGTTCCCTCTCGATTCCCTCCATTTCGCGTCCGGCGCTCCGCAAGGCGCTGAAGGTTCCCTGCCCGGCCAGTTCGGCGATCGACAGCAGCGTGTTCGCCGGTCGGCGTATCGTAATGGCGATGCAGCCTGGCACCGTCGCGGGCGGCAGCACGATCTGGACGCGTTCACCGCCTGGCAGCGACGCCGCGAGCAGCGGCGACACCTCGTCGATGCGCTGGCGCGTCGCATTCGCGATCAGCTTCGCCATGCGCAGACACCAGTCATAGTCAGCCCAGGGCAGCGCTTCCCGCCGCCACCCGGCGTTCGTCTCGATGAATATCTCGCCCGGGCGGTTGATGCACAGTTCGGTGACCGCAGGATCCGCGAGCAGCGGCTGCAGCGACTGCAGCGTCAGATCAAGCGCCGACTCGGGCAGGCATGGCCGCACCCCCGGATCATCGCCCTGCGGCGCTGGTGCGTAGCTCATATACCGTCCTGAAATCCAGATCCCTTGCCACGAGCACCTGAATGCGGTCGCCGTGCTGTTTGACGACCGTGGGCGCGATATTGATCGTGCTCTTCAGGACTTCCGTCAGGACATCCTGCGCGGCCGATGGGTTGTAGACGATTGCGCCGCCCGATGACCGGGAGGGCTCCACGGCGGACTGCACCGCGCCATTGACGATGGAAATGAGCATGGCCGCACCGAAGCGGTCCCAGAAATGCCGGTCGACGGCTCCGGGTAGACCGGAGCGTCCGAGTTCATCGGTGCCGGGCGAAGCCAGGGGCACGACCACGCCGTTTGGCGTCCGCGCTTCGGTCCACAGCACGAACACGCGCGCTGTTCCCTGCTGCACCTGGCCGCGTGTCTCGCCGATGAGCTTGGTGCCGCGCTCGAGCAACACAACCTTGCCGTCGATGCCGAAGGTATCGGTGGCCGTGATGCATGTCGTCATGCCCGGCAGGGTGGAGTCAACCGCCGTCTCGAGCGTGCAGTCGATGAAGGCGCCCTTGCCGAGCATCAGTCGCTGCGTCGGCAGCACCTGTGCCTGCACCGCTGCGACCGGGCGTGACCGCAGCAATTGCGCCAGATTGGATTCCGACTCTGCGACGGTCGCGCCCGGTAGAGGGGTTTCGCCGACGGCGGGATCCGCGCTGCCGCGAGCATCCCCATCGGAGCGCCCACCGCGGACGAACGCGGAGCCGGAAAGTTGCCGCTCGAGGTCAGTGTGCGGTCCCGGAGACGATGCTCCAGGGGAGTCCGTTCGGGCATCGACGGGGTCGTGGATGCCTGCGGTTGCGCCCGGCACCGCCTCGAGCGCCACCGGTATCGCGGCGACTTGCGGCGGGGTGACTGCACCGAGCGGAGTCAGGGGCACTTCAGCCTGTGCCGGCAATGCCGCACGGACATTTCTGCCGCCGTTGGTCGGCCTGGTCATTGCGCTGGCGTAATACCAGCTCAGCATCCCCAGTCCAAGCAGGATCATCAGCCCGGCGGTCAGTGCGATGTGAGCGCGCTGCCGTGCCGGTCCGGTGCGCCACGACAACGGGGCGGCACGTTCGACACTCTCCTGAGACTCCATGGGTTCCTGGCTCACGGCCGAACTCCGGGAACGATGCGTTCGACCGCGGGGGCGACCGTGCCGGACGCGAGGCGCTGGCCGGAGCCCCGAAAACCCTTATTGACGACGCAGCCGGACAGCTTGCCGCGCCGCAGGCTGAATTGCCGTGCGACACGGTGGATGACGACATCGCCCGATTGCACGCTGAAATTCAGCAACGATTCGCCGCCGTCCTCGTTCCGCACGAAGATGGCCGGCAGTTCGTCGCGCTCGCCGAAGCGCAGCCAGGTGTGCACGCCGTCATCCCAGGCCGCCACGGGCCTGAGGGACGGGTCGCCACAGAACCAGTAATCGCTGTTGGCTGCGCGCTCCGGACTTTCCGCTGAAAGTTGCGCCTCCAGCCTGGCCTCCGCCTCCGCCCCCGGGGCACCGGGCACCGGCGGATAGGTGAATCGCAGTACGTACATCATGTCGGCGGGATGGTTGCCCGTGGGCCGGCCCAGGGACCTATAGTCGAACTGGTAGTGGCGACGGGTCGTCAGAACCGTAAGGTTGGTGGCCACCGCACGCGCCTTCGGCTTCAGGAACAGATGGTTGTCCTGAGCCGTGAAGGCCAGCCCTTCCAGGTCGCCCGCCCCAAGCCCCACGAATGACTCGCCTGGCTCGAACTGCAGATCGATTTCATACCCCACATGCCCGCGCAGGCGATAGACCTCCTCGCTGTTGTAGGCCGCTATCCGCACGCGACTGTCCACCGTGCCCCGGGCCGGCAGCGTATCGGTCCGACCGACGGCCGCCGCGGACATCAGGGCGATGAGCAGCGGTGTCCACCTGGGTTTACTCATGGCGTCGATGGCTCCTCAGGGGACGGTAGCGATGGTTCGGGAAGGAGCGGGCACTTCGGGTTCCGCCGTGAACGCCACGACCCTGAAGCCGAGCGGATTCCAGCGTCGCGTGCGCGGATCCTGTGCGGGAGCGAGGTAGGCGTACTGGATGGTCGCAATCCAGTGGCTGACGGCGGTTTCAACGCCCGCGCCCGAATCCTCCGCCTGTACGTAGCGCACCTGTGCCAGATCCGTGGCCCCGGCGGCGCGGGTGAAGAAGCTGACCGATTCCACCTGCACCCGAACGGCGCTTCCATCCCTATGCACATTGAGCGGAGACGCCGGATTCGTACGGCTCCAGAGGGCTGACCAGACCTGGTTGCGCTGCGCAGAGTTGAAAGCGCCGCATTCTTCATAGTCGCTCTCGGCCGTCGAGAAGTTGAAGCGTTCACAGACCGTGACGTAATGCGTCAGGAAATATCGGGTCACCGCCTCATCCATGGTCGTCGTGCCGGCGTACACGGGTACGACGTCCACCAGGCCCGTGCTGCGATCGACCCGGACCACGTAGGGCTCGACGCGTTTGAGCGGCAGCATCGAGGCCACGGCCACGGCACAGGCGACTGCGCAGATCCAGCCCGCGGCAGCGACCCGCCAGGCAACGCCGGCACTGCGCCGCTGCAGCGCGGCGCGCTCCAGATCCCAGGACATCGCCTCACGGTAATAGCTGTCCGGCACCGATCCGTCGCTCACGGCCTGCGCTCCAGGGCCTGCGAGGCCGCAGCGTTCGCTGCGGGCGGTACTGCGTGCGCGGTATTGATGCGCTGCAGTGGCCCGTTGCAGTGCGCTGCATTCGAGGCACAGCCGGCCAGGAACGACACCAGCACGATCGCGATGCCGGGCATCCTGGATCGGAATGCGTGCATGCGCGTGCTACTCCTCTGTTCCGTGGACCGGCGACGCCGCTGGCGCAGTTGCCGCAGCCCGTTTGGGACGCAGCAGCCCGGCCGCGGCCACGGCGCCGGCAGTGCGGATCAGCGTCCCGCCATGGCGGCCGCCGAGCCGCACGGTCCGGCTCGTGAGGCCGAACGTGCTCAATGCCACGCCGCCGGCCAGCCCCGCGGCAATGGGCATGACCTGGCGCATCAGCAGAAACACCGTGACCGACATCAGCACCATGTTGAGTGCGTCGACCGTAAGTACCGCCGCGCCGCGCGCCGCCGTCTGCGTCGCGTAGGACTGAACCACCTGCAGCAGCAGTGCGGCCATCAATATCGTCAGCACCGTGATCAGCGCGTAATTGATCAGTTGCACGAGCCATGCGACGAACAGCCGGCGGGTAGCGTCGAAGAGCAGCATGACCACGAACAGCGGACCGAGAGCCAGCAATATGGCCAGCGCGATGTTTGCCAGTGCAATCAGAAACATCGTGTAGACGCACAGCAGGCCCATGAACAGCCAGACCACGGCACCGGCCAGGTAGTAGCCGAGGTCGCCGCTCATGCCGGCGCCGTTGCTCCACAGGTATCCCGCCACCGTGCCGCCGCGGTCCCAGATCGTGTCGATGGACTGGACCGGGTCGGCCGCGCCGATCACCGCCGCGGCCAGCTGCGCCGGCGCGTTATAAAAGGTGTCGACGATGACGGTGTTATAGAGCCAGAGGCGGAGTGCGACGCCGATGACCAGCGCGAGCAGCAGGATGCGCTTCAAACCGGACAGCAACGGCTCCTGAATCCGCCCTGTCATCAGCAGGTAGCCCCAGGTCATTACGTACAGACTTGCCAGCGTAACCACGGCCGGCTCGATGGCGGCGGCGACGCGCACCGTGTTTGCGCCTATGTAGGCGGCGAGCTGTCCATTCAGCCAGACCCAGAAACTCTCGAAGAATCCCATGGCCGTCTCCTGGATTGCGGGCGCTAGTCGAGCGTCGCCTGGAAGCGTGTCGCGAATTGTCCATGGCCGGCAACGATCCGCTCGCGGATGCGCAGTTGATTGGCCGCCTCCTCCGCCTGCAGCGAGCGCTGCAGAACGAGCAACTTGCTCTGCTCGTTCTGCAGCATGCCTTGCTCGGCACCGATGCGCGCCTGCAGGTCGAGAATGGCCTTCTGGTCCGTTGCCGTGGGGATGGCGTCGATCAATTGCTGGAGAGCGGCGAATCGATGGCTGGTGGCCGCCAGCGCCTCGTGGGTCAGCACCTGCATCAGAGCCGTCGATGCCCTGGCGGATGCGATCTGCTGCTGTTCGCCGGGGGTCAGCATGGCCAGTTGCTGAGGCGTCAGCACCGCGTTGGCGGCAACGGTCTGCTGCAGCGTGGCCGCGAGTTCGCCAAATGCGCCACCGGCATTCGTCAGCAGGGCGTCGAGGTCCGCCCAGTCCGCCGGCAGGTAGTTGCGCACCGTGCCCGCGAGCAACCGCTCCATGCCGCGGTCGCCCGTCATGGACTGAAACTCGGCCTGCGCCTGAGCCAGGTGATCCCGCGCGGTCTGCAGTTGCTGGGCAAGCGTCCGCACCTGCGTGACCAGCTGCGCGATCGCGTGCACGTCGACGACCGCGAGCTGCGCCTGCGCCGGTGCGCACGCCAGGACGGCCAGAGCCAGGCAGTACAGGGAAAGTCGTACGCTCCTTGAGGCCATCTTCTGCTCCTTGGCTTCGCTTGCCGCGGGTGCGCTCAGGCCGCCAGCCCATCCAGCGCGCGCATGAACACCGGCAGCCAGCGCTCCGGATCCCCGCCTTCCGCAGCGATGACACGGGACATGCAATCAAGCGTCTGGGCACGGCCGGAGAGAACCTGGAGCTCGCCGTCCATGCCGTGCAGATCGAGCTGGCAGACAATGCTTTGCTCCCCCTGCTTCACCAGGAACCGGCGCGATGCAGGCGACAGCTGGTACTTGATCAGCCTGAATTCGCGCGCCGTCAGGCCGAGGCCCTGGATGTATTCCGATGCAACCGCATTCGCATTCGGGAAGAACACCTTGGTCGGGGTCTGCTCCACGATCGTGCGGCTGATGGGGCTGTCCAGCACGTCACCGGCACTCTGCGTCGCCAGGCACATCACGCCGTTGAGTTTCCGCCAGGTCTTGGGCCCGTCCTTGGCGAAGGCCTCGAAAGCCGGATCGCGGATCAGCTTCCAGAATTCATCCATCCAGCACACCAGACGCCGGCCGTCCAGCAGCTGCCTCACCAGGTGAAAGAGATAGAGCGTGACGGGGGACCTCACCGGCCCGCTGTCCAGCACGGCGGTCATGTCGAAGCCCATGACGGCACAACTGGCCATGCGCGATACGATGAGGTCCTCGGCGTTGTCAAAGACCCAGCCGCAGCCGCCCGGGCGTGCGTCGCACCAGGGCAGCAGCCGTGCATAGACTCCATCGGCGTCGGTGGGATCGAGGAATTCCACCAGCCTCGACAGGCGCCGGCCGCTCGCTTCCAGCGCCAGCGTTCCCCGCAGAGCCTGGTCGAGGTCCGCCAGCTGCCGCGCCTCGGGCAGCGGGCGGCCCGGCGGACTCACGAGCGACCGGAGCCAGGATTTCAGGAATTCCACATTCGCGGGCGAAGCCGGCAGCCGCAGCGGATTGAACCCTGTCGGCACCCCACTTTGCAGCGCCAGGTATTCGCCGCCGAGGGCACGAGTCAGAATTTCCAGACCGCGGTCCTTGTCGAAAATGACCTGTGTGACAGTTCTCAGTGCCAGCATGGACACAAGAAAGCCGATGAATACGGTTTTCCCGGACCCGGTCGGGCCGCAGATCATGGCGTGACCGGTGTCCCCGGCCGCCGCTCCACCAGCGTCGCCCGGCTCGCCGGCATGCAGCGAGAAGTGATAGGAGGAACCCGCTCGCGTGCTCAACACCGTGAGCGCATCGCCCCAGTGGTTTCCGGTCGCACGGCCCGTCGGATAATTATGGAACGGCGCCATGGCCGCGAAGTTCCGGGAGCTGATCGGGGCCTTGCGCGGTCGCAAGGCAAAATTGCCCGGGAGCTGCGCCCAGAACGCGGCTTCCAGGGCGAGATCTTCCCGGGCTACCGTCATGCCGCTGTCAGCGAGCACGGCTCGCGCGATGGCCGTTTGCTCATTCAGCCTCCCAATGGCGGCGCTCCTGTCGATGAGGTCCGGTCCGGCGACCGCGTCCGTCATTACCTGGAGGGAAAGGTGATGATCGCCCATGACGAATTCGTTGCTGGCCAGCGCATCCAGAGCCTCGGAAAGCTCCTCGGCCTGGGACACGGCGTAGTCACCGGCGTTTGCCATGCGATGAATCTGCCGCTGCAGCAGACCCTGCCCGGTGGCCTTCGACAGAAAGGCGAAGGACTGCGTCAGCACCAGCGGGAAGTCCGCCGCTAGCAGGCGGTTGAACATGCCCACTGCGGTCGGCGTCGGGTACTCCTTGATACCCAGCATGGCTCCCAGGCGCCTCGCCGTCGGAGTCCGGTATTCAATGAATTCCGCACCGAACAGGGGTCGGGTGGTGGCGAGCACCGCATTGAGCGGTCCACGGGACACCGGTACGCGCTGCCATTCGCCGTTGATCAGCAATCCAAGGTACTCGAGCAGCGTCGAACAGCGCAGCGGGCCGGACTGATAACAGCCGAGCCGTTCGGGTTCGTAACGAGCCAGCGCCGCGCGGACCGTGAGGCCGAGCTTCTCGCAGGCGTCGATGGCGGGCCCGGCTTCGGCGACCGGTTCACGCCGGCCGAATCCGCCACGCACGCTGCTGAGCAGCCCCGCGGCCATGCCCCAGGCCGGCCTGTAGACGATTGCGAGGTAGAGTTCATTGCTCATCAGTGCCTCGGCGGCCAGCCGTGCCCGATAGCGCGCATCCAGCCGACCGGCAAACCCGCCTGAGGTGATGCCGCCGGGCGGCGATCGGTCCCTCCTGCGGATCAGGTGTGCCCAAAGTGCCACGCGCGGGCTGGCCACATTTCTCCACAGCACGTTCAGGCGCTCGTGCCAGGTATTGAGCAGCTCCTCGTCGGCGCTCTCGAAGCTCGCTCCCGCGAGCCTGAAGGCCTGCAGATAATCGCCGGACGGGCTGGTCACGACGTGCGGGGTCACGTGCGCACTGCAGGGTATGCGCTCCGCAGCGAGAAACTCGCGTCGTGCGGCCCGCATGCGCCTGCGGTTCAGCATGGCGGTGCGCGCTCCGGCCTGCACACCAGGCACTGCACTGCCGCTTGCCGGCGACGGCCCCGTGCATCCGGCAGATCGATCGGCAGCGGGCTGTAGCTGCTGGCATGCCAGTAATACAGGTTTCCCAGCACGCCCGGCAGGCGCGTACGCCCCCAGAGCAGCACGAGATCGAAGTAGCGGGCGTCCCGCGCGCAGCAGATGACGCACAGCAGGTGGATGGGAATGCTCAGCAGCAGCGTCAGCAGGTTCCGGGTCAGCAGGAAGAGTTCCAGTGTGGCCACGACGTTGACGAGCAGCGCCGGGTAGGTGACACCCCAGCGCATTGGCGGGCGCGTTGCGCCCACGAACAGCGGATCCGCCTGCAAACCCGTGCTGCCGTCCTGCATGGTGTTCACCGAACCCTAGACGCCGAACATGCCGCGCACCCAGGTAACGATCTGGGGCGCTCCGAAGGCGATTGCGATGCCGAAAATCGCGCCGACGCACCATCCCCACGCAATTCGATTGGCCATTGCAAGCGCACCCATGACCATCACGAGGATGACGGCGATGGGCGTGAGCCAGGCAAGAATGTTGGTCTGCAACGAGGTCATCCCCGTCATGAATGGTGACGCCTGGGCGGACGCCACAACCGGGGCGGCCAGCAGCGCTGCCACCCAGGTCACCAGCAGCATGATCCTGAGCACATCGAGGCGATTCCAGGCGTTCACCTTGGTTTCTCCCTGGGTGGATAGCGGGGCGGATTGCGGGGAAGTCAGACGGCCGACGCTCTGGTCGCGAGTCCGGCGGACTCTTCGTGCCGGAACTCGAGTTCTTCGCGCTTGGTCCTGCCGGGTGCTCCGAACCGGAAGCCCTGGGCTATGAAGGAATAGTCGTATTGCTTTTCCCCTTGCTTGTCGATCCAGTTGTTGGCGCGGATGCGCGCATCCACGATCAGCTGGTCGCCCTTGCGCGCGTTGCGGGCAATCGTTTCCCCGAGGGCGCCAAACGCCACGAACCAAAGGCTGGTGACGACTTCGCGCGCCGAGCCCTCCTCGTCCTTGCCTGCATAGTCGTTGCCGACCAGGCAGAAGCGGGTATAGGTGATGTCGCCCTTTTCAACCAGTTCGGGATTCCTGGCCAGATTGCCGATGGCGGCGAGAGTGAAGCTGTTCATGCGTGATTCTCCTGAGTCGATGATTTTCGGACCGCGAGCTGCGACCGCGGCGCAAGTTTCGCCGCTACCGGCGTTCAGGGGAATCGTGCCTTATGAACGTGATCGTGCAGAAACGCGCAGCGCCAGGCGCTGCGTCATTGCCCTGATCTTCCAGGACCGTTCGTGTATCTTGCCGTTACCCAGGCCGCTTCGAGATGTTCATGTCCAAGCCGGAATCCACCGCGACCGTCGGGTCGCTCGAGGAATGCGTCGATGAAATGAATGAGTTCATTGCATCGCTGACGCGCTACCCTGACATCGTGATTGCGCACGCGCTGCAGGTGCAATTGGGCGCGCTGCTGAGAGTGCTCCTGGAAAGCGGCCGGTGCACGCCGGCCCAGGCCCGCGAATTCCTCGCGGACCTGGAGCGTGAGGCCCTGTGAGCGGCATCGGGGCCCGTGACGGGCGGTGGCCCCGGTGCAAAAAAAAAGAGGCGCGGCCATCCCTGCCCGCGCCTCAGTGAGTGCGTCGGATTCCGGCGAATTCAGGTGCCGGGTTTCTTGGCGTAAACCTTGCACCACCCGTTCATCGACACACTCTTTCCGGGATAGATGTTGCAGCCGCCGCGCGCGTCGCCGGGCTTGCCCTGGTACTGCACGCAGTTGGCGCACTTCTGCCCGGCCTGGTGCATCGGGTTGGCTTTGGCGTCGACCTTGCTGGAGTCGTCGACGTAACCCAGCGATTTCGCCGTCGGATCGGCGCTCGTCAGCGGTACGAGCGCCGCGGCCGCCAGGGCGCCGGGCACCCGGCCGATCGCCAGCAGGCCCGCTGCTCCGATCGACAACAGCTTGATCAGGGCGCGGCGCGCCGGAATAGGGTCCTGCATGTAGTTCCTCCTCGCGATGGTTGACAAAAGATCAGCTCGCAATTCAGCCCGATGCCCGCACGGGGGCGACGGCAGCCGTTGCGTGGAAATTCTGCACTCAGGGCAATGAACCCGGGCTGAATGCGCGCCGCCCCGGGGACGCCGGCCGCCCGGCATGGGGCCAGCGCATCCACAAGGCGGCAACGTGGGCACCCAGCGCCGCCGCGAGGCACAGTCCCGTAAACCCCCACCACGCCCCGGCGAGGACGCTGCGAGCGGCCATCACCAGCCCCGCGGCCGCGCACAGCTGGGCCAGCACGTCCGCGGGCAGCAGCGGCCGGCCGTGGACGGCACGGAACACGGCCAGCACGGCGGCTTCGGTCACCAGGCACGCCAGCACGAGGTCGAAGACCCGGCCGCCGGCCAGAAATCCGTGCACGCGCCGTCTCAGAAGTGATCGTAGCGGCCGCGCAGCGCGTCGGCGGTGATGTAGACCGCGTCGCGCACCACGCCCCCCATCGCAAAGGCGAAGGCCATCAGGCCGCGGATGCCGCTGCCGCGTGACGCCGCCCCCTCGTCGACGTCATAACGCGTCACGGCGTGGGCATGTGTCGCGCCACCGCCGCCGGCGGACCGCATCTCGTGCATGCCCCTGGAGTCGAGTTCCGTGATGTTCATGTCGGGTACGCCCCTGTTTGTGTTATCGCGTCATCCATTGCCAACCGCAAGCCACGCCGCGCTTACTGCGGATTGAGCCGAACCACGGCCAGATTGAGCAGCGCGGCGTAACTGACCCAGACGAGGTACGGCACCAGCAGCAGCGTCGCCGCCCGCGAGCCCCGCCAGAGCGTGATCATCAGCACCATGATCGACAGCCACAGCAGTCCCACCTCGAGCATGGCCCAGGCCGGATGCTGGAGCCGGAAGAACAGCGCGCTCCAGAGCACGTTGAGCGCCGCATTGAGGGCGAAATAGCCGCGCAGCGCCAGACGCGCGCGCCGCTGGGAGAGCGCCTGCCAGCCCTTGGCACCCGCGAGCGCAGCGGCCGCGAAGATCAAGGTCCAGGCGGGACCGAACAGCGCATCGGGCGGCTTCCATGCGGGCATCTTCAGGCTCAGGTACCAGGGACCCAGGTCGGTCATCAGCGCGCCGAGCATGGCCACCGCGAGCGCCGCCGAGGCTGCGGCCAGCATCGGTTGTCGGAATGGGCCGCCGGCGATACTCATACGCGAGCCAGTCCCAGCAGGTGTGCAACGTCCTTGAAAAAGATGCGCGCATGCGCCGCGGGCCGGGCGCGCACCAGCTTCTTGTGCAGATACGCCTGCCAGGTCAGGCTCTGCACATCCGGATCGCGGCAGATGCTGACGAAGCGCTCGCGCCGCGCGTCGTTGCGGTACCAGAACCACTGCATCACGGCGAGAATCCAGAACACCCGGCCGTGCTCGCGCATGAAGCGGCGCCGCACGGTCCGGAGTACGGCGGCATCGCCGCTGTGCAGGTATTCATCGACCGCCTCGGCCGCAACGCGCCCGGTGAGCATGGCGTAATAGATGCCCTCGCCCGACGCCGGGGCCACCACACCGGCCGCATCGCCCACCAGCACCACGCCCCGGCCGTCGTCCCAGCGCGGTAGTGGCCGCATCGGTATCGGTGCCCCTTCGCGTCGCAGCGTCTGGGCCGCCGCCAGTCCGGTCCGCTCGCGCAGCAGCCGTGTCGCGTGGCGCATGGAGAAGCCGCGGTGAGCGCTGCCCACGCCGACACTCATGGTTTCCCCGTGCGGAAACACCCAGCCGTAGAAGTCCGGCGAGATCCGGCCGCAGTAATGGATCTCGCAGCGTTGCCCGGCGGCGGCGTCAGGCGCCCGGATGATCTCGTGGTAGGCGGCGACGAAACGCGTGCGCTCGGCGCGTGGCACGCGCTGCCGTGCGACCGCGGAGTTGGCGCCGTCGGCGCCAATGACGGCGCGCGCGCGCACCGTGCGCTCCGCCGGCGCCGCGCCATCGAACGCGCCAGCAGCGTGGACGCGATACCTCAGGCTGTAAACCTCCGCTCCCGCGGGTTCAACGGCAAGGAACTCGCCGGTCACGCGCGTGCAGCCGGCAAGCCGCGCCCGCTCCCGCAGCCATTCGTCGAAGAACTCGCGATCGACCATGCCTACGAACCCGGACTCGATGGGCATGTCGACCTGGCGTGCCGCGGGTGACACCATGCGCGCGCGATCCACCCTGGCCACCAGCAAGTCGTCCGGAATCTGGAAATCGACCAGCAGCCGCGTGGGCACGGCACCGCCGCAGGGTTTGATGCGTCCCGCCCGGTCGAGCAGCAGGACGTCGCGCCCGGCCCGCGCAAGATCGGTCGCTGCGGTGGCCCCGGCCGGGCCGCCACCGACAACCACCACGTCCCAGACCCTGTCAGGAAGGCTCCGCTCATCCCGTGTGTTCATGCAACCACCCCGGCATCGGCGCCGAAGCGCGGCCGATAGGTCAGAGACTGCACGGCGGCATTCAGGCGCAGCGCGCACCAGCTGGCCGCCAGGAACAGGCCCCCGTCCGCGCAAAACACCGCCGTATAGGCACTGCCCGCCGGGCCGCCCACGTGCCGCAGCAGGTCGACGGCGCCGCCGGCGCTCAAGCCCCCGGCGGCGAACGCCAGTGCCTGTGCCGCCCCCCATAACCCCATGCGCAACCCCTCGCGTCCGCGGCCGCCCGCGGCACTCAGATCCATCATGACGCCCAGCGCCGACACCGCGAACACGCCGTTGGCGAGCCCCAGCAGGAACACGGCGACCGGGAGGTGCTGCGGGCGGCCGAGCGCAGCGATTCCCGCGAGCAGACCCGTGCCGACGGCAGAGCCGGCGGTTCCGGCGATCATCCAGTGGCGGGCCACGCGCGAGCCCGCGCGGCCTCGACGCAGCGCTGCGACGACCAGCAGCAGCATGCCGACCAGCACGCCGGCATTCTCGATGCCCGCCAGCCCCGCGCTGCGGCCCGGTGCGTAGCCGAACACCAGCCCCGCGAAGGGTTCGAGCAGCAGCTCCTGGGCACTGAATGCCAGCATCGACACGAACAGGAACGCGGTGAATCGCCGGGCCGCAGCTTCGCTCAGCAGCTGCGCGAGTGCGGCGCCGAACCCGCCGCCGCGCACTGCCGCGCCTGCCGGCGCGATTGCCGGCGCCCCGCGCCGCCCGGAATCCTCGACGCCCCAGATCGCAAGACACGCCAGCGCAAACGCCGCCACACTGACGCAGGCATAGACCTGCAGCAGGCGTGCCGCGCCGTAGGGCTGCAGAAAATGGCCGGCCGCACCGGCGCTGATGCTGAACCCGGCGATCATCATGATCCACATCAGCGCAGCCGCCAGCGGCCGCTGCGCGGGCCTCACGCGCTTGCTCAGCAGCGCCAGATTGGCGGTGCCGGCAGCGCCGACACCGATGCCGATGGCGACGTATGCCGCGACGGCAGCGCAGATTCCGGCCGTGGGGTGCCCGCGCATGCAGGCGGTTGCGAAGGCCGCGGCTATCCCGCCCGCCGCAAGCGTCGCCATGCCGCCGAGGATGCGTGGCGTGGATCGACCCCCCACGTCCACGCGGTAGCCATGGTGTACCCGCAGCAGCTGCACGAGGTAGTGGAGCGCCACCAGCGAAGCGGGCAGCAACGCGGGCAGGCGCAGTTCGACCACCATGATGCGGTTCAGTGTCGAAGTGGCCAGCACGACGATGGCGCCGAGCGCCGTCTGCACCAGGGCCAGCCGCAGCAGCCCGGACCAACCCAGTTCCGACGGCTTCGCGCTCATGTGGCGAGCAGCGGCCGCAGCGCAATTGCACTGAGCAGCATGCCCAGCACGTACAGCGTGATCCCGGTGCCGTTGTACCAGGGAGCGAGTTCGCGCGGCCGCTCCAGCAACCGCTCCATGAGCAGCGCCTGCGCGGCGAGCAGCAGGGCAACGCCGAGACCGAATCCGGTGCGCCCCCACAGCAGCAGCAGCACGACCACCGCGAACTGCGGCACGGCCATGGT
>Ga0209698_10004263_pt1 | contig 15700 bp, 9 predicted proteins | sample LitLauG_LLR_2012_FD_187203 | JGI IMG/M metagenome (GOLD analysis project Ga0209698, IMG submission 187203) | Freshwater sediment microbial communities from Pennsylvania, USA - Little Laurel Run_MetaG_LLR_2012 (SPAdes) (version 2) | ecosystem: Environmental > Aquatic > Freshwater > Creek >...
GCCTTTCCGGGGATTCAGAAACTGCCGCCCGGCTACCTGCTGGAATATCAGGACGCAAAGATCGACGTTCGTCAATATTGGGATTTGCCACAGTACGACACCTGCGTGCCGCGGAGCGAGGAAGAGTGCTTGGAGGAGATGGAGGCGCGTCTGGCCGAGTCAGTCCGCCTGCGATTGATCTCGGATGTGCCACTGGGGGCGTTGCTGAGCGGTGGAACGGACTCTTCGATCGTGGTGGCTCTGATGGCGAGGGCGAGTTCCAAGCCGGTTAAGACATTTTCCATTGGCTTCCATCATCACGACTTCAATGAGACTCAGTATGCTCGCCTCGTCGCCGAGAAGTTCGCAACCGATCATCACGAACTGACGGTCGAGTCCGATGTGCTCGAGACGGTGGAGACTTTGACCGCGTCCATGGATGAGCCATTTGGCGACTCCTCCATGTTGCCTACGTACTATGTGTCATGCCTCGCAAGAAAGCATGTGAAAGTGGCGCTTTCCGGCGATGGTGGGGACGAGATTTTTGGCGGATATGATCGCTATCCGGTCCACCTGCGGCGGAAGAACTTTGAGCGGATTCCGCACTGGGCGCGCCGTTTCTATCGCGAGAAGATTTATCCGCTGCTCCCTGAAGACATGCGGGGAAAGAAATTTTCTTACAACGTTTCTCTGCCCTGGCAGGAACGCTATATCGACAGCATCTCTTACTTGCCCTCATTTGATCGGGATATAAAGCTATTGTCCGACGATTTCCGGAAGATTCTGCTGGCCGGCGAAAATCCGGAAGCCGTAATGCTCGGGCATTTTGCCGACGCCAAAGCGACGGATCCCGTCAGCCGGCTTTTATATCTGGATACGAAGACGTACATGGTCGGCGATGTGCTCACCAAGGTAGACCGGATGAGCATGGCGACGTCGCTCGAGGTGCGCGTCCCGCTGCTGGACCATACCTTTGTGGAGTGGGCGACCGGGCTGCCGTCCTCGTGGAAAATGCGGGGTCTCCAGCAGAAATACATTCTTCGCAAGCTGGCCGAGCGAATCGGCGTGCCGCAGGCAGCTCTGAACCGGCCGAAGCAGGGATTCGCGCTTCCGCTGGTGCACTGGATTCGAAATGACTTGAAGGACTTGATCATTTCGGTTCTTCTGGACTCGCGGAGTCTGCATCGCGGTTATTTTCGTCCCGAGGGCATTCGGCGAATGCTGGACGAGCACTTCCGCCAGCGCCGCGACCATTCGCACGGAATCTGGCGCTTGCTCATTTTCGAGCTCTGGCATCGCAACTTTCTGGAAAACATTCGCGCCAAGGCCTGGGGCGGCGAGCCTTATACCATCACGACCGCGGCCGGAAACCTGGAATGAATTTGCCTACACAGGATCAAGTTGGGGCTGATCTCGCAGGTTCCTCTTCCCGTGCGTCTGAGAGGTCAGTCTCTTCCGCAGCTCTTCCCGGCCCGATTTTCTTAATGACGAACAGTCTGGAGACTGGCGGCACGGAGCGTCAGTTTGTAGAACTCGCGCGAGCTCTGCGGGGCCTGGGCTGCGCCGTTCAACTGGGATGCATTCAAAAGAAGGGCGTTTTCCTCGACAACGGAAGCCTCGACGATTTTGGAGAGTTGAGCGAGTTCCGCTTAGGCGGGAGCCTTTTCGGAATGCAGTCGATGCGGAGCCGCTGGCGCTTGAGAGGTTCTCTGCGGAGGTCGAAGATCGCGGTCGCTCACGCCTTTGATTTCTATACAAACCTTGTACTGATTCCAGCCGCGAAGTTGGCCGGAGTTCCGCTGGTGATCGGAAGTCATCGCCAGTTGGGCGATCTCTTAAGTCCTGCCAAGTTTCGCGCGCAGTTGGCGGCATTTCGCTGGTGCGATCGCGTGGTCTGCAATTCGCGCGCGGCTGCTGACCGTTTGCTGCAGGCGGGCGTGCCGGCAGACAAACTGGTGGTAATTGGCAATGGGCTGCCGAACGAAGCATTCGCGCCGTGCGCACCGGCTTTGGAGCGGCGGGAAGGCGTTCTTCGGGTTGGAATGATTGCCCGCATGAACGCGGAGTACAAGAACCAGCGAGGATTCCTGCAAGCTGCGGCTCGGTTGGCAGCGAAATCTTCGAATGTGGAATTCGTGCTCGTTGGCGATGGCCGTCTTCGCCCCGACTTGGAGCGGCAAGCGGCCGATCTTGGCTTAGGGAACCGCGCCGTTTTTCTCGGAGACCGGCGGGACGTGCGCGCAATTTTGGCAAGCCTGGATGTGTCCGTTGTTCCATCGGCCTCGGAAAGTCTTTCCAATGCCATGCTCGAATCCATGGCCGCTGGTGTCCCGGTAGTAGCGACCGCAGTCGGTGGCAACTGCGAATTGGGTGCTGACGGGAGGGCACAACTGGTCCGTCCACATGACGATGAGGCTCTGGCGGCGGGGCTAGAGAGTGTCCTGGCAAGTAAGGAATCGCGGTTGGAAATCTCACACCGCGCGCGGCAATTCGCGCAGGAAGAGTTCAGCATCGAAAAGGTTCGCGATCAGTACTGCAACCTTTATTCCGACGGCCTCGCTGGCCGCGCGACTTTCGCGCAACCGGGAATTCGCCCGCGGGTTCGCGTGGCGCTGGTTGCTCCCAGCTTGCGGTATGTGGGCGGCCAGTCGGTACAGGCGGATTTGCTGATTCAGAATTGGAAGGATGATCCGGAGGCAGATGCCAGCTTCGTTCCGGTAGATCCGAGATTTCCCTTCGGTGTGGGCTGGGTACAGGGAGTGCCATTCCTGAGAACCATTATTCGCCAGCCGCTTTACCTGCTGACGCTCTGGCGCGGCTTGAAGTCGGCGGATGTTGTCCACATTTTCTCCGCCTCCTATTCGTCTTTTCTATTGGCCCCGCTTCCCGCATGGTTTCTGGCTCGCCTGCGCGGGAAGAAGACGCTGATTAACTACCATAGCGGAGAGTGCCGCGATCATTTGCAGCGGTCGTACGTCGCGCGCGAGGTCCTGCGGAGAGCCGACCGGTTGGTGGTCCCGTCGGGGTATCTGGTGGATGTCTTTCACGAATTCGGATTGACAGCCAGAGTCGTCCCGAACATCGTGGATTTGTCGCACTTTTCATTTCGTGAGAGGCCGTCCTTACGTCCTCACCTGGTGTGCACGCGCGGGTTTCACCGCTATTACTGCGTTGATGTGGCAGTGCGAGCCTTTGCACGGGTACAGAAGACATTCCCGGATGCACGCCTCGATCTCGTCGGGGGCGGTGCGGAAGAAGCAGCCGTTCGCCGGCTCGTCGAAGAAATGAATCTGACGGGAGTCGAGTTCAAAGGAGTTGCCCCTCGGGACAATATTGCAAGTTTCTACAATGCGGCCGACATCTTTATCAACGCTTCCCGTCTGGATAACATGCCGGTTTCGATTTTGGAGGCCTTTGCCTGCGGATTGCCCGTGGTCACAACCGAGCCCGAAGGCATGCGTTACCTGGTGGAGCATCAACGAACTGGACTGCTTTCGCCAACGGGCGACGCTGAAGCATTGGCCGACAATGTGATTCGGGTTTTGCAAGATTCTGAACTGGCGGATCGCCTGATCTCGAACGCGCGGCGGGAAATCGAGCGCTATTTGTGGCCGGTTGCGCGGGAACAGTGGCTATTGGCTTACCGGGAACTTCAGGCTGGATCAATAACATGACTTCGGTTTTGCGGCTTCCAAGCGGCGATTGCTATAGTGAAACGTTGGGCCCGGGTCAGGGAAAAAGTTTGACAATTATCTACTTCGCGATCGCGATATTTCACGACAAGGAACTCCAAGGGTGAGCCTAAGGCTTAGCGTGTTCGGTTTGGGGTACGTTGGCTCGGTGTCAGCGGCGTGCTTCGCCTCCATGGGTCATCGCGTCATCGGTGTGGACGTCAATCCGTCCAAGGTCGAGATGATGGAAAGCGGGCGCAGTCCCATCGTCGAGTCGGGCATGAATGAACTGGTGGCCGAGGGCAGCCGGAGCTGCCGCCTTCATGCCGTGATCGATCCGACCGCTGCAGTGCTGGAGTCCGATCTTTCGTTCGTATGCGTGGGCACGCCCAGCCTGCGCAACGGCAAGTTGGACCTGACTTACATTGAGAAGGTAACGCGGGAGATCGCCGCAGCGCTGAAGCAGAAAAAATCCCATCACACCTTTATTTTGCGGAGCACCGTACTGCCGGGGACGACGGAATCGGTCGTGTTGCCGATCCTCGAGCAGGGAAGCGGGCGCCGTGCCGGGGCTGATTTCACGGTTGTCTACAATCCCGAGTTCATGCGGGAAGGCAGTGCAGTCGCGGACTTTCTGCAACCGCCGTACACAATCCTCGGAGCTCAAGACCGTGCTCAGGTCGATCTTTTGCGCGAGCTCTACAAAGAGACTCCGGGCAAGATCTTTGAGACGAGCATTCGGGTCGCCGAGATGGCGAAGTATGTTTCGAACGCCTTTCATGCGGTGAAGGTCACGTTTGCGAATGAGGTCGGGACCCTGTGCAAACAAATGGGAGTTGATGCGGAGGGCGTGACTGAGATCTTCACTTCAGACACGCGGTTGAATATTTCGCCGGCATATCTGTCTCCTGGTTTTGCCTTTGGCGGATCATGCCTGCCGAAAGATGTGCGCGCGCTGACCTACAAAGCGAAGGAGCTGGATGTGAAGTTGCCCATGCTGGAGTCGCTCTTGCCGAGCAACTCCGAACATGTGGAGCGCGCTGTAGAAGCGGTGATGCGGACGGGAAAGAGAAAGGTCGCGCAGCTCGGACTTAGCTTCAAGGCTGGTACGGACGATTTACGGGAGAGTCCTCAGGTGCAATTAGTGAAACGGCTGCTGGGCGAGGGATACGAGATCAAAGTATGGGACCAGGATGTGAGTCTGGGACGCCTGGTCGGCTCAAACCGCCAATATGTCGAGGAAGTCATCCCCCACATCGGATCGCTGCTATCCGCCGACTTCGACGAAGTGGTCAAGTGGGGCGACGTCGTGATCGTGGGAAATAAATCTGTTCATACCGACCAGCTCGCGGCACTCCTTCGCGAAGATCAGATTGTGATCGACCTGGTCAATCTGGACGCCTCTCGCCGTTCCCATGGAAAGTTTGCCTCGGATGGAATCTGTTGGTAAGTGCAGGATGAAACCACCGGTGTTTATCGTTGGGTGTCCGCGTTCGGGGACGAGCTTTCTGTACCATCTGCTGCTTTCGTCGGGCGGCTTTGCCGAATTTCATTCGCAGATGAATGTCTACGACGTCCTCGAGCCGATCTACGGCAACCTAGGAAATCAGAAGAACAAGCAGGCAGCCATCGAGGAATGGCTTCGCAGTAAGGCGTTTCGCGTTTCTGGGCTGGACGCCGATGCGATCAAGGATAAGGTGCTGGCGGAATGCGATAGCGCAAGCAGTTTTCTGCGGATCATCATGGAGGAGGTCGCGCGCAAACAGGGAGTGGATCGATGGATCGACTCGACTCCGACCAATGTGCCCCACATGCTCCGCATTCACCAGGACATGCCGGATGCAGTGTTTGTGCACATTATTCGTGACGCACGGGATGTTGCGCTATCGTTGGACAGGCGTGAGTGGAGCCGTCCGTTGCCTTGGGATAAACGTAGAAGCTTGCTGGCCGCTGGCCTCTACTGGGAGTGGATTGTTCGCAAGGGGCGAGCCTTGGGGGCGCAGCTGAAGCCGCAATATATGGAGGTTCGCTACGAGGAACTGGTGGACCGCCCGCGGGAAGCTTTGGCGGCTATCGGCGATTTTCTTCACCACGACATCGACTATGACAGTGTTCAGCAGGTGAGCATCGGATCGGTGAAAAAGCCGCTTACGTCCTTCGGCGAGGAGTTGCAGCAGGGGCGGTTTACTCCCGTCGGCCGCTGGAAAGACAAGTTCCCGCCCGATCAATTGATCGAGTTCGAGACTTTAGTGGGAGCGTATCTGCAGGAGGTGGGGTATACGTTGTCCACGGATCCCGCGAAACTGAATTCGCTCAGCTGGTCAACGAAACGCCGGAGGGCAGTTTACGCTGCCTATTACGAGTTTAAACAGTGGGCGAAGATTCATACGCCCCTATCGCGGATGATGGTGGACTATTCCGCGATCCTCATCGATAAATAACCAAGCGTACTTCCAAATAAAGAGCGAAGAACGAGACCCCACGATGAAGTGCCACATTATTGACTTCGATTCCGCTGACTGGACACGACTGGACCAATTCGCCGACCGCACGGTGTTTCAAACTCAGGCTTGGATTCGGTTTGTGAGCGAAACGCAGAAGGCGACCCCAGTGCTGGCGGAATTGAGAGATGGCGGCGAAATCGTGGGCTACTTCACCGGGCTGACGTTTTCCAAGTTCGGTGTCAAAATCCTCGGCAGTTCGTTCCCCGGTTGGACCACCCCGTACATCGGGTTCAATCTGGTGGAAGGCGTGTTGAGGGCTGCCGCTCTGGAAGCACTCGAGCAGACTGCATGGAACACCTTGAAGTGCTTGCACATGGAAGTTTCAGATCCTTACTTCAAGCCGGAAGACGGCACCAAGTTAGGGTTTCTCGCCGGTGCTTACAGCACTCACCAAACCGACCTGACCCAGCCGGAGGAGCAGATCTTCAACCGCATGGACAGCGCCTGCCGACGCTGTATCCGCAAGGCGGAAAAGAGCGGTGTGACCATCGAAGAGGCACACGACGCCGCCTTTGCCGACGAGTATTACGAGCAGTTGAAAGACGTTTTTGCCAAGCAGGGGCTGGTTCCTACCTACGGAGTGGAAAGGGTTCGCGCGCTTATCAAGCACGTGCATCCCAGCGGAAATCTGCTGCTCGTGCGGGCGCGTGATCCGCAAGGAAAATGCATCGCGACAGGACTTTTCCCCGGATTTAACCGGATTGCCGAATTCTGGGGTAATGCCAGCTTTCGCCACAGTCAGGCGCTTCGTCCCAACGAATACATTCATTGGTACGCGATGCGTTATTGGAAACAGCGTGGAGTCGCTGTTTACGACTGGGGCGGGGAAAATTCCTACAAGCAGAAATACGGCTGCGTGCCGCACTCCGTGCCTTGGTTGAAGAAATCTCGATACGCTTTCGTAGCGAAGCTGCGCGATGAGGCTAAGAAAATGTTTGAGCGAAAACAGCGTCTTCTCGGCAGGCTGCAACCTGCCAGAGGAGTTGAGGCGGCGGAGTAAGACACGTAGGCCCGGACGCATTCGTCCGGGGGGTCGCTTCGCGCAGCTAAATGATTTCCTGCATGATCTTCTCAAAGGCCGCCACGTCGGCGCCGATATCTTTGCCGTCGGATCCGGCTCTAATTGCGGGTGACGCGTTCTTGCAGCCGTCTTTTTTCTCGCGGCAGAGTTCATAGGCGCCGTCGGCGGTGACGCGGATTCCGGCGGCTGCGAAATCTTTCACCACGATGTTTCCTGCAGGCCAGTTCGCCCCTCCGATCACCAGGTTGTGGGTGAAAGTTGAGTGCTCGAAGCAATTCTCGATAACTCCCGACGGTCCCTGCCGATCCGGCGCAAAGGCGCAGTTCTTGTCTCCTCGTCCGCCAGAGCCGATTTCAATCGCCTGCTCCGTAGAAAGAATATTGTTGGCAACAACGAAATTTGTCATCTTCTGCGGATTGATCCCCACGATGGAGATGATGAAGCGGGGCACCGTAGAGGAAGTCACATGCTCGATGTGGACATCGTGCAGCGGAGGATTGTTGTTGATGAACATGGCGAACAGCCCAAAACCCTGGTAGTCCTTGCCGCGAACCTGATTGAGTACGTCGTCATGAATACTGTAACGCCCTCCTGCCGTACTTACGCCCCCGGTGTCGGAGGGAACGTTGGCGATCGAGAATCCGCTGGCCACGTTGAAGATCTTTACCGATCGGATTGTGATATCGGTGACCATGCAACTCGGACAACCATTGTTCTGGCTGGTGGGCATGAGCAGAATGGCAAAGCCGGCCTGGGAAAAGCCGCCCCACGAGTTCTCCAGCAGATTTTCTTCAAATAAAACCCGCTGGGCATTCTTGAGTTCGAAAAGGTTTTTGACGATGAAAGGATGGCCATCTTCACCGCCGACGAAACCGGGCTGGCCTGGCATCCAGATCAGCGGCTTGAAAAGGTGATTGCGGCGGATTTCTATATCTGCGGGAGTGGTTTTTGCCGGACGCCCGCCGAAAATAATATTCTCGCCAGCCGCTTCCAGGAAATTGTTTTCAATCTTGAAGGGGCCCTCCTGGTCGTCGCCTCCGCCGGACGAAACGGTTTGCGAATCGGTACAGGTTCCACTAATCGCCACGCAATGGAAGTCGGAGAAATAGGAGTTGATGACTGCCACATACCTCATCCCCTTAAGATGAATTCCGCGCCGCGTCTCGCCTTTCGCGGTTCCATGCATCCACACTCGATCAAAGATCAGGTGGTGGGCGGTGGAGTCGTCTTTGCCCGCGGCCAATGCCACGACTGGCCCAGCAGATTCGGCTCGGGTGATCTCCAACCCAATAAATCGGTAATGATTGGCGCCGGGAAGAAACATGAACGGTCCGTTTCCCGACTTGGCGGTGATTTCAATTCTCGCCATCACGTTTCGGGGGCTGGCACAGTGGTAATCGGGGCGGCCGGGCAGGGATGCAACGCCTGCGGAGCAAGGGGTAAGGCGCGTACCTTCTGGCGGCAGGCTGCCGTCCGGGGTTGCGCTGCGCAGGATGATCCAGTGAGAGTCATCGCAGGACTTGCCCGAAAATCGGAACACGCCCTGAAACACTGCTCCCGCTTGCAGCGTGAGCGTATCTCCGCAAGCGGCGGAGTTGATTGCGTCCTGCAAGTTGTCGCCGCTTTTTACCAAATGGACGTGTCCGGGAGCCGGTGTATCCGCGATCGAGCTGCTCACAGTCACGCGGGGCAACTCCGCTGGACCGTCGAATCGATCCGAAGCCGCAGTGTTAGCTGCAGCCTGGGCGAAACTACAACAGGCAAGAACACAAGTTGCGGCACTTAAAAACGGATTCAATCTGGACATTCTTGTTCCCCACAAGTCTCTGGTTCGCTAGACCTAGCGATCGAAGAACGCGCCGGCAGATCATTCCGCCGGTTCGCCCCGCGCCGAAAGCAACGCATCTCTCAGGCGATCATAAACGGAATTCCCCAGTAATCTTCTACTGGCCTTCCGCAGTTGAAGACCCACTCTGGAGCTCCAACGCCGTTGTCCGAGGCAGATTCGCCGAAAGTCTGAAAGAGAGCAGGAACGCAATATCGCGGCGCGGCCCAGCGCCAAGCGATCTGTGGCGTTCGAATTTGCCTGAAACGTGCTGGTGGAAACTGTTCGATACCCTGCTTTCTCGGCCATCCTGGCCGCGCGCTGGTCGTAGCGGCCCCCGGGACACGAGAAATGCTCCACGGGTTTACCGATGATCTGCTCCAGCGCCGACTTGGATTCGACAATCTCGCGACGCAATCCGTTCTCATCCACATCGGTCAGATAGGCATGCGACATCGAGTGGCAGCCAATTTCAAAACCGAGGCTTGACAGCTCTCGAAGTTGTGCCGGATTGAGGTAACCTGGCAGGCCGACCCAGGAACTGGTCACGTAAAAGGTGGCGCCAAAGCCCAGTTCTCGCAACACAGGAGCAGCACAGAGAAGGTCGGTTTCGGAGCCATCGTCAAACGTGATCGCCACCGATTTTTCATGACTGAAGCGGATGGCCTGTCCGACGCTTAATCCGCTCCAACCTTCTTTTCGGAGGAACTCCATCTGCCTCTCGAAGTCAGCGGTTCTTAGCGCATAGCGTACGTATCCGGGATGGGAGTGGCGCAGGGGCCGCCCTGGCATCTCAAGTTCGTGATACATCAGGAAGACAACGCTCTGCTGGGGCATCTACCGAGCCTTCCTCCAGGCCTTAGAAGAGGAGCACTCCTGTTTCTGAAGCAGAGCGGTTCGTCGCAAAATACAGTGCATGCCCAGATTCTCAGTATAGAGCCTGGTACTTGTCTGGGGTAGTCAACGCGCGATAACAAGTAATGCAGGCGTGCAAATAGCCGCGTCGAGGGGTTGGAGCATAGTGGGCAGGTTCGAAGGTGCGGTCTTAGTAGACCCCGGCTGTCTCGCTGAGGATTGTGCTCACGTCAGCGCCCAGGTCTTTGCCGTCGGTTCCGGCATTGTGATACGGACTGCTGCTCGAAAGCTGGTAATTACCGCCGATGCCTTTGTTGTAGCTGGCGAACTGCAATACGCTAGCCGTGGTGGGGAAGAAGTTTCCGGAGGGCCACGAACTGGGCGGGAACGACGAGGTCGCACCGATCAGCGCATTGTTGGAGAATGCGGAGGAGGTGAAGCAGTCGTTGAAGGTTTTGAGGGGTACATCGTAGCGCGCGCAATCCGTCGACTTGCCGTTTGCCGACCAAATCGGATAGGTCCCGACCGAGAAAATGCTGTTGGTAAAGGTGAAGTTGGCCATCTGCGGACTGGTTGCGCCGCTCACCGAGAGAAGGCCCGACCCAAACGCGGTCACGTGATTGATGGAAAGGTTTTGTAGCACCGGATTGGGGGCTTGCGTCGAGATTTGAGCGAAACGGCCGTTGCCGGTGTAGGTTACGGAATTGATATCGTCGATCGTGATGTCATGAATGCTGTAGCGTTCTCCATCCAGCACCGGGAATTCACCGGCCTCCGACAGAGCATTGGCAATTTGCAGGCCGGCCCCCACATGGCTGATGGCGTTATAGCGGATGGTCACATCGGTGACCTGGCAAACGGGACACAGATTGGCGCCAGTGCTGCTCGGTTGGTTTACTGGAGTGAGCAAGATTGCGAACCCATCCTGTGAAAAACCTCCCCACGAGTACTCCATGATGTTCGCTTCCAGCAGGACGCGTTGAGCATTCTTCAGCTCGAACAGATTCTTGACGATAAACGGATTCCCATCCGCTCCGCCAACGTAGCCCGGTTGACCCTTCATCCAGGTTAAGGGTTTGAAAAAATGATTCTGGGTGATCTGGATATCGGCGGGAGTAGTGGTGCTGGCTGCGCCGCCAAACAGGATATTCTCTCCCGATGACTCCAGAAAGTTGCCCACGATCTTGAACGGGCCGAGAGGATTGCCCGATCCGCCGCCCACAGCTGAGGCATCGGTGCAGGCGCCGGTGATGGCGATGCAGTGTATGTCCGTGAAGGAAGAATCAATCGCACTGGCATAAGACATCCCGCCTAGTTCGAAGCCCTTCTTGGTTTCGTCTTGTGCCGTGCCATGCAGCCAGACGCGATCGAGGATAAGATTGCTGGCCGTTCCCCCCGGTGCGGTGAGCGAGGCAAGCGCGTAGACGATGCCCGTTCCCACCGCGCGCGTGATCTCCAGTCCGATGAGCCGGTAGTGGTTTGCACCCGCGGCAAACAGGACGGGTCCGTTGCCGCCTGCCGGCATCAACAGCTTCGCCAAGACGTTGGCGGTTGAGGTGCAGTTCAGAGCAGGGCGTCCCGGCAACGAAGCGACCCCGCCATAACAAGGCGTCAGGCGACTGCCTTCTGGCGGCAGAGCGGAATCGCTGGCGCTGGTACGAACGATGACCCAATGGCCGTCGTCGCAGCTCTTGGCGGGGAACGTGAATACTCCCGAGAACGTCGCGCCTGCCTGCAAGGTAATCGTATCGCCGCAGTTCGCACTGTTGAGCGCGGTTTGTAGATTGCCGCCGGAGTTTACAGTGATCGTGTTTCCGGGCGCAGGCGTATCTGCCATCGCCGTTTGGAGGTATACCCGGGGCAACTCCGCCGGACCATCGAATCCGCTTTGAGAAACCGAGGAAACCGGCAGCATCAGGGCGCGAGTCGAGTTATTCCCGGCTGCGTCGGTTACCTTTGCGGTAAACGAATATGATCCACTCACCGAGGTCGTGCCGGAAAGGACTCCGCTTGCGGTCTGCAACTGGATTCCAGACGGCAGTGTGCCAGCAGCTACTATCCAGGAATACGGCGGCGTACCGCCTGCCGCGGAGAGCGAAACATTGTAAGAGGACCCGATGTTTGCTTCGATGAGCGCAGTGGTCGTGATCGCCAGCGGAGTAGGTGGCGTTACGACAGCGGCTGCCGTGGTCTGCAGGCTACCGTCCGTCTGGCTGACAGCTGTGATCGTCACCGTAGTATTGCTGGTCACCTCAGGGGCAGTGAACTTGCCGGTACTGGAGATCGTTCCTGCACTGGCGGTCCAGGTTACGGCCGTATTGGATGTCCCCGTAACACTGGCGCTGAACTGTTGCTCTGCCTGCGACACTAATGTGGTGGTCTCTGGCGAAATTTTGATGCCTGGCCGCTGATTGTTTTGAGAACTGGCGGACGCAACGGCGATGGTCACCGGACTGGCCCCGTGATCCAGGCGAGGAGGGTCTGAGACGGACAAGGTGAAGCTGTAGTCGCCAGCGATTGTGGGTACCCCGGTGATGGAGCCTGTCCGCTGATTGACGGTTATTCCTGGAGGCGGATTTCCTACGAGAGTGAAGATGTAGGGAGCGGTCCCGCCGCTGACCGAAGGCACGACATTGTAGGCGACCCCCACCTTGGCCTGGGGTGCCGAAACGGATAGCGCAATCTGACTGTTGGCTGTATTGCTGGTTTGAGAAGCAGCGCCGCAGCCAACCGTTATCCCGGCGAGGAAAAGTAAGAGGGCGACTGAAAGCCAGTTTGTAGCTTGTATTGTTTCGTTAGATAAGCGGCCCGTGAAGCCCAGGTAACTGCCGTGGCGCATTAAGACCATCCTCGGAACGGAGTTGGGGGACCATCGCTCGAGTCCTGTCGAGACATTAAAAGAGCCAAAGAACGATGGGCAGATAACGTTAGAACAGGGTCTTGTAGAACCACTGGTACATGTCGGAAGACCATGCACCGCGGCGCCAGAATCGTTATCATTGAAACGTCTCTAGGGCTGATGACTTCATGGGGATTGGCAAATGGCGACAGACCGCCCAGCGGCTCGCGCGAATGGACCGTGCAGAATTGCGCGGACGTGTGCGGCAGGAGTTTGCCAAGCGGGAAGATGCGCTGCTGGGTCAGCTTGGATTCAGTTTTGGTCGAGACCAGCGACAGCCCGCGCCTGCTCAGGGCAACTTCTTTTGCGCCGGAGATTCTCTGGCTTCGCTTCTGGCCCTTTTGCAACAACGAATTCCCGGTTACGCAGAGGGAATTCTCAAGAAGGCCGACCGCATTTGCCAGCATCGGTTCGATCTGCTCGGCTATGCCGATCTATCCTACGGAAGCCCGATTGATTGGCACTCGGATATCGTTCATGGCAAGCGCGCGCCCAAGAAGGCCTTCTACCGCGTGCCCTACCTCGACTTTGATCGGGTCGGCGATAGCAAGGTCACATGGGAGCTAAACCGGCATCAGCATTTCTTGACGCTCGCCAAAGCGTATCGACTGAGCGGCGATGCGCGCTATGCAGACGAGATCCTGCGCCAGTGGCGGCACTGGTGGGCGGAGAATCCGTATCCAGTGGGCATTCACTGGGCGAGCAGTCTCGAAGTTGGATTCCGCAGTTTGTCGTGGCTGTGGACGCGCCATTTGCTCGAAGGAGCGCCTGGAGTGCCGGACTTCCGCGAGGAATGGCTGCGAGGATTCGCGCTGCACGGCCGCCACATCGAGCGTCACCTTTCGACTTACTTCTCTCCCAACACACATCTGCTTGGCGAGGGCGTGGCGTTGTTTTTCCTGGGAGTGCTTTGTCCGGAACTCCCGTCGTCGGAACGCTGGAAAACGGCAGGCTGGAAAATCGTCCTCGAAGAGTCGCGGCGGCAGGTTCGGCCAGACGGCTTTCATTTTGAACAGTCCACGTACTATCACGTGTACGCACTCGATTTTTTTCTACATGCCGCGGTGCTCGCGAGTGTGAACGGTATTGCGGTTCCCAAGGAGTTCGAAGAAACACTGGAAAAAATGCTGGGGGTGTTGTTGCTGTTAGGACGTGCCGGCGCGCCAACCCGCTTCGGCGATGACGATGGCGGCAGGGTCTTCGACCCGCAGCGCAACGGAAGCCAGCACCTTCTCGATCCGTTGTCGACCGGGGCAATTCTGTTTAATCGTGGCGACTTTAAAGCTGCCGCCGGATATCTTCGCGAAGAAACCATCTGGCTGTTGGGAGCCGAGGGAGTCCGGATCTGGGACGAACTGGACACGAAGCCAATCAGTATGGATTCGGCCGCCCTGCCCGATGCTGGCGTCTATCTGTTGACCGCTGACAAGCCGACAACTCAGTTGGTTGTGGATTGCAATGCGCTCAGCAGCGACAGCGCTGGTCATGGGCACGCGGACGCGCTCAGCGTGACTTTGCAGAGCGAGGGACACAGCCTACTCATTGATCCCGGAACATGCGAATATGTGGGCGAAGGCGGTGACCGCAACGCTTTTCGCGGAACTGCGATGCATAACACGGTCACGGTTGACGGAGTTGGTCAGGCTGAGCCCGCCACGCCGTTTTCCTGGCGGCGCCTCGGTCGTTCGAAGGCAGAGAGTTGGATTCGGGGCCGCAGCTTCGATTACTTTGTTGGAAGTTATTCTGGCAACGAGCAGCTTCCCGATGCCGTAATCCATCGCCGGTGGGCGTTCTCGCTAAGAAACGGCTTGTATCTCGTCCGCGATCGCATTGAAGGCCAGGGAAGGCATCAACTGGAAATTTCCTGGCATCTCAGCCCGGAAATGCAGCTCGTCGAACATGGACTCTTTCGCCGGAAGGGTGCGTCTCAGGGGCTGGCTCTGCTTCCCGCGGAGCCGCATAGCTGGGCTGTCGAAGTCGACCGGCAATCTTGCTCGCCCGTGTATGGCCAGAAGGCGCCCATGACCGTTCTGAAATTCTCCAAAGGAGCGGAACTTCCCTACACGTTTTGCTGCGCGATAGTAACATTGCAGGAAGTGCTTGGCGCACCGGGGACATTCGCTCAAACTGACGGTCGCAAGCCGGATTCGGACGTGAGTGCTTATGAATATTCCGGGCAACAGGAGGAGTACTCGTTCTTTTTCGGCACGGCTGGCAAAGAGTGGCGATCTGGTTTGATCTCGAGCGATGCGGAATTTGTATGCCGTTGCCGGTCACCGAGGCTGGCGAGTGAGCGACTCATCCTGGTGAATGGTACCAGGGCGAAAGTCGACGGCGGACCAGCATTGCGCCTCCGTCGCACTGTGTCGTTTGCTGAGTTGATCTTGAACAAAAATCAAAGGGAGATTTTCTCGTCCGATCCGGAGGCGTTGGCAGAGGAGCCCGTTGTTTCCTCACCGATCGACTGCACTTCCAACATTCCTCTATGACTGAAGTCCTGATGTTTATCTGACCATGTGTGGAATCTGCGGCATCTTCTTCTCGAATCGCGACTGGCGAGTCCAGACCGACGTGCTGGCGGGCATGAACCGCTGCATCTCGCATCGCGGCCCTGACGACGATGGTTTCTTTGTTGAGGAGAATGTCGGACTGGCCATGCGGCGGCTTAGCATCATCGATGTTCAGTCCGGGCATCAACCGCTGGCCAATGAGAATGAGAATGTCTGGATTGTCTTCAACGGGGAAATCTACAATCACGTCGAGTTAAGGGCCGATCTGGAGAAGCGTGGCCATCGCTACCGCACGCGCAGCGATACTGAGACCATCGTTCACCTGTATGAAGAATACGGCCCGGACTGCGTGAAGCTTCTGCGCGGTATGTTTGCCTTCGCGATCTGGGATCGCCGCAATCGTCTGCTGTTTGCAGCTCGCGATCGTCTGGGGATC
>Ga0209698_10004264_pt1 | contig 15699 bp, 14 predicted proteins | sample LitLauG_LLR_2012_FD_187203 | JGI IMG/M metagenome (GOLD analysis project Ga0209698, IMG submission 187203) | Freshwater sediment microbial communities from Pennsylvania, USA - Little Laurel Run_MetaG_LLR_2012 (SPAdes) (version 2) | ecosystem: Environmental > Aquatic > Freshwater > Creek >...
GTGGCCAAGCGATCCTCGACCCCTCACCTTATCGAATCCAGCCCGCCTGCCCTTACTTTGGCCGCTGTGGCGGCTGCCACTACCAACAGGCCAACTACGAGCACCAACTCGAGATAAAAAAAGGGATTCTCGAAGAGACGCTTCGCCGCACGGCGAAACTGGAGTTGCCCACTCAAATCCAGATCCATCCCTCACCGCCATGGAACTACCGCAACCGCTCGCGGCTGCAGGTTCAGAGCACCCCGGAGTTCGCGACTGGATATTTCAAAATGGGTTCCCACGAGTTGTTGGTGGTTGAGGAATGTCCCATCAGTTCGCCGCTGATCAACCGGGGCATTGCGGCGCTTTGGCAGAGCGGACAGCAGGGCAAAGTCCCCGAAGGCGTACGTGAGATCGAATTCTTCGCCAACGCCGAGGATTCGCAGTTGCTTATGGAAGTCTCGTGCACCGCAGATGGCCGCCGCTCGGCCCTGAGGACCTGGGCGGAAGAGTTGCGAGCAGCCATGCCTGAGATTGCCGGGGTGGTCATCTTCCGCGCCGGCGAGCATTCGCAGACAGCAGACAAAGTGCTGTCATTGGGCGCGAACCACCTGGACTACCGAACGGAGAAGGCCTCCTACCGCGTGAGCGCTGGGTCGTTCTTCCAAACCAACCGCCACCTTACCGACGAGTTGCTGAAGATCGTCACTGAGGGGCAATCGGGCAGGCTGGCCGTGGACCTTTATGCCGGAGTAGGACTGTTTTCCACAGCCTTGGCTAGTGACTTTCATCACGTCGTTTCTGTTGAGTCGTCACAGACATCCACAGGGGATCTTACCTACAATCGACTCTCGAATGGAGAGGTGGTCCAGGCCAGTGCGGAGCAGTTCCTGGAGCGTATGGGCCATTCGGGGCGGGTCGGGACGGGTGCAGTCCTCCCTCATACTTCATATCAACCCGACCTTGCGGTGGTGGACCCGCCCCGAAGTGGCCTGGGAGAACGCGTGGCGCGAGAGTTGGCGAACTTGGGCGCGCCACGCGTGACTTATGTCTCCTGTGATCCGGCCACGCTTGCCCGTGACCTGGTGGTGTTGCTGGGAGCTGGATATCGCATCGGTCAGTTGCACTTATTAGATCTGTTCCCGCAGACGTTCCACCTGGAAACGGTCGTGCAGTTGGTGCGCTGAGACCGCAGGATGTGACGCCGCAGGTCTCGGCGGAGGGTCCGACCTGGCTTAGGCGAGGGCAAGACGCCCCTTCGCAGGCCCAGACCCGGCCTTCATGAGGGCAGGCAGTGTTCCGGCGTTACCCAACCGTATGACTGCCGTTCCCAGTCCACCTCCGGTACCCACGTTCCACCCTCAGACGCCTCGGCAGCCGATGTTGTGGGCTGCTGCAACCTACTCAGCAGGAATCCTCACGGGAATCTACGTCTGGCGTCCTCCGGTGATGTGGATCCTCGGCGGGCTAGTTTTCGTCTTTGCCGCAGTCTATTTCGCGTTTCGCCGGTCGCAGTTTGCCTGGGCCATTGCCCTCACAGCGATATTTATTGCTGGCGCCTTCCACATCCAGATCAGTGGGGCTGGAACTCATCTCGATACCAGCATCCAGCTTTACGCCGACGGCCAGGAACTCCAAATCACCGCGCACGTCACTCGCGACGGACGCTTGCAACCCAGTGGCGTGGGCGAAGTCCGACAGGTGCTGGAGCTTGAAACGGAGGCAATCCAGACCAATGCGAGCCAGGTGATCCAGGTCCATTCGGGCATCCGGATCGGTATCTACGCGCCCGAGAGCGCGCTCATGCACGCTTTCGAGTATGGTGACCGGATTCGTTTTCCTGCCAAGCTCCGGCGCCCCCGAAATTTCCGCAATCCCGGAAGCTTCGATTACACGGGATACCTCGCCGATCGGGGCATCGCCGCACTTGGCTCGGCTAAGGCGGAGAATGTCGAAAGGCTTCCCGGGTTTGCCGGCGTCCGCGTTGCGTTCTGGCGTAGCCGCATGCATCGCGGCATCGTTGCCAAAGTGCACGAACTGTGGCCGCCTCGTGAGGCGGCGCTCATTGATGCAATGGTGATTGGAGAGGAAGCATTCATCGACCGTGACACCCGCATCGACTTCCAGCGCTCCGGCACCTATCACGTGCTCGTTGTGTCTGGGATGAATGTCAGCATTCTTGCCTTCGTCATCTTCTGGACCCTGCGCCGCCTGCGCGTGACCGACATTCCGGCCACGCTGCTGACAGTCGCCTTCTGCGTGGCCTACGCCTTTATTACGGAAGTGGGCGCACCGGTCTGGCGCGCCACGTTGATGTGCGCCGTCTATCTCACCACCCGCCTGCTGTATCGCGATCGCGCCATGGTGAACGCGCTGGGCGCGGCTGCGCTCGGATTGCTGGTCGTCGACCCGCGTCAACTCCTTACTGCCAGCTTCCAGATGACTTTCGTCTGCGTGCTGATTGTGTCAGCCATCGGCATACCGATCCTGGAGCGCACTGCACAGCTTTACAAGCGCGCACTGGTTAACTGGGAGTCGCCAGACTACGCCGCCCTGCTTCCTCCGCGGGTGGCGCAGTTCCGGGTCGACCTGCAATTCATTGCGAGCCGGGTGGAACTGTTCGTTGGGGAAAGCTGGTCAAGCCGGCTGGTGCGAGGCACCGCGGGACTCTTCCTGGGCGCGTGGGAGTTGCTCTTCATCTCCGCCGTCATGCAGATGGGCTTGGCGCTACCGATGGCTTACTACTTTCATCGCGCGACCACGATTGGCCTGCCCGCCAACATCATCGTCGTACCCCTGACGCAGTTGATGATGCCGGCCGCCATCTCGGCGCTCGCGTTGGGATACATTTCGCCCTGGCTGGCAAGAATTCCCGCCCTGCTCACGACCTTCGCCATCGACGGAATCGCCGGAAGTGTACGCGGACTCGGCGCGCTTCGACTGGCCGATCTGCGTGTCGCGATGCCTCCACGCGTCATGATTGCCGCCGCCTTGGCCGCCCTTCTGCTGGCAATCTGGGCAGCACGACGTCGGGCGGCCTTTGTTCTTGCTGGCTTGGCAGCGATCCTCGTAGCTTCTCTAGCCCTGGCATTCGTTGCACCGCCCCTCCACTGGCATCCGCGCGTTCTTGAGGTCACGTCGATCGACGTCGGCGAAGGTGATTGCACGCTTCTGGTGACGCCGCAAGGCCGTACCCTGCTCGTAGACTCCGGTGGCCCCATTGGCCCCGGGGCTTCTCAGCTTGATTTCGGCGAAGATGTTGTCTCACCCTACCTCTGGACCCGGGGCCTGACCCACCTCGATGCCGTCGCCGTTACCCACGGACACTCGGACCACATTGGTGGAATGGTCGCCATCCTGAAAAACTTCAAGCCGAAACAGTTGTGGATTGGCCTTCTACCGCCCAGCCAGGGCCTTGAGCAAGTGGTGGCAACTGCCCAGTCTCTTGGGGTCAAAGTCGTGCGGCATTGGGAGGGCGACGAAATTGCCTTCGGAGGAACCACGATACAGGTCCTGTACCCGCCCCGCGATGCCTTCGTTTGGGATAAGCCGCGTAATAACGACTCCATGATTCTTCGCGTCAATTACGAAGAAACATCCGTGCTTCTAGAAGGGGATGCTGAGAAGCAGGTAGAGCGGCGTACCGTGGCGCGGCATCATCCAACTGCGAATCTATTAAAGGTGGCGCATCACGGGAGTGCGAACGCTACGACTACGGAGTTGGTCGATGCTGTGCGACCGCAGTTCGCAATCATCTCGGTGGGATCAGGAAACTCTTTTGGCCTGCCGCGAATGGAGACTCTCGCTCGCCTCGCGAATGCGGGCACCCGCGTTTATCGCACCGACCTGGCGGGAGCCACAACTTTCTACCTTGATGGCCACTCGGTCATGGCTTCTTCGGCGGCTCTTCAGTAACGTCGATCTCAGCTGTTACATCCTCATCTTCGGTCAACGTCTGGCGCTCGGCAATCACGCGCTGCGCCGCCGCTGCATCCTCGTCGCGCACCAGAATGATCATTCCTCCCAGGCCGGGGAAAGTATCCTGCACCAACGAAGCTGACGTCAGGTCGCTGTCAATGCCCGCCGAATCGAGTAGGCCCTTGACCACCAGCGCCTCCGATTCGTCTTCGGAATCAAACACCTTTACTAGCTTCTCGTTTGGATCAGGCCGAGGCTGCCTGTCCGCCGTCGCATCAGCACGTTCTGCCATCGTGTCTCCAATTCTGGACCCAGAGCCGGAACTACGTCTGAGTCCTTGCCACCTGGTTTCTATAACCGTGCGGTTGGCGCGCCGAAAGAGCGGTTCTGGCACTTCCCGCTCCCGTCGCCTGACGGCACCCACCCCTCTACAACGTGTGATTCTACTCTTCCATTGGTGACGCGTGTTATGACACAATCCCCCACCCGCCTCAGGATCTGCCCGTAGACAAACCCGGATCTACCCGATCGACCCCGGCTTTCTCTTTCGCAACTCCATCGGCACGCACCAAGAACAGCACCTTTGTGCAGTTGCTTTCTGTAGCGACTGAGCGAGAATGCCCTAATCCAGGGCGGCGCAACGCCTCCGGGGCTTGCGTCATCCAAAGTTTAGTGGGGACAAAAGGGGTTCCGATGAACATTCCTCAGCAGGTTCGGCAGGACGCAAGCTTCCGGTTAGCCGATGAGGAGTCCCGCCGCGAGCTCGAAGAGGAAGCCCGAAAGATCCGGCGCCTGCAAATCATGATCAGCATGGTGATGTCGGTCATCGGCCAGGACCCCAACCTCACCGTCGAAGAAGCCTCAGAGTTGGCGGCCAGCGCCAAACGCGCCGCGCTGGCAATGTTCCCCGATAAAGAACTGGCCTTCGATCTCCTCTACAAACCTCGGCTACAAAGGCTGATGAAGGAACGGTTCCGGCTCCAATAAGACCTGACGCGCTGCTAACTCATTCGTCGACGACTGGATTCTTCAGCGTTCCCACTCCTTCCACGCTAATCTCCATGACATCTCCGGCCTGTACAGGCCCGACTCCCGCAGGAGTGCCGCTGGGAATCAAATCCCCAGGAAACAGCGTCATGACTTGCGCAATGTACCGGATCACCACATCCAAAGGGAAAATAAAATCCCGCGTGTTTCCCGACTGGCGCACTGCCCCATTCACGCGCGTTTCAACGCCCACCCCTTGCCACGGGTCAATCTCATCGGTAACCACCGGACCGACCGGGCAGAACGTGTCAAATCCCTTCGCGCGGGTCCACTGGCCATCTTTGTTCTGCAGATCGCGCGCCGTGACGTCGTTGACGCAAGTGTAGCCGAGGATGTAGCGGCGGATATCGGCATCGGCCGCCGGCTGATAACAAGTCTTTCCAATCACCACACCCAACTCGCCTTCGTGATCCACGCGTTGGGAAAGCTTAGGACGTCTTACCGTGCCACCGGGAGCGAGCAGAGCGGAAGTCGGTTTAAAGAAAATCAGTGGCTCTTTGGGTACCTCATGGCCCAACTCAGCCGCATGCTCGCGATAATTCCGCCCCACGCAGACAATCTTCGATGGCCGCACCGGAGGCAGCAGGGACGCTACCTCCAGAGGGATCGCCTCGATCTTGCGCGTGCGCAGGCTTTCCATATCGCCGTCGGCCTCTTCGGGCGAAGTCAGCAGAATTCGTACAATCGCATCTCGTCCCGCAAAGGACTCCACCAGCCCGTATTGCGCCTGTCCGTTGAATTGAAATCGGCAATATTTCATGGTCATCCATCTAAACACATATGCGGAAATCTGGGCGGAACGTGCCCGAAATATTTTTTTCTGCCAGGGCAGCGAGAGACAGGAACGTAATCTCAAGGTCGATCAGGGGATATTCTCCGCTGCCTCCTCCGATCGCGCACTCTCATTCCCGTGCACATCCACTGCCGAAACGGAGTAGACGTAATGCTTCCCGGAAACGACGTCCGTATCCCGATACGATGGAGTCTTCAGGGGCGCCGTGTTTAATTTTACCGGCTGAACGTTCTCTTCTCGGCGGTAGACGTTGTATCCATCCAGATCCACATCGGGCACCGGAGCCCAGATCAAATCCACAAACGGCTTCTGCCCTGGTCCGGAGAACACTGCCTGCAATCCCGAGGGTACTGCCGGAGGAAATACGTCGTGGGCAAAGACTTTGACCTCTGGTGAATCATCCCCTTCGACCTGCACTTGTGGGTCTTTTTGAGCGGCCACTGTCACTGTTTCGACCTTGTAGTCATACGTCTTCTCCCACTCGGTGTTCGAATCGGTAAGGCTGAGAGTTGGTTCCGTACTCGCCCGTACTTCGCCTGCCAGTATCCATTGCGGACTGCCTTCCAACCGGCGGTACACGCGATAAACGTACTGGACGGGCCCATGTGTATCGGACTGCGGAATATTGTTGGTCCAACTTAGAACCACTCCCGGTTTCTCCACGTGAGCCGTAACATCTTTCGGGGGAGGAATAGTACGAAGCAGGCGTACTCGCACCTGGTTCGACAGCCCCGCGGCACGCCCATCTGCATTGCGGACTTCGACCGCATAGGTCGTAAATGAAGAAGGATCTCCGCTTTCAATCTGGACCGGGAGCACGTCTGCATACGAGGCTGCCGGCTTCTTCTTTGAATTGCTTGCCGGTGCAGCCGAGACTGTGATCTCTCCTACCGCCGCTTTGCATTCGGTCAGTTCGGTATTGATTGCGCGGCAGATTCGTGTTGCACCAAAGCTGCGGGCTCTTTGCCGGTCGGTCGTCACTGTGGGGATCGTCCACGTGAGCACAACTCGGTCGCCCTTGCGCGCGGCGTGCAGATCGGAAGGTGGTTTGGGTAAATCGAGCGACGGAGGCAAAGGCGGCCCAATTGTCGCGCAACCCGCCAAGATCAATGTCGCCGTAAAGGCCAGCGAAATCGTGAGCGTCGTACATCTCATGTCGAAGACTTCAGAGTATCAGAGGCCCTCGAAACTATTCCGTGAGAGGGCTGTCTGGTATCTGCGGATTGGGTATTGGGTATAGACAACTGTCTTCTATCCCCTCAGTTCGGCGACCGCATCGCGGAACACCTTCGTGTGCCGGTCCACGTCCTCAGTCTCGGTCTGCGGGCACATCAATGCCATGTTGTGAAAGGGGGTCAGCAGGATCCCGCGATTCATGGCGTACAAATGCATGAAGCGCTCGAGCTCAAAATCCATCGCGTCGTGAGCCTCACGGCCATTCTTCGGCTCCGGACCGAACATGTATTCCGCGCGGCACCCGAGCCTTGTCACATGCCAGGGAATGCCGGCTTCCGCGATCACCTTGGCAACCCCGGCCGTCCACCGCTCCGCCATCGGAATCATGCGCTCGAACGCCTCTTTGGTGAGGACTTTCGTGAGTGTCGCGCGCATGGCGGCCAACGACAGCGCGTTGCCCGCAAGCGTCCCGCCAATGCCGCCCACGTCGCAGTTCTCCAATTCGTGCTTGGCAATGATGCGATCGGCGACTTCCTGTGAAAACCCGTAAGCAGCGCCGGGTATGCCTGCGCCAATCGCCTTACCAAACACAATCACGTCCGGGTCCAGATTGTGTGCCCTTGTATACCCCCCCGGCCCCGCACAGATTGTGTGCGTCTCATCGATGATCAGCAGCGTCCCGTGTTTGCGCGTGAGTTGGCGAAGTAACTCGTGATATCCGGGTGCTGGATGCACGATGCCCACATTGGTCATCGCGGGTTCGGCCAGAACACAGGCGACATCGCCCTTGGCCAGCGCCTGCTCGAGCGCCGCCGCGTCGTTGAACTCCACGACCTTCGTCGTGACCGCCGGATTCACGGGCGGACCAATATTCCCATCCCGAGGCCCGGCCGTTCCGTCCGGCTGTAGGGTGATGAAGCTTTCGTCCACAGTCCCGTGATAGCACCAGTTGAAAACCAGGATCTTGGGACGAGCCGTGATCTGCCGCGCCAGCCGGATCGAAAACCGGTTCGCGTCGGTCGCCGTCAGCGCGAATTGCCAGTACGGGAGACTGAATCGCTTCTGCAGTTCCTCGGCGACGACTATCGAGTCTTCGCTCGGAAGCATCAAGGTGATGCCGCGACGCATCTGCTCTTCCGCCGCCTTGACTGTGGCGAACGGGGAATGGCCGGTCATGGCTCCGGTGTCACCCAAACAGAAATCGATGTAGCGATGTCCGTCTACATCGAAGAAGTGCGCCCCCTGCGCCTCGCGCACGAACGGGGGGAATGCTCCCGCCCATTTCACCATCCAGTTCATGGGTACACCAGCAAGCAGCGACTTGCGTGCCCGCTCGAACAGAGCCTTCGATTTCGGCCGCTCGTCTATGAATTTCTTCTGCTCGCGCTGCATGAGGGACTGCAACCGCGTACGATCAAGGGTTTTCATGATTGCTCCGGGAAGTGTGAACCTTACTTGAAAGCCGTAAGCTTAGCAGAAGCGCTGTCTTTTAGAAAACATCGCGTCGGATGACGACAGAGGTCGATGCCTTTGCATCGACGACTCAGTTCTTGTTTGTCCCTACGAGAATCGTCGGGTAGGGATAGGAGGACAATAGCTTCAGGGAACCCGTCTGTTTACGGAAGGTATTCAACTCCGGCTGCAAGGGAAGAATCACCGCTGCATGGACACGAATGCTTGTCGCCTCCGAATCGCGCAACGACTCTCCTACAGGATGTACCGGCTCAGGTCCTGGTCCTTCACGATGTCCGTCAACATTTTCCGCACATAGTCAGCGTCCACCGTAACCTGCTGGCCTTTTTTCTCGGGCGCATCAAAGCTCAACTCATCCAGCACGCGCTCCATGATCGTGTGCAGACGACGCGCGCCGATGTTCTCCGTACTCTCGTTTACCCGGAAGGCAAAGTGCGCAATCTCATCCAGCGCCTCCGGGGTAAACTCCAGCTTCACGCCTTCCGTCTCAAGCAAAGCCGTGTACTGCTTCACCAGCGAAGATTTCGGCTCCGTCAGAATGCGGACGAAATCTTCCATGGTCAACGACTGCAGCTCAACGCGAATCGGGAAGCGCCCCTGCAACTCTGGAATCAGATCACTCGGCTTCGAGACATGAAATGCTCCGGCTGCGATGAACAAGATGTGATCGGTGCGCACCATTCCGTACCGGGTATTCACGGTCGTGCCCTCGACAATGGGCAGAATGTCGCGCTGCACTCCCTCGCGTGAAACATCCGGCCCATGACCGCCTTCGCGGCCTGCAATCTTGTCGATTTCGTCCAGGAACACGATGCCCGAGTTTTCGACGCGCTCAATCGCTGTCCGCGTCACCTGGTCCATATCGATGAGCCGCTGCTCTTCTTCCTGGATCAGGTACTCGAATGCTTCGTTCACCTTCATCTTCCGTTTTTTTGTCCGCTGCCCGAAGATGTTCGGCAGCATGTCCTTGATGTTGACGTCCATCTCTTCGACGCCCTGATTCGTCAGAATTTCGAACGAGGGAAAATTTCGTTCGCGCACGTCGATCTCGACCATGCGCTCGTCCAATTTGCCCTCACGCAGTTGCTGGCGAAGTTTCTCGCGCGTTCGGCTCGACGACTCGGCTAGTGCCGTCGAGGCGCCGTCAATCACTACGCCGCCAGAGGTGGTCTGGTCCGACCGCGGTGGAGGCGAAGGCGGCAGCAAGATGTCCAACAATCGCTCCTCGGCATTCAACTCGGCCTTATCCGCCACATCTTCCAGCTTCTCTTCGCGGACGTTGTCGATCGCGATCTCAACCAGGTCGCGCACCATCGACTCGACGTCGCGACCCACGTATCCCACTTCGGTGAATTTGGAAGCTTCGACCTTCAGAAACGGCGAATTAGCCAGCTTGGCCAGGCGCCGGGCAATCTCGGTTTTTCCCACGCCCGTGGGCCCAATCATGATGATGTTCTTGGGAATGATTTCTTCGGCGAGATCGGGGGCTAGTTTTTGCCGCCGCATCCGATTGCGCAGCGCAATCGCCACGGCACGCTTGGCATCCTTCTGTCCAATGACGTGCTTATCGAGCTCAACGACAATCTCGCGCGGCGTCAATTCATCCAGCGCAAGCTGTTCTTCTTCGGCAGTTGATGGGAGATAGATGGCCATAAATATCTGACCTCGGACTTCAGACCGTAGCCCTCGGCACAATCTTGCCTGCGTCCGAGGTCCGAAGTCTGCGGTCCGGGTTAAAGTTCCTCAATTGTTACCTGATCATTGGTATAGATGCACATTTTGCCCGCAATCTTCATCGCTTCTACGGCAATCTCGCGGGCCGAAAGCTGGGTGTGTTCGGACAGCGCCTGGGCCGCAGCCTGCGCATATGGTCCGCCGCTTCCTATCGCCGCAACTTGCCCGTCCGGCTCGATTACGTCGCCTTGGCCGCTCAGCAGAAAGCTCTGCTCCTTATCGCAGACCAGCAACAGCGCCTCAAGATGCCTAAGGAACTTGTCAGTCCGCCAGTCTCTGGCCAACTCGACCGCGGCGCGTCCCAGATTGCCGTGGTACTGCTCCAGTTTGGCCTCGAACCGGCTGAACAGCGTAAATGCATCCGCCGTGGAACCAGCAAATCCGGCCATGATCTTATCGTTGTACAAGCGGCGTATCTTCTTGGCGGTGTGTTTAATCACGGACTCGCCGAGTGTCACTTGGCCGTCTCCAGCCAAAACGACGCTTCCGTTCCTCCGCACCGACAAGACCGTCGTCGAACGTATCAGTCTCTTCGTAGTCATGAGCGCAATCTTTAATTATAACAACCAATCTGCATGCGCCATGAAGCCCGTCGACCCTACTCAGAAAGGCTCTTTGTTTTCGGTGGTTTTCGCGGCTCCCCAAGCCGATTTTCCAGAGCCCTTCGGTAACCACTCACCGAATTACCGCTGTGACCTTATCCGCGCCCCCTCCGCCCCGTAGCTTGTAGCTCATGCGCCAGTCTGCCGCGGTTGTCTGTCACGACAAACCATCCCTCAGGATCTTCCAAAGCGCCCTTGAATCGCTCCGGATCGAACTCACCGCCTGCTCTTCGGGCCAGAAAGCGCTCGAATTGGTCATGACGGGCCAGTGTTCCACTTTGATTGTCGACTTCGACCTGCCGGGCGCCGAAGACGTCATCCGCATGGCATCCATGCTTCCGGAGGAGCAGAAACCGGCGCTGCTGGCGGTTGCAAGTCGCGCCTGGCCGGGAACTGGCCAGGCATTTCAGTCCGGGGCCAGCCGCATTCTCTACAGGCCTTTGAATCCCGAGCAACTGAAAGACGCTCTCCGAGCCAGTGCCAAGCGCAAACACAGCAACCGGCGTCGATCCGACCGCTACGAAATGAAGACGCTGGTTTATCTCGATCTGAAAAGTGGTACGTTGCCCGGCGTCAGCATCGATATTGGCGAGCATGGGCTTGCCGTGCAGACCACCGAACCCGTGCCGATCATTTCGAACGTTGCGTTCCGGTGTGTGCTGCCGGGGACCGGGTCCGCGCTGCAAGGTCATGCCGATGTGATGTGGGCGAGCGACCAGGGCCGCGCCGGGCTGTTCTTCTCGAAGCTCGCGCCCGCTTCCCGCAAGCACCTGAAGCACTGGCTTCACAAACGTGCGCACAAGAACCACGCATGCGACCTGCTACCGCCCGTCGATGCGCAGGTCTCGTTCGCCGTCGCGGAGTAGCTCCAAAACCACAAGGGCCCAGACTCAGTTTCGGGACGCCAGCCTCACCGTCTGGCCCGCAAAGCTACTCGTCTGCTTCACTACTCCTGCGATGCCGTAGAATCAAGCAGGACCTGCATGCATTTCCAAACTCCCCCGCTCGCTCAGACGTTCAACGGCCACTCCATGGTGGCTCCTCTGCAACGCGTTCTCGTGTGCTCCCCGCGAACAGCGGGTTGGAATCAACCCGAGCGCGTCTCACGCTGGCGTGATCTGGGATTTCACCACATTCCCAACTTCGACGAAGCGCAATCGCAACATGACACTTTGATTCGCGAACTAGAATCCGCCGGCGCCGAAGTAATCGAGATTCCGCCCGCCAACGACGGCTCGCTGGATGCCGTCTATGCCCACGATGCGTCCCTGGCCACGGATTTTGGAGTCATCATCATGCGGATGGGCAAGGCGAACCGGATCGCGGAAGGCAAGAATCACGATGCGCTCTGTAACAACCTGGGAGTCCCGACGCTCGCGAAAATCGTGGAGCCCGGAGCCACCGAAGCCGGAGACATCCTGTGGCTGGATTCGAAGACGCTCCTGATCGGCAACGGCTATCGCACTAACGCGGCGGGCATTCACCAAATCCGGAATCTGCTCGCGCCCAAAGGCATTGAAGTGCTTTCTGCTCCGCTCCCTTATGGTCCGGGACCATCTGCCTGTTTGCACCTGATGTCACTGATCAGTCTGCTCGATGAGAACACCACACTGGTCGACCTGCCCTGGCTTGCGGTCGAGACGGTCGAACTGCTCCGGGAGCGCGGTTTTAAATCTGTTGAGATCGACTATTCGGAGCGCGACACTCTCGCCTGCAACGTTCTTGCGTTGGGCAACAATCGGTTGTTGGCGATCGAAGAGAATCGCAATACGAATGAGCGGCTTCGTCAGGCTGGATTCGACGTCCGCACGTTCCCTGGCTCGGAGTTGTGCATTAACGGCAGTGGTGGCCCAACTTGCCTCACGCGGCCGTTGCTCAGAGGCTAGAGATTCGCCCGTACTACGCGTCCTCTGTGTTTTTCATTTTGATTTCCTCAACGGAATCAGTTCTCGTAGCCGCACATCCCTCAGGTACAAGCCTCCCCACGCGAGCATCCCAACTACGATTGGGCGTCGGAGGATCCAACGTGGGCGGCAAGGCGATCGAGACTCTGGCTCCATCCCATCTCCATGCCTTTGAGGTACTGCGGCGCCACGGCCGTCTCCCGGATCACCCGCGCCTGCAGCGTCAGCGCGGTCTTGCCGCGCTGGTCCTCAAACGTTACCGTGTTGAGCAAGTCGAACATCGAATTCCCTTTGTCGTCGAGAGCATGGCTGACAAATACCAGCCGCTCCGGTTCATCGATCTCTTGAAATTCGCCGGTCATCGGATACACCACTCCATTCGGCGCCCGCATGTCGATGCGGATCGCGCCGGCGACGCGCGGGTCCACCTCGCAGACTGGATTGGTGAACCCGGCCGGCCCCCACCACTGCGCCACGTGTTTTGTCTCGGTCCATGCTTTGAAGACCAGTTCGCGTGGTGCGTCGAACACGCGCGTCATCACCAGATCCCATTTCGACGATTCCGCCTCTGCGCTAATCCTTGCGTTGTTCGCGGACATGCTTTTTCTCCTTTTCCTTCTTCGCTTCCTTTAATTTCAACTCGCGCAGATAGTCGTCGAGTCGGTCAAAACTCTGTTCCCAGAACTTCCGGTAGTGCTCCACCCATCCCGCGACATCCTGCAAGGGGCCGGCCTGTAAACGGCAGGGCCGCCACTGCGCCTCGCGCCCGCGCGCGATCAGGCCCGCGCGCTCCAACACCTTCAGATGTTTGGAGATGGCAGGCATGCTCATGTCAAACGGCGCGGCCAGTTCGGTCACCGACGCCTCACCGGACGCCAGGCGCGCCAGAATCGCCCGCCGCGTCGGATCGGCCAATGCCCCAAATGTCTCGCTCAGTCGGTCAACCATTTGCTAAACCATTCAGTTAAATAACTATAAGGTTAAATACACCTGGAACAGATTCATGTCAAGCGGTTTGTCGCATTTATGCCGAGCAGTACTGAATTGACTCGGCAACTTCCCTGCACTAGTTTGGCAGGCTGGGAGGTTCCCATGCCGACTTCGAAACAAATCTTAGAATCAATCAAGACGATTCTGGTGATCGACTGGCCCAGCAAAGACGTGCCAGAATCGCTGGTGCGCGCCGGATTTGAGGTCATCGTACGCGGCGGACCGGGTCCGGAAGATTTTTCCGCCTATGCACTGGAAGGGGACGCTGTTGTCAATCGCCGAACCGGCCGCGCTCCCGATCAGGCTGACCTCATATACACATACCGTCCGCTGAAAGAACTGCCCGGAGTGATCTCCCAAGCAAAAGACCTGCACGCGACCACGATCTGGTTTCAGTCCGGAATGTTGTCGAACGGGACAGAAGATCCCAAAGCTGGTTGGCTTAGCCCTGAGGATTTACGCACGTCTAGCGCTTTGGCGGAAGAGGCCGGCCTCAGATTCGTCCACGAGCCCTACATCGGGGACGTTGCCCGCGAACTGCAACTGACATGAGCCTGTACGGTGGCCGGTTGCAATCCTGCTAAAATTGAAGTGCATGCTTCTTCCCTTCGTCCGCGAACTCTTCGCGGACGTGGAAACTCTTCCCGGCTTCACGCGTGTAGCCTCCCACCTGAAAGAGGGCACGGGGCGGATTCGTGTGTCCGGGCTCTCCACCACTGCAAAAGCCTTGCTGCTCGTGCTTTTGCGCCGCGCAGCAGACCGCCCTCTGGTTCTGGTCGTTAGCGACAACCGCGCCGTCGAAGATCTCGTTCCCATCCTGCAGGGTTTTGCGGAACTCACGGGCGCCTGCGATCCCGACTCCATCGTTTCCCTGCCCGCTCGCGATGTTTTGCCCTTTCAGAATCTGTCTCCGCACCCCGAGCTTCAGGAAGAGCGCGCCACCGCTCTCTGGAAGATCGCAACCGGCAAAGCGTCGATCGTGGTATCTCCGATCGCCGCCACGGCCATCCGCCTGCGATCCGCAGAGTACTACTCCGATCTCGCTCGCACTCTTCGGCGCGGCGAATCTTTTGACCTCGACAACCTGCTCGCGCACCTTAACACCGTCGGATATGCCGCGGCCGATGTTGTCGAAATGCCAGGCCAGTACGCTGTGCGCGGCGGCATCCTCGACGTGTACTCGCCCGAAGCCGAGCGCCCCGTCCGCATTGAGTTTTTCGGCGACGAGGTCGATTCGATTCGCCGGTTCGACCCAGCTTCGCAGCGATCTTCTAATCCTCTCGACGAGGCCCTGCTTTTGCCTCTGACCGAAACTCCGGTCAGCGACCAACTGCTGGGCGCGATCCATACGCGTCTCTCAGGCAAGCGCATCACCGGGAACGAAGAAATTGTGGAAGCCGCGATCCGCTCCGGGGGAGTAACCGTCTTTCCCGGTTGGGAGTTCTACGCTCCTGTCGCCGGAGCCGACCAAAGCGTTTTCGATCTCCTCCCTCGAGCCGCCGTGCTGATCAACGAGCCTGACCTTCTTCGCTCCGAGTTCGATCGCTTCTGGACTCGCGTTGTGGAGGCTCATGAGCGCAGTGGCGTCGGCAATCTGGTTCGACCCGAAGATCTATATCTCGTTCCGAACACCTGGTGGCCAAGAGTTGGCGCGATTACCGGCGCTGATCTTGAACACCTCGCAATCATGCGGGAAGAAGGCGAGGAGATCGTCGCATTCCTCACCCAGCCCACTCCACGCTTCCACGGCGCAGTTCCGGCCATGCTGGAAGAGGTCAAGAAGCTCACTGCAGCGGCAAACGAAGTGTTGTTTTCCGTTCCCAACACCGGAGAAGTCGAGCGCCTCGCCGACATTTTCACCGAATACAACGTCAGCTTTCGCCTGGGAAGCCGCACCCGCGGCGGCGAGAGCTACGCCGACGAAACCAGCTACTTCGCCGGAGAGATGCAGACCACGACCCTCGCCAAAGCCTACGTCCCGGACGGCGTGCTCATTCCCGAGGCGCATCTTGCGATCTTCGGCGCGCGCGATCTCTTCGACGAATCCGACACCGTTGCCTCGCGCCCCGGGCGGCAGAAATCC
>Ga0209698_10004265_pt1 | contig 15694 bp, 12 predicted proteins | sample LitLauG_LLR_2012_FD_187203 | JGI IMG/M metagenome (GOLD analysis project Ga0209698, IMG submission 187203) | Freshwater sediment microbial communities from Pennsylvania, USA - Little Laurel Run_MetaG_LLR_2012 (SPAdes) (version 2) | ecosystem: Environmental > Aquatic > Freshwater > Creek >...
CCACGCCCTCACCCTGACCATGGCCGCCGGGGGCCCGATCAAGCTGCCGTCCCAGGCACCGCCCAGCTACTCGTTCCGGGACGGGGTCCTGCGGCGGACGCCGTGGGTGACCTCGTCGGAAGGCGTCACCGGCCGGTTCGGCGGGGCCACCCTGGTGTTGGGCGACCACCCGGTGGCCGACGAACTCCGCAGCCTGGGCCTGCCCAAGCGCGCCCTGTTCACGTCCCACGCCGCCCAGATGCAGGCGACCTTCGGCGCGGCCGAGGTGGTGACGACCGGGGGCTGAACGCGCCCGGGTCGCCCGACGTCAGTGCAGCCGGGTGAGGGCCTTGCGGAGGCTGCGCACACCCTGGCCCACCCGCTGCTCGTTCTCGATGAGGGCGAAGCGGACGTGGCCGTCGCCCCCGGGTCCGAAGCCCACCCCTGGCGACGTCGCCACGTCGGCCTCCTGCACGAGGAACTTGGAGAACTCGAGCGATCCCATCTCGCGGTACGGCTCGGGGATGGGGGCCCAGACGAACATGGTCCCCCGGGGCGGGGTGACCTCCCACCCGATGCGGTGCAGCCCGTCGCACAGCGCGTCACGTCGGGACTGGTAGATGTCGTTGATCACCTTCGGGTAGTCCGGCACCTCGTTCATGGCCACGATGGCGGCGATCTGGATCGGCTGGAAGGTCCCGTAGTCCAGGTAGCTCTTGAGCTTGGTCAGTGCCTGCACGATCTCGGGGTTGCCGACCAGGAAGCCGACGCGCCAGCCGGCCATCGAGAACGACTTGGTCAGGGTGTAGAGCTCGACGCAGCAGTCCTTGGCCCCCGGGACCTGCAGGATCGACGGCGGGACGTAGCCGTCGAAGGCGATGTCGGCGTAGGCGAAGTCGTGCACGAGCACGATGTCGTGCTCCTTGGCGAACTCGACGATGCGGGTCATCCAGGCCAGGTCCACGCACTCGGTGGTCGGGTTGTGGGGGAACGAGAGCACCACCACGCGGGGCTTCGGCCACGCCGATTCCCACGCCTCCATGAGGTTGTCGAAGAAGGCGGCCCCGCCCTCGGCGGTGTCGACGGTCTGACCCGACGGCATGTCGAGCCGCACGTGGCGGATGTCCGCTCCGGCGAACAGGGGGGCGTAGATGTGGATCGGGTACGACGGAGACGGCACCAGGGCGGTGTCACCGGGCCCGACGAGCACCCACATGAGGTGGGAGAGCCCCTCCTTGGCGCCGATGGTCGTCACGACCTCGGTCTCGGGGTCGAGTTCGACGTCGAACTTCCGCAGGTAGAGGTCGCTGATCGCCTGGCGGATCTTGGGGATCCCACGGCTGGCCGAGTACCGGTGGTTGCGGGGGTTGCGGGCGGCCTCGGCCAGCTTCTCCACCGCCACGTCGGGCGACGGCAGGTCCGGGTTGCCGAACCCCATGTCGATGACGTCCCGTCCGTCGTGGCGGGCGGCGGCCTTCAGGTCGTTGATGGTGGCGAAGACGTACGGCGGCAGCCCGTTGATGCGGCGGAAATCCATGCCCCACGTTACCGCCGCGCCGGTGGGGCGGCCGACAGGCCGCAGCCGCCCCCGTGCGCCGCCGTCGGCCGTCGTGCCCTCAGCGGACCGCCGACGCCGCCTCGGCGACCACCTCGAGCGACTCGGGCCAGGCACACACGGCCCACGAGGCGCCGGCACGGGCGACCGACTGCAGCATCGCCGTGGCCTCCTCGACGGTGTCCCCCACCGGTCCGCCCCAGGTCACCTCGACGCCCTGGGCCACCAGGCCCACCACCGGTTCGGCATCCACCTGCCACACGTTGACGGCGGCCCCGGTCGACCGGGCGATGGCCACGTTCTCGGGACGACCGCCGCCGACCCACACCGGCACGCCGGCCCCGGCCACCGCTGCCGCCACCGAGCCGAGGCGCTCGCGACGGATGGACGCCGACTCGAACGGGATCCCGTAGGACTCGTTCTCCTCGCGACTCAGCGTGTCGCCGGTGCCGATGCCGGCCACCAGGCGGCCGCCACTGATGGCGTGGACGCCGCACAGGACCTCGACCAGCACCTCGTCGGGGAGGAGCCCGATGCGGGCCACCAGGGTGCCCAGGGCGATGGTTGTGGTCGACGCGGCCAACGCCCCCAGCAGGGGACCCGACGAGATGGCCGGGCGGCCGGGCTGGCCCATCGGCCACAGATGGTCGAAGCAGAAGACGCCGTCGATGCCGAGCTCCTCGGCACGGCGGGCGGCGGCCAGCGCGGTGTCCGCCTCGTCGCGGAACTGCGGGAGGGTGATCCCGACCTTCATCGCCCCCGGGTCCCGCCCGTCGGGCCGTCCGGGCGGTGGCGCCTGCCGGTCATGACGTCGACTCGACGCGTGCCTTCAGGTCGCGGAGGGCGATGGACATGATGCGGCTCTGGGCGCGCATCTTGATGAAGCCCGGGAGCGGCACCTTCATCTCGACCTCGAGGTGGTAGGTGACCTCGGTCCCGCCGTCAGCGGTCGGCTCGAAGACGTACCGGCCGTCGAGCTTGTTGGTGATGTCACCCTCGGTCTGGATCCAGGCCAGCACCCCGGGCGCCTCGGAGTAGTCGTAGGCGAGGGTGTAGCTCGTGCTCCGGCCGAACGCCGCGGCACGAAAGGTGACCACGCTGGGACGGCCTTCGGCGTCGCGGGCGTCGATGCTCACCGACTTGATGTCGGCGGCCCACGACGGATAGCTGGCCAGGTCGGCACTGACCTCGAAGCAGCGCGCCGGACCGGCCGACACCACCATCCTCTCAGTGGCTTGTTCCGCCACGGTCGGCCCTCCTCGTCGAATCGTCGTCTGCAGCCCGGACAGGACTCAGCATCGCGTGTCGCCCAGCGACGCGGCCAGCCTAGGGGCGAGCAGGTCGTAGTCGAAGGATGCCTCGGCCCGTCGTCTCGCCGCACGCCCCATCACCCGGGACCGGGCCGGATCGTCCAGCAGCTCCGCCAGGGCGGCGGCGACGTCGGCCGCCTCGGTCGGGCGACGGACCAGCACCCCGGTGACCCCGTCCTCCACCGCCTCGCCGGCGCCACCCGATGCCCCGGCGACCTGGGGGACCCCGGCCGCGGCCGCTTCGAGGAACACGATGCCGAACCCCTCCTGCTCGAGCCCCAGCCACCGGCTCCGACACAGCATGGCGAACACGTCGGCCGCCCCGACCAGGCGGGGGAGGTCGGCGTCGGACACCCCGCCGAGCAGGCGCACCGGCGCCCCGGCCTCGGCCACCCGGCCGGCCAGGCGCTCGGCGTCGCGGCCCCGCCCGGCGATGACGACGGTCAGCCCCGGGAAGCGGGGCGCCAGCAGCGCCGCCGCATCGATGAGGACGTCCATCCCCTTGCGCGGCACCAGCCGGCTGACGCTGACCACCAGGGGGCCCGCGGCCGGAAGGCCCAGGTCGGACCGGGCGGCGGCGCGCGCCTGCTCGTCGAGTGGCACGAACCGCTCCAGATCGACGCCGGGCGGGATCTCCACGACCGGCGGCACGCCCCTCCCCCGCGCGGCCCGGCGGGCCTCCGCCGCCGGGTACCCGCCAGCGGACACCACCAGGTCGGCACCGCGCACCACGTGGGTCAGCGCCGACCGGCTGCCGGGCAGTCGCCCGGGGATGGCCACCTCGGCCCCGTGCAGCAGGACGGCGTAGGGGATGCCGAGCCGGGGGCCGACCAGCCCGAGCGGGACGGCCGGGTCGAGGACCACCAGGTCGGCGCCGACCCGCTCGGCAGCCGCCCGGATCCGGCGGACCAGCTCCGGGGTGGGGAGCAGCACCCGGGACGGCACCCGTTCGATGCGGATGCCCCGCATCGCCTGCTCGGCGTCGAACGCGGCGGCGTCGGGATGGGACGAGGCGGTCAGTACGGCGTAGGTCGACGGATCGAGCCGACGCCACAGCTCCCACAGGTAGACCTGGATGCCCCCCACCTTGGGAGGGAAGTCGTTGGTGACGAGGAGGTGGGTCACGTGGCCGACCCCTCCGGCGTCGTGTCCGGGGTGGCCACGGGTGCGTGCAGACCCAGTCGGGCCGCCGCCCACCGGGCGTGCTCGGCCAGCAGCGGGTCCCCGGACCGGGCCCAACGTGCCAGTACGGCCGCAGTCGCCGGATCCTGTCCGTCGCCGACGTTGCCCAGGGCGACCAGTGCGTTGCGCCGCAGGTACCGGGGGTCCCGTTCGGCCAGGTACCAGCGGCCGTTGAGCGCCAGCAGCGCGGCGTCATCGGCGCACAGCATGTCGAGCAGGTCGACTGCGGCCACCGAGCCCCCTTCGGCCGCGGCGGCCGGTCGGCGCCGGTCGGCGGCCCGGTTGACCGGGCACACCTCCTGACACTCGTCGCAGCCGTAGATGCGGCCACCGAGGGCGGCACGGTGCTCGACCGGGAACGGTCCGGGGGCCTGGACCAGCCACGCCAGGCAGCGACCGGCGTCCAGCACGCCGTCGCCCGTCAGGGCGCCGGTCGGACATGCGGTGACGCAGCGGTGGCAGGAGCCGCAACCTTCAGCGGGAGCCGAGTGCCCGACAGGTGGGGTGGGGGGCAACGGGGCATCGGTCACCACGGACCCGAGCAGGAACCACGAGCCCTGACCGGGCAGGAGGAGGAGCGTGTTGCGCCCGTACCAGCCGAGTCCGGCCCGCTGGGCGGCGGCCCGGTCCACCAGTGAGTTCTCGTCGACGACCACCTGGGCCCGCCACCCGTCGGCGACGAGCCGGTCGGCGACCGGGGCCAGCGCGGCGCGCAACGACCCGTAGTGGTCCCGCCTGGCGAACCGGGCGACCGTTCCGACCGGACGGCGGGCCCGGGACCCCGGCGGTGCGGTGCCGGGGTCGGCTCGCCGGTAGTGCCACGCACCGACGACCAGCGATCGGGCACCCTCGAGGATCTGGGCCGGGTCGGTGGACCGGTCCGGATTGCGGTAGGTGAACTGCATGCCGGCGTGCAGACCTGAACGCCGGCGTGCATGGAGGGTCGCACGGGTGTCGGCGAAGACGTCGGCCGCGGCGACGCCCATCGCGGCCAGGCCCGCCGACGTCCCGATCCCGCAGAGTTCGTCGGCCAGGGTCGTCGACCGGCGTCGCTCGTCGGACACCGGTCCAGGGCGGAGCGGGACGGTCGTGGCCACGCCCCATCGTCGCACGACGGGGACCATGGGTCGCACCGGTCCCCACGGGGACCGGTGCGGGCTACTGACCGCTCGCCCGGGCCTCGTGGCGCATGGCGGGCACCAGGCCGGCTCGCTCGAGCAGGCGCACCGCCCGGGCCTCGTCGGCATCCACCACGAGGGCGTCCTCGGGCTCACGCCCGACGATGAAGGACACGACGCAGTCGTCGCAGACGTCGGTGTGCCGATGGGCGCACTCGGCGCAGTCGATCGTGAGGGACCCGCCATCGCCCGGTCCGCCGCCCGGCGCGCGCACCGTCGGGAACGCCACGACCACGCCGCACGCCGGCTCCCCGCCCGCCGGGGCGGCTGCAGGTGGCCGGTCGGACTGGCTGGTCACGTCGGTGCTGGCGTTCACGGTGCTGCCTCCTGGGTCGGTGATCCGTTGGTATCCCGCTCCACATGCTGACCGCGGGGTGTGACACCGTCACCGTGGGCCGGTGTCGCATCCGGCTCTCCTGTCGGTGGATCGCTCCGGTCGGTGAGTTACTTTCGAGATGCCTGATAATGATTATCATTATCATTTCGGTTCCCAGGGTGGATTCGACTTGCCGGGCGTTGCCCGCCGGTCGCCGATCGCAAGCTCGAGCTCCGGAGTCCGGGACCACCGACCCAGATGCCGCAGGGGCGACCCATCGGGCCGGACCGCCGCCTGGACACCTCAAGACATCCCTCCGACGGGTCGATACCCCTGGTGGGAAAGGTCCCGGACCGCCACCGGGGCGGGAACGGGCCCCACCTCACGCACCACCAGCTGGAACGAGCACCGGGTGGCCACCGCCACCCGACGGTCGCTCCCGGACAGCGTCCGTCCCCTGACGGCACGGAAGCCCCATGAGCCCACATCGCACCACGACCCCCACCGCGGCACCGGAGGCCACGCAGACGTCGGCGCGCCCGCACGGCACGGCCGCCTGGGAGCCGGACGCGTCCCGACCGCATCCGAGGACCATCAGCTGGGTGGGCGCCAGCGCCCTCGCGCTCGGCGGTTCCAACCAGTCGATCTTCCTCATCGGCGCGCTGCTCCTGGCCCAGGGGACGATGGCCGTCCCGCTGCTCGCTGTCGGCCTGGTGCTCAGCTACATGGCCACCCCCGGGTGGATCGAACTGTCGTGCATGTTCCCCAACCGGGTCGGGGGGATCGCCGCCACCTGCGCCGAGGCCTTCCGGCCCTACAGCGCCGTCCTCGCCAATCTGACCGGCGTCTGCTACTGGTGGGGCTGGGTCCCGACCTGCGGCCTCACCGCCATCTTCAGCGCCGAGGCCATCCACCAGTGGTACCTGCCCCATGCGTCGGTCAAGCTCATGGCGACCCTGATCGTCCTGGGCTTCACCGCCGTCAACCTGTGCGGGCTGCGGTGGGCCGTCCGGGTGGCAACGCCCATCGCCCTGGTCGCCTTCACCCTGGCCCTGTGCTCGGGGATGATCCCGGTGGTCACCGGGCACGTGGACTGGCACCGGGCCCTCGACTTCCACCTGGTGTCCCCCTTCGGCGGCACCTTCGGTCACCTCACCAGCATCATGGCCGGCCTCTACCTGATCGGGTTCGCCGCCCCGGCCTTCGAGGCGGCGGCCTGCCACATCGGCGAGATGCGGGTCCCGGCCCGGGACCAGCCGGCCGCCATGTGGTTCAGCGGCGGCATGGCGAGCATCTTCTTCGTTCTCATCCCGGTGGTGTGGCTGGGCGTGTTCGGTTCAGGCCCACTGGAGGGGAACCTGGCGGCCGCGCTCGGCCCGACCTTCGCCCCGGTCTTCGGCGGGCTGGCCAAGGCCTGTGCCGTCGGCTTCGTCGCCTTCAACATGTTCTGCGGCACGTTGCAGCCCCTGTCGGGTGCGTCCCGGACGCTCTCCCAACTGTCCGAGGACGGGCTGCTGCCGCGGACCATCGGCTACCGGAGTCCCCGCACCGATGCGCCGGTCGTCGCCATCCTGGTCACGGCGTCGGCGTCGATCGTCTTCCTGCTGCTCGGCGACCCGATCTCGCTGGTGGCCGCGGCCAACCTCACCTATCTCATCGGTATCGCCCTGCCCAGCGTGGCCGTGTGGCTCCTGCGACGCAACGAGCCCCACCGCGTCCGGACCTACCGGGCACGCATCCTGTCGATCTACCTGGGCGTGGCCGCGGCGGTGGTGTGGCTGGCCGCCACCGTGCTGGGCTTCGAGCAGTTCGGCCTGCCCATCGTGATCTTCGGACTGGGCCTGGCCTTCTCCGGCTCCCTCGCCTACGCCTGGCGGGCCCACGGCGACCGCAAGCGGTCCGGTCAACGGGCCCTGCGGCGCTCCATCTACGTGAAGCTGACCGGGGCCATGCTGGTCGTGCTGGTGCTCGACGGTCTGGGTTACCTGATCGCCGTCAACCACGTGGAGCCGGGTAACGCCGCCCTGGTGGCCATGTTGAAGGACATCTTCGTCGTGGTCGGCCTGCTCACGATCTCGGTGGGGCTGGTCCTGCCCGGCATGGTCGCCCACACCGCCAACCAGGTCCGCGACGCCGCCCGCTACCTGGCCGAGGGAACCCTGGCCGACCTGACCGGCGCCATGGAGGCCATGGCCGGGGACGACCTCGACCGGGCCCACGCCCCGGTGACGGCCCAACCGGTCGTCGTGCGCTCGGCCGACGAATTCGGCCAGATGGCCGTCAGTTTCAACATGATGCAGGACGAGGCGGTCCGGGCCGCCCTCGCCCTCGACGAAGCCGTCAGGGAGCTGAAGTTCCACCGGGGCGAGCTGTCCCGCCTGGTCGAGGAGCGCACCGTCGCCCTGATCGCCGCCCACGAGGAGATCGAGCAGGCCCACCGGCGCCGCCAGGACATGCACGACCGCATGCGCATGCTGTCGGCCCGTCTGGGCACCACCGAACTCGAGGGCGTCGACCTCGCCTCCACCCTGGTCGAGATCGCCTCGACCGTCGGACAGGTCCTCGACGTGGACGTGGTGGCCATCTACACGGCCACCGACGGCCACCGGTTCGGGGACGTCCCGACGGTGTGGCACCCGGACCGGGTCCTGCCGGCCTCGGACGCACTGCTGGAGCTCGACGACCGGAGACGGAAGTTTCTCGAAGGGGTCACCGAGCGCCGGGGCACCCTGGCCATCACCGACGTGACGACCGTGCCCGAGTCGCCGGCGGGGGACCAGGAGCCCACCTTCCTCGACTCGAGCGGGTACGCGGCGTGGATCCTCTCCCCCGTCCACGACGCCGACGGCAACCTGCTCGCGCTGCTCGGCCTCGGCCGGGTGGAGCCGGTCACCGAGTGGAACGACGACGACATCGCCCTGGTCGACTCGGTGGGCGCCGACCTCGGTCGCGCCATCGTCCAGGCCGACCTCTACGAGCGGCAGAGCGAGCTGGTCCGCCAGCTCCAGGACCTCGACCGGGCCAAGAGCGAGTTCCTGTCGACCTTCTCCCACGAGCTGCGCACCCCGCTGACCTCCATCCGGGCCTACACCGAACTGCTCCGCGACGACGGCGACGAGTTCGATCCCGACCAGGACCGCATGCTCGAGGTCATCGAACAGAACAGCGTGCGCCTGTCGGTGCTGATCGAGGACATCCTCACCCTGTCCCACCTGAATTCGGCGGTCTACGCCATCCACCTGGTCCAGGTCGACATCAATCCGCTGGTGGCCGACGTGGTCGAGTCGCTCCTGCCCATGGCGACGGGCAAGCAGTTGGCCCTCGAGGTCCGCACCTCGTCCGGAGGTGCCGTCGTGCTGGGCGACGCCAACCAGCTCGAGCGCCTGCTCCTCAACCTGCTGACCAATGCCATCAAGTTCACCCCGTCCGGCGGCAGGATCCAGGTGACCACGTCGGTGACCGACACCTCGGTCGTCCTGTCGGTGGCCGACTCCGGCATCGGGATCCCTGCCGAGGAACAGGAGGCGGTGTTCGGGCGCTTCTTCCGGGGGGCCGAGGCCACCCAGGAGGTCATCCCCGGCACCGGGCTCGGCCTCGCCATCGTCCAGGCCATCGTCGAGCACCACGGCGGGACCCTCAACCTGGCGTCCGCCCAGGGTCAGGGGACCACCGTCCGGGTCCGCCTTCCCTCGGCCGCGGTCGCCGAGTCCCGTCGTCAAACCGAGGCTCAAGACGCGGCGCCAGACGCCGATAGAGAGGGGAAGGACCTGATGCCGATCGGCGTCGCGGCCCCGGGCCACGTCGCCCAGGGGCCCGGCGACGGCGTGCAGGCAGGCGAGCAGAGCTAAGGAGCAGTCGAGATGACCACCACACTGAGCCCCGAGCAGGTCGCTGGCACGACACGGGTCCTGATCATCGAGGACGACCCCTCGATCGCGGAGGCCGTGCGCCGGGTCGTGGCGAAGCAGAACGGGACGGGCGTGGTCGTCGCCGACGGGCGCAACGGGCTGCGCAATTTCTTCGAGGAGCGGCCGGACCTGGTGGTGCTCGACATCGGACTGCCGGGCATGGACGGGTGGGAGGTGCTCGAGCGCATCCGCGACCTGTCCGAGGTGCCGGTGCTCATCCTGACCGCCCACGACCTCGAGCAGGAGAAGGTACGCGGCCTCACCGGCGGCGCCGACGACTACCTGACCAAGCCGTTCGGTGTCCAGGAGCTCGGGGCCCGGATCCAGGCGCTGCTGCGCCGCAGCCAGGCCGCGTCCACGGCGGCGTCCGAGGAGTCGACGGTCTACCGGGACGGCAACCTCGAGGTGGACTGGCCGGCCCGCGAGGTGCGGGTGGACGGCGAGGTCGTCGGACTCACCAAGCTCGAGTTCCAGCTGCTCCAGACCTTCGTCCGCCACCCGGGTCAGGCCCTGGCCACCCAGCAGCTGTTGGAGCAGGTGTGGAACGACCCGTTCGGGATCGGACCGGAGCGGGTCAAGTTCACCGTGCTCCGACTCCGCCGCAAGCTGGGCTGGCAGGACGACCAGAAGGACGTCCTCGAGGCCATCCGGGGCTACGGCTACCGCTACACGCCGATGGGCTCGCGCACGCCCTCCGCCTGAGGCTGACCACGGCCGGCCCGACCACGGGGTCGCACGGGCCCGAGTCCGCCCCGGGCCACCGGGCCCGGGCGGGACGGGCTAGTAGCCGGCCACCGGGTCCACCGTCCCCACCATCGGGCCGCCGCTCGCCAGCCGCTCGACGTTGACCCGGATCCGCTCCGCCAGCAGCGGCAGGACCATCTCGATGGTGTCGGCCGTGTGCGGCGTGATGATGCAGTTCGGCCGGCCCCACAGCGGATGCCCGTCGGGCAGCGGCTCGGGGTCGGTGACGTCGAGCGCGGCCCCGCCGACGGAGCCGGCGTCGAGCGCGGCCACCAGTGCCGGCGTGTCGACGTGCCGCCCCCGGGCGACGTTCACCAGCCACGACGAGCCGCCCATCACCTCCAGTTCCGGCGCGCCGATGATCCCGGTGGTCTCGGGGGTGAGCGCCAGGGCGAGCAGCACCACGAGGGCGCCGGACAGCGCCTCGTGCAGCGACTCGACCGGCAGCACCCGGGTGGCTCCCGGGACCGGGTCGGCGCGTCGGCGCACGATGGTGGCCCGCACCCCGAACGGCGCCAGCAGCTCCAGCAGCGCCGTGGCGATGCCGCCACCGCCGAGGATGGTCACCTCCTGGTCGTACAGGCTGGTCCCCGCCGGTGTCCCCCACGACCGGGCCTCCACCCGGGTGGGCAGGTGCCGGAGCCCGGCGAGCGCCAGCGCCAGCGCGTGCTCTGCCACCGGTTCGGCATAGGCGCCCTTGGCGCAGGTCCAGACGTGGTCGCCGTCGAAGAGGCCCTGCTCGAACGCCTTCTCGACCCCGGCGAACGGCAGCTGCACCCAGTGGGCCGACGGCGCCCGGGCCAGCCAGGACTCGAGCTCGGGCATGGCGTGGGGATCGAGCCAGACCACCCCGTCGGGTGCGTCCCCGATCCCGACCACCCGGCCGCCGCCGGCCCGGACCGCGTCCACGGCGAAGTCGCCCGGGTGCGGTCCGACGGCGATGCGGGGTTCGGTCATGGGTCAACCGTAGCGAGACCCAGGCGGCGGCCGCCTCCCCACCAGGGCGGCACCGGCGGCGGGACCGTCCGGTGCCGGCGTGTGCCGGAGGTCGCCTGTTTGCTTAGATGGGGCCCTGACCGGCGCCTCTGGGGGGAACCATGCACATCGAGTTCAACGTACGCGACTTCCTCGACCGTGCGGCCGCCACCTACCCCGGACGGGTTGCGCTGGTCGACGAGCCCGACCAGCCGGCCGAGCCGTGGGCCCCCCTGACCTTCGCCGAGCTGGCCGCACGGGCCCGGGCGCAGGCGGTCGGACTGGACCGGCTGGGGATCGGCCCGGGTGAGCGGGTGGCCGTCGTGTCCCACAACTCGGCCCGCCTGCTGGCGTCGTTCTTCGGGGTGACCGGCTGGGGCAGGATCCTGGTCCCGGTCAACTTCCGACTGGCCCGCGCCGAGGTCGAGTACATCCTCGAGCACTCGGGGGCGTCGGTGCTGCTGGTCGATCCCGAGCTCGACGAGGCGCTGGCCGGCATCGGCCCGTCCCGCCGGTACGTGCTGGGCGACGCGGCCGATGCCGAGCTCTACGTGTCGGGCGTCGAGCCCGAGCCGTGGGCGTCCGACGAGTCGGCCACCGCCACCATCAACTACACGTCGGGCACCACCGCTCGACCCAAGGGCGTCCAGCTCACCCATCGGAACTGCTGGGTGAACGCCGCCGTGTTCGGCTGGCACACCGGGGTGTCCGACCGGGACGTCTACCTCCACACGCTGCCGATGTTCCATGCCAACGGTTGGGGGATGCCCTGGACCACGGCGGCCATGGGAGCCACCCAGGTGGCCCTGCGCAAGGTCGACGGCCCCGAGATCCTCCGCCGGGTCGAGCGCCACGGCGTGACCCTGCTGTGCGCCGCCCCGGCCGTGGTGAACGCGGTGCTGGACGCCGTGGCGGACTGGGACGGCGAGCTGCCCGGCCGCGGCACCACCCGGATCGTGGTGGCCGGCGCCCCGCCCCCGTCGAAGACCATCGAGCGGATCGAGTCCGAACTGGGCTGGGAGTTCCTCCAGATCTACGGGCTCACCGAGACGTCGCCGGTCCTGACGGTGAACCGGTCCCGCGCCGAGTGGGACGACCTGCCCTCGGACCAGCGGGCCCGCAAGCTGATGCGGGCCGGCGCCCCTGCCGTGGGCACCGAGCTGACGGTCGACGAGCACGGCGAGGTGCTGGCCCGGTCGAACACGGTCATGGCCGGCTACTGGCGCCAGCCCGAGGAGACGGCCGCAGCCCTGGCCGGCGGCTGGTTCCACACCGGCGACGGCGGGATGATCGACGAGGAGGGCCACCTGAGCATCCTCGACCGGAAGAAGGACGTCATCATCACCGGCGGCGAGAACGTCTCGTCCATCGAGGTGGAGGACGCCATCTTCTCCCTCGACGGCGTGCTCGAGGTGGCGGTCATCGGGGTGCCCCACGAGAAGTGGGGCGAGATGGTCCTCGCGCTGGTGGTGGTGGACGAGGCCAGCGGGCTCACCGAGGAGCTCGTGATCACCCACTGCCGGGGTGCACTGGCCGGGTACAAGTGCCCGAAGCAGGTGGAGCTGCGCGACGAGCTGCCCCGCACCGCCACCGGCAAGCTCCAGAAGTTCCGGCTGCGCGCCCCCTACTGGGAAGGGCGCGACCGCCAGGTCAACTGACCGGCGACGTCCGACCCGTCGGCCGGACGGCGGCGTCACGGGCCGCGGACCCTTCGCCATCCAACCACCCGGTGATGCGCAGCGCGGTCCACTCCGGCGCCTCGAGCATCGGGGCGTGCCCGATGTCCCGGGCCACCTCGAGGCGCCACGCCGTGCGCCCCTCGGCCATCCGGCGGGCTGCGGCCAGGGGCACCAGGACGTCGCGGTCGCCGTGGAGGTGCAGGACCGGGACGTCCAGCCCGGCCAGCCGGTCGACCGTCGGACCGGGTCGAGCCATGGCGCGCGACAACGACCGGGCCGAGGCCAGGTAGGCGGCGTCGCCCAGCGCCCGGTCCTTGGACGCGGTCAGCTCGATGTGGGCATCCACCACGTCGGCCGGCACCCGGACGGGGTCCACGCAGGTCACCCCGAGCACCCGGCGGACGGTCTGCTCCGGCGTGGTGCGGGTGCGCCTGGCCGCCAGGTAGCGCTCTCCCACGCCCGGAAGCGCGCACAGGACGAAGTTCGACACCACCCGGGGGTGGACCATGCCGATGCGGCCGGTGGGGAGCGCCGGGTCGACCAGCACCAGACCGGCCACCCGGTCCGGCGAACCGGCGGCGCACAGCGCCGACACCAGGCCGCCGAGCGAATTGCCGACCAGGATCACCGGCTGGTCGGACAACTGGGCCAGGGCACCGGTCAGCAGGGCCACGTGGCCGGCCACGTCGGGGGTGCGCCCAGCCGCCGGGGTGCGGCCGTGGCCGAGCAGATCCACCGCCACCAGGCGGTAGCGGTCGCACAGGTACGGGGCGACCGCCGCCCAGTTGAGGTGGCTGCCGCCCAGGCCGTGGACGGCCACCAGCAGTGCTGCGCCCTCGGGTCCGCCGTAGTCGGCCACGTGCACCGGTCCGTCGACGTCGAGCAGGCGCTCGGCGGGCGGGACGTAGTCCGGGGCGCTCACCCCCCCGAGGCTACCGGTCGGGTCCGCCGTGCGGTCCGCAGCTCAGGCCGGCAGGAATTCCAGCAGCAGCCGGTTCACCTCGTCGGGCGCCTCCAACTGCATCCAGTGGCCCGGTCCCTCGATCCGTTCGTAGCGCCACGGTCCGGCCACGAACGGCGCTGAACCGGTCATCTGGCGCTCGGTCAGCGCGAAGTCGCCGGTGCTCCACACGCCCATCGTCGGCGCCTGCACGAGGGGCAGCTCGAGCGGCGGGGCCACCCATCCGTCGGGGGTGATGTTGGCCCGGTACCAGTTGAGGGCGGCGGTCAGCGTGTCCGTGGCGTCCCACCTGGCGATGATCCGGTCTGCATCCGGGTGGTGGCACCAGTCCCGGAAGTTGGCCCATCCGTCGGCCGACAGCCACTGCTCGGCCACGTCCGGGAATTGGAAGAAGAAGACGTACCAGGACAGGGCCAGCTGCTCGACTCCAGCCGATCGGAAGCTCTGGGCCTGACCCACGGACAGGGTCACCAGGTGGTCCACCCGGTCGGGCAGGAACGCGGCGAACGCCCACGACAGCGCCGCCCCGAAATCGTGTCCGACCAGGTGGGCCCGGTCGAGCCCGAGCTGGTCGAGCACGGCGACCACGTCGCCGACCGAGTGGATGATCGAGTAGTCGTCGACCCCGGCCGGGGCGTCCGAGGCGCCGAAGCCGCGCAGGTCGGGCACGACGCACCGGAACCCGGCGTCCACCAACGTCGGCACCTGGTGGCGCCACAGCGCCCCCGAGTCGGGGAACCCGTGCAGGAGGACCACCGGGCGGCCGTCGCCGAACACCTCCACATGGATCCGCACCCCGCCGCTGTCGACCTCCACCCGTGCGGCTCCCGACCCGGTTCCGCTCAGCGCTTGTCGCCGGACGGGAAGTGCAGGGCGATGCGACCGGAGTCCGCACCCCGGTCCGAGTCCGGCCACCGGGTGGTGATGGACTTGAGCCGGGTGTTGAACCGGACGCCTTCCATGCCGTGGATGTGGGCGTCGCCGAAGAGCGACTGCTTCCACCCGCCGAACGAGTAGTAGGCCATGGGCACCGGGATGGCCACGTTGATCCCGACCATGCCCACCGACACGTCGCGGCGGAAGCGGCGGGCGGCGTAGCCGTCCCGGGTGAAGATGGCGGTCCCGTTCCCGTAGGGGTTGGCGTTTACCAGGTCGATGGCCTCGTCCAGGGTGTCGACCCGCAGGACCGACAGCACCGGACCGAAAATCTCGTCCTGGTAGACCGACATGTCGGTCGTGACCCGGTCGACCAGGGTGGGGCCGAAGAAGAAGCCGTCCTCGCCACCGTCGACGGCGACGTCGCCGCCGTCCACGACCACCTCGGCGCCGTCCGCCCGCGCCGAGTCGACGTAGCCGGCCACCCGGTCCCGGTGGACCCGGGTGATGAGCGGTCCCATGTCCGACGACGGGTCGGTGCCCGGTCCGGTGACCAGCCCACGCGCACGGTCGGCCACGGCGGCCACCAGCGGGTCGGCGTCACCGACGACCACCACGGCGGAGATCGCCATGCACCGCTCCCCCGCCGAGCCGTAGCCCGCGGCGATCAGGGCGTCGGCCGTCGAGTCGAGGTCGGCGTCGGGCAGCACCACGGCGTGGTTCTTGGCGCCCCCGAGGGCCTGGACCCGCTTGCCCGAGGCGTGCCCCCGCTCGAACACGTGGCTGGCGATCGGTGTGGAACCGACGAAGGACACCGCCGCCACCTTCGGGTGGTCGAGCAGCGCGTTGACCGCCTCGGCGTCACCGTGGACCACCTGGAACACGCCCTCGGGCAGCCCGGCGTCGCGCCACAGCTCGGCCACCAGCTCCGACGGCGACGGGTCGCGCTCGGACGGCTTCAGGACGAAGGTGTTGCCGCAGGCGATGGCCACCGGGTACATCCACATGGGGACCATGACCGGGACGTTGAA
>Ga0209698_10004267_pt1 | contig 15693 bp, 9 predicted proteins | sample LitLauG_LLR_2012_FD_187203 | JGI IMG/M metagenome (GOLD analysis project Ga0209698, IMG submission 187203) | Freshwater sediment microbial communities from Pennsylvania, USA - Little Laurel Run_MetaG_LLR_2012 (SPAdes) (version 2) | ecosystem: Environmental > Aquatic > Freshwater > Creek >...
GTCGCGCGTGCTGCTCGACCTGCGCTTCGCCACCAAAGACGCCCTGATGATCACCGTGTTCTCCAACGGCGCGATTCTCTACCGCGGGAACGACGACGACATCCTGCCGGTACTGCTGACCACGAATGCCCAGCCTGGCCAGAAATTTCTGATCGCGGTGCGCGTGGTCACGGGCGACGCTGTAGAGTCAGAGTTTCCGCACAGCGAACTGGTCGTTCAGCCATCGTCCTCGCGGCCGGACCCGGCTCTTTTGCGCAGCGAGATTCTGGCGGCTCGCCCCTTCATCGCGGCTTATGCGGACGGAAAGGCCGAGCGCGAACAGTCGCTGGATGCGGCAGTAAAGGCCATTGATTTTTCTCCTCTCGAGCGCGGCGACCAGGCCGGCTTTGACGCTTCCCTGAAATCCGCGCAGGCCAAGCTTGAATCGCTGAAGCCGTGGCTGCAGCAGTTCACCATCCGCCTGGTGGGCAATTCCCACATCGACATGGCCTGGCTGTGGCCGTGGACCGAAACCGTCGAAGTCGTGCGCAACACTTTCCGCAGCGTGCTCGACCTGATGCGCGAGTATCCCGACTTCAAATTCACCATGTCGTCGGCGCGCACCTATGAATGGATGCAGGAGAAATATCCCGACCTGTTCCAGGAGATCGAGCAGCGCATAAAGGAAGGTCGCTGGGAAATCATCGGCGGGATGTGGGTCGAGCCCGACCTGAATATGCCGGACGGCGAATCCCTGGTGCGGCAGATTCTGGTGGGCAAGCGCTACTTCAACAAGAATTTCGGCGTGGACGTGAAGATCGGGTGGAACCCGGATTCGTTCGGCTACAACTGGCAATTGCCGCAGATCTACAAAAAGTCGGGCATGGATTATTTCGTGACCCAGAAACTGCTCTGGGCGCACGAATTCACGACCTTCCCGTACAAGCTCTTCTGGTGGCAGGCGCCCGATGGCAGCCGCCTGCTGACGTATTTCCCGCACGACTACGCCGGGGGGATCGACGCTGAACCGCTCGGCCAGGATCTCTCGGTCTGGATGCCATCGATCTACGGACCGAAGCTCACCGACAGCCCGGAGATGATGCACCTCTACGGCGTCGGCGATCACGGTGGCGGGCCCACCCGCATCATGCTGGATCATGCCGACCAGTTGCGGGCGCCGCATGCGGTGTTTCCCAAACTGCAGTTCAGTTTCGCGCGCGACTTCTTCAACGACATGGAAAAGAAGTTGCCGAGCATGCAGGTCCCCACCTGGGATGGCGAACTTTACTTCGCGTATCACCGCGGCGTTTTCACCACGCAGGCGGAGACCAAGCGGAGAATCCGGCGGGCGGAAGAACTGATGCTGAACGCGGAGAAGTTCTCTTCCCTGGCGACGCTCAACGGCCGCCCCTACCCCCGCGAGGGGATGGAGGAGGCATGGAAGGATCTGCTGTTCGATCACTTTCACGACATCATGCCGGGATCGGGCATCGCCGTGAATTATCTGGAGGCGAAGCGCAACCTGGAGAATGTGGACCGCTTTGCGGCAGACGCGGTGCATGCGTCTCTGCGCGAGATCGCCGCGCACGTCGACACCGAGGGCGACGGCGTGCCGGTGATGGTGTTCAATTCCTTGTCCTGGCCGCGGACCGATATGGTTGAGGCCGAGGCACAACTTCCGGCTGCGGCGCAGGCCATCGAGGTCGTCGATTCCAAGGGCAAGCCGGCGGAGTCAGAACTGCTGTCCATCGATCCCGACACGCACCGGGCTCATTTCCTGTTGCTGGCCACGATCCCGGCGCTCGGCTACCAGACGTATTTCGTACGTGCCGCGGCGAAGTCTCCGGCGGTTCACTCGCTGCTGAAAGCTTCCGCCTCTGGGGATGGCGACGTACTGGAAAACGATTTCGTGCGCGTGAGGCTGGATCCGCAATCCGGGTGCGTGACCAGCCTGTTCGATAAGCAAGGCGTGGTCGAAGCCCTGGCGCCCGCCGAGACTGACAGCGGCGGCCCCAAGAACTCGATTTGCGGAAACCTGCTGCAGGCATTTGTCGACAAGCCCAAGCAGTGGGATGCGTGGAACATTGACGCCGATTTCGAGGCCCAACACTGGGATCTGGACAAGGCCGACGAAGTAAAACTGGTTGAGAACGGACCCCTGCGGGCGGTGATTCAGGTCAAGAATCATTTTCAGAATTCGACTTTTGTCCGCGACCTCACCTTGTACGCAGGCCTGCCGAGAGTCGACGTGAAGATGCAGGCAGAGTGGCACGAGAAGCACATTCTGCTGAAAGTCGCGTTTCCGGTCAGCGGGCACAGCGACAAGGCCACGTACGAGATTCCCTATGGCTCGGTGGAGCGTCCGACAACTCGCAACACGCCGGCAGAACTGGCGCAGTTTGAAGTTCCCGCCCAACGCTGGGCCGACATATCGGACTCCAAACACGGATTCAGCTTGCTCAATGACTGCAAATATGGATATGACGCGAAGGGAAATGTGCTGCGCCTGTCTCTGCTGCGGTCGCCGGAGTGGCCCGATCCGCATGCCGACGAAGGGCATCACGAGTTCACGTATTCGCTGTATCCCCACCGCGGCACCTGGCGCGACGGTCTCACCATCCTGCAGGGATACGAACTGAACTACAAGCTCATCGCGATGCAAACGGAGAAGCACAGCGGCTCTCTCGGAGCGATTCGCTCCTACTTGCAGACCGATCCCAATATCATCGTCACCGCCCTCAAGAAGGCCGAGGATGATGATTCCGTCATTCTCCGGTTCTATGAATGGGCGGGGAAAGAAGGAGACGCAAAAATCGCGCTGCGGCCTGATGTACAAGAAGCTTCCGAGACCGACCTGATGGAGAAACCGATGGCCAGCGTTGCGGTGCGGGATAACATCCTCACGGTTCACACCAAGCCCTACGAGATTAAGACGGTCAAGGTACGGTATTCGGGATCAGGAACGCATCCATGAACCAGGAATCAGGCATGATTCTGGGCGTCGATATTGGCGGGACCAAAGTGGCTGTGGGTTTGGTGGATCGTTCTGGCAACATCGTCACGCAGTTGCGCAGGCCCATGGCCGCCAGCGGTACGGCGGAAGAAGGACTGCAGGCCGTCGTCGGGGCAATCGACGCGATTTCGGCCACTGCTGAGGGTGGGTTTCAGAGCATCGGAATCTGTGCTCCAGGGCCGCTCGATCCCAAGACCGGTGTCGTCCTGAACCCGCCCAACGTTCCCTGCTGGAGGAATTTTCCCCTGGCAGCGAGAATCGCCGAAAAGTACCGGCAGCCGGTAAAAGTGGACAACGATGCGAATGCCGCTGCCCTGGCGGAAACTCGCTGGGGCGCCGCACGCGGCTACCACTACGTTTTTTATGCCACGCTCGGCACCGGCATCGGCGCCGGTATCGTGTTCGATGGTCGCATCTACCACGGCAACACAGGGGCGGCGGCCGAGGGTGGGCACGTCAGCATCGACTATCGCGGGCCGGTGTGTGGTTGCGGCAAGCGCGGTTGCATCGAGATACTGGCCGCCGGTCCCGCCATCGGCCTGCGCGCACGGACCAAGATTGCGGCCGAACCAGCGCGCGCGTCCGCCATTCTCCAACTCGCCAAAGGCAACGCGGCAACCGTCGCCAGCGAGCATGTTGGGCAGGCGTTTGCAGCCGGTGATGCGCTGGCGCGTGAGATTCTTCTCGAGACGGTGGAGCTTCTGACGGCGTGGCTGGGAAACATCGTGGACCTGCTCGACCCTGACATCGTGGTGATGGGAGGCGGAGTTTCCGCCATGATCAAACCTTTCTTTGGCGAGATCAAGAACCGACTTCCGGATTGGTGCGTGAATCCGCGGGCGGCGGAGATTCCTCTGGTGATGGCTCGCTACGGCGCAGATGCAGGCATTGCTGGCGGCGCGGCTTTGTGCGCGGAGGATCCAGCATGAAGCTGGGGGAAAGCCGCCTTAGCCTGCCTTGAGCGAAAGTCGAAGGGGCTGCCCGCGGTGCGAAGCTCCGCTGCTTCGGATCGCATCTGCAGTCAAAACCGGACCGCCGAGGCGGCTGCCCTACATGATTACCCATGAAGGATTTCAGAATGCTCCTGGCTTCACGATCCCTTCGATCCCTCGTACCCATCACGCTCGCCTTTCTGATTTCGGATCCTGTACTGCCCGCGCAGGATCTGCCGAAAGCGCCGCATGCCGAAGTGTTCACGCTGACTCCTACTCCTGGCCCTTTCACCGAGCCGGCGGTGGCGGTCAATGGGGCCAATGCGCAGCAGGTGGTGGCCGTATTCCAGGACAATGTCCACGCTTCATATTCCGGGGACGCTGGTCACACATGGCAAGCGGCTGAGGATGCAGCGCCCAAGAACTATCGCGTTTCCGGGGATGTCTCGACCACGTTCGACAAGCACGGCCACGCCTTCGTTTGCTACATCGCCTTCGACAAGCTGGGAAAGTTTAACTACTGGGCGCAGGGCGCCACCCGCAACGGCATCTTCGTGCGGCGCTCGCTCGACGGCGGAAAGACGTGGGAAGCCGAGCACTCTCCAGTCGCGGAACAGCCCTCAGCACCGGGCATTCCGTTCGAGGACAAACCCTATATCGTCGCCGACAACACCTCCAGCCGCTTCGCCGGCAATCTCTACATCGGCTGGACGCGCTGGAGATTGACCGACTCCCAGATGGTGTTCTCGCGTTCTACCGATGACGGCAAGACGTGGTCGCAGGCGAGGGAGATCGATGCGCACCCGGGCCTGCCGCGCGACGACAACGGCGCGGCCGAAGGCTTCGACGGCGTGGTGGCGCCCGATGGAACGCTCTACGCGATCTGGAGCCAGGGCGATGACATCATGCTGGTCAAGTCGCGTGATGGAGGGAAAACTTTTTCGCACGCCCGTCCCATCATCCGCACGGCACCGGTCATGTTCGCCATCCAGACGCTGGAGCGGGCCAACGGATTTCCCCAGATTGCCATCGACCCCAGGAGCCGTCGCCTGTACGTCACCTGGAGCGATTACCGCAATGGCGATCTGGACGTGTTCATTTCTGCCTCGGACGATGGGGGCAAGCACTGGAGCGCGGCTGCGCGCGTGAACACTGATCCGCCACACAACGGCGCGGAGCAATTTTTCCAGTGGCTCGCCGTGGACCCGCTGGACTCGTCGGTGAATGTTCTTTTCTACGACCGCCGTGGCGATCCCGTGAACCGCAAGCAGATGGTCACGCTGGCCCGCTCGACCGACCGAGGACGCAGTTTCAGCAACTACGCATGGACCGACGAACTGTTCGACGCCAGCGACGTTTTCTTCGGCGACTACACCGGTCTCGCGGCCTACGGCAGCCGCGTATACGGAGTATGGACGGAAAAGCCTGTACCCGCGCCCGAACCGGCGGCGGACGAGAAAAACAAACCGGACAGCAAAGACACCAAGCCGCACCGTCGCGGCACGGTCGTGAAGGTTGGCACGGCAGACTTCTCCGACCCGACAGGAAAGCGCGCTAACCAATAAGCTCGAACACCTTTTCCCGGTGTGACGGCACGGGGCAAACTCGTGCGGCCGCAGTTTCACGCTGAAACCCGCTCTGTGCGCGCCATCGCACAGATGCGTGATCGAAATCACAATTCCCCTCTTTCGCCCTGACAACAAATGACTTGAGGCTGCTCCCGACTCGCCTGATAAAGCTTCCTCGAGGGGCTCTAGTGGGTTCCAGTTAGTGATCGCGCATCAGGGCCTTAATAGAATGGCGCCGCCCATGAACCCCAAGTGGAATGGCCAATTCTCCTGCTTCGATCTCGTCGCCAAAAGCAAAGAGAGATCTCGCACAGTGGTGCAGGTAGGTGACATCGAGATCGGTGGCAACGATTTCGTCATCATGGCGGGCCCCTGTGCGGTTGAATCCGAAGACCAGTTATTGCGCACCGCCGAAGCGGTGGCAGGTGCGGGAGCCCGCGTCTTGCGCGGCGGCGCCTACAAGCCTCGATCTTCTCCATACGCTTTCCAGGGGCTGGGAGTCGAGGGCCTCAAACTGCTCAGCAAGGCTCGCGAAGAAACCGGGCTGGCCATCATCACCGAAGTCATGAGCGAGGAAAATGTCAGCCTCATCGCCGAATACGCCGACATCATGCAGGTGGGGACGCGCAGCATGGAAAACTATGCGCTGCTCGAGGCCCTGGGGGGATGCGGACGTCCGGTGCTGCTGAAACGCGGCATGACCTCCACGCTCGAGGAATGGTTGCGCTCGGCGCAAGTCATCGCCATGGCCGGCAACCGCGACGTCATTTTGTGCGAGCGCGGCATCCGCACGTTTGAAACGGCCACCCGCAACACGCTCGATATCGCCGCCGTGCCGGTGCTGAAAGCCGTTTCGCACCTGCCGGTGATTGTAGATCCCAGCCATGCCGCCGGGGTGCGCAGCCTGGTGCCGATTCTGTCACGGGCGGCGGCGGTTGTTGGTGCGGATGGATTGTTGGTCGAGGTGCATCCCTGCCCGGAACAAGCCATGAGCGATGGCCAGCAGTCGCTCAACTTCGCCGAATTTCGCGACATGATGGAGGACCTGCAACCCTACCTGGCGATTCAGCACGCCGCCCGGGAGTTTCGTCCCCAACTGGTTGTGGGGGGGTACGACTAGTGCTGCCGCGCTACATTCTTGCCGGCGTGATTCTCATAATCGCTCTCGACCTGGGCAGGACGTCGGTGTCCGCCGGCGGCGCCACGCCATCATTCCTATATACCGTCGCGAAAACGTACGAACCGCTGGCCTGGATCGAGGGAGGCGAACGCTTCCCCGAAGGAGCCGCGATTTTCGTGCATGACGCCAAGGGGCAGCACCCGCTGTTTGGGGATTTCGCGGCGTCCGCAGATGCGTCCGTCTCCTTCGATGGACAACGCGTGCTGTTTGCCGCAAAACGCAAAGCAGAAGACCGCTGGCAAGTGTGGGAGGTTCCCCTGGCTGGCGGTGCACCGCGGGTGGTGACCCCTGCCCACCAGGATTCCATCCGGCCTCTCTATCTGCCTGACGATCGCGTCGTTTATGCGCGCGGGTTGGACCATCGCTTCGTTATCGAGGCCGCGGATCTTGCGGGCGGCAAAGCCGTCGCTCTCACCTACGGACCGGCGAATTACCTGCCCACCGATGTGTTGCGCGACGGACGCATCCTGTTTGAAGCAGGATATCCGCTGGGGTCCGACACCACGCCCGAAATCTATACCGTGTATCCCGATGGCAGCGGAGTCGAGTCCTACCGCTGCGATCACCGCGAGAAACATCATCTGGGGAGGCAGGTGAGTTCGGGCGACATCGTTTTCGCTTCGCGATCTGGACTGAGCCGATTTACTTCGGCGCGAGCGCTCGAAGTCCGCATCCCGGTGCCGGTGGGAGAGTACGCGGGCGACGCCGCCGAGCTGCCCTCCGGCGAGTGGCTAATGCCCTGGCGGCGCGACGCGACGATGCCGTTTCAGCTGGTGACGTTGGCGCCGGATTCCACGAGCGTTCACCCGGCGGTTGTCGAGAATGGCGCCAACATCCTTCAGCCTGTCATGGTTGCAGAACGGGTAGCGCCCAAGCGATTCCCTTCGGGGCTGCATGACTGGCCCAATGCCAATCTGCTCTGCCTGAACGCTTACACCTCCAAATATCAGTTTGCTGAAGGATCCATTCAATCGGTGCGCTTCTACGGCCGCGACAGCGCAGGCCAGCCCACCCTGCTGGGATCTGCACCCGTCGAAGGCGACGGATCGTTCTTCGTGCAAGTGCCGAGCGAGCAACCCCTGCAGGTCGAACTTCTCGACGGTTCCGGAAAAACGCTAAACCGCGAGGCGGGATATTTCTGGATGCGTCGCGGCGAGCAGCGCGTGTGCGTGGGATGCCACGCCGGTCCGGAGACCGCTCCAGAGAATGCGGTCCCGATGACGCTGCTGAAATCCACCGTTCCCGCGGACATGACCGGCGCGCATCGCGCTGCGGGAGGTCAGTAGAATGCGGACACGACTCTTTCTGTTGCTTGTGGCGTCCTCTTCCCTGCTGGGGCAAACGCCACCGCCGGCGACGCAGAGCACCATCCGCTTCGAAGATGCTACCGCCAAGTCCGGCCTTCAGTTCACCCACAGCTTCGGCGCCGAGCGGCTTGGGTCCTTGCTGGAGAGCACCGGTTCCGGCTGCGTCTGGTTCGATTACAACAACGACGGCTTCCCTGACCTGTACGTCGTGTCCGGCAAGCCGCTCGAGGACGGGATTCATCCTTATCCGCTGAAGCAACCGCCCGCCGTCGCGCCTCACAACCATCTTTACCGCAACAACGGAGACGGAACCTTCACCGACGTCACCGAGAGCGCAGGCGTGGCCGCGAACGTTTTCGGCACGGCCGCGATTGCCGCCGACTACGACAATGACGGCTATGTCGATCTGCTGGTCACCAGCTACGGCAAGGCGATTCTCTATCACAACAACGGCGACGGAACCTTCACCGACGTCACCGTTAAGGCCGGCATCAACGTCGACCGCTGGTCCATCAGTTCGACGTGGCTCGACTACGATCGCGACGGGTGCGTCGATCTGTTCGTCGGCCGCTACGTGAAGTTCGATCCCAAGTACCGCAATTATTACTCGGCCGACAATTACCCCGGGCCGCTCGACTACGCCGGCGACACCAACCGCCTTTATCACAACAACTGCGACGGAACTTTCACCGACGTCACAGACAAGTCGGGTATCGGCGCCTACATCGGCCGCACCATGGGCGTGACCGCCGGCGACTACGACAACGACGGCTGGCCTGACATCTACGTCTCCAATGACAAGACGGAAAACTTTCTCTTTCGCAACCGGCACGATGGCACGTTCGAAGAAGTCGCCGGAGATCTGGGCATTGCCTACGGCCAGAACGGAGAGAACACGTCCGCCATGGGCCCGATTTTTGCCGACATCGACGGCGACGGCCGCCTCGATCTGCTGGTGACGGATTCCAAATACAACCGCCTGATGCGCAACGCGGGAGCGAGCGGCTTCGAAGACATCGGCCCAAGTTCGGGCATTTCGCAGGCCACGGCGCAGTACACCAGTTGGGGAGCGGGCATCTACGACTTCGACAACGACGGCTGGCCCGACATCCTCATCTTTCACGGTGGATTGATTCACCTCGTACCCCAGGAGCAGTCGCTGTTTCGCGGCCTGGGCAACGACCGGTTTGCCGATGTGTCGCGTGAGGCCGGGCCCGCCCTCGACGTAAAAACGGTCTCCCGCGGCGCCTGCTTCGCCGACTATGACAACGACGGCAAGATCGACGCGTTTGTCGTGAACCTGGGTGCTCCTGCCACGCTGCTGCATAACCTCACCCGGAACGGCAATCACTGGCTCACGGTGAAACTGAAAGGCAAGAAAAGTAATCGCGACGGAATCGGCGCCCGCCTGGAGTTATTCGCGGGTGGGCGAAAGCAGATCGCCGAGCGCTTTGCGGCGTCCGGCTATCTTTCGCAGGACGATGGCCGGGTGCATTTCGGCCTGGGCGCGGCCTCCAAGGCTGACAGACTGACGATCCGATGGCCGAGCGGCAAAGAACAGACGCTCGAGAACCTCGCAGTCGACCGCATCCTCACCGTGGAGGAGCCGTAGGTGCCGGAACACGCCACCAATCGCGCCTTCTGGATCGCCGCGAAACTCTGCCCGATCGCGGCCATCGTCATGCTCGCGATCGCCGCAAAACCTGCCACCCGGCAGTCCGGGAGTTCCCGCGATCGCTATCTGTCACCGATCGAAATGCAGCTCTCGCCCGACGGGCGCCTGCTCTACGTGGTCTGCGAAACGGGCGATGAAGTCCGGGTGGTGGAGGTGGAATCGGGCCGGTTGGTGGGCCGCGTCCCGGTGGGCCGAATGCCGCGGGCGATCGCCTCGTCATCGGACGGCCATTTCCTCTATGTCACAAATGCCTGGTCTGACAGCGTGTCCGTCATCGACCGATCGACCCTGGCGGTCGCACAGACTCTGCCGACTGGATTCGAGCCGACCGGCGTCGTGGTCGACCGCGTTGGGAAAACACTCTACGTTGCCAACCGCCTCAGCGGCGACGTCTCGGTCATCGACCTACCGACTGGACAGGAAATCAAACGGCTTCTGGCTGGACGCGGCGCCAGCTACCTCGCCCTGTCTCCCGATGGAAAGCTCATCTACTGCACGCACATTTATCCGAATCCCGGCGCGTTCCGCACGCCGCCCCGGTCGGAGATCACCGTCATTGACACCGAACGCCAGACGGTCGTCGAGCGCAAGTCCCTCAATAACGTAGCGGGCGTGTTCCACGTTGCCGTGTCGGGCGATGGGAAGCTTGGTGTAGCGGCGCAACTCCGCCCCAAGAATCTGATCCCGCTGGCGCATGTCGAGCACGGCTGGGTGTTCGGCGACTCGCTGACATTATTCGGACAAGACGTGGGCGGGATGGTGCAGGTTCCGATCGATGAACTTGACCACTACTACGCCTTGCCGTGGGGAGTCGCGATTACTCCCGACAAGGCCAAGATTTTCCTGACCACGGCGGGATCGCAGAGCGTCACCGTCATCGATGTACCGCGCCTGCTGGCAACGGTGAAGGCGAAACCGAAACCGTTCATCAACGATCTCTCCGCCGCGGCAGACTATGCGGTCAGCAGAATTCCCGTTGGTCACAACCCGCGCGGAGTGCTGCTTTCCGCCGACGGCAAGCGAGCCTACGTGGCGAACCGGCTGGACGACAACATCGCCGTCATCGACACGGCCGCCGACAAGGTGGTGTCGACCATAGACCTGGGCGGACCCCACAACATCGACGCCGTTCGCCGCGGCGAGCGCCTGTTCTTCACCGCGGACTTCGCCTTTCAAGGCCAGTTCGGATGCGCCAACTGCCATCTCGACGCCACCATCGACGGCCTGCAGTGGGATCTCGAGCCTGATGGTTTCGGCAAGGACATCGTCGACAACCGCTCGCTCGAGAGTCTGGCCGGCACCGAACCGTTCAAATGGAACGGGGGCAATCCCGACATGCCCACCGAATGCGGCCCGCGCACGGAAAAGTACTTCTTCCGCTCGCAGAGTTTCACCCAGCAACAACTCACCGACCTGGTGACTTACGTCTACTCGCTGCCTTATCGGCCCAACCGCTACCGCGCCGCGAACGGCGAGTTGACGCAGGCACAGGAGCGGGGTAAGGCGATCTTTGAGCGGACAAAAGCGAAGAACGGAACGCCGATCCCGGAAACGAATCAGTGCGCCTATTGCCACAACGGGCCCAAGTACACCAACCAGAAACAGGTGGACGTCGGCACCGGCAAATTGACCGACCGCTCGCCGGTGATCGACGTCCCACAGCTTCCCAACGTGGCTTATTCCGCACCCTACTTGCACGATGGTTCGGCGCGCTCGCTGGAAGAAATCTGGACGGTATTCAACCCAAAAGACACGCACGGAGTCAGCAACGATCTGACCAAAGATGAACTGAACGACCTCATCGAGTACCTGAAAACGCTATGAAGACGAACCCACAACGTGGTTGTCATCGAGAAACCGCTCGTCATCCTGGGCGGAGCCGCTTTTCCGGCGGAGCCAAGGATCTCACAACCAAAAGCCTGGGGCTGGTCGTTGGGCTGGGACTGCTGGCGCTATCGTCGCTGGCCCAGGACATGCCCCTGTTCCGCTGGGAGAATTTCACCACGGTGAACGGCCTGCCCGACAACCACGTGTTCTGCGTGCTGGTTGACGGCAAGCGCATCTGGGCCGGAACCGAGAACGGACTTGGCCGGTATGAAGACGGAGCGTGGAGAGTCTTCCGCCCAGCGGACGGACTCGCGCATCAGGCCGTGCTCTCGCTTGCACTCGATCCGCGGTCAGGCGATCTCTGGGTTGGCACGATGGGCGGGCTGAACCGCATTTCGGCCGGCCGCATCGACACCTTCACGCAGCTGAACTCCGGCCTGAGCAACGACATCGTGTACGGCGTTGGCGTGCAGGCCGGCTTCGTGTGGACAGCCACCGCCGCGGGCGCAAGCCGACTGAATACGCGCACCGGGCAGTGGTCCTTATTCAACGCCACCAACACGCCGATGTATGAAATCTGGACTTACGCTGTGAGCCCTGCGGACGACAAAGTCTACTACGCCGTGTGGGGCGGCGGAGTGCTCGAGTACGACGTCGAGACCGGGCGCTGGAAAGATTACAACGATCCCGACGGCGAGACCGAACTGGTGCTCATGAAGGACCAGGGACTGATCCACGAGATCACGACTTCGGTCAGCTATGTCGACAAGATCCTCTGGGTCGCGACGTACTTCGGTGCGAGCCGCTACGACGGGCGCTACTGGCACAACTTCCTGCAGAAAGACAGCGGACTGCCCAGCAACTTCCTCAACCAGATCAAGGGCGTCGACGGTAACCGCGCCTGGTTTTCCACCGATAAAGGCCTGGCCTACTACGACGGCACGAACTGGGCGGTGTACCGGCCCGCTCTCGACACGCACAAGCCGGAAATGCTGATTCGCGACGCCCACGGAAACGTGAAGAAGATTCCCGTGCAGAGCGCTCCCGCCCACAACTACATCCTCGGCGTCGCCTTTCAGGGCGATGACCTCTGGGTGGCAACCGCCAAAGGGCTGAGTCACGGGATCCGGCAAAGCGACGCAGTTGCAACTTCGCAGAGTTTAGGGACGCACCCGGCAACACACAAAAGATAAGACCAAGGGGAGTCAACTCAGATGACGATTCAGGAACTGCTCTCGGAAGTGACCACCGCGCCCGTAATGAAGCGGGCCATCACCAACCACAAAGCACTCAACGAAGCCTACGACTACGGAAGCGCCTTCTCGCGCGGCATGCGTATCGATCTGAACGGAGTCACCATCCTTCTGATTTCCGGCACCGCCAGCATTGACGACGCCGGACACACCGTGCACGTAGGCGATCTGCGCGCCCAGGTGCGCCGCACCTACGACAACATCACCAAGCTTCTTGCGTCCGAAGGAGCCACCTGGCATGACATCGTGCGGACCACGTGCTACCTGCGCGACATCGAGCGCGACTACCAGGCCTTCAACCAGGAGCGCAACGAGTTCTACAAAGAGCAGGCGCTCGATCCCCTGCCCGCGTCCACGGGAATCCAGGCCATTCTGTGCCGCCCGGACCTGCTGGTCGAGATTGAAGCCATCGCGATGTTCCGGCGGGAAACGCCGGGGGAGTAGCTTCATGCGTCGGATGCGTGTTGCCTTGATCGTGGCCGCGCTGGCCTGCGCGGCGCGGGCACAGACAGCCCCGCCGTGCTCGTGCGGCCACAATCCGCCGGGCCCGCCGGCCGCTCGCTCGCTCAAGCCTTACGCCGGGGCGCCGCCGGATTTACGCCCGTTCTCGAAGTTCACCACCCCGTACCACGAGTATTACCAGGACCTGGTGGAATACAACGGAGCGGCACGCGATGTTCCCGATCCCGATCTGAAGGATCTGAGCGAGATCCGCATAGGGTTTCTGGCGCCGCTCTACGACCATCCCGACCAGGTGCTCGGCAATCGCATGCTCAACGGCGCCAGGCTGGCGATTGATGAAGCCAACGCGGCCGGCGGTTACTGTGGCAAGCCGTTCCGCCTCGTCATCCACAACGATTACGACAACTGGCAACTCAGCAACTCCGCCGCCGAGGGTGTGGCCAAAGACTCGGCCATCTGGGGCGCCGCTTCGAACGACGCCGTCCGCATGATCTACGACGACAAAGTGTGGGCGATGTTCGGATCAATCAGTTCCGAATCGACCCACATCGCGCTGCGCCTCACGCTGAAAGGCGAGACGCCGATCGTAAACAGCGCGTCCACCGACCCAACCATTCCGGAAACCATCATCCCGTGGTACTTCACTGATATTCAGGACGATCGCGTGCAGGGCTACACGCTGGCCCGGCACATCTACAGCGAGTTGGGGATGAAGCGCGTCGCGATCCTGCGCGTGAACGACCGCTATGGGCGGTTTGGCGTATTGAAATTCAAGGACGCCTCCCGCCGTCTCGGCCATCCGGTGGTGATCGAGCAGAAGTTCCTGCGAGGAGACGCCGACTACAGGCATCAGCTTCAGGTCATTCAAGAATCGCGCGTCGATGCCATCGTGCTGTGGACCGATATCGGCCCGGCAGCGGCCATCCTGCGGCAGATGCGCGAGTTGGGCATGAAGCAACGCGTTTTCGGCAGCCATCGCACCATCGGCGACGACCTCACCAGGCTGGCAGGGTCGGCGGCCGAGGGCTATGAGGCTGTATTCCCCTACGATCCCACGCGCAGCGATCCGCGCTGGCTCGAGTTCAATGCCCACTACGACGCGCTCTACCACGAGAAACCGGACCACTTCGCCGCCCTGGCCTATGACGCTATGCAGGTTCTGCTCGGCGCAATTTGCAAGGCGGGACTCAACAAAGGACGCATCCGCGACGCTCTGACTGGAACGGAAACCTACAAAGGCGTCACCGGCGACATGGTGTTCGATCCCAACTGCAAAAACATCGCGCCCATGTTCCTTGCCCAGGTGCATAACGGGGCCATCGCCTACCGCCGCATCACCATGGAGAAGCCCTATGCACGCGTCGGCGAAAACGCGGTCGACTACGCCGGGCCGGCCCTGCCCGATCAGGAGCAGGACAAACTGTCGATCGGCGTGTTCGGTCCGCATGCCGACGAAGCCGTGCGCTCGCCTGAAATCGTTCGTGCGCTGAGCACTTTCCAAGCCGCAGGCAAGCCGATCACGCTGATTGCGATTCCGTCTGACACCGCGTGGGGAAAGGCCTCCAACGATCTGGTGCAGGCGGTCTATCAGCAGCACGTGCTGGCCGTCGTCGCGCTCGACCGCGCCTCCAGCCATCTTGCCGAACAGATCGCGGTGAAATCATTCGTGCCCGTGATCGCGATCTCCTCCGATCGCGCGCTCACATCCACGAACATCCCCTGGATCTTTCGTCTCCCCGAAGGCACGCCGCTCGGCAAGGCAGTGAACGCGCTATCAGAAGCCATCGCTCAGTCCGGATCGAATCGCGGAAAGCTTCGTGATTTCCTGTCCTCCGGAGCCGAGGTCGCCGGAATAAGATTCGCCACAACCGGCGAACCGGAAGCGATTCCATGAGTTGAATTGATCGGGTGTGCCGTATCTGCGCTGGCAAGTTTGCATGTGGCTTCAGGATTTCTCCACCAGACATCTGAAAGACAACCCTTTGTGGGCGCTCACGCTGTACTTCATTTGTGAAGCTGAGTTTCAGCCGGTTGCCACGCAGGATCAGGAGGTGCTATGGCTCGATTCAAGGTACTGCTCCTCACCACGCCCCTTCTCGTTGGCATCGAACTTGTAGCGAGCGGGTGTGGCAAGGGAAGCCCCCGTTTCTTCTGCAATCAATCTCTGTAACTCCAGCCAGAGCGCACGCACACCGTTTTCCAACGGCCAGGTGCAATTCACCGCAATAGGCACCTACAGCGAACCCGTTCCCCATCCCCAATCACCCAGATCCCAATCTTGTAGCGATTAGCGAGAGCGGGTTGGCGCAATGCGATCCAGGGGCATTTGCGCTACTAGCGCAACAAACCCAGGCGGACAAGAACGAAAACGAGCACGAAGAGAAGAACAATCACGATCATCCGCAACTTGCTGAAAGGCTGCAGCCGTCCAAAGCCAGGCATGCGCAGATCATAATCGGAAGACGGTAATGAGTGAAATCGAGATACTACGCCTATC
>Ga0209698_10004270_pt1 | contig 15691 bp, 8 predicted proteins | sample LitLauG_LLR_2012_FD_187203 | JGI IMG/M metagenome (GOLD analysis project Ga0209698, IMG submission 187203) | Freshwater sediment microbial communities from Pennsylvania, USA - Little Laurel Run_MetaG_LLR_2012 (SPAdes) (version 2) | ecosystem: Environmental > Aquatic > Freshwater > Creek >...
GTGCCCGTCCCGCCCCTTCTCGATCACCTGAGGATCGATTCCACGCCCGTTGTCGCGAATCCGCACGTACAGCTCACTGTCGGAATATTCAAGCTCTAACTCGATGCGTTTCGCCCCGGAATGACAAAACGCGTTACCCAGCGCCTCTCTAGCAATGCGGTAGATATCATGCTGGATCTCTCGTGCCAACTGCTTTTGGCGGCCGGTGACCGTGACACAAAAATCGATATCGGGCTGTACCTTGAGTTCGTCCTGAATGCCAGATAACGCACCAACCAGGTCTGAGGTTTGAGAGTCCGTCGAGCGAAGCCCCTGTATCGCGCCGCGGCCTTCCACGATACCTTGCCTCATGATTTCAAGGATCCGATCCAACTGGTTTTTGACCGGTGAATCTTGGGCCACGCGAAGGACTACCGCACCCAGGTGCAATGAGGCGCTCTGGAAAGTTTGCAGGAGGGTGTCATGGAGTTCCTGGGCAATTCGAGTGCGTTCCTCAAGACGCACATTTTCTTGCCGGACACGCTCTCCTTCCTGTTTACGTGATTGAATTTCCGTCGCGCTCAAGTACCATCTTGTCGCTCGGCCTTCCTCTACCAACGGGTTGTACCGCGCCGGGAACCCTCGGTAGATGCCGTCTTTTCCACGCAATCTTGCATCAAGTTCAAACGGCTCACCCGCGGCAATCCCCCGATCAACTTCCGCGCAGCTGAAGTCTGCTTCAAATCTTCTTCGAGATTCTGCAGCGTCGCGGAATCGATCGCCTTCACCACGGCCCTGTAGAGGTTCCGCGCATTGCGGAGGGCACCCTCGATGCGCGCCTGTGGCCAGCGCGGGTCTTCGCAGCAACGCTGTGGAACTCAACTGGAACGCATACCGTTTTGCAGTCCTCATTGTTCCCCCCTCCTGTTCCCGCGACTACGTCATGCATCTCGTAACCGATCTAAAAGAAAGCAATGCTCCTGCCATTTCCAAAGTTATGAAAATAAAAGAAGACGGCGATAGGTTGCAGCCCAGCGTCCGCGAATAACGGGAATCCCGGAAATTCCGGAAATTGCCGGAATCGGAGTTCTGCGAGAAGGACCACTAGCTGAACTTGAATTGTTGCTTGTCGATCTTCAAGGCCTTGATCCGAGTATCGAGGGTCGATGCTGGAATTCGCAGCTTAGCCGCTGCTCCGGACGGTCCGGAAACCCGGCCTCTAGTCTCAGCGAGCGCCGCCTCGACAATCTCCCGCTCGGTTCGCGCTTCAACCTTCAAAGCCGGCGACGTTTCAACCCGCGATGCCTGCGGAGAAGTCCTTTTGGAAAGCCATAGCTCATCAACCGAAAAAACATCGGTGGAGCTCAGGATGATGGATCTTTCAATTACGTTCTGCAACTCACGGATGTTGCCAGGCCAGTCGTAAGATTGCAACAGGTCCAGTGTCTTCTTGTCGATCGATCGGATATTCTTGCCGGCCCGATTCGCGTAGCGCTGCACAAAATACTCGACCAGCATCAAAATGTCGTCTTTCCGCTCGCGCAAAGGCGGCATTTCGATGGGAAACACATTCAGCCGATAGAGGAGATCCTGGCGGAAAGTCCCATTCGCCACTGCGGCGTTCAAGTCACGATTCGTGGCAGCGATAACGCGAACGTCGACTCGAACAGGCTGTCCTCCCCCCACTCGTTCGAATTCCCGTTCCTGTAGCACTCTCAATAACGCCGCCTGTGTGTCGGGTAGAAGTTCGCCAACTTCGTCCAGGAATATCGTTCCGCGGTCAGCCATTTCGAAGCGGCCAAGCCGACGCTGCGTGGCTCCCGTGAAAGCTCCCTTTTCATGGCCGAACAATTCCGAGGAAACCAGCGTGGGAGGAAGCGCAGCACAATTCACACTAACGAAGGGACGACCAGATCTTTGAGATCGTTTGTGCACAGCAAGGGCGATGAGTTCTTTGCCTGTGCCGGTTTCCCCGGTAATCAGAACGGTGGAGTCTGTCGGAGCGACTTTAGCAATCCGGGAAAGAACGGCCTTCAGAGGTCTCGATGTGCCGACAATTTCCTCGAACATCGAAGCCTTATCGATCTCCTCGCGAAGGACAACGTTTTCCTGCTGAAGTCTCTCCTCAGATCTCTTTCGCTCATCAATATCCGTTAGCGCAGCATACCAACGCTTGACCTGTCCCTTGTCGTCGTGCAGCGGATTGAAACGAGCCAGAAACCAGCGATAATTCCCGTCAGCGCCCCGCACCCGCAACTCCAACTCGCAAGCGGAGCCATTGGAGCGGGTGCTATCGGAAAAAGCCCGCGGTATCCGTTCCAGGTCATCAGGATGAATGAACCCACCGGGAGTATTAAACGTTCCGGGCGTTTTCCGCCACTCTTCAAGACTAGCGCCGATGTAATCGAGCCCAATGCGGTTGCAATAAAGACGTTCACCACCGGGTCCAAGTACAGCAACCTGTTGAGGGGAGAGGTCCAGCATTTGACGGAGCTCCATTTCCTGCTCCCGGATCTTCTCCTCCGCCGCCTTACGCTCAGTGACGTCGATCACAGTGCCCACATATTCAACGAGTAGGCCCGACGTGTTCAGAACAGGATGACCAATGCTGTGAATGTCCCTGACGGCGCCACCCGGATGCATAATGCGATAATTCACTGCTTCGTCCGACCTGATATGCTTGGCTCTCTTGGCAGACTCCCGGAACGCCAGTTGGTCGTCGGGATGAATTCGCTGGATGAGTTCTTCCATTCGGGGCAAACCATCGCGTGGATCAAAACCCAGAACCCGGTAACATTCCTCCGACCAATACCTCACGTCGGTCTCGGGATTCCAGGCCCAACTGCCGGTTTGGCTGAGTCTCTGCGCTTCCGCCAGGTACGCTTCACTGCTCCGGAGAGCCTCCTCGGCTCGCTTTTGTTCACTCAAGTTGAGAACAAACGCGACGCCCTCGTTCGCACTTTGAAACAGCGCGCCTCCAATCAGCACGGGCACGCGGCTGCCGTCTTTCCGGAAAAACTCCTTCTCGTATGGCTGAAAGACCCCAGTTGCCTGTGCCTCTGTCAGGGCACGTAGGTCGCGCTCGCGCAATTCGGCCGGCGTGAGATCCACCCAGCGCAATCGGCCCGAGATGAGATCCTCACGGCTGTGTTGCAGCATTTGTAGAAACGCCTGGTTCGCGTAGACTATCTTACCCTCGACGTTCGCGATGAAGATTCCCAGAATGCCGGCGTCGACCAGGCACTGGATCTTATCTTCGGCTGTCTTTCGCTCGGTGATGTCGGTCACGGCCCCGACAACCTCGATGTCGCCGGATGAATCCGGAAGAGCGTGCGCTCGAACGTGGATGTGTTTGATTGCCCCACTTGGCATAACCAGACGATACTCGTGTTCGAAGTCTGTGCTCCTGGATACGCCTTCGATGACCTGTTGTGCAAGCGCCCTATCGTGCGGATGTATGCGTTGGAGCACCATGTCCAGGGTTGGTTTCTCGGCGCGGTCGTACTCGAAAATCCTATAGGTTTCTTCTGTCCAGACAATCTCGCCGCTGTCAGGTTTCCACCCGAAGCTGCCTGTGCGGCTGAGTTTTTGGGCTTCTGCCAGATAGGCCTCGCGCCATCGGAGTTCCTGAGTGAGAAGCTCGTGCTCCGTAACGTCCATCGCAGTGCCAACGATTCTTTGCAGAGTGCCGTTCTCGACAACAGGAGCACCAACGCAACGGATATACCTAACTTCGCCGTCGGATCCCACAATTCGCTTGGTGACGTCACATCCCAAAGCTTCCGCCACCATTTGCTTGATCAGCGATCTCATGAACTCGCGATCCTGCGGATGGATCATGGCCAGGTATTCCTCAAGGCCGGGGGCTTCCTGGGTGGGGTCAAGACCACACATGCGCAGAAGCTCTCCCGACCCGTGACTGAAGAAACCCGCAGGGTTCAAAACCCAGCTACCCATGCGGGCAAGCCGCTGCCCTTCGACCAGATAATGCTCGTTACGCTGCAGGGCTTCCTCGGCGCGCTTGCGATCTTCGATGTCGGTGAGGACACCGTACCACTTAAGGATGTTTCCAGCTTCATCTCGGAGCGGCACGCCGCGTTGCAAATGCCAGCGGTATTGCCCATCCGCGCGCCGGAAACGCACTTCGTCCTCAAAAACTTCGCCTGTGCGAACACACTCTAACCATTTGCGTTCGTGCCGCTGAAGATCGTCTGGGTGAATTGCGGCATACCAACCTGATCTAGCCAACTGCTCTGGCGACATGCCCGCATACTCCCCGAATCGGCTGTTCACGTAAGCATTCGAACCGTCTGGTAGAGCACTCCGCACTATCGCTGGAATGGTATCCACCACGTCGCGAAGCTCTCGCTCGGCCCACTTCCGTTCGTCAATGTCGAGATTCACCCCGATCCAATACAGGAGGGTTCCATCGCATGTCCGAAGTGGTTCGACCCCACTTAGAAACCAGCGGAATTTTCCTTCAGCGTTACGAATTCGTTGACTGTTTTCGGCAGCGGAGCCAGTGCCTATACAGACTGACCAAACCCTCCGTGCTTCTTCGCGGTCATCGGGATGCAGGAAGGGGATATGGGCATCCCACTCTGCGCCGGTGTCGATGCCGAATCGAAGGGGATGGTCTTTCGGCAGACCAAGGTAATCCCCGGTTCGTTCATTCACAAATGTGAGCCCACCGGACGGAAGAGCGTACCAGGTGTATGCCGGAATCACATTGAGAGTGGCTTGTAATTGTGCTTCGAGCCATGGGTTACTGTTGAGTAGCGCCATCCACGTGTAAACCGATATCCTCCCCTTCCGTTGTTTTAAGATCGGAAGAAAGTTGCAGCTTCAGTCGTATTTAAATCGGCGTTTATCGATTTTCAAGGCTCTGATTCTGTCCTCAAGAGTAGAGTGGGGCATCCCAAGCTTGACCGCGGCTCCCGATGGTCCGGAAACCCGACCTCTGCTCTCGGCCAGCGCCGCCTCGATAATCTCCCGCTCGCTGTGCGGCTTGGCCTCACCCTTAAAAGCTACCGACGTTGCGACCCGAAATGCCGGCCGAGAAGTCTCTTTGGAAAGCCACAACTCATCAACTGAAAATGCATCACCGGAGTTCAGAATCACGGACCTCTCAATTACGTTCTGCAACTCACGAATATTGCCAGGCCAGTCGTAGGACCGCAACAGGTCCAGCGTCGTCTTGTCGATCGATTGGATATTCTTGCCCGGTCGGTTCGCGTAGCGTTGCACGAAATACTCGGCCAGCATCAGGATGTCGTCCTTACGCTCTCGCAGAGGTGGCACCTCAATGGGGAATACGTTTAGCCGGTAAAATAGGTCCTCGCGGAACTTTCCATTGGCCACGGCTGCTTTCAAATCACGATTCGTGGCAGCAATGACGCGAACGTCCACGTGTATAGGGCGTCCTCCCCCCACTCGCTCGAATTCCCGTTCCTGCAGCACCCTCAACAGAGCGACTTGGGTGTCGGGTAGAAGTTCGCCCACTTCGTCGAGGAAGATGGTTCCGCCGTCGGCCAATTCGAAACGGCCAAGCCGGCGCTGCGTAGCTCCTGTGAAGGCTCCCTTCTCATGGCCGAACAATTCTGACGCGATCAAGTCGCGCGGGATTGCTGCGCAGTTCACACTCACAAGGGCGCGCGCGGAGCGCCGGGAACGCCAGTGAATAGCGCGGGCGACTAGTTCCTTGCCAGTGCCCGTCTCTCCGTTGATCAACACCGTGGCGTCGGTCGGGGCCACGACCCCTACTATGCCGAGCACGCGCCGGAGGGCGGCGCTGTTCCCGACAATGCGGGGCAATCCGCTGCCGTACAGCCTGCCGCTGTCAGGCCCGATTTTCGCCAACGCCGCATCCTCGATTTCAATGGATACGCTGTGGTTGACTGTGGGCGCTTCACCTAACCAGCTTGTTTGTGCCGCCATACCTGATTCCTTCGTCCGCCATATTTTCGACGCTCACGTATCCGGCCTTGCTTAACTAACTCCCACGTCGTTGCCTCGTGATCCCTCAAGCGGCTCGGCCGAGCAGGTCGCCGCTTGGCGCTTGAATCTCTTTAAGACTGCGGTCTACGGCTTCCTGGCACCGTATGCAAAATAGAGCCCACGGCACCGCGAGAAGCCGCTTGGGGTGGATGTCTTCATCGCACCCCTGGCAGGCCCCAAAGTTGCCTTCTTCGATACGACGGAGGGCCGCTCGGGCGTTTCGAAGTTGGTTAAATTCTCGGTCGAGGTTACCAACCGCGAGTGCGCGTTGTGAAGCCGCCTGAGTCTCGTCCAGTTCATCGGCGCTTCGCTCAACGGTGATCCCGTCGCGTTTGCGTGTAAGGTCCTCCAGTTCAGCCACCCTTGCCGTCAGCATCGCTCGAAATCGCGGTAGTTCACTCGTGGTCATTGATGGCTCCTGTTTTGCCCTCAGGCTACAAAAACTTCCTCTTCACTTCCATTCTGGATCTGATCCCCGTTTTCCGCACCCCACGATGGGGTTTCCGCAAAATACCGAGATCACGGTTCCAGGTGGTACCACTTTCGGGACCATGACACTAACCTCCAGGCGATCGATGATTGCTCCTCCGTGACTTTTCTAACGCGGCGAGAAGCTGTATAGGGCCAGGCCACAAAGCCCACTGAAGCGCAGCTTAGCTCTTAGACAGAAAGGCCAGTTGCGAGCTTATCGGAGGCAATCGCCCCAAGGGTCGAATCCCACGGAGCAGCGCAATCTCCTAGCCGGTTCTTGTTGCCACAGGTCGTCGGGGCCCCTTATCGTTCTGCGAGGTCGCGCGGTTTCGCCGCTTGGGTTTGCAAACTAGGCCGAGGATCATGCAGCCCCACGGCGAAGAGTTCTACTGGCGCGAAATCTCAATTCGCTTCCGTCCGAATAGGTGCGCATCCACGGACCACGCCCCAGGTCCGAGCATCGCCAATGCGGCGCTCAAGGCCCCGAGCCGGACGTGCATCCAGGGATCGTTAGAATAGAATAGGATGAGATACACTTCCCCGATAGCCATCAGCACACCCGCGACGGGTGTCCACAAACCAACCAGCAACAGCGCCGCGGAGCACGCCACCACCAGTTGCAGGACGAGCAGCGTTTTCAAAGGCTCCGTCAGCAGTCCTGCAATCCCTTCTTGGAGAGGAGGAAGACTTGCTACTGCTCGCACCAATAAGAGCCCGGTTCCGGGCCAACCCTCGGGAAATGTCGCAAAAAGCCGTTGCAATAGAGCACCCGTTCACAGGTTACCCGGAGGGAGCACCTCATCGAAACCCGTAATCACGTCCTTCCTAAAACCCTCTTTCGGGGGATTTAGAGATGGATAATCCCGCGTTTCACGCCGACTGTAACGGCATGAGCCCGATCGTGGACGCCAAGTTTGGTGAAAATGCTCTTCATGTGGCCCTTCACGGTTTCTTCCGTGATGGAGAGCTTCGCGGCGATCTCTTTGTTCGCATTCCCGCCGGAAATCAGGCTCAGAACCTCGATCTCCCGCGAGGACAAGGCGTCCTCGGCGGCATGCTCGGCGAGTTCCGCAGCCACCTCGGGCGGAATCCGCTTTTCCCCGGCATGTACCCGACGCATGATCTCCACCAGGTCTTTCCGCACCTGACTCTTGAGCAGGTAGGATCGAGCGCCGGCCTTGATCGCGCGCAATACCTGGACGTCTCCCGCGTATGTCGTTAGAACGATGATTCGCGCCCCGGGGAATTCCTCGCGAATCGCGATCATGGCGTCGAGACCATCCATTTCCGGCATCTGCAAATCCATCAGGGTGACATCCGGACGATGGATTCGAAATTGTTCGATGGCCTCGCGCCCGTTCGAAGCCTCGGCAACCAGTGTCATGTCCGATTCACTGGCCAAAAGCGCGGCCACAGCCTCGCGGAGGAGGGGATGATCGTCGACCGAGAGAATGCGAATGGGGCCCCGATCAGCGCTCATCGAATACCTCCCTCTTTTTGCGGAATAGGCGAAGACCTCCGCGCCGGACCGCCGTCTCGTATGCAATGGAGCCTGGAATGCGCAACTCCACCTCCGTGCCAGCTCCGACTTCGCTCCACATCTCGAGCTGCGCTCCGATCTCTCTCGCGCGTTCGCGCATGCCCGGCAAACCCCAGTGTCCGTCCCGTCCCGAGTGGAGGTGTTTCGGGTCAATCCCCTTTCCATCATCCCGGATCCGCAGCCGAAGAAGACTTTCGCTGTACGTGATATCCGCTTCGATTTGGCTTGCCTGTGCGTGGCGGAACGCATTTCGCAGCGCCTCACGCGCAATTCGGTAAATGTCGTCGCGGAGGATTGGGCGGAGGTCCCGCGGCGTGCCGTCTACAGAAACGCGGAACGTCGCCGGACCGTTCTCCCCATCATGGGAGCCGGCGAGCTCTTCACCTAACGCGGCCACAGCGTGGGACAGCTCGTTGGTAACCGTCGTAGAGGAACGTATGTTCTGAATCGCGTTGCGGCCTTCTACGAGGGCCTGATCGGCCCGATCGAGAACCTTTTCGAGAGCTTCCTTTCCTTTGCCGGGCGGAAGCAGATTGTCTACCGCTTGGAAATGGATCATCAACGACTGAAAACTCTGCAACAGCGTGTCGTGCAATTCCCGGGCGATGCGCGAACGTTCATCGACACGCGCTTCCATGCGCGAGTTAAATCGCTGGGAGAACTGATGGAGGCGGTACCGGTACAGCGTCCAGAGCCATGCCAGAAAAGCGGCCGCGCATGACGCCTGAAACCAACGCGTCTGATAGTAGGCCGGCGCAATGGAGAAATCGAGCGTATCGCCGGCCTCGTTCCAGACGCCGCTGTTATTCGAGGCGATGACGCGGAAGCGGTAGTTCCGAGGAGACAGATTGCCATAGAACGCTTGCCGGCGATTGCCCACGTCCTGCCAGTCGCGATCGTAGCCTTCCAGCTTGTATTTGAAACGGTTCTTCTCCGGCGCGACCAGGCTGAGAGCGGTATAGTCGATCTCCAGATCGCGAACCAGCGGGGGCAGGCGCAAGTTCAAAGTTGCGTCGTGAGTCTTGCGGTCGGCGGTGATTTGCTCGATGTGTACCGGTGGCGGGAGATTGTTGTAGGAAAGATGATGCGGATCGATGACGCTGACGCCGTCGCCAGGCAAGAACCAGATTTTGCCATCAGTGGACTTGGCGACATGCGGACCATAGCCGCCAACACTCTCACGGCTCCTGACTCCATCGGAACTGTCGAAAACCATGGCTTTGATAGTTAGCTCGGGATGGGCGGACCACGCCTCCAACTCTGTCCGGGCAACGCGCACCAAGCCACAGGCCGTGTACAGCCAGAACGTATGAATGTCGTCTTCCACCGCCCAGTTAACGGTATCGCAGGGCAACCCGTTCTTGCTGTTCAGCGTGGCCACCCGGCCGTTTTTCAGCCGGCTAAGCCCGCCCTCGGTTGCGGCCCACAGCGTACCGTCCCTATCGAGTTGAAACCCCGTGACACGGCCCTCGCCGCCCAACCCATCGGCGACTGAGTATGATGCGCGCACCTGACCATCCTTGAAATAGGCGATGCCACCTTCACGAAATCCCAGCCATAAGCCGCCCCGCACGGGGTCGGGGAGTGAAGCAATGGCCCAGTCCTTACGCCCCAGCTTCGCCCAAGGGATCCGTTCGACCACACTCGTCACAAGCAAATGAAAAAGACCGTAATACTGGTAGCCGATCCAGAGACTCCCCGCTCGGTCCCCGGCGATGGTAAACACCTCTCCGCCGGGCACGCCGCTTACGGGAATGAATCGGCCATTCTCCACGTAGCCAACCCCATGAAGCGTGGACACGCAAATGCGCCCTTGATCGTCCTGAAAGAGGGATCCCACCTCATCCAGCAACCCACTATCGGTTATCTCTCGCACCTCCCTCATCGCGCGCGGCCCGATCGCCGCGGCAAGTCCGGTCAGTTCTCGTTCCGGTTTGGCGTCACCGGTCACGGTCTGAGCGCTGCGCTGGGCCAGTGCGCTGCGCGTGCGATAATTTGTGATTTGCCCGTCCTTCCATCGGCTCAAGCCATCAAAACTGCCGAGCCAAACGCTGCCATCCCTGGCCGCCACGACGGACCAAACATCGGCATTAGACAGCCCTTGCTTCGTAGTAATCGTGGGGACGGCAACGTTGCGAAAGCGGTCGAGTCCATTAGTGGTGGCGACCCAAATACTGCCCTCACGATCCTCAAATAGACATGAAATGTGATCGCCGGAGAGACCGTCAGACTGCGTGAACACATCCGTCCTTCCCTGGTGCACGTGCAAGAGCCCCCGGGTCGTTCCGATCCACAGAACGCCATTGCGATCCCGGAGCAGCTTATTTGCATTGATCTGCCGCCCGGTGCCTGGAAGGGGATAGGCCTCGGCTTTCCCGTTGAGGATCTGTTGGATTCCGCCGTTCCTAATGACCAGAAGGGCCCCGTTCTCGCCACCGATCAGAGTTTGGGGGTACCCGTTCACCGGGTCTGGCAGCGGGTAGTGTTCCGGAGGGCCAGGCTTCCATCGCCACACCCCGGTCGCCGCCGCCGCCCAGAGATTTCCCCCGCTATCCTCATACAAAGCCCCCACCGCGAGGCCGAAACTGCCGTCCTCTCCGTAGCAGCGGACGCTGCCCCCTTGAATCGCGCAGAGTCTGCCAGCGGGCGTCGTAAATACGCCGGCCCATACCGTGCCTTCACGATCCTCGAGGAGTGCATCAACACTCTGCCCGTCAAACTCCGGGTAATGAGTCAGCTTACCGCCCTTCCAACTTGCCAGTCCTTTCCAGGTGCCAATCCAAAGAGTCCCATCGCGCGCAGGGAGCAGGCTTCGAATAAGGCTGTGAGCGAGATGCTCACCCGCCGGCGGTTGCCAGGGAACATTCCCAACGCCATCAAAACGGAGCAAGCCGAATTCCGTGCCGAGCCAGAGATAACCGTCGGGCGTCTGGGCGATTGACGAGATGTAGCCCTTGGTAAAACCTTCGCGGACCTTCCAAGCGGTGTGCGCGTATTGGCTGATGTCGAGAGACGGGTCTAAGGCGGACGCGCAAGGGCAGCACGCCAGGAGGATGCCGAACGCGATACCGGCTCGTCTTCCCATGGGCACAATTATAATGCTGTCGGACAGGGTTTGGACTAGAATACGCCTATGGCGGCAAACGCTTCGTGGAAACCAGCCCTTGAATGGGCGGAGCTTTAGTTCTCTGATCGATCTGACGCCGGGAGTGGTGATGACGGCGGCCGATTTTCAGGATCAGCGCCAGTTCGGCTAAAAGGTCAACTTCAACGCCAACTGGAGAATTCGCGAGGGACTATTCGGGTTTACCGAAGTAATCAGTCCGAATGTAGATGAGGTAGTGTCTGTGTTGGGTAGCCAGAACTCCGGATGATTGATGACATTAAATGCTTCAACCCGGAATGCGCTTTCCACTTTCTCTCCGAAAAATGGAGTCCTCTTCTCGAGCGACAAATCTAGGTTCGAGAACCCTGGCCCGAAGACCGAGTTCCTCCCGTACGTTCCATAGGTCCGCTGGTTCGGCGCAGGGATACAAGTTTGGCAACTCCAGCTCGCGGGATTTGGCGCGAAGCTGTTGGGATTGAAGAAGAAGTTTCCGGTAATTCCGTTGATGGTTTGAACGTGAGCAGGATTAAACGTCTGAACGGACCTTCCCGCTAGATTCGCTCGAACTAAATCGCCATCTCCGGCACCCGAGGGACCGGGCTTGCTGTAGCCTGGATTGGCGACTTGAGCAAGAACATCCAGTGGAGATCCGCTCTGTTTGGCGAAGATTGGGAAGAGGCGCCAGCCGCTCGTTAACCTTCTGGGGCCACTAGACCAAAGATGCGCAAACGGAATCTCCCATCCCCCGCTGATCACAAGCCGCTGCCGCACGTCGTCGGTAGCGTTCCCGTAGAACTGATCATGGTTGTAGTATGGGACTCGTCTGGTACCATTTCCGATATAACCGTCCGCGTTGTCCAGCATATGCGACCAAGTGTAGGAAACGGTGTAAAAGGTCTCGCCCAACGAATGCCAGTCGCCCAGTCTCTTATTCAGACTTGCCAGCATGCCGTTGTAGTTCGAATGCCCGAGGTCGTTCTCAAAAGCGCTGGTCTTCTGATAGCAATCATAGGGGGCGCAGGCTCCAGCGGTTTCCACGTTAAGGAGCCTTAAGTTTGTTCCCAAAATCATGGGGTTTGGATCAAATAGATCAGGCATCCTGTGTGCGCTATTCCCTACGTATGTAAGTTCGGCTACTAGAGTTCTCCCTAGCTGCTGCTGGAGGCTGAGGCTCCATCCATAAATGTATCCTGGCTTGAGGAACGGGCTAATATAGCCATAGTTCACCGGCAACAGCCCAGCTGCACCCCAATTCAGATTGCCGGGCGGGTTCGGTGACGGATATGGGAAAGTATTCGGAACTCCTCCGGAGGCGTAGGGATTCGACATGTAGGCGAGCTGACCCGTGATCGGTGTGGTCGGAGTAGGTAATGGTACAAGAGGATATGCAAACCACGGTGCTCCGCTGGCTGGCCAAAAGACACTAATTGCTGAAAGGTTGTCGTCAAACATCCCGAAGCCGCCACGCAGGCTAGTCCGACCTTTACCAGTGGGATCCCAGGCAAAGCCGAAGCGGGGAGTGATTTGAGCATGGTAGGGGAAGTAATCGCCGCTCGGTGCTCCGGGATCGCCCGGAACCAACAGGCCGGGAGGTGCGTAGGTGAACTTCTGAGACTTCAACCCTGGTATCAATGCCATTGTTAAGCCTCTCTTGTCGGTCATCGGAGTATTGTACTCATAGCGCACTCCCAACGTGAGTAAGAGTCGCGGAGTCACTTTCCACTCATCTTGGAAAAATGACCAGTAGCCCTTTGATCGCGGATACTCAAGCCCTGTTTCGCCCTGTTGAAAATATAACGGAATGCCGAGCAAGAAATCGGCAAAGCTGTTTCCAGACCCAATGCCCCCTGGCCCCTGGAATCCAAAAACTCCGTCATTAGCATTGCCCATATGCCCGTTATTCTGAAGTAGGTTAAAAGAGAAGCCTGCTTTCAGCGTGTGCCGACCGCGTATCCACGTTACCGTATCACTGACAGAGTAAGTGGTGTCAAAAAGCTGAGTCGGGAAGCCATTGTTACCTAATAACATGCCGCTGTCGAAACTCAGGATCGTGCCTCCTTTGATCTCAGGTTCAGGAAAGATCTGAATACCCAAGGCACTCGGTGGCGGTAGTTGTCGTGTCGGTACACCGTCAGACTGGAGATAACGGTCTGCGCTCGCGCGCAATTCGTTTATCAACTTTGGCGACAAGGTTTTCGTGTAGTCGATGTTGATGACCCGCTGATCTCGCGCGCCGAGCGATGGGTAACCTGCGACTGTGTCTCCCTCGAGACCGCCAAACGCTGAAACGAAATTCCGATTCGCGTAGCCGAAGGTTGCCGAGATCCGGTCGTTCTGCGTCGCATAGAAGTCAATCTTGCCGGTGTACTCGTCCCGGTTATCTGTCGACGGACCTTGCGGAACCTGAAGACCGTTCGGAGACGTAGGGATCATATTGGCATTGATTATGTTTTGGGACACTGGGATGATTCTTGAGGGTGCGATGATCGCTTGGCTCGCCAGTTGCGGGTTGGGCTGGAAGTAAGGGTTCGCGAGCAGAAACGCGGCCACGTTGGGATCCGGCCTGCCCCCGGGGGCAGCACGCGAGAAATCGCCTGCCGTTTCCGCGAGCGTGAACACTGGTACCGCCGGGTTGACTAGGGTTTGCACTTGGCGCTGTCCCTGATACCCAAAGAAGAAGAATAACCGGTCTTTTCCATTTACGATCTTCGGAATCACAATCGGTCCCCCGAAAGTTCCGCCAAACTGATTACGCTTGAGAATGGGGCGCGGAAGGCCTGCGGCATTGCTGAAATAGTCGCTGGCGTTTAAGTCCTCGTTTCGAAGGTAGTCGTAGAGACTACCATGCACGTGGTTGGTGCCGGACTTGGTTACTACGCTGACGACGCCCCCTCCATTGCGCCCATACTCCGCCGTGTAGTTGTTGCTCAAAATTCTGAACTCGGCGATCATGTCGGGGTTCGGATTTAAAACTACTGCGTTGGTCACGACGGATGTGTTGCTGCCGCCATCCAAAAGGAAATTGATTGAATTCGCGCGCCCGCCAGCGATCGAGAAAGAGCCCGCCATGTATGGATTGCTGGCCAGCCCCTGCCCGAAATTGGTGGTAGCCGCTGGAACGACGCCGGGTTGGGTGAGCGCCAAGTCTAAAGTATTGCGGCCGTTGAGAGGTAGATTCTGAACGGTTGCTCCTGTGACGGTCCCGCCGATCGTGGGAACTTCAGTTTCGACTTGCGCGGCCTGTGCCTCTACCGCAAAGGTTTGCGAGACTGCGCCAACAACCAACCTGACATCGACCCGAAGCGTCTGGTTTATCTGGAGTTCAGCAGGCTTCGTTAGCGAAGTTCCAAACCCTTCTTTTTCAACAGATACCGTATAGGTCCCGATCGGCAAATCGAGAACCTGATAGGCCCCATCGGTTCCGGCAACAGTCTCCCAGCGTGCGTTGGTTGCGGTGTTAGTGACGACGACCTTGGCGTGACTGACGACCGCCTCGGAAGGGTCGGTGACCGTGCCAACGATGCGTCCGGTAGCAGTTTGAGCGTTAGCCCGGAAGCTGAGCACGAACACTAGGCTAACCACGGCTTTTCTGATCATGTGAATCCGTCGTTAACGCGATTACAAACAGCGCTTAACCCAGCCAAAGAACCCTACTTTGTGAGGCAGCATCCAGCGATACTCGACGTCTGCCCGCAGGACGCGATCTTCATACAGGAACGGTTCGCCGCTGGCTAGAGACGCGCGCCACTCTTCCACGATTCCTTCGACATCCTCGCGATGGATGAACGCTGTCCACTTCCAGCCCTGCAAATCCTCTAACGACAGCCCAAAGAACGTTAGCCAGTTTTGATTGAAGAAATCAAGGTAGCCGTCCGGCCGACCCGTGTGAATCAGACTGGGGGCCGAATCGACGAGGAGTTGAAGGTCCGACGTTTGATCCCGTCCGACGGCACCATCTCCATTGGTGGCCATGGCTCGCATTATATCCCTCTGAGATGCTTCTCAATCTCTCCTGGCCTCATGTAGGAAATCCAGCGGCAATCCGTTAAGCAACAAACGCACCACCGAGGATCAGGCGCGCCTGACTATTAGAAGTCGGAACACATGGTAGATCAGCTCCGCAAGCGTGATTCGCGGAAGAAGCCCGTGGCGAGTTGAACTGCCAATCGATTGCAGGAGCGCCAATCGACGAGGCTGTCGGATCATTGGTAGCCGAAGAGATGACGCCCGCGGCTGTCGAGTTGGCCATCGAGATCAGACGCGAGGTCGAGGCCCGGTGCGAGGAGGCCGACCAGCTACGCTGCCGGGCGATTGAGCGCGCCCAGATCGAAGCCTGATCTTGCGCAGCGCCGATTCATGCTGGTCGATCCGAGCAACCGCGTGGTCGCCGATACCGTGGAGCGGGAATGGAACGAGAAGCTACGTGTAATGGCTGAGACGCGAGAGGAACGTGTCCTTCCGGCAAGCCTGCGTGACGGTCGCTAACCCGCCCTGTTAAGTTCATTCAGTCGCCGAGGTGCGGCTGATCATGAACCGTGAAAGCACACCCATTCCAGAACCAGTTGCGCAACTGCAACGCCAGTTGGAGCAGTTTCGAA
>Ga0209698_10004271_pt1 | contig 15688 bp, 14 predicted proteins | sample LitLauG_LLR_2012_FD_187203 | JGI IMG/M metagenome (GOLD analysis project Ga0209698, IMG submission 187203) | Freshwater sediment microbial communities from Pennsylvania, USA - Little Laurel Run_MetaG_LLR_2012 (SPAdes) (version 2) | ecosystem: Environmental > Aquatic > Freshwater > Creek >...
GGGACTTACTTGATTGGGATATACAGAACTTGTATTCGGAATAGCTGCTTGAAAGATCTGACCACTTCCGTCTACCGGAAGAGGACCAACGACCAGTCCTCCTGTTGATGACATACAAGTTGCGAAAAACGAAGAACCATAGCTATTATTATTGGGAAAAAGAAGAACGTGTGTACTAATGCTATTGTTTGAGTATATGATCACAGTCATTCGGTATAGACCGACATCTGTAGCGATATGCAGAGGTATCGATCCATAATTGTTAACAGTGATCGTGCATTGATCGCCTGGTAGGAGCATGATGTCTGCTGCGGGTAGATTGTCTGTTGAGAATCCGTAACGCATCCCACCACCTTGTGAAACAGTGGTGAGGATTGTGCTATCAACAACGATTATTCCTTGACCCCAGGTCAGATCGTAATCATTCATCAGCACATTTTGTGCATGAAGAGATGTTGCATATGGTTTAGCAGGAGATCCATCTCCTGTTGTGTCACTACCAGATGTTGTATTGACATAGAGTGTAACATTACCGTTTGTACGGTTACGGACAGACCAGATAGCGGCACGTGTTGTATCTGAGGGATGCACATGATCTTCACGGGCATACTTTACCGATCCACCAACAGCGGCTGTACCATCCATCAGAGGTGTCGCTGTTGCCTCTACTGCCAAAACAGCGAGATCAGTATAAGCTGTTGTTGCCAGTTTGGTGGAATTATCGCCTGGTGTTTGAGTGGGAGCCGTTGGTGTTCCTGTAAAAGCTGGAGAAATCAGAGGAGCTCGTGATGTATCAGCAGGATGAATATGGTCTTCACGTGCATACTTTGCTGAAGCCCCAACAGCAGCTGTACCATCCATCAGAGGAGAAGCTACAGCTTCTCCAGGGATCGTTCCACTTAGACTCGTGATTTGAAGTTCTACAGATGAAATAGCTTGGTCTGTGTAAGCGGTTGTTGCAATGTTGGTTGAGTTGTCATTTGCAGTATGTGTCGGGGCCGTTGGTGTGCCTGTGAAGGCGGGCGAGTTAATAGGTGCTCGGGTTGTATCCGTCGGATGGATATGATCCTCAGTTGCATACTTTGTTGAAGCACCAATAGCCGCCGTTCCATCCATTAACGGGATGTTCGTTGCCTGTACAGGAATGTTTCCACTAACTTCAGAGATCTGAAGCTGCGCTGTGCTGATCGCCTGATCTGCATAAGCGGTTGTGGCTATGTTCGTTGAATTATCACCAGCCGATTGCGTTGGTGCTGTCGGTGTTCCAGTAAATGCAGGCGAGTTAAGTGGAGCCCGACTCGTATCTGTCGGATGAACATGATCCTCGTGTGCATATTTGACGGACGATCCGACAGTGGCTGTGCCATCCATCAGAGGCGTAATGGTGCCGTTTATACCGGACAGAGATGTTGTCAACATCGTTGTTGTCACATAGCTCGACAACGCTGTTGTGATGAACGATTGCAGTTGGGTTTCTGTTATACCAGCCGAACCAGCCAAAGCTGCTATACTGATAGCATTGGTAACAAAGGCTGTGGTAGAGATATTCGTTGAGTTATCGCCTGTGGTTGGTGTCGGAGCTGTCGGTGTTCCACCAAGAGCTGGTGAATTCGTCAGGGCTGTGGAAATTGCTTGATTCACATCATTGATCGTGAGTTCGTTTGACAACTGACTTAGCTGTGTCAAAACCGTGTTGAGAGTTATCACCACAGGTAGGTTAACATACAGCGTTATTCCATCGCCGATCTTAACCACTGTGGTATCGACTGCGTAGATGATAAGTCCTTGGGGTACAGGAATGGTTATGTCATTCCAAATCGCCTGTGTTCCACCAACGAACTGAGTGATTGCATCAATAACTGTGAGATTCGGGGCACCCGAAATGGAACCAGACATGACTATACTCTCCACGGACAGGCGCTTAATGGGAACGGAGATGATTGGTCTCTGTAAACCTATAACATGATCACAAGAGCGTTCGTTGTAACCTGACCATCGTATGAAATTCTCGTCTCAGTTGAGGGTTCTTATGCCAATAAGAGACTTGATCATTACGGAAGCTTCTAGCTCGATCCTAGAACCTATCTCGAAACAAACAACGTATATTTTACTCACACGACTTGGTCTTCGTAACACGTTTGATAACAACGTCTATATAACCAATGATTATACCAAACCGTCACAGACGTCAGGGGATGGACACAATGCTCTGATCTCGGCGGATCGATGTGATGTCAAGATGACGGTGTCTTGGAATCCCACAGAGATGAAATGGGATATCAACTCCTTTAGTCAGACGCAAGCCTATCGTGTTCCAGCTGGTCTTGATCGCACATTGATGTCTGTCTTTCGAGATCCACTCGCAGGTGTGCAACTTACTGAACAGATGGTGCCTTGCACCATGGTTCTTGAGTTCTCTCTTCAATTCAAGAACAGAGAATCAGCATTTGCAACCAGCAGTGCTCTGAACAATATGTCATTCAGAGATTCTGTGATCAATGTTCAAAACCTTGCTTATGACTATCCGATCACAGTGGATCTATTCGCAGCTCTCTATGCGATTTATCAATTGCGACAGCCTTCTCTGTGTGGTATGGAGTTTTGGGCTTATCTCCAAAAGTATTCCAAAGGTGCGATCCAATATATCCGTCAGAGGGTTGGCTCAAACGTTGGGTTGGTGATCAAACGTCAGAGTATTCGGGCATTGGGTGTCATTGAGCACCCTCAAGCAGCACCAACTGTTCAAGAACAAGATAGTGGAATTGATCGGTTCGTTGTTGATTTCACTTATACTCTTCAGTTTGCACGTCCCGATGCGCTTCGGTTACAATTTCCTGTTGTCATTTGTAACCATATGGTGCCCCGATGGATGATCGTTGCTACAGGTGTTATGCCAACACTGAGCACGATCCATGGTATGCTTCAAGAAATGAGCATCTCGGCTTATCTGAGGATGACCTCAAATCGTGTGCCTATAGTAGTGCGCAGACCCGAATATGACGATTTTCGTCCTCCAACTATACCCGTTGTAGCGGTTGGATTTCAAGAGTTTTTCAATGCCGTTGTCTGTCTTGATGATTCTGAGACAACCTCGATTAACTTGCTTGATCTTGGCGACGGTATGGCATTGCATGCAACTGTTGTTGAGATCATGATGGCACACGGTCCTGATATCTTTGATACAACAGGCCTATACAATATAACGATCTACTGCAATGATATCCCTGTTGATCGGTCGTGTTTGACGATTGATGAAAATCTCGTTATTACACTGGCGATGCAGGATAAGAATCGACGGTATCATCTTGTGTTGTCTGAGGCCACCAACCTCAAAGCGGTTGATCCGAAATGGCACATGATTATGATCGCCAATAGAACATTCTTTCCTGTAACTGTGATACGAAATCTCCAGTTTTTTATCGATCATGGTTATTGTTATATTGATCACTCTAACCTTTTGCTCTCAACCATCAACCAAGCGATTCAATCTGGGGTTATCGATCAACAGATTCGAACGTTGATCACAGCAGGTCATCTGAATCGTTATGCGTTTGAGTATGCAGCAACAGCAGAACAGTTCTGCGAGTATCTGATCCACGTTCACTCACCGATCACGAACAAACCCGCCTATGATGAATACGTTGCGTTGTGTATCGCATCAGGTCTCATCCTGAAGGCAGAACTTGCAACGGGTTATATCCGCACATCAGACGGATATCCTTATCTGTCGTTGTCGAAGCGAGGGCGTATGCCGATGTTCAACACCCCTCTACGGATCATCTCTAGCACGATCGCTATCAACAGTTCTCAAGGACCGAGAGACCATCTTCAATAGGAGCCCTCTATGCCTCTTGCCAGTCGAAATGGTCCCCCAAATACAGGATCAACATCTCAAGTATCCATCACACCAGAACCACCTCCCGCTGAAGTTCGTCTTGATCAGACTCCTTATATCAAAGATTCATTCGTTAATCGTACAGCATTCAACCCACAGACCTATGCTGAAGAATTCGGACTACTCCAGCGATATACTGCTGGAAGTCGTATTCGGGTTACCTACTTCTTACGATCAACCCCCACTGCGGGTCTTCAGAGAGCTGATGCCATCGATCCGTCTTCTGTTCGCAGTCCTCTGCAAACGAACTACACAGAGATCCGTGAACTTGAGATCGTTGTACAAGATCGAGGGTTACAAAGCACGTTCAATGCTGAGTCAAGAGAATCGAAAGTCCACGGAGCAGCCCTTCTCTATCCAGGGATGCGGCCGACGATCGGTGATCTGTTCATCACACCCATCGGTGATGCAACGTTCGGTATCTTTCAAGTCAGTGAAGTCTCTCGACTGTCCTACCGACAAGGTTCAAACCACAGGATCGGATTCTTTCTAAGAGAATTCGCCAGTGACGAAGTTGTGCAGATCGTCAGACGATCTGTTACAAAAACCCTCTGGTTTGAAAAAGAGACTTACCTCGGTGATGCAACCACTCTGCTTACAGAGGAGTCTTTTCGCTATCGTAAGCAGCTTCTTCAAATGAGAGGTGTGCTTATCCGACACTACTACAACACATTCCATAGTCAGAGCCTCGGTAGTATCGTTTCACCAAACGGGATCTATGATCCGTATCTTGTGGAGTATTTGACAAGGAAGATCTCGATCCGAGATTCGATTCAGCGTGCAGTGCAGCTTTATCCGGCTATGGAGAACTACGACAACAGTCTATGGGCAAGGTTAACAGACCACACCAATCGCACCTTGTTTGGTCTACAACCCAACTATACACTTCAAAGGGTTGGGTTCACACGCTGGGATATAGCGATCACCTCTCTCATCAACCATGTTGTGGTCACTCTGGAGAACCCGAACAAACAAGCGATGGAAGGTTCAACACCAACAGTTGCACCGAGTTCTCAGACAGCAGGTCTTGCCACAGAAGTGATGACCCTTACACTGACAGGGGCATCGTCCAATGGTTTCTATGTTACACTGCCACCAGGCTCAATATTGCTTGCTGTACAGTTTGCAGAAACATTAGGTCAAAACGTGACACTATCTCTGGGAACAACACCGACAGGGGTTGACGTTCTCGGTGCTGGGTTCGTTGCTGCCAATACTGTGGTTAAGATGTTGGGTACATCCCTTGATCAATATGGATTCTCAACTGAACAGAAACTCTATGTATCATCATCCAATTGGAATAACGCGTCAATCGACATGAAGGTGTGGTATGTCACTTAATCGTTCCGTTGATGATCTTCCTTACGTCTTTCCTCATGGTGGACCCTATCTCATATCGAGTTTGGATCCCCTTGCTACAAATGCTGGCTATGTTCTGTCACCCAACTTTTATGCAGGTGACAAAGCCGCCATGACTCCGTTTGAGTTCCTGGTCTATGCCGTTATCCACGATCGTAAACTTGTTGACATCAAGGAATTCATCGACGGATACCTTGCTCAGTATACACAACTCACATTCGAAGAACAGTTCTACTTTATTCCTCTCTATCTCTGGTTGATCGATGTTGCTCTCGACAGCATCCCAGAGGCAAATGCCTTCATGAGTTGATCATCATGGGGATCATTGTTTATCCGACAGCAACAGATCATATCAACAAGCATCCTTATGTTGTTTTTCTTCCTCCCCATGCTCAAGACATCCCTGAAGATGTTGGACGGAAATGGCCTGTTAGAACATCATCCATCTATGTTGTAGGAGGAGCCCCTTATCGAATTCGAACAAGGACAGCACAAACACCAAGTCCGTTCTATGAGCAATTTGATGAAAAACTTGATCAACGCAGTCTGATAACGATTTCACGGATGGTTACCCTATTAATGAGTAACACACCCTTTACGATTGCGGATGATTATGACGTGCTTGTGATCCTTCATCAGATTGATGCCTACGTCGCTGAGAATTATGCTTTACGTTCGGAGCCTGCAATTATGTCGTATTTTGAAAAGATTCTTAAACTTAGAACCCGCATCTATGAACTCTTCAAGCGGGTTTTAAATCGTCATCCCCAATGGAAGACAGCGTATACAGAAGAGCATGGTCTGTTCGGGTTCATACGCCAATTGTATCAGCCTCTCAACATCACATTTGATATGCCGAACACCTTAATTGAAGAACTCGCGATCTGTCCAACGGTTAGGGATCATCCAGAGATCTTCTCTAAGCTCCATCCACAAAAGACGTCCAATGTTAGTCAGGACGGACGACTGAAATACGACGTCTGATACGAGTGAGGATAACGCTCTTATGACGGATATGAATGTCAGTGCAGCCCTCTCAAATGCTATATCAGCTGTACTGTCACAGACGACGAATACAGAATTTATCCTCGACATCCAGTTCACGAATACGGATGATCCCTCTTACAATTATTCACCTCAATGGATTGATATATTCACAATTACCCAATCCTTTGCTGAGGACTTTGCTGATAGAGTCACTCTTGAATTAACACTCGCACCCCAAGACTATATCAACCTGTTCAATAACAGCAAAAGTCTACAAGTTGCTATTCGCATCGTCTACTTCAACTCTCAGATCACACAGAGAGTGTTCTCACCGGCACCTGTATCGCGTATCTATAAGGCGTTGTTGGTTGATCCTAAAGACATCTCAAAACAGTATGTCACAGGCTCATTGATGCCAACACAGACGATGCCTCTCACAGAGCAACACATCTCAACACGCATCCCAGCCAAACTCAACCTTATCGAAGCATCAGCTTATACGCTTCGTCAACAGAAGTTCCATGGGATCTATCAAAAACAGAATGTTTCTGATGTGATTTCTCATATCGTTCAGAGCTTTTCGATTAAAAGCGTTCACTTAGTGACGCCTGATAACACGATGGTTTGGGACCATATCGTTATCCCACCATCTCAAGGGATCAATGAAATCTTTGATTATCTGCAGTACATGTACGGCGTGTACATGAAGGGTATGGATTGGTATTACACCAACTCTGTTTTGTATATCTATCCAGCCTATGAGAACAATCCATCCATTCCTTATCAGGCCAACATCTATAATGCTGCAGAAGGCAGTTATGGTGGTATGCACTCTTATCATACCAACCCATCCCCTGATCTTCTCAACATCGTTTCAACCACCGCTGTGCAAACAACAGATCTGTCTCGTCCTTCGGCTGAGAATGTTGGCACAGGGTTCAGTTTCATGCGTGCCAGTACCTTACTTGATCGTTATGCAAACACAACGGCAAAAGGCACATTCATCACAGACAAAACATCACTCAGTGTTGGAACGACGACAGATCGAGCTATGAGCAATAATGCTCATAATCCTGTGCATACAAAAACAACTGACAACATTTTTGAACAGAACTCCCGTTTGGCAAAATGGAATACCGCTGTTCTTGAATGTGGTTGGAAAAATGCTGTGCCCTATCTTCTCTATCCAGGACACAACATCCATTATCACTTTGACAAAGCGAGTGTCTTCACCACACAACAAGGTATCTTGGAACGGGTTCTCTACCGGTTCGATCGTCAGCGTCAGATGTCCTCTGGGTTCGTTTATGGTGGAAATGCTCTATTACGATTCCGTGTTGATTCTGATGTTAAAAATGCACAGTGAAGGTGAACACTTTACCATGTTCACCTCTGTCTCTTTTCATCACATGACATGTTACAATAGAGTGGAATAGCATCACACCCGGTTATACCGGGTGTGATGTCATTACTAAAGAACAGCGATTCGATTTTTCAAATCTTGCTCTATCATCGATGACGTCTTTCTGTCATGACAATTTTGCCAGAAGCGTTGATAATACAAAATAGGTAAATCCCTTCTGAGTGCTGTCTTAAGGTTACGCGTTGCTACAAAATCAGGTTGCAAGTCATAAACCTTACACATAAGGTTGAGCCATCGCATGTCGCGTAAGTATTCCATCCAGTAGTTCTGACGTCGATCTGCAATCGAGGTTGTAATCAAAAGGTTTCTAAGGAAGGAGGGAACAGAATCGTGTGATAACTTAAGACTGGTAAGGAAGGTTGCGGGTGTTATAACACCACCTCGGCACATTCTAAGCATCGCTGTGAATTCCCGTAAGGCAATCGGAAGTTCTGTACCAGGAAATCCATAGAATCCATCACCCGTTAAGGCTGCAATACTATCATGTTCCATACGACCCGGATTTGATAGAACCGTATCGTAGAGATTACCAAGCCATAGATTCTGCAAATCAACCAACAAATGTATCAGAACATACCGATGTATATACTCAGCCTGAGAGAGATCAGGAGCACCTGATTGTAGAAAGTTCACATACTGAAGGACAAGAGCAACAACGTCAACAGTTACAACAGCGCGGGTTGGATGATCGCGTTGATAGACGATCTGATCTTGATATGTGTTGAACGTTAACTCTAGACTATCAACATCAACCAAGCGGATCGGTCGAACAGATTCCCATTCTTCCCATCCTCGATCCAACGGCAATGTTGCAACAACATCCTCACATTGAACAGGGATGTAGTATTCAACAGTGCTCGTAGATGATTTTCTGATAAGCATGTCATAGAAGCTGAGGCCTGTTGTAACAGGGTCAAAGATGTTAGACAGTCCTGGTTCCGTATAGCGTAATATATCAAAGTAACAATCAAAGTCAGAGGATTTGCGAAGAAGTGTCGGGATGTCAGCATCCGCAAGGATCTTGCGTAAAAACACAACGATACGATTTTCATATCCAGGCGCGTCTTCATACCGCGCTGTAAGGATCTCACGGCGTACTGTTAGAGTTTCGATATATTGAGCAAAATGCGGCATACTCCGTTGAGGGGCATTTCTGAGCAAGTATGTATCGAGCGCACGGAACAACATGGGCAAGAAATCCATAAGAGGTTATTTAAGAATATCGCACTGTTTATAAGATGTGGGACACTCATACTTAACAGAGGATCAGCCGAACAGTCTCACTAAGATAGGACATTTGACTGTGTAAAATTTTACAGACCACAGACTATCCTGTAGCCGTAGATAGTTTCTCGAAAGAGAAACTGCCTATGCAAGACTGTTTCTCTGCCCAGATAAAACGCTCAAAGAAATTTTAACTATATATCATCCAAATGGTATAGCAGATCGTCGCTTCTGTTATACGCCTTGAGACCGATATTTATTCGGATGACCGCGACTTATGGTCCCTCACGATCGAATTCAGTGAGAGAAGCGCTTCTTTAACTGAATACGGTTTTGATGAAAGAAAGCGAAAAAGATGTTGCGTTCCATCAATCGTCGGACGTATCTGATATCACACGTGTGAAAGGAATGACTAATGGCTATTCGAACCTCTTCTCCTGACCCAATCGGCCCAGCAGAGACTGCTCCTGGCATTGATACAACGGCTGCACCCGGTTATACAGCAGATCCAAGGACGGGCCGCCTCGGTGCGTTCCTCAATCAGCTGGGTGCCGGCGCGGCTCTCGGAACGGACATCGAGAAATATCTCGAGACGTTGAAGTCCTATCTTCCAAAGGATGGGGCGGCATCGGCGTGTGGACCTGTGCGTGTTCAGAGGTTGTCTGAACCGAACGGCGCTCACGCGTTCATCGTTGGTGAAAAGGCTATGATCCTTCTGTTCGAAGCTCTGCTGCCCAAGGACATGCAGAACTTCGTTCCGGTCAGTGGTTATGGCGCAATCGCGTCTCAGGCCCTGCGGCGCGAATCCAACATCAACGGTCCTCTGAACGTTATATTGGTTCAGCCCGAAGACTATACCCGTGCTCAACAGATGGCCGCTCATCTCACAGTGCATTTGGCGGTTGCCACAAATGCAAAGTTCTCTGATGAGACCATCGAGCTTCTGAACGGTATCGACTTGGTCGCAGACCCAAACCCTGAACTGTTCAGGTCTTACATCGATCAACACAGCCCTCATTCGGTTCAAGAGAGAGGGGATTACGGATTTACCATCCTCGCCAAATTCGGTCGGCGTCCTGGGTTCTCACAGGTTGAGGATCTGCGTCCGATTGCAGCGGTGAGCGCCTATACTGAGATCCTGAGAAACGGAACCACCTCCGGGATGTATCCTCAGGTAGGTCAGGCAAAGTTCGTGCCGGTGGTTCACATCACCAACATCACGGCTGACCTTGCCCATCCGGGTATCATCCCTCTGTGTCTGGCACAAGCCGCCAACCTGTTCGTCGATCAACAGCGTTGGTTGCAACCTCTCATGACGTTCCAGAAGACCAAACCGAATCTGGGCAACCTCACTCTCGATCCAACAACGAAGAATACGGTTGGGTTCCTCAATTCCAGCACTGAGCTCAGTGAATGGTTGCAGAACAATATGATGCCGAGTGCCGTCCTCGCCGTCGACGTAGCAGAAGGTCGGGCACGTATTCCCGCTCTTGCTGTCTATGGCGATCTGCGGGAATATGGTAATCGGGTCTTCGATCAGATCACGGCGTTCTTCGGACCAACCATGACGCTCGATCGCAACCGGCCGGCTTATTACAGCCTGGCACAAACCTATCTCGGCGTCTATGGCGATCCGAAGAGAGGTGGTGCCCTGCTTGATAGCCGTCATCTCGACTATCTCGACATCCTGGCAACATCGGGTCCCAACCAGCCCGCATCGATGCTCATGGAGTATCCACAAGACCCGGTGTATCGTGCCCGTCTGATCTCTGATCTGACGTCTCACACATTCCGGTCTCTCTGGTGGACACAGCTGTCGATCATGGATCCTGGACTCCTATCGAACCTCGCACGCACCATCTCTTCGCGTGTGCGGATCAGCGGCCCATCTCAACAGGCTCAGATGGTGTCGACACCATATCTGAACGAAGTGATGCAAGGATATGTGCGGAACTCGTTCCAGACCACAGCGGCTCCGCGTGGAGGATTCACCGGGGCAACAACACACTACACCGTCTAACACGACGGGATCAACAACGGGCGTGATCGAGAGGATGGGCATGCCCATCCTCTCGAAGCGTTCACATTATTTTGTTTTATTCATTGTCGATAACTCTGTTAATTTGAACATGATAAGGCGATCTTATGGCTTTACGATTGTCTTAACTACGAAAAGCTCAAGTGATGTTCACCTCTATATCACCTCTTTGCTCACAGGTATGGAAACAATCCTCATGGTAGAAATGATGCTCGGTTTCTCTGATGCGTTTGAGACACAGAACCGATGGCTCAATCTCATCAACTTAGACCATCTGTTTGCATGTAACCCCAATGCGGTTATCCTGAATCGACTGCCATTCTCGACTCTTGATTCTGTAAGGAAACGCAATGAGCATATCTTCTCGCGTCCTGGAGTTCTCAGCTTCATTGCGCATTGTGTTTGTGGTCAGTTGCGTGGTAACATCAACGTCGGTAGCCTATGTTCGACATGCGGTTCTGTATGTCGAGATGATTTTAGTCCGGACGGGACGATTGAACACGAAGCCTGGCTTGCTATGCCTCAAGAGATCAAAGGCGTTCTCCACCCAACAGCGTATATGGTCTTGGCAAGTTGGCTTGGGTTCAAAAAGGGTGTTAGCTATATAGACATCATCATAGATCCTCTTCTTGATCTACCGCCTGAGCTACAAGGTGTTGTTACAGGACGAGGTCACAACTACTTCTATGACAACTTCGATATGCTGATGGCATATTTTGTGCACTACTTTCGGTTCGTCGACAAAAAGTCGAAACCCAAACGGGAGGCTGCTGACTTCATTGAACAGTTCATCGCATGTTATCGTAGTGCGATGTTCTGTACAAAGTTACCAGTTCTGTCTGCGGCTCTGAATGCCCTCACATCAGCAGACGGAACAGGTGAGGGTCGGCAGTATGCGGATGCTGACAGTCAGATCATCCTTGATGCCATGACGGATCTTCAACAAGTCGAAGAAACGACCATCCGAACACGACCGAATTCTGTCCCGAGTATCGTGCATCGGATATATAAGTCCTATATTACTTATGTCCAAGGCATTGCACAGGATAAGCTTAGTCGAAAGCCAGCCCTGATACGGAACCACATGCTCGGCACACGGTTCCACTGGACGTTCCGATCTGTGATCATCCCGCACTCTGAACGGTATGATGAGATCTATCTGCCATGGCAGGTGTCTGTCAACCTACTAAGGATACACATCATCGGAAGACTTGTGCGTAAGTATGGCATAGACGGTGGTGAAGCTGTAACACGACAAGTGACAGCCTTGTTGCGGTTCGATCCTCTTGTTGATCAGATCATGAACGACCTGATCAAAGAGTGTCGTCCGAAGTTTTCAGGACTACCCGTGCTCTTCTGTCGGAATCCGAGTTTACGAAGGGGTTCTGTTCAGATGCTCTATGTCACAAGGATCAAAAGATCTTTAGAGGATAAGACCATCAACATCAGCACATTGGTGCTTAAGGCACCAAACGCAGATTTCGATGGTGATAACATGACAGGTATCCTCTTGAATGAAACAGAAGCAGCAGAAGCGTTCTATGTGTTGCATCCGTCACAACGCATCCGTGACACCAACAGTAGCAGCATCAGTGACGATGTAACACTTCCGAAACAGAGCACGCTTGTGCTCAATCACTTCCTACAATCAACGCTGTAACTTAACCACATCAATCGTGCAAGGGAGTGACGTCACTCCCTTGCATATGGAGAACACCCAATGGAAGAGAAAAAGAATGATGCGCCGTCAGATAACAAGTTGTCTGAGTTTACAGCGGCTGCGTTTGAACTTTTCACCCATTTGATGAACAATAGTAATGTCAAGAGATTCACACTGGAAGTCAATAAAACCACCAAAACTATATGGTATACATTCTTTGAAGGAAACAATAAAACTGTAGGTGAGTCATGTTTTAATGAAGGAGATGATGAACCAGACTATGTCCAGTCCACCTTTTCTAAAGAGGAGCGCAATAACGCCATTTATAGTCTTCTGGACAAAGGTTTTACTCAACAGACGATAGCTCGAAAACTAGGTCTATCACAGGCTTTTATATCCAAAGTGAAGAAAGCACGCTCACAGAAACTGAGGATCTGGCCATGATAACGCACAAAGACGCACTCTCACTCATACTCGATCGGATAGATCTTGATACTCTGATCGATGAACAGGGTCATGTTCATCTATCAGGTCAATGGCAGTTGCATGAGCTTGAAGCCCTGTGTATTGTTTTGCGTGATCGCCTTGGTCCTGAAGCAAAGGGGGCTGAAGAGGTTATAATTGCAGAAGGTCACCTTCAATCGATCATGCCTATGGAGAGACTTCAAGCAATCGTGCGCGATCACTACAATCGTGTTGTTCGTTCTATCGCCAGAACCATGATGGAAGATCTTTGCCAAACCATTAATCCTGGATCGACAGTGGTCTATGGTAAATTGGTTAAAGAAGGTGTTGCGTTTTCAAGTGAGGCGACACGGACCATCGCTATAGACGAGTTACCACAGATCCTCAATGAAATGATGCAAACATTAGACACTCTTGGATGTTCTCGTCTAACCCAGGTTTTGGCTCAGAGTATGCTTCTATCGATGCTCTGGCTCAAGGATCAGGAAGAGTTCTTGTCTGTAGCGTGTGTGTCTCGATAGAGATGAGGTATATATTACTTCTCTGATCTGTTGGCCTATGAGAAGCCTGACAGATACTCTAAGAGGAGAGCGGTATGAGAGACGACAAAGAGGTTGTTGTGACAGTGAGACTGTCCCATCACTATGGGACGTTCATGTCGCAACAAGAAATTGCCGGATTGGCAAGGGATATAGTCGAAGTATCCATCATTCAAGGAAAGGAGACAAGTGTGCATACTTCGTCGGGGGTATTTGACCTCGTTGAGGTCAGTGTGGATGTCGACGAAGACGAAGAGTAAAAGCAGATTTTCTGCGTCAGACCACTAGGGTGTTTGTCATACCCTAGTGGTCTTTATCAAATACGACAAGACAAAAGGAAACTTCAATGAACAGGTACATAACCTCATTGGATGCATTCTGGCAAACAGATCATTTCCCTTCTGACACGAGGGTGGATCTACTTGCGAGATATCCTGGGGTCAAACTTGCAACAGAAGGTAAGATCGAGCTTCTCGATCCGAACCCTCTTGTCATCATCCGCGATGCTATTTTTTGTGGTGATCGCTGGTTCTATCGGAATATCGAAGGGATCGATGTTCTTGTTCCCGAGGTTTGCCAGGTGAAAGCCTGGCGACCGACTTTGGTTCGCACTGAAGCCTATGAACGGGCTGACGATATCGATCGTATGTTGGCTCTTCTTTTAAACACCAACGCCTATGATCCGCGGGATCGTCACGCGCTCTTCTATTTCTGTCAAATTCTACGACGACGTCTCCATTTGGAGGAGATGATGCTTCTCCGCAGTCAAGTCCAAACGTTGCAGATGGAAGACCATACTGCTGACATAACGATGTTAGCGATGTTCCATACCACACAAGCAGATCATAGGCGTGTGGTTCACTGAAACGAGACTTGTCGTATAGAAAGCTTGACGATAAATAGAATTGAGTCGGATGGTAACGATGAGGGGTGTTAGCCCCTCATCGTTATACTTTTTGTTATATCCCTGCAGGGTTATAGATATATATTACTATCATGATGTGTCTGGTTATAGATCACACGACCAGACTATCTCATGACAGTGTGCGATAAGGAGTGTCATTTTCTATGTTTTCTGCACCACCACAGACTATCGGAAGTATCAGTGCCGGTGCTCTCCTAGGCACCACGGGGTCGTCTGATCTTGTATCCTCGATCAACGCCTCATTCTCTAACTCGACATTCCTGTCTGGTCTGTCTGAATCGTTCCATGATATCCGGAACAGTTTTATGCAGAACGTCGTCAGACCAATTCAGATCGGTCGACAGGCGATCGCAAGTCGCGTTAACCGTCTCCTCAACCCAGACATGATCAGACCTCTGATCAAAGAAGAAGACTTCCAATCCGTGCCTCCGTCTATGTATATGCCGATCGTCCTATATCCGCCTGTTCGTCGTCTTCTGGAACAAGGTCGGATCAGTGGGTTCGGATTTGATCCTGACCATTTGCCAGAGGAAGATGTCTATGGACGTCTGATCAATAACGGAACAGTCTATGACGTTCTCGGCAGTGCGGATAAAGACGGAAACGTATGGCTCACCTGGGAATGGTGTTCTCTGGATCCAAATCTCAGTTTTGATGAGCTTGATGCAATCGAGAAAACCCGAGAGACCATTGCACGCATCCTCTCCAACACCATGTTTGATCCAACGGACTATCCGTGTGAAAGAGGCTAAAAGGATACATCGTCTCATCACCTATCGTTTGTTGATGTCCAGGTTAAAGGGAACGATGAATCATGTCAGACCCAATCAGTCAGCCCTTATCTAAAAATTCAGAGGATTTACATCAACAAAAGAAGATAGACGAAGAGATGATATCTCATGAGATATCATCTCTTCCGAAGAAACGGTTCTCTCTTCTCTATGGGAGAGTGATCCTGATCGTATGGTTCATGGTGATATTTTGGTATGTCATCGACATAGGTCGACTATGGCCAACGATCGCACTGGTGATCAGTGTGTTCATTTTGGGTGTTGACTTTGGATTCGAACTCTATATGCGATCAGGACGTATCTCACTCATAAAGAAACTACTCACAAAGCTCTTCTAGGAGTTGTCCCATGGCAGACATCATGTTCTCCATATCCGTTAACA
>Ga0209698_10004272_pt1 | contig 15686 bp, 9 predicted proteins | sample LitLauG_LLR_2012_FD_187203 | JGI IMG/M metagenome (GOLD analysis project Ga0209698, IMG submission 187203) | Freshwater sediment microbial communities from Pennsylvania, USA - Little Laurel Run_MetaG_LLR_2012 (SPAdes) (version 2) | ecosystem: Environmental > Aquatic > Freshwater > Creek >...
CCAGCAAGAAAGTCTTGAAGGCAGCTGGTGAGGAAGCCGATCTACTCGGCCATCACCGCATCGCGACAGAGCATGTGCTTCTCGGTATGCTGGCCGTCCCACACTGCCTCGCGGCGCAACTGCTGGTACAAGGGGGCGCCGACGCTTCGGTTGTCCGCGCCGAACTCGCCAAGCAACCGACAGACGAGGCAATTTCGCTTCTCCACGCTGCAACAACCACTCGTCCCCGCCGCCCTATTTCCGTCGACACCATTGAGATCCACGGCACCAGGCGGAATGCCGACTATGTTCGTGACGTAGTCAGCACAGTCCGGTCCTACAACTATCACTGGGAGAAAATGACCTGGAGGCCGCGCGATATCGTCATTCATAACAAGAACGGCGCGTTTTCCTTCGACCTCACGCTCGCCGAAGATAATGCGAACTTCACGCTGGTCAAGCAGGGCTGGAAGAAGGACCACTGCTTCATCTGCCGTTGGGAACTGTTTGAGTCCGACGGCGACCACGGCACCGGCTATACCAACGGCCGCACCTGGATCTGCGTGGAGTGCTGCGTGCGCTTCGTGCTGGGAGATTTCTTCGCTTCTACCTATTCCGATATCACATAACTTTCCCTTGCGGGCCATGACCGCAAGTGGTATTCCTCTTCTTCTTGTTAAGGCGGGTGCCCCACTTCTGGCTGATTTCGCCAGAAGTGGGGGTTTAGCGTTCGCATCCACCCGGGACACACGATTGGCCGAACCAAACCCGCAGCCGCAATCCGACAATCTGGCCTTTCTGGCGCGGGGCGTTTCCATCGCGGACCTTGAAGATCCCAATCGCCCACGGCAGGTGATGGGCTTCCGCGATCTGGTGCTGTTCTACGTGATCACCGGCATCAGCCTGCGCTGGATTGCCAGCGCCGCCGCGGCCGGGCCGAGTTCGATCGTCATCTGGATCGGCGCCTGGTTCTGCTTTTACACGCCACTCGCACTCTCGGTGCTCGAACTCTCCTCGCGCTACCCCAATGAAGGCGGGCTCTACGTCTGGAGTAAGCGCGCCTTCGGGGATTTCTCCGGATTCATGTCGGCCTGGACCTACTGGACGAGCAACTTGCCCTACTTCCCTGCCGTACTCTATTTCGCCGCCAGCAACGTGCTCTTCATCCGCGAAAGCAATTGGCGACATCTCTCCGGCAATACAACTTTCTATATTGTGTTCGCGCTGCTCACATTAAGCGCGGCAACGCTGCTGAACATCGTGGGCCTCGATGTGGGCAAGTGGCTGCACAACATCGGCGCGCTCGCCATGTGGATTCCTGTGTGCATCGTGATCGTGATGGGATTCGTAGCCTACCACCGCTACGGCTCGGCGACTCATTTCACCGTGCACTCCATGACGCCCAGCACCCACCTCAACGACATCATCTTCTGGTCGGTGCTCACGTTCGCCTTCGGGGGCAGCGAAACGGCGTCGTTCATGGGAGAAGAGATCAAGAACGCCCGCCGTACAATTCCGGTGGCGCTACTCTTTGCCGGCGTGACGATAACGATCTGCTACATCCTTGGGACCGTCGCTGTCCTGCTCGCTCTGCCGTCGACGCAGGTCAACAGTCTGCAGGGACTGGTTCAGGCAGTGTCGGCGACCTCCGCGCGGATTGGACTTTCTGGAATCTTGCCGTTGGTGGCCTTCCTGATCGCTCTCAGCAACATTGGCGCGGCTGGTGCGTACCTCGCAGCCGTGGCACGTTTGCCCTTCGTGGCCGGACTCGATCGCTTTCTTCCGGCCGCCTTTGGTTCCCTGCACCCAAGATGGAAAACACCGTGGGTCGCGCTTCTCACTCAGTTCGCACTAGGGGTGGTGTTTATTTTTCTGGGACAAGCCGGCACCAGCGTGAAGGGCGCCTACGACGTGCTCGTCAGCATGGGCGTGATCACCTATTTCGTCCCGTATCTTTACTTGTTCGCGGCCATGATCAAGCTGCAGCGCGAGCCCGCCGGCCCGGACGTAATTCGAGTTCCCGGAGGAACCATGATGGCAAAACTGGTTGCGACGGTTGGATTCCTTACCACCACGCTCACGATTGCCCTGTCGCTGATCCCGCAACCGGATGAACCGAACAAACCTCTGGCGCTGTTCAAGGTTGTAGGCGGATGCGGAGCCCTTCTTTTGATCGGCGCGGGGATCTATCTCCTCGGAAGGCGGAAAGCGGCACGGATTCCCGCCACCGATGTTGCTGGCTGAAGACGCTGGCTGAAGACGGTTTCCGCTGGGGCAGGCCTGTGGTAAGCTTGCAACCCAATTTACCCCTCCCCCCTGGAGTTCCCGGGTAACTTCGGATCCTCTTTCAAGGAGAAGTTTCATGGCGCTCGTCTCACGCAGCATTTCGTCTCCTGTTGGCGTTCGCAACGGGCAGGCCATGATGCCGAATCAGCCTAAGGATTTGAACACGGTAACGGACCTTTTCGACCGCATTCCCACGGCCAAAGGAGGCTCCGCGGAAATTGGAGGCGTCTGGGCTACCGACCGCAACACACTCATCACAGAGATTACGGCACAGATCATTACGTTTCAGACGACCAATGCGCGTCCCGTGACCGACGGCGTAATCGATCCTGGCGGAGGAACTCTGAAACTGATGAATCGGCTAGCCGCCGATCCCCCTCCCGGCTCCATTACGGCAAAGGTGATGCCTGCGCCCGACAACGAGGAGATTGGGCCCGCCGTGATGGCTGTGGTCGATGTGGCCAAGATGGCAGGTTTTCGCCCTATCGAGCCGATGAATGTAAACACGCACCTCTTCCGCAAACTAGTGCGGGTTGAGAATTGCTCGATCAACTGGTACGGGGTGGTGATCCCCGATTCCTGCCAGGGGCAAGGAGCCACGCCGCATATCAATTTCACGCCGACACCCGATCAGGGTCACTACTATGATCCCGGTTATGACTCATTCACGTCATGGGGACAGCTCTGGAAGGATTACACATGGGTCATCGGCGGTCAGGTGGCGGCTTCTGGTGCGGACCAGATCCTGGTCATTCCCTTCTACAAAAACGCTCAGCAGCAGAACCTGGGAGACTTCCTGGTGAACTGGCAGGAGGTGATCAGTCAGGTCATCACGGAGGCGCTGATATCGTATGACCCCATGATGCTTCGCACGGATTTCAGTTTTGACCACATCGTCTCATCCAGCTTCAGCAACGGCTATGTTGCGCACCAGAATTTCAATTCGCAGGCCGTTGGTGCCGCCACCATGACGGACTTCATCTTTGACCTGGACGGAGTGGCCGGAGGTTCGCACTGGACGCCGCCGAACGGGGTGATCTATCGAAACCGCAAGCCTCCCGGGAACGCCAACCCGGTCGGAAATATCTGGTATGTCGGAGAACGCTGGGGTAGCGGCTTCGCGAAGATTTATGGCGGCAACCTGAACACACACGCAGCCTGCAGGAATCACCTTCTCTACCACGGTCTGTTTATGTTCTGCGCTTAGGAGTAAGTTGCGTGGACGGCATGACCGGTGCCCTCGGCACTCGTCGCTACGCGACTCCGGCGGACGTAGGCCTCCGCCCCTGCACCATCTAAACCGGTGTCTGCATTTTTCTTGCCGGATTGAAGAACGGCAGCGTGGTCACCTTCACGTTCGCCTTCAGGCGGATCGCCTCGATGGTGATCTCCATCTGCAGCGCCGTCCCGGGCTTGGCGTATTCAGTCTCGAGCATCGCCAAGGCGATCATTTTTTTCAGCGTTGGAGACCAACTGGTCGTGGTCGCTTTTCCTACTTGCTTCTCGCTGGAATAGACGGGCACCGCGACGCGCGATGCCTGCGCCGGAGCCGCCGGCGTGAGCCCGTAGCGCTCGTACAGTTGCTCCACATCGGTCCAATCCACTTCGAGGCCAACCAACTGCCGGGGCACGCCCTGCTTCGCGTCGCGCTCCAGAGCGCGCTTCCCGATGAAATTCTCTTTCTCCAGATGCACCATCTTCGCGAAGCCCAGCTCATACGGAGAGAACTTCTGCGAAGCAATGAGTGCCTTCTTCGAACTGGTATAGTCCACCTCGATCAGCAGGAGGCCGGCTTCCACGCGAGCCACGTCGAGCGCCAGCATTCCCGCGGCGTGCAGATCGAACTGCTTGCCCTTCTCCGCGAGTGCATCCCATACTTTGACTCCGTCACTCCACGGAACCCATACCTCATATCCCAGGTCGCCCGTGTAACCCGTGCGCGAAATGTCAACGGGCACTCCTGCGATCTTTCCGCTCGTCACGCGGAAATACTTCAGATTCGCAATGTCCGCATCGGCCACCGCCTTCAGCAACTTGGCGGACGTCGGCCCCTGCAGCGCCAGCGCCGCCGTCTTCTCCGAGATGTCCTCGATCCGCACATCCATGTTCAGGCCGTTCTGGCGGAACCAGCGCAGGCTGGGATCGGCGGCCGTCCAGCGATAAACATTTTCCTCGAGACGTGAAATCGTGCCGTCGTCGATGACTTTGCCCTCTTCATCGCACCAGCAGCAATAAATCACCTGCCCCACTTTGACCTTGTTGATATCACGCGTGATCACGCGATTGACGAGCCGCGTCGCATCTTTGCCGGTGATGAGGTATTTGTACAGAGGCGAGATGTCGATCAGCGCGCAGGCGTTGCGGATCGCGTTGTACTCGTGCTCATGATGCACCTCGTACACGCTGACGGTGTAGTATCCCGACCATTCGCGGTAACTCAGGCTGTGGCACAGCGGCAGAGTGCGCTCGTGAAATGCAGTTCCGATGGGCAAAGTAATGTCCTGTTTAGAAGTGTTTGCAGCGGGATTATATCCCATCGGAGTGACTGCGACGGGACCTGATCCCAAGTGTGGGGGTGTAACAACGACAAGACTTTCAGCGCCGATGGCAGGGGAGATCCCTCGCCCCGCTGGTAAAAACGCGAGGCTTCGGGGTGACGCCGCGCGGTAGGCTCGAGTTCGCCTCGAAGAAACTACAGACAAATTTGTTGCTTCCCGATAGAATGTCGTTCGATTATGTCTGAGTTTCCCTCGTCATCCCTGAGTCTGCTGCGCAGCTGGACGGTTCTTCCCAGCGGCCTCTGATCTTCTCTCCGCCTCCGCGCGCGCGTATCATTGCGTTTCCTGAAATTTAAGTTTTTGGCTAAGAGCTTAGGAGCTGACAAGCTAATGGCTGGTTCTCAATACGATGTCATCGTCATCGGCGGCGGACATAACGGTCTGGTCAACGCTGCCTACCTGCAGCGCGCAGGTAAGAAGGTTCTCGTGCTCGAACGCCGCCACGTGCTCGGAGGCGCCGCCTGCACCGAAGAGATCGTTCCGGGATTCAAGTTCTCGGTCTGCTCCTACGTCGTGTCGCTGCTACGCCCGGAGATCATTCGCGACCTTGATCTTCCCCGCCACGGTCTCGAGATTCTTCCGCTCGACGGCACCTTCACGCCGATGCCCAGCGGCGATTATCTATGGCGCGTAAACGATCACGGTAAAACGCATCGCGAGATTGCCCGCCACTCCCGCGTTGACGCCGAGGCCTACGATGAATTCGGCAAAGCGATGCAGGCCATGTGCCGCTTCGTGAAGCCGATCCTGAGCATGGTCCCTCCCGACCCGACCACTCTGAATCCGCGCGAACTGATGAAACTGCTTTTCATCGGACGCCGCTTTCAGGGCATGTCGAGCGACGACAAATACAATCAGGTCCAGCTCATGACGATGAGCGCGATTGACTTTCTCGACCAATGGTTCGAAACCGACGTGCTCAAGGCGACGATGTCGGCTTCGGGAATTATCGGGACATTCCTCGGCGTGCGCTCCCCGGGAACCGCGTATGTGTTGCTGCATCACTACATGGGGGAAATCGACGGCGCCTTCCGTGCCTGGGGATTCGCGCGCGGCGGCACCGGCGCAATCTCGAACGCCATCGCGGATGCCGCCCGCGAAGCGGGCGTAGAAATTCGCACGCAGTCGGCCATCGCGCAGATCATCGTCAAGGACGGCAGAGCTAAAGGAGTAGTGCTTTCTAACGGCGACGAGATTCACGCGGATGTGATTTCGTCCAGCGTCGATCCTCGCCTCACCTTTACGCGCTTCATCGAGGCACAACATCTTCCCGGCGACTTTCTTGAAGAAGTGAATCGCTATAAGTTCCGCGGATCTTCGGGAAAAGTGAACCTGGCGCTCGACGCCCTGCCGAACTTCAAGTGCATGCCCGGCCCCGGCGCTCATCTCCGTGGTGCGATTTCTATTTCACCGAGCGTCGAGTACATGGAACGCGCTTACGACGACGCGAAGTACGGCCACTTCTCCAAACGCCCCTACATCGACATGGTGATTCCGTCTTTAACCGATCCCTCGGTCGCTCCTCCGGGAAAGCATGTGATGTCATGCTTCGTGCAGTACGCGCCGTACAAATTGGCGCCTGGGCTTAACTGGGACACCGAGAAGGAAGCTTTCGGCAATACCGTGATCGACACGATCTCCGAATACGCCCCGAATCTGAAAGACATCATCCTCGAAAAGATGGTGGTCACCCCGCTCGATCTCGAACGGGAATGGGGCCTGAGCGAAGGCAACATCTTCCAGGGCGAATTGTCACTCGAGCAACTATTCTTCCTGCGTCCCGTGCCGGGATGGGCGCAGTACCGCACACCGATCAAGAACCTCTATATGTGCGGGTCGGCCACGCATCCGGGCGGCGGCATCATGGGAGCGAACGGCCGGCTGGCGGCGCTCGAAATCCTGAAAGACGTCAAGGGAGCAGCCTAGCCATGGCCGAAAATAACCAGCGGGATATCGTCATCATCGGCGGCGGCCACAACGGCCTGGTCACCGCGTTCTATCTGGCCAAGGCCGGATTCAAACCGCTTGTGCTCGAGCAACGTTCGCAAGTCGGCGGTGCCGCTGTTACGGACGAGTTCCATCCCGGATTCCGCTGCTCCACGCTGGCCCACACCGCCGGTCCTCTCCGTCCCGATGTCGTCGCCGACATGCAACTCGAAAAACACGGGCTGAAGATGATCACGCCTGACATCTGCGTGACCGCCCTGTCACCCGACGGAAAGGCATTGTCGCTGTACCAGGACACGAACAAATCCGCCGCGGAAATCGGAAAGTTCTCACAAAAAGACGCTGCGAAGTATCCCGAGTTCGCGCGGTCCTTGGGAAAAATCTCGAAGGTCATTGCCGATGCGCTCGCGACCACTCCGCCCGACATCGACGATCCCAGCGGCGCCGACCTCTGGAGCATGCTGAAGACTGGCCTCGCCATCCGAAAACTGGGCAAGAAAGATATGTTCCGACTGCTGCGCTGGGGGCCGATGGCAGTGGCCGATCTTGCCGCGGAGTATTTCGAGACCGAACTTCTGCGCGCTGTTATTGCCGCTCGGGGTGTGTTCGGGACTTTTCTCGGGCCATGGTCCGCCGGAAGCGCGCTCGTGTTGCTGATTCGTGCTGCCTCCGACCCGCATCCCGCCGGATCTGCCTGCTTTGCGGCAGGAGGCATGGGAGCGGTCACGCAAGCCATGGCTTCGGCTGCACAGGCCGCTGGCGTGGAAATTCGGACCGGCGTCGAAGTAATCGAGGTTCACGTTAAGAATGGCGCAGCCACTGGCGTGCTGCTCTCGACTGGAGAAGAGATCCACGCACAGGCGGTCATCTCCAACGCCGATCCCAAACGTACTCTGCTCAAGTTGACCGACCCGATGCACCTGTCGCCCGATTTTGTGCAGAAACTTCAGCACTATCGCGGCAACGGCACGGTGGCCAAGGTAAACCTGGCGCTCTCCGGCTTGCCCAAGTTCACTGCGCTGAACAACGGCGACTCAGCCGCAATGCGCGGCCGCATCCACATTGGCAACGAGATTGACTACCTCGAGCGCGCTTTCGACGAATCGAAATACGGCAACTTCTCGCGCCAGCCGTATCTCGAGGCCACGATTCCCTCGCTGACCGATCCCACACTCGCTCCCGAGGGCAGGCATGTCATGTCGGTCTACATGCAATACGCGCCCTACAAATTAAAGGGCGACTGGGAACAGCAGCGCAAAGCGCTGGGTCAGACTGTCGTGCAGACGCTGGCGCAGTACGCGCCGAATCTTCCGGAACTGATCCTGACGCACCAGATCATCACGCCCCTGGATCTCGAAGACAAATACGGCCTGACCGGCGGCCAGATCTTCCACGGCGATCTCGCGCTCGACCAGTTCTTCACCATGCGGCCGCTGCTGGATTGGGCACGGTATCGTACGCCGATCGACAATTTATATCTCTGTGGCAGTGGCACGCATCCGGGTGCAGGACTCACCGGAGGTTCGGGAGCAAACGCTGCGCGTGAGATTCTGAAGGGACTCAGAAAGTAGTGGGGCTGCAAGCAGAGACGTAGCAAGCTACGTCTCTACAGAATATGTATTGCAGAGACGTTGCTTGCAACGTCTCTCTTGCCACGAGAACGGCTGTTTAAGGATGAAGAACTCCGCCATACTCCTGATCTCTTGTCCCGACCGCAAGGGTGAAGTCGCGACCATCGCCGACTTCGTGTACCGCCATGGCGGCAACATTCTGCACGCCGACGAGCACGGCGACGCGGAGTCCGGTCTTTTCCTGATGCGCGTCGAGTTCGATCCCAAAGACTTCGACATCCCCCTCGACGAATTCGGCAACCACTTCTCGCCGGTGGCCGACGCATTCGCGATGACATGGCGACTGGCCCGGTCGTCGCACCGTCCGCGGATGATCATCTTCGTATCGAAGTATGATCACTGCCTGGTCGATCTTCTCTACCGTCATCAGATCGGTGAACTCGCTTGCGAGATCCCGCTGATCATCTCCAACCATCCCGACACTCAGGCGGTCGCGGACTTCTACAAGGTTCCCTATCGGATCGTTAACGTCAGCAAAGAGAACAAGGACCAGGCGGAAGCGCAGATCCACAGCCTGATCGCCGAGCAGAAGCCTGACTTCATGGTGCTCGCCCGCTACATGCAGATCCTGTCGAACGATTTCGTCGCCCGGTACCCGCAGCGCATCATTAACATTCACCACTCGTTCCTGCCGGCGTTTGTGGGCGCGCGTCCTTATCACCAGGCGTTCGAGCGCGGCGTCAAACTGATCGGCGCCACCAGCCACTACGTCACCGAAGTGCTCGACGACGGCCCCATCATCGAGCAAGACGTAGTCCGCGTCTCCCACCGCGACACGGTCGAAGATCTGATTCGCAAAGGCCGTGACCTCGAAAAGGTCGTGCTCTCGCGCGCGGTACGCTCACACGTGGAGAATCGTGTGCTCGTGTACGGGAATAAAACGGTTGTCTTCTGAAAGCAGCCGTGGTTGTCATCCTGAACCCGGCGTCAAGCCGGGTAAGGGACCGTACGACGGTTGGGAGCCACGATGCAGCCAGCCGGCACCGTCACGCTGACAACGGCTTGGGTATTCCGCTCGACAGCATCTACACCGCTCGCCCTCGTACGGTCCCTCGCATCGGCTTCGCCGATGCTCAGGATGACAAGCTTCTGATGACAAGCTTTTTTAGGCTCGCAGAAGTCCATGTCCTTCCGGGTTCGGCAGGCTCTGGACCCTTTACCAACCGCTCCGATGGTAACTTGCACCGTTGGTAACCTTTCGTCTTTACTTGATCATTAGTAAAGTTTTAAGCGGAAATCTTGCTTGTGGGGGCGATTTTGGCCGAGGATCTTCGGTTTGAGCTAGCCATTTTGGCGACTGTCCAGGGCTTCTATCAGAAGCTCCTGGTGGACACGCTCGGCGGCGAAGTGCCCATCCCGAATGGTCTCGACGAGGACGCGCTCCGTCATAGCGAGCGCGAGTTGCCCAACACGCTCGCGCGCATGTATCGCTGGCTGCATTTGCTCGACATGGCCATCACGCCTGCCATGTTGCGCCAGGCCCTCACGCCCGACACCGATTCCGAAGTTGCCGAAGCCCTGCTGCGCTACTTCGTCCGCCGCCGCGAGGCCACCGACATCAACCGCGATAAGACCGACCTGGTGGCGACATTCCTCTACCGGCACCCACGTGTTCCGGGCCAGTGGGAACAGAGCGGATACGGCTTGGACGGCGCGCTGCCCCTGTCGCCCTTTGAGATCGCATTAATCGAGATTCTGGCCGACAGCGATGTGCCATCTCTGCCCGAAGAGCATGTGCAGCTGTTGCGCCGCTTCGATCCATTCGTGGAAGAGCTCAAACGCTTCCGCGACTTCAACGCCTTGATCGACTCCGGCATGATCGGCCGCGTGCGGGAACTCAAGCAGTGGCTGGATTCGTCGTTCTACCATCCGGGAGTCCTGGCCACGGTCTCCGCGTATAACACGGCATTTGGAAAACAATTCGACGATCTGTTCGTGAAGGCGCTCGGCGAAATCAAGACTTTCGGCCAGGCCCTGGAAGAAATGGGCGGCACGATTCTTACCACGGTAGACGGCGTAGAAGTCACCGTCGAACACGTGGCAGCCATCCAGGAAAAGCAGTTGCTCGAAGCCGATTACGGCAGCACGCTGGAAAAATTTCGCCGCGTGTCGAAATTGAAGAAAGAACTCGACCGGCGGCCGCCGATCCGCCGTTCGCTGCTTACACCGGCCGGGCAGACCACGCGCGCCGTCGGGAGTGCCGCAGCGGCTCCTAAGGCAGCTAAAACAGCGGCGGCGGGCGCGAGGGCATCAGCCAAGCCGCCTGCGGTATTCCAGCCTCCTGCGATTACTGCTCAGCAACTTTCAGCCGAAGAAAGCAAATTGCGCCGCGTCGAGGAATCCATTCGCGTGTTTGTCCGCGTGGCTGATCCCAAATATCGCCAGATTGTCCCCATGCGTTTTTTCAACCTGACGCTCACTGCCGCTGAGGCCGATGCTTACAACGCAGCCTTCCTGGAAGAGAAGAGCCTGCGGGCCGATGTGGCGCGTATGCTGATTCGCCTGGTCTCGGTCTCTGCGCGCATCAGTACCGAGCTGGAGGAACTCAAGCGCAGCCAGAAGATGTCTTCCCTGTGGAAACTGCACGCGGACGCCGTAGTGGTCCTGCTCGATATGGCCAGCACCACCACCGAAGACGCGGGAAGCGTGGGAAAAAACGCGGAGCAGAACGGATCGGGAACCGCCTCTCGCGCAATCCACGAGTCGGTCAAGAAGCTGCGCAACCAGTCGGATATCGCAGTCAAGACCCTCGCGAACGTGAGCTAGAGCAGTCCTGCCTTTCGAATCCTCCAATCCCAACAGCCTTCCCAATCCACTCCGTGTTACTTGGACGAAACAATTTGGGTTTGTTCTAACTCATGATCGCCAACAGCGGACAATCAGCGGCCCCACCTACTTCCGGGGCGGATCCGTGGTCCATGGGGGCGCGACGCCGATGGAACGGGCGTAGGCGATTTGCTGACCCAGGTGCTGCGCGATGTGCTGAACAATGTAGAGCAGGACTCCGCGTTCGGTAATCTTGCCTCCGTTCCAGTCCAGAATCTTTTCCAGGTTAGAGTCGGGCATGGCGCGGATAGCGGTCTTGGCATGCGCGTAGGAAGCCTTGAGCGTCGCGATCACTTTTGCTTTGTCGGTGGTGGACTGCTCCATGGTTTTCGTATCGATCCCCGCCGGCATGGGAGTGCCGACCAGCCTATAGAGGTTGTAGTTGGCAGCGCTGGCGTGCAGGAAAACTTCCGCAACGGTGCGAACATCCGCAGAAGGACGCCACGTGTATTTATCAGCTGGAATGGCTTCGGCAAGACGAACGAATTCGCTTTCCTGGATCATGACTTCGGCCATGACTTCCGATCGGTATCCGGTGACCCCGGGAGTTCCGTCCCGGTACGGATACACTTGGGCTGAGACCCGAACGGCGGTCGTGGTTATCAGGATGAAGCAGAGAGCGGAGAGGGTTCGCAGCATGGGACCTCCACGTTTGTGATTACAGTTGATTGAATTCGCGGGATTATATCCCCCTTCTTACAACCGAACTAAACCACTGGTACGGCCTCGGAGATTTCTCCCAACCGCGAGTCGCTCGTTGAGGGGCGCAAATCGCGATTCATTCATCTTCCCCGACTACGCTCCATGTTCTTCTCCGACCAGTCGTTTCAGGTTTTCTAATGCGAACGGAAAAGAAAAAGACGGGCGATTTCGCTCGTCTTTAGGTTTTCAGCGGAGAGCTGAAAGCTAGTTAATATCGAACTGTTCCTGATGCACTGCCGGATCGCTCTTCACAATGATCGTCCGCTTGGTCATCTCTTCTATCTCGTTCAGCAGCTTCGCATTGTTACCCTTCAATTCCTTGGCGACGTCCGGATGCACGCGCAGCAAGACATCTTCATGCTCCAGGTGCTTGGCGATCTTGCGCATCTCGACGTAGATCTCGTTGCAGATGGTGTTTACCGACTTCACGTATCCCGTCGATTGACAGTACGGACAAGGGGCGCCGATCGTGCGTTCCAGCGACTGCTTCACGCGCTTGCGCGTGATCGCCACCAGCCCGAAATCGTTGAACTGCAGCGTCTTCGAAGGCGCCCGGTCGTTGCGCAGTTCCTCTTCGAGAGCCTGCATGACGCGTTGCCGGTTGCGGCGCTCATCCATATCGATGAAGTCGATGATGATGATGCCGCCCAGATCGCGCAGCCGGATCTGCCGCACAATCTCCTTAATAGCGTCTACGTTCGTTTTAACGATCGTGTCTTCCAGTCGCGCGGTCTTCCCAACGTATTTGCCGGTGTTGATGTCGATCGCCACCAGCGCCTCGGTCTGGTTGATGACGATGTAGCCGCCGCTCTTCAGCCAGACTTTCGACTTGAGCGCCTTGTTCATCTCCTCTTGCAGGCCGAACTGCTCGAACAGAGGCGTCTCTTTGGTGTAGAGCTTGACCCGCTTGACCATCCCGGGCTGGAAGCGGTTAAAGAAACGGAGAATGCGCTCGTATTCCTGTTCGGTATCGACCCAGATCACGTTGAAATCTGCGGTAACCTGGTCGCGCAGCACGCGCTCCACTACGTTGAGATCGTGGTAGATCAGCGCCGGCGGTTTGGAATTTTCCGCGCGGTTCTTGATGTCCTGCCACAGGCCCTTCAGAAACCGGATGTCGGCGCGCAGTTCGTCTTCAGTGGCGCTCTGCGCCGCAGTGCGAACGATGAACCCGCCGTGCCCGTTCTCGCGCTCGCTGAGAATGATTCTCTTCAGGCGCTGCCGCTCTTCTTCGGAGGAAATCTTCCGCGACACGCCGGTGTGATTCACCGTCGGCATGTACACCAGAAAGCGTCCGGGCAATGCGATGTGGCTGGTAATGCGGGCGCCCTTCTTTCCGATAGGCTCCTTGGCAATCTGAACCAGGATCTCCTGTCCTTCCTTGAGCAGATCGCTGATCAGCGGAACCGGTGCCGATTCACGACGGCGGAAACGTCGCCCTCCGCCGCCACGTCGGGCGCGATCACCGGGGCGCCGCTCATAACCCGGCCGCTCAAAGCGGGGACGCGAGGTCCGCTGCGTGTACCCGGCCGTCGTCGCTGGAGCCCGAACCTCAGCCCGCGCGTCGACGGTGCCGTTTCCGCGTGCCTCTGCGTCGAGCAGCGCCTCGGCTTGTGCCTGCGCTTCTTCCAGTTCCAACTCTTCGCTGTCTTCTTCGGATTCCGCCTGAGCCGCTTCCGGAGCGGGGGCTACGCCCGACTCAACCAGCGAGTCCCTGTGAATCTCAGAAACCGCTTCGCGCGCGTCGCCGTTCAAATGGTCGGCGGCCCGGGTCTCTTCTTCAAATTCGTCGTAGCCCTCATCGGAAGAAGACTCGTAGTGAATGGTGTCCGCCTCTTCCTCATCGATGGTTTCTTCTTCTATGGTTCCCGGAGCCGCAAAGACGGGCTCCTGCTCTTCCTGGGACACGTGGGAAGCCTCATGGGTGACAACTGCGTCGGGAGCACTTTCGGTCACTTCCTGTGCGGCGATGTCTGCGGCGACTTCTTCCTCTTCGTGGACCGTCTCGATCGTTTGAGCTTCCAGCGCGACGGGATGGGTGGCATTCCACGCCACGGCGGGAGCGCTTTTCTCTTCCGTTTCCGCACGCCGGAATTCCCGATTCCAGTTCGTCACGGTTGCAGCCGATTCAGCGGCCTCCACCGCGACTGGGTGCAGGTCTTCATGCTGCTCGTGCAATGGCTCTGCGCTGGCGTCACCCGCAGCAAAGATGGGTTCATCCTCTGGAAACGATGCAGCCAGAGGAGCAGAAACTTGGTCGGAAGGCGCGCCGTCGTGCTCCCGGCTCTCGATGGGAGGCGCAGTCTGCACCGCCGGCTGCGAAGAAAACCGCTGATACTTGGAGATCGATTCGCCAGGCAGCAGAATGGGCTGATATCCGGCAGGCGGACCCGCAGGCCGCGAAGTCGGGCTCTCCGCCGGACGGGTATACCGCGGCTCAGAAGTGCGGTCGGTACGGTCGCCACGTTCTCCGCGCTCTCCGCCCCGTTCGGATCCGCGCTCGCGCCGTCCGCCACGACGGCGACGCCGTCCGCGCCACTGCCCGCGGTCGCGTCCTTCATTCCCATTTCCCGCCTCGGCGCTCCCGGCGCTCGCGCCGTCCGGCTGGGACTCGCCTTCGGCATCTGCTTCGGCCGACGTGTCTTCCGCGTCCAGGCTATCGCCTTCCGCGGGTCCGGCTCCCTCCGCCGCTTCCACAGGAGCTGCGCCTTCCTGCCGCGCCGGCTGCGGCCGCATATCCTGCACTCCGCGATTCGCCGGAACCACGTCGGTGAGATCGTCGTCGTGCTCTTCCAGATCCATGAAATCGGACACATAGAGAAACGCGTCCCGCTCCAGGCCGATGTCGACAAATGCCGACTGCATGCCCGGCAGCACGCGTGTCACACGCCCTTTGTAGATGGATCCCGCTAAGGTGTATTCGTTCTCGCGTTCCAGGTAGATTTCCGCGAGCAGATCGTCCTCGACCAGCCCAACCTTGGTTTCGTGTGGGGTGGACGAGACAAACAATTCTTTATTCATGCAACACTCCGGTCCCGCCAGGTTCACCGAAGAACCAGGACGGTCTCACCGGGTGGAGCTAGAACGTGCGCGGGAGGATTGAGAATGGCGAAGCTGCCCCGGGTAGGGGACGGCGTGACCCGGAGAGGTTATCCCCTGGCTGAGTCCGCTGCAAAAACTGAGAGATCTTTTGCACGTAATCGCTTTTATTCCGCCGGAGTTGTGACCGCACTCTCAGACCCATTTGGGTCGGGGGGCCGTTCCCTCCCCGGCTAACTGCTCAATCCCGCCCGGCCTTCCTATTCCGTGGCCGGTGATTTGCCCTCTTTTCGCGAGGGCGATCGATATTTTTGGGCTGCGCCCGTCGGAGAACCGAACCCGACGCAGCAGATTGCGTCCTGCCGTCTTCCCTGTCCTAACTCGTCAGTCCCCAGCGTTCGCCTGACTGGCTCACCCAGTCCTCTGGCATACTTAAAGCTAATTTACGAAACGACGCATACGGACGTTCATCACCATCCCCAGCGCCAGGAACATAAACAACACGGAAGAACCGCCGTAACTCATCAGCGGCAGGGGTATTCCAGTGACCGGCATAAAGCCAACCACCATGCCGACATTAACCAGGATATGGAAGCTAAGCACAGCCACCACACCCATTACCACAAACGTGCCAGCGCGGTCGGGCGCTGTTTGCGCGTTCTGGGTCAAACGCATCAGCACAATGAAGTATAACAGCAGAACCCCGAGAGCGCCTACG
>Ga0209698_10004273_pt1 | contig 15685 bp, 13 predicted proteins | sample LitLauG_LLR_2012_FD_187203 | JGI IMG/M metagenome (GOLD analysis project Ga0209698, IMG submission 187203) | Freshwater sediment microbial communities from Pennsylvania, USA - Little Laurel Run_MetaG_LLR_2012 (SPAdes) (version 2) | ecosystem: Environmental > Aquatic > Freshwater > Creek >...
ATGGCGCCGCCGGGCAGGCCGAAGATGACTTCGACCCCTTCCATCTCCAGGCTCTTGATGAGGGCTTGCGCTCCGGTGAGTTGCACAATGTTCCTTTTTGTTAGATATAGAAAAAGGCCTCCCATTTTGGGAGGCCTCCGGTTTACGACAATGCGTGACTACCGGCGCCTGGCGCCTACTACTACCTCGAGAATGGAGTCGCGTAACGTCACGGCTCCAATATAGCCACCGCCCACGCCGCGCACAACACGCCCGCCCCGGCGCCCCCTCATCACGCCGTCACGCGTTGCGATAACCGTCGGTCATGCCGCCACCTCGCAGCGCGGGCAGGGCCGTCGCGCGCATCCGGCGCAGCACTCGGTGCAGCACCGGTGTGGCGTCGGGGTGCTCTCCGCCGTTCGCCTGCACGGTGTCGTGCCACGCGTCGTGACGAGTGCGCAGGATATCGGGGTCGTTCAGTTCGACGCAGTCGATCCGGTCGCGGTTGACGTCGACGGTGATGGTGTCGCCATCCTCCACCAGGGCGATGGGACCTCCCAGCAGGGCCTCGGGGGCGACGTGGCCGATGACCAGGCCCACCGAACCACCGGAGAAGCGCGCGTCGGTCATGAGGGCGATGGTGATGCCGCGCTGTCGACAGATCGTGGTGATCTTGGACGTGGGGTCGAGCATCTCGGGCATACCCGGGGCGCCTCGGGGACCCTCGTAGCGGATCACGACCATGTCGTTGTCCGCGAAGTCGTCGGCGTGCTCGTCGAGCGCCGCGATCAACTCGCGCTCGCTGTTGAAGACCCGGGCGTTGCCCGTGAAGACGCCGTCGATGATGCCGCTCTCGACGCCGGCGAGCTTCAAAATCGCTCCTCCCTCGGGTGCCAGGTTGCCGCGCAGGAGGCGCAGTCCGCCGGTGTCCTTGAAGGGCTGGGCCGTGGAGTAGATCACCCGGTGATCCGGCGCGGGCGGCGCGAGTCGCTCGATCTGCTCGGCGAGAGTCTCACCCGTGCACCCGATGGTGTCGCCGTCGAGGTAGCCGGCGCCCAACAACTCCTTGACCACCGCCGGCAAGCCGCCGGCGGCGTCGACATCGACCATCGAATAGGCACCGAAGGGGCGCATATTGACGATGACCGGGATCCGACGCGAGAGCTCGTTGAACTCGTCTTGGCTCAGCACCTCGCTCCAGAGATCGAAGCCCGCGGCGCGGGCGATCTCCACGCTGTGCAACATGACGTTGGTGGAGCCGCCCATGGCGATCGCGACCGTCAGCGCGTTTCGCAACGACGCCGGGGTGACGATGTCGCGGGGACGAATGCCGCGCGCGGCCATGGTCACGAGGCAGTCGACCAATTGGTCGGGGAACTCGTTGATGCGTCGCGGGTCGTCCGAGGTCGGCGCCACCATGTGCAGCGGTTCGAGTCCGAGCACCCCGATGAAGGTCTGCATCGTGTTGTACGTGAACATGCCCCCGCAACTGCCCTGGCCGGGGCAGGCGTGCAGGGTGATCTGCTCACGCACGGCCGGGTCGGGATGCGACGCCGCCTGGAAGGCGTCGACCAGGTCGATGGGCGCACCAGTCGCCGGGTCGTGTCCCGGCTTGATCGAACCGTCGGACAAGATGACCGCCGGGACGTTGTGCTCGAGGAGCGCGGCGAGCGTGCCGACCGGCGGCTTGTCACAGGCCACCACCGCGATGACCCCCGCCGCACGATTGGCCGCGACGTGCACCGAGACCGCGTCGTTGACCAGTTCACGACCGATCAGTGAGAAGCGCATCTCGGCCGTGCCGTTGAGCTGGCCGTCGGAGACCCCGACCGTGAAGGTGGGAGCGATGAGGCGGATCGCCAGGTCGTGATCGTTGATCCGTCGCGCCATCGCCGCCTGCACCGCGGCGACCTTCTCGCTGACGCCCAGGTAGCACTGGCTGTCGCCGAGATTGCCCAGCACCGCCCACACCGGATCGTGGATCTTGGCGACGTCTTGGCCCAGGAACCGCGCGGTGCCCACGCGCTGGACGTCGCGCCCCGGGTTCGAGGTCCGGATCTCGTCGAGCGTCCGCGACGAGCCGCTCGCGGCGCCCGTACCGGGGGCGGGACTGGTCGCAGTGGGGGAAGAAAAGGAGTCGGGCGTCATGCGACGAAGTTTAGACAAGGCCCTCGTCGCCCTTCGGGCGAAGGGCGACGGCCCACGCGCCTCGGTAGGCTCGCTACGTGGCCTCACCCCTCGTCGTCAGCGTGCCCGACATCGACCTCGCCCGCGCCCTGCAATCGCTCTCTGTCCCGGTCGACGTCGTGGTGTGGGACCTCGCCGGCCCCGCCCCGCGCGACCGTATCGACGTCGTGGTTCCCGACTATCTGGCCGCCAAGTCCCGTCTGGCGAACGTGGCCGGTCTCGCGACGCGCCTCGTCCAGAGCCAGTCGATCGGCTACGACGGGGTGGCCGCGCACCTGCCCGCGGGTACCGTCTACGCCAACGCCGCCTCGGTGCACGAGGCCTCGACGGCCGAATTGGCCGTCGCGTTGATCCTCGCCTCGCAGCGCGGCTTGCCCGACTTCGTGCGCGCCGCCGACCGTGGCGAGTGGTCCTTCACCTTCCGGCCCAGCCTGGCGGACCGCACCGTAGTGCTCCTGGGATATGGCGGGGTCGGCCAGGCGATCGAGCGTCGCCTCGCGCCCTTCGAGGTCGAGGTCATCCGCGTGGCGCGACACGCCCGTCGCGTGGAGGGTGCCGCGGTGCACGCCTGGACCGACCTGGCGGCGCTGTTGCCCCGGGCCGACATCGTGGTCGTCTCGCTCCCCCTCTCCGAGGAGACCACGCACCTCGTCGACGCGACCTTCCTCTCACAACTGCGCGACGACTGCCTCGTGGTCAACGTCGGCCGCGGTCCGGTCGTCGATACCGACGCGGTGCTCACCGAGGCGACCCCTGGACGCTTGCGCTTCGCCCTCGACGTCGTCGACCCCGAGCCGCTGCCCCAGAACCACCCCCTCTTCGCCCTCGCCAACGTCCTCATCTCGCCGCACGTCGGTGGTGCGACGAGCGCCATGGCCCCGCGCGTGATCGCGTTGATCACCGAGCAGGTCGCGCGCCTGCAGCGCGGCGAGGAGCCGATCAACGTGGTGCTGCGGACCTAGTCGCCACGCAGAAAGTCGGCGGCGACCTCACTCACACAGGCGAGGGTGTCCTCGAAGGCGCGGCGCTGCCCGCATCGTGCGACCAGGTCTCTCACACGCACCCAGGGGTAGCGGCGGGTGAGTTCGGCGACGGTCGCGGCGTCGCTCGAACCACAGACGACCAACACGCGCTGGTCGCCGTGAGAGAGGGCGCACACGCCGGACACGACCTTGCCCTCGAGGCTCCCGGCGTCGAGTCGGCCCTCGCCCGTGATGACAATGTCCGCGGTCTCGATGCGCGACGCTAGCTCGTTGGTCCGCGCCACCTCATCGAAGCCGCTCACCAGGGTCGCGCCCACGGCGTAGAGACCCCCGGCCAGACCGCCCGCGGCACCGGTGCGCGCCACCTGACGAACGTCGCGTCCCCGGCCGTGGTAGCGATCGGCGAGACGTTCGAGGCGTTCGGCTACCACCCCCACGTCACCGGGCGCCACCCCTTTCTGTTCGCAGTAGCGCAAGGCCCCGAAGAAATCCGCGGTGATATCGGTCGCGGCGACCAGGTGCAGACCCAGTCCCGGGTGACGCTCGAGGACGTCGTAGCACCCCTCACCGCCATCAGAGGTCGCCGACCCCCCGCACCCCACCACCAGTCGCGTGACCCCTCGCGCGGCACTGGCGATGATGGCGTCGCCGACCCCCGCGCTCGAGGCCGCCAGTGCTTCGCGAGACGTGGCCACGTGGCGATGCGAGCGTCCGATGATCTCGGCCACTTCGAGGACGCCGGTCGTGTGCGGGGACGACGCCAGCACGGTCAGGGGCACCTCGTGCCAGTCGCCCCAGGGATCGCGGGCCGCCAGGTCGAGGACCTCGCCCTCGAAGGACGAACGAAATCCCTCGCCACCGTCGGAGAGCGCCAGCGCATCGAAGGAGAAGCCCGTGACGCTCGTCGCCGTGATCGCCGTGCACAGTTCACGGGCACTCGCCGTGGCGCGGAACTTGTCCATGGCGACGACCACGCGTTGGTTCGCGTTCGTCACGTCGCCCCCTCGCTCTTAGATGACCACCCGGCCGACGTGAGAAGTCTAAAACCCCTGGCGTGATCGAGTGAGGAACGTCCTCGAACTCGCGGTCGCGGCGGCGCGCCGTTCCTAAGATTCATGAGATGCTCATCGCCACCCTCCCCTACGGCGGGCAGATCGCGCTGTTCTTCGTTTCCGGGGTGTGCGGGGGCGTCGCCAACGCCATCGCCGGGGGCGGATCGTTCTTCACCTTTCCCGCAATGCTGGTCGCGGGCATCCCCGCCCTCGGCGCGAACATCAGTTCCTCCATCGCCACCCTCGGCGGCTACGGGGGCGGACTGGGCGAGTTCCGCCACGAGATCGCCGCGCACCGTCGACTGCTGGTGCGCCTCGCCCCGGTGTGCGTCGCGGGCACGGTGGCGGGCGCCGAGATCCTGCTCGCCAGTCCCCCGTCCACCTTTCGCGTCGTGGTGCCGTGGCTCGTGGGCGCCTCGACGATCGCCTTCGCCCTGGCGCCACGGTGGGCCCGCCGCACCCCCACGCACCCGGTCACCGGACCGCGCGCCAGTTGGCGCTTGGTGCTGGGGGTCTTCGTGCTCGCGATCTACGGCGGCTACTTCGGTTCGGGCGTGGGCATCATGTTGTTGGCGCTGCTGGCCCTCACCATCGGCGGTGACCTGCGAGACGCCCAGGGCATCCGCCTCACGCTGGCGTTCATGATGAACGCCGTCACCACCGTCATCTTCGTGAACCACGGCTCACTCTTCGTCGGCGCCGTCTGCTACGCCGGTGTCGGCATGGCCGTCGGTGGCGTCGTGGGCGCGAGGATCGTCTCGCGCCTGAGTACCGCGGTCGCCCGGCGCGTCATCATCGCCATCGGCGCGGCGACCACGCTGCGCCTCGCCTGGGGCTAGCGGCTAACGACGGGCCTGCAGCTCGGCGATGACCGCTTTGCCGTTCGCCTGCCCCTTGGTCAGTTTCATGACCTGGCCGATGAAGAACTGGGCGAGCTTCTCGTCGCCCTCGCGATAGCGTTGCCACTCGTCGGGGTTCGCCTCGATGAGCGATGCGACGGTGGTGCCCAAGGAATCGGCCGAGAGCTGCTCGAAACCCAGCGCCGTGGCGATGGCCCGTGGCTCGCCGCCGTTGATGAGCAGCTCCGCCAGCACCCGCTTGGCCTGGGTGGCCGAGAGGTCCCCGCGCTGCTCCATCGACACCGTCGTCACGAACGCCTCGGAGGTCAGGTTCGACACGTTCTCGACGTCGGCGGCGAGTTCATTGGCGACGCGCGCCAGGGCCAGGCCCGCGTCGCCCGACGCCGCGGCGACCGCGTGCACGTAACGTTCGAGACCGAGGTCGATGACCACTTCGACGGCGTCGCGTTGTGCCTCGCTGGGATCGACGAGCAGCGACACCAGCACAGCGCGGCGTTCGGCGGGCATGGGACCCAGGGCGGCGCGCACGCGGTCCTGCCACGCCTGGTCGGGCGCCAGGTCCACCAAGTCGGGGTCGCGGAAGTAGCGGTAGTCGTCGGCGTCTTCTTTGACCCGCAGGGTGGAGGTCTCGCCCCGGCCCTCGTCCCAGTGGCGCGTCTCCTGGCGGACCACGCCGCCGTCCTCGATCAGGTCGATCTGGCGCAACGCCTCGTAATCGATGGCGCGCTGCAGGCTGCGCAGCGAGTTGAGGTTCTTGATCTCACAGCGCGTCCCGAAGGGTTCGCCGCTGCGGCGCACCGAGACGTTGGCGTCGAAGCGCATCGAGCCCTCTTCGAGGCGCCCGTCGGAGGCGCCCGTGGCGATCAAGATGCCGCGCAACTCCGCGGCGTAGGCGCGCGCCTGGGCGGCGGAGCGGATGTCGGGGCCCGAGACGATCTCGACGAGCGGCACCCCGCAGCGGTTGTAATCCACCAGGGAGGACTCGGCACCGGCCAGACGTCCCGACCCGCCCAGGTGCGTGGACTTACCGGTGTCCTCTTCCAGGTGGGCGCGCTCGATCGACACGCGACTGCCGTCGGGCAGGTCGAGGTAGCCCCCGGAGTTGATGGGCAGGTCGTACTGCGAGATCTGATAGTCCTTGGACTGGTCGGGGTAGAAGTAGTTCTTGCGGTGAAAGGTCGAGGGCGCGACGGTCGAGTGCAACGCCATGCCGATGCGCATCGCGAAGTCGACCGCCTCGCGGTTGAGGACCGGCAGCGAGCCGGGCAGGCCGAGGCACACCGGGCAGATGTTGGTGTTGGGCTCGGAGCCGAAGTGGTTCTCGCAGCCGCAGAACAATTTCGACTTGGTCAACAACTCCGTGTGGACCTCGAGGCCCACCACCATCTCCCAGCCGTCGGGCAACGTCATGGGCGCCCGTCAGCGATCTCGAGCACGCGCGCGGCCGCGAAGAGACCGGCCTCGCTGCGTCCCGGTCCCAGGAGCTGCACCCCGATGGGCAGGCCCGCCTCGCCGGTGCCGAAGGGCACCGACAGCGCCGGGTCGCCGGCCAGGTTGGTGGGGATGGTGAAGACGTCGTTCAAGTACATGGCCATCGGGTCGGCGGTCTTGGCCCCGAACGCGAAGGCCACGCTCGGTGTGGTCGCCCCGAGCAGCAGGTCCACCTGCTGGTAGGCGCGCGTGAAGGCCGCGATGGTGAGGGTGCGGACCTTGAGGGCCTGTCCGTAGTAGGCGTCGTAGTAGCCCGCCGAGAGCGCGTAGGTGCCCAGCATGATGCGCCGCTTGACCTCGGCGCCGAAGCCCGCGGTGCGCGTCGCCTCCATCATCGCGGTGACGTCGGGCGCGTCGACGCGCAGACCGTACCGCACACCGTCGAACCTCGCGAGGTTCGAGGACGCCTCGGCCGGGGCGATGAGGTAGTAGGCGCTCAGGGTCAGAGCCAGCTCGGGCAGGGACAACTCGACGATCTCGGCGCCGGCGGCGCCCAGCGCGTCGGCGGCGGCGCGCACCGCGGTGACGACACTCTCGTCGGCGCCGTCGAAGAGTTCGCGCACCAGACCGATCTTCTTGCCCGCGACCCCGTCATTGACGTGTGCGACCAGCGACGGCGAGGGCTCGGGCAGCGACGTCGAGTCGCGCTCGTCGTGTCCGGCGATCACTTCGAGCACCAGCGCCGCATCCGCCACCGTCGTGGCGAAGGGTCCGATCTGGTCCAGGGAACTCGCGAAGGCGATGAGCCCGTAGCGCGAGACCAGTCCGTAGGTGGGCTTCACCCCCACGAGTCCGCACAGGGCCGCCGGCTGGCGGATCGAACCACCGGTGTCCGAGCCCAGCGAGATCGAGGTCATGTGCGCGGCGACCGCGGCAGCGGAACCGCCCGAGGAACCGCCGGGCACGCGCGTGGGGTCCAGGGGATTACGCGTCGGCCCGAAGGCCGAGTTCTCCGTCGACGAGCCCATCGCGAACTCGTCGAGATTCGTCTTGCCCACCGGCACCGCGCCGGCGGCGAGGAGACGTTCGATCACCGTGGCGTTGTAGGGCGGGCGCCAACCCTCGAGGATCTTCGACGAGCACGTGGTGGGCACGCCCACCTGGCAGAGGTTGTCCTTGATCGCGATCGGCACACCGCAGAGGGCGCCGACGCTCTCGCCGCGCGCCAGCGCCGCGTCGACCTCGGCCGCGGCGGCGCGAGCCCCCTCGACGTCGACGTGCAAGAAGACGTTGAGTTCGTCATTGCGCGCGGCGATGGCCGCGAGGGAGGCGTCGAGTTCGGCCGCGGCGCTCGAGGCGCCGGAACGAACGTCCGCGGCGATCTGGGTGGCGGACCTCACGGGGCTTCTCCGAGGATGCTCGGGACCGCGAAGCGGTCCTCGCGGGCGTCGGGCGCCATCGCGAGCACCGTGGCGCGATCGAGACTCGGCCGCACCACGTCCTCGCGCACCACGTTGGTGATGCCGAAGGGATGCGCCGTGGCGACCACGTCGGCCAAATCCAGGGAATTCATGTCGCGGGCGTGCTCGAGGATCTGTCCGAGTTGCTCGGTGTAGAGGTCGAGTTCCTCGTCACTCAAGATCAGTCGGGCGAGGCGGGCGACCTTGGCGACCTCGTCGCGGGAGATGGCGTCACTCATCGGGCGAAGTGCCTCGCGAGGAAGGTCATCGTCGTGGATTCGATGAGTTCGCGGTCGTTGTCCAAGGTGGCCACGTGAAAGGAGTTCTCGAGCCAGATCCGCTCGACGGGTCCGTTGGACTTGCTCACCAGTTCATCACCGTTGTCGACGGCCACCACGTGGTCCTCGGTCGAGGTGAACAGCAGGCTGGGGGCCGTGATCGAGGACAACTTGTCGTTGACGTCCTTGGTCGCACGCAGCGCGCTCAGGGCGGGCGCGACCGGCGTCTGGTCGTAGGAGGTCTCGGCCACACCCTCCTTCTTGATGTCCGAGCCGATGGAGTCGTAGGTCGCCACGCCCGAAGCGAGGAGCATCTCGGCGAGCTCCTCCCACTCCATCCCCTGGTGCTTGATCCACGGGTTGATGAAGACGAAGGCCGTGATGTCGGGGTAGCGCGCCGCCAGATGCACCGCGATCCCTCCGCCCATCGATAGTCCGATCACCGCGACGCGCTCGCACCGAGCGGCCAACTCCTCGAAGGCCTCCTCGCAGGCCCGCGTCCAGTCGGCCCACTCGGTGCTCAACATGTCCTCGACCGAGGTCCCGTGTCCGGGCAGTCGCGGCAGCGAGACGCTGTAACCCGCGCTGGTGCAGAGCCGCGCCATATCGATGAGCGACGACGTGGTGCCGGTCAGGCCGTGCAACAACAGGACTCCGTCGGGGCCTCCGGAGGAGAAATAGGGCTCGCCGCCGGGAATCACTGCCTGAGTCATAGGGCTACAGACTACCTTTTGGCGCGCGGACTCCCCGACGCCCTAGCGGGCCCGCGCGTGCGCGTGGTAGTGATCGGGGATCTTGCGCATGTGGTCGTCGAAGTACCAGGCGCCCTCGCCGAAACAGTCGTCCGCCACGTGCGCGAGTCGTTGGAACATCTGCTCGCGGACCTCCTTGGGGGGCGCAGGGTCGTGCGAACGCCACACCACCATGGGCACCCGACAGATCACGCAGTCCGCGATCCAGCACTCGTCGTCGGCGAAGTACCGCGTGGTGATCGCGTCGCCCTGACAGAGTTCGCAGGACTTATTTGGTGACATTCAGCGTGACCGTCGACAGGTAGGGCACGGTGACGCCGGCGGCGGGGATCGTCGAGACCACTTTGGTCCAACCGCCCCCACCGGCCCCGGGACCTTGCGTCTTGAAGTACAGGCCGTCGGCGTGCAACACGGCGTGCACCTGCGCGGGACTCATCCCCACCAGGTTGGGCATGGCCAGGGTCTTGGCGTGCGTGGTGGTCGTGGTCGTGGGCGCCGTGGTGGTCGGTGCCGCGGTCGTGGTGGTCGTGGTCGCTCCCGCCACCGTGGTCGTCGTCTGGTGGACCGTCGTGGTGGTCGCGGCCGCCGTGGTCGTGGTCACCGCCGCGCCCGAGGAAGTCTCGAGAATCAACGCGGAGCCTTTGGGGACGGCGCTCGGATTCTTCGTCGTCCCCGACAACCAGCCGGCCACGAGACCCTTGGCGATGGTCGAACTGGGGATGCTCGAGGTGGGCGGGCACGTGGCGCTGACGTGTAGTGGCGTCAACGCGCTCGTCGCGGCGCTGCACGTCAGTCCCAGGAGGGTCGGCAACGTGACCGGCACGCTCGGCGGTCCACTCGAGACGACGACCGACAGGGTGGATCCTCCCGCGACCGTGGAGCCCGCCGCGGGCGACTGCGAGATGATCGCGCCGGCCTTCACCGTGGCCGACGCCGCATTGGAGGTGACGCTCAGTTTGAGGTCGTCGCTCTTCACCAGCGACGAGGCCTCGCTCAGGGTCAGTCCCGAGACGCTCGGGGCCGTGTGCGTGGTCGTCAGGTAGCCGAGCTTGTAGGCCAGGCCTCCGCCGATCACCAAGACGACCAGCAGTGCGGCGGCGGCCAGGAAGACCGGACGGCGCCGCCCGGTGCCGATGGGCGACAGGTCCTCGAAGGCCCCGGGGGCCGCGCGCCGCGGTGGCGCCGAGTGCCGGGGCTGAGGCGACTGACCGAAGGTGGGCGACGTGCGCGGCGAGGAGACGATCTGAGTGGGCGAGGGTGGACGAAAGCCCACCGACTGGCGCGGCGCGGCCAGGGCGAAACTACCGAGCAACGAGGGGCCCGGGTCGTCGTACTTCACGAAGGCGCCGTCGTCGGGTACCACGCCCGAGAGTCGCTGGGTGAACTCCTCGGCGGTCAGGCGCACCAGGGCGTCGGGCACGGTGGCCTGGGCCAGGATGATGTCGAGGCCGCCCAGCTCGGGCCGCGAGGGCAGGGGGCCGAGCAGGCGCTCGCGCAGCGAGGACTCCGCGGTCGCCCCCTCGAAGGGGGTCGAGCCCGTCGCGGTCTCGAAGAGGATCAGCGCGAGGGCGTAGACGTCAGAGGCCGCGGTGGCGATGTCGCCGCGAGCCTGTTCGGGTGAGAAGTAGCGCACGTCGTCGCGCGAGGTGAAGTGCCGATGCGGTCCCGCGAGCCCGGCCAGCGCGACGTCGGAGACGCGCACGTGCCCTGATTCGTCGAAGAGGATCTTGTTGGGCGAGAGTTCCCCGTGCACGACGCCGTGTTCGTGCAGGTAGGCCAGTGCCGCGGCGATGTCGCGACCCAGGCGCGCGGTCTCCTCGGGGCTCAACACCTGACCAGAGCGCAGCAGGTCCTCGAGGGAGCCACCGCTGAGATACTCGCCCACCATGAAGATGGCGCCGGACTGCTGGCCCCCGTCGAAGACCCGGGCCACGTGGGGATGGCGGAACGTGGCGGTCTGGATGATGTGGTCGCGAAAGGCGCGCCGCACCTCCTCGTGAGCCGCCAGGTTGGCGTTGAGCACCTTGATGACGACCTCGCGCTGCAGGCTCACGTCCTCGGCCCGGTATGCCTCGACGGTGTGGCCGACACCGATGAGTTCACTCAGTCGATAGCGACCCGCGAACTCGTGCCCCGGGGCGAATGACGCTGGCATCATGTGCAGACCTCAACTCCATCATTGCTTACTCGAGGGTAGCCGACCACGTTCCCGTCGCCAGGAGTTCCTCGAAGGCTTCGTGCGAAATCAGGGGCACCCGCGCGTCGCGCGCCTTGGTGACCTTGGAGGCGCCGGGCGCGTCGCCCACCACGACACAGTAGGTCTTGGCCGACACCGAACCGGGCGAAGTGCCCCCGCGCGCGACGATGGCCGCCACCGCCTCGTCGCGCGAATAACCCTCGAGCGCGCCGGTGACCACCACCGCTCGCCCACTCAAGGTGGCCTCGAGGGCGCCGGCGGCGTCGGGTTCCACCAGCAGGACCCCGGCCGAGGCCATCAGGGCCATCCGCCGACGCGACTCGTCGTCTCGCGCGTACTCGTAGACCGATTGGGCGATCACCGGACCGATGCCCTCGAGATCCTCGAGGTCCTCGAGCGCCGCGGCGGCCAGGGCGTCGTAGGAGCGAAAACGCTGAGCGAGCAGGCGCGCGGCCACGGGTCCGACGTGGCGGATCCCCAACCCCACCAGCATGCGACTCAGCGGTGCGGACTTGGCCGCGTCGATGGCCGCGACCAGTGACGTGGCCGAGAGTTCGCCAAATCCCTCGAGCGAAGCCAGTCTCGCGGCGTCGAGGGTGAACAAGTCGGCGACGTCAGTGATGAGCCCTTCGCCGAGGAGTTGGGCGACGCGTTGCTCACCGAGTCCCTCGATGTCCAGGGCCCCGCGTGAGGCGAAGTGGACGATCTTTTGCATCTGCTGGGCCGGGCAGGCCGCGTTGACGCAGTAGGTGTCGCTCTCCTCCTCGCGCCGTCGAAGCTCTCCCCCGCACTCGGGACAGGTGAGGGGGAACGTCCAAGGCGCGGCGCGTGAGGTGTCGTCGGCGAGGACCGCGCCCACGACCTCGGGGATCACGTCACCCGCCTTGCGCACGATGACCAGGTCGCCGGGACGCACGTCCTTCTCGCGCACCTGGTCCTCGTTGTGCAGCGTCGCCATCGCGACGCGAGAACCCGCGACGACGACCGGCTCGAGCACCGCGTAGGGCGTGGCGCGACCCGTGCGTCCGATCGACACTTCGATGCCGAGCAGTCGCGTCGTGCGCTCCTCGGGCGGGAACTTGCGCGCGATCGCCCAACGCGGCGCACGACTGGTCGAACCCAAGGCCACGCGACTCGCCAGGTCGTCGAGCTTGATCACCGTGCCGTCGATCTCGTAGTCGAGGTCGTGACGATGTTCCTCGAACCACGTGGAACGAGCGATCATGTCGTCGACGCCGGTGACGATCAACGTCTCGGGCGCTACGAGGAATCCCCAGGTCCGCAACTGCTCGAGCGTCGCGCGATGCGTGGCGAGTGGCAACGTCGCGTCGAGATCAACCAGTTGATAGGCGAGGAACGACAACGGTCGCGACGCGCTCACCGCGGGGTCCTTCTGGCGCAGCGAGCCCGCAGCGGCATTGCGCGGATTGGCGAAGACCTTCGCGTCGAGTGAGCGCTGGGCCTCGTTGAGCCGCTCGAAATCCACCTTGGCGAGGAAGACCTCGCCGCGGATCTCGAGCGTGCCCGCCGCGCCGCGCAACGCCGCGGGCACGTTGGCGATCGTGCGGACGTTGGCGGTGACGTCCTCGCCCACGCGCCCGTCGCCCCTGGTCGCAGCCTGCACGAGGCGTCCCTCGACGTAGGTGATCGACAAGGCCAAGCCGTCAATCTTCGGCTCCACCGCGAAGCCCAGATCGCCGGTCGCGGCGAGGCCCTTGACCACCCGGTCGCTCCAGGCGCGCAGTTCCTCGACGTCAAAGACGTTGTCCAGGCTCAGCATCGCCTCGGCGTGGCGAACCGGCGAGAAGACCACCGACGCCGGGGCCCCGACGCGGCGCTCCTCGGAGTCGCCCACTTCGGGATGCGTCCTCTCGAGTTCGCGCAGTTCGCGCACCAGGGCGTCGTAGTCGGCGTCGGGGATCGTCGGCTCATCGTGGACGTAGTACGCCTCGGAGTGGCGAGCGATCTCCTCACGCAACTGCGCCGCGCGGCGGGCGGGAGAGTTCATCGCGTCACCAGCGCCGCACCTTCGACCACCGAGGCGTCCCGTGCCGAGTAGAAGACCACCGTCTGTCCGGCGGCCACCGGTCGGGCGGCCTCGGCCAACTCCAGCGTCCAGGCACCGTCGTGGCGCAGCGTCGCCCAGCGAGGCTGACCGTGGGCGCTCCACTGCGCCCACACGTCGGCGCCGGCCCTCAACGGCTCACGCGCGAAGGTCATCGAGTCGACGTCCAGGGGCAGCGAGGTCACCATCACGTCCTCGAGGCGTCCGACCTCGACGCGGCGCGCACCCAGGTCGACGCGCGCGACGAAACGCTTGGCCCCGTCGCGACCGGGCAGCACGCCGCGACGCTGGCCCACGGTCATCAACTCCGCGGCGTCGGTGTGACCCACCACGTCGCCGCTGGCCAAGTCCACCAGGTCCGCACCGGTGAGCTCGATGCGCGATCGCAAGAACACCTCACGGCCGCGCGAGGCCTCGATGAAGCACACGTCTTGGGAGTCGGGCTTGTCCCACGTCGGCAGGCCCACCCGCTCGGCGTGCGCGCGCACCTCGCTCTTGTTCATCGCGCCGATCGGCAAGAGGAGCCGTCGCAGTTGCGCGTCGTGCAGATAGCCCAGGACGTAGCTCTGGTCCTTGGCCGGGTCCGCGCCGCGTGCCAGCAGCGGTGTCGCGTCGCGCCAGATGACCTGGGCGTGATGCCCGGTGGCGACCGCGTCGAAACCGAGACGCTCGGCGCGCTCGAAGAGGAGGTCGAACTTGATGTGGCGATTGCACTCGATGCACGGATTGGGCGACGTTCCTCGCGCGTGCCCCTCGACGAAGGGGGCGACCACGCGGGCCTCGAACTCCTCGGTGTAGTTGAACACGTGGTGGTCGATCCCGAGCAATTGGGCGACCCGACGCGCGTCGTCGACGTCGGCGACCGAACAGCAGCCCGAGTCCGACGCACCGCCCCAGAGCTTGAGCGTCGCCCCGACGACCTCGTGGCCGGCCTCGATCAAGAGCGCGGCGGCCACCGACGAATCGACGCCACCACTCATCGCTACGAGGACTTTCATGGCCCCAGTCTGCCAGTTACGACCGCGGACCGGACTCCTCGAGGAGGCGGGTGACCGCGCGCGTGACCGCGGCGATGACCGCCGCGACCTCGTCGTCGCTGGTGTCGTGGCCCATCGTGAGGCGCAGCGAACCGCGCGCTCGCGCGGGCGCCACACCCATGGCCGCGAGCACGTGGCTCGACACCGCCGCGCCACTCGAGCAGCTCGACGCCGCCGAGGCGCACACGCCCTCTTGGTCGAGCAAGAAGAGCAGCTCGTCGCTGGCGATGCCCTCGAACGTGGCGTGCACGGTGCCGGGAATGGTCTGGGCCCCGAGAGACGTGATCCGCGCGCCGGGCAACGCGGCGAGTGCCTCGCGCAACCGACGCTGGTTCTCGCGCACCCGTTGGTCGCCGGCACGTCGTTCGTCCTGCACGCAGGTCACGGCCGCGGCGAGGCCCACGCACGCGGCCACGTCGACCGTGCCGCCGCGACGACCGCGCTCTTGTCCTCCGCCGGGCATCATCGCCTCGAGGGCGACGTCACCGCGCAGGACCAGCGCACCGCTGTTCACCGGACCCCCGAGTTTGTGCGCGCACAAGGACACGCTGTCCATCCCGGCGCTGAACTGCGTCAGGTCGAGCCAGGGGGCGGCGGCGACCGCGTCGGTGTGGGTGACCAGATGTCCGGGGGCGAGCGCGCGCGCCGCCGCCGCGACGGCGTCGAGTGGTTGGAGCACACCGGTCTCGTTATTGACGGCCATCACGCTCACCAGCGCCACGGTGTCGTCGAGCGCGTCGTGCAGCGCCGCCACGTCGAGGACGCCCTCGGCGTCGACACCCACCTCGCGCACCTCGATCGACGAAAAATCGCCCGCCATCATGCGAGCGGCGTCCAAGACGGCATGGTGTTCGATGGCCGAGACCACGAGCGTGGTGCGCTCGTGCGAGCGACGATGCGCATGCGCGACACCGGCGACGGCCAGCGTGCACGACTCGGTCCCGCCCGCGGTGAAGATCACGCCCCCGGGCTTGGCCCCCACGAAGGCCGCCACGACGTCACGGGCCTCTTCGACGGCGCGACGGGCGTCACGCGCCGCGCGATGGCTGCCCGAAGGATTGCCCACGACCCCGTGCATCCACGGCGCCATGGCCTGGGTCACTTCGTCTCGACGAGGCGCGGACGCCGCGTGATCGAAGTAGTACCGACTCACGCGATATAGAAGGACTTCACGTTGGTGAACTCGCGCACGCCGGCGACGCCGAGCTCACGACCGTAGCCCGACGCCTTCACGCCGCCGAAGGGCAACTCGTTCATCGACGCGACGACGGCGTTGGCGAAGACGATGCCCACGTCGAGGCCGGCGATGACCTGGTCGATCTCCGCGGGGTCCGTCGCCCACACCGAGCCCGACAATCCCCACGGCGTGTCGTTGGCGTAACGGATCGCCTCGTCGAGGTCATC
>Ga0209698_10004274_pt1 | contig 15685 bp, 14 predicted proteins | sample LitLauG_LLR_2012_FD_187203 | JGI IMG/M metagenome (GOLD analysis project Ga0209698, IMG submission 187203) | Freshwater sediment microbial communities from Pennsylvania, USA - Little Laurel Run_MetaG_LLR_2012 (SPAdes) (version 2) | ecosystem: Environmental > Aquatic > Freshwater > Creek >...
GGGTGTAACTGGTCGCCGCGAGCGCGAAGTGCCCCAGGTTTTCCTCCGAATAGCGCGCCTGCTTCAGGGAACGCAGCATCAGGAAGCTGAGGATTCTCTCCTCCGGCTTGCCCGCAATTTTTTCCGCGAGCTTCTGATACATGCGCGGCGTGATGTGCACTTCTTTCGGAACTTCAATCTCGCGGGTACGCTTGCCGGTGCCACGCGCGTCGCGGCGGTCGGCTTTGAGTTGCACGCGCTGGATGGGAAGCGCTCCGACGCCGAGGGAGTAACCGAAGGTCGCGGCCAGGACTTCGAAGTCATACACGCGCTTGGCATCCGGCTTTTCGTGGATGCGGTAGAGCGAGGCGATGTGCTTGTTTTCAAGATAGTGTGCGACACATTCGTTCGCCGACAGCATGAACTCTTCGATCAGGCGATGCGCGACGTTGCGCTCGGAGCGCGTGATGCTTTTCATCATCCCGAATTCGTCGAACTCGATGACCGGTTCGGGTAGGTCGAAATCGATCGAGCCGCGGCGCTCGCGTTTGCGGTACAGGATCATGGCCAGATCGCGCATGCGCTCAAAGTGCTGGACCTGCGCGGCGTAGCGGGTGCGCATGGCCGCATCGCCTTCGATCACGGCATTCACGGCGGTGTACGTCATGCGCTCGGCGGAACGGATCACGCCTTCATTGACTTCGTAGCCGACGATCTCGCCACGGTGGTCGATCTCCATGGTGCAGGAGAGGACGAGGCGGTCGACTTGCGGGCGAAGGCTGCAGATGTCCGTGGAGAGTTCGAGCGGCAGCATGGGGACAGCGCGGTCGGGAAAATAGACGCTGGTGCCGCGCAGGCGGGCTTCCTGATCGAGTGGCGAGTCAGGCGTGACGTAGTGAGCGACGTCGGCGATATGCACCTGCAGTTCGTAGTTGTCGCTTTCGAGTTGGCGCACGTGGACGGCATCATCGAAGTCGCGCGCGGTTTCTCCGTCGATGGTGACGATGGGAAGCGCGCGGTAGTCGCCGCGGTGGCGCAGTTCTTGCGCCGGGATTACGTTCTCGATCGCCTGCGCTTCTTCGATGACTTCGGGCGGGAAGCGGTGCGGCAGGTGAAACTTGCGGATCATGATTTCGACGTCGACGCCGAAATCATTTTCTTCACCCAGGATTTCGACGACGCGTCCGCGCGGATTCTGGGTGGCGCTTGGCCAGTCGGTGATTTCTACGTCGACGACTACGCCTTCGAGATCCTGCCAGTCGGCGTGGCGGGCAGCCTGGTCACCGATTACGCGATCGAGAGATGTTTTCTTCTTAATTCCCTGCGTGTGTCGGCCAGAGTCAACATCTTTAACCGCGGAGGGCACAGAGGACACGGAGGACTGCGGGATTTCCATTCCCAAGGGGATAATGATTTCCTGTGACACTTTTTCATCGATGGGTTTGACGTAATTGCGGCGGCGATCGTAGTGGAAGATTCCGACCACAGTCAGATGCGCGCGCGCGACGGATCGGATGATGCGGCCTTCGGCTCGGCCGTCGGGGCGGAAGTTAGAGACTTCGACGAGCACGCGATCGCCATGCATGGATGTTCCAGTGGCGTGCGGAGCAATGAAGACATCGCCGGAGAGGCGCGCCTTAAGATTAGGATCGAGTGAAACGGCGTCGGGAGTGACAAAACCGTAGCCGTCGCGATGCATGCTGAGGCGGCCGATGAAGGCGTTGCGGTTGGTCTTCGCCTGCGGAATGGCGTAGCGTCCGTCATCGAGTTGCTGAAGTTCGCCCTTCTTTACGAGCGCATAGAGCCGGTCGGTGAGCTCGCGGCGCGCATCGCCTCTTGCACCCAGATCATGCAGGAGCTGCTTATGGCTCGCCATCTTCTTAGGCTGGCGGGCGATGTGGCGAAGGATGGTGGAGTCAGAGAGCATCAGTTCTCAGTTCTCAGTTGTCAGTTCTCAGTCTCGACTCAGTTTACTGAGAACTGGGAACTGAGAACCGGGAGCTAAGATCACCGCAAGTACTTTTCCTGCAGAACTCGCCGATGGTGCAGCTCGTGCCCGGCAATGATATAGGCCAGGGCGCGCGCGCTGACCGGTTTTTGGCTGGCGGTGCCGAGGCGTTCTCCGGCCTCAGCGTCGAAATGGCGGAGGAGTTGGATCGTCGCGTGGCGGATGGCGGCGAATTCCTCCAGTAGGTCTCGGATCGTCCGCCGATCGAATCTTCCGGTGGGTACGTAGTCGTCCTGCTCGAAACCTTCGATGGGCGTTTTGTCGCCGCGGGCAACGCGCATCGCCCGATAGCTCATGATGCGCTCGGTATCGTTCATGTGGCCGAGTACTTCCTTGATGCTCCATTTGCCCGGGGCATAGCGGAAATCGGCCTGTTGCGAGCTGAGCGGATTGAGTAGAGCCTTCGTGTCCCGCGCCTGCTTTTCGAGCGTGGCGATGATGTCGTCGGAATCGACAAGCGAAATGTAGCGGCCATAATAAGGATCGTATTCGGCCGGTTCCGGCCGACCGATGCTGGGAGAAAGAGTACTCATGAAATCTCCTTGCGATGTGACTCGAACAGCGGATTCCGGGCTAGCGCCCCAAGCAAGGTGCGAACCCGGGGCACTTCACGCGTTTGTCGATGGAACGCCCCACGGTCCATATTATCGCGGGCGAACGTGGGATTCGAAGTGTTGGGAGAACGACCCCTGCTTCTGGGAAGAAATAACGTAGGGTGGGAAGCGATTACCCGGCAGCGGTTGCTGGATGGGATGCGGGCATGTACCAAAGGAACCAAGGAAAACCCTACAAAAAGCTGGATTTCCACAGCACGATGAGCGCTGGTGAGGAGTAGAATCGATTTGGCCACCGAAATGCGGCGGTGGATGACATCCCTTGTAAAGGAAAGGATTTCGAGCACAATGTGGAAGCCCACGAATCAACCTGCGACACCTAGCCGTCCGGCTGAACCGGAGCGACCGACTATGTCTACGCCGACGGCAGCTCCGACCGCGAGCGAACCCGCGGCTGTACCACGTCCGGTTACCACTACCACTTCGGATCAGGCCACCATTGGCAAGTCGCTGGTGATCAAAGGCGAGGTGACCGGCTCTGAGTCTTTGTATATTGACGGGCGGGTCGAGGGATCGATCAACCTTTCGGGCAATCGCGTAACCGTCGGACGGAACGGCGTGGTCGCAGCGAACATCAATGCGCGGGAGATTGTGGTGCTCGGCAAAGTACGCGGCAATCTTACCGCGAGCGACCGCGTTGACATTCGCAGTGATGGTTCGCTCACCGGCGACGTCGTCGCGGCGCGCATCTCGATTGAAGACGGCGCCTTCTTCAAGGGCGGCATTGATATCCGCAAGACGGGCGGGAAGCCAGAAGAAGTGAAGACGGCGACCGCGTCAGTTACGCCAGAACCGGCGATTGCGGCAAGAGCGTAGAGGCGGCGTTCGGCTTTAGGCTGTCGGGTCGGGCGCGAATGGTATTGGGGCATCCCTTGATTGGGATGCCCTTTGTTTTTGGCGCGAATGCTTGGCTGATGAAGTTGCGGAGGACGTGACATACTCCTGCCTTCTGTTTTTCCCGACACAAACAGAGACGGGGCAAGCCCCGTCTCTACGCTGGATGTGCGCGCGGAACCGAGAGCCTAATGCCCAAAGCCTAAAGCCCAAAGCCTAAAGCCTGCTCTGCTACGGTTCGGTTCCTGCGGACATCGTCTCTGCCGTCTGGCCTTCGGTGATGCGGGGCAGATCGGCGGATCTTTTTCTCCGGAAATCTGACGGTAACTCGGAACGCAACAGCCAGAGGCCCGCGGCGACGGCTGCGGCCCAGGTCAGAGAGCCGAGTCCAAGAGCGGCGAAGTCGGCGCGGCGGCTCCCATCCAGCGACACGATGTGCGCGACTTCATAGCTCACGCCCCCGGAAACGGCGCCGATGAGCGCGGCCTTGGCCAACTCTTTCCAATTCATGCCTCCCAGCGGGACTAGTCCTCGAACATGCAAGAGCAACGCGATGGCAATGGCATTGGCGGTAATTCCGAGGTCGGAAGCGATCGCCAATCCCGTGACCGAAAGCGTGCGAAAAAGCAGCGAGTACAGGGGCAGAGAAGCGAGCGTAATCAGGCTGCTGGCGACCATTGGGGTGAGGGTGTTGCCGGACGCGTAAAAGGCGCGGACATACAGCGCCTGGCAGGACCAGAGCGCGAGCGAGAGCGAAAACCAGAAAAAGTAGAGGCTGGTCGATTCGGAATCAGCGAAGGTGAAGTGGCCGCGGCGGTACACGAGATCGATGAGGGGGACGGCAATGGCCATCATCCATCCCGTCAACAGCAGCGAAGCGGCCGTGATGCGATAGACGGAGGCATTCACGGTGCCGGCAAATTCCTCAAACTTTTTTTCACCAAAAAGACGCGAAAAAAACGGCAGTGACGCCTGGCCAGTGGCTTGGCCGAGAATGGCGATGGGGACCGCGAAAAGCCGCTTGGCATAGTTCAGACGGGCGATGTCGCCGATGCCGCTGGAGGCGAAGTAGCGGAGGATCCAGTCGTCGGCGGCCACGAGCGAAACGCCCAGCATCAGCGGGATCGAAAGACGAACCCATTCACGGAAGGCAGGATTCTTCACTTCGAACGAGGGGCGATATCCAGTGCCTATCTTCGCGGCCCCGATGGCGTTGATCAGAAATGGTCCGGTGATGCTGCCGAAGAGTGCGCCATAAGCGAGGGACGCAATTCCGAACTGGCGGCCAGCAACCACACCTCCGGCGATGATGAAGATGTTGTAGATCAGTGGGCCGAACGCGGGCAACAGGAAGAGGCGGTGCGAGAGCAAGACTGCCGAAACCACTCCGCCGACGTAGAAGAAGATTTGCGCCGGGAGCAGGATGCGCGTCAGGTGAACGCACAGCTGCATCTGCCCGGGCGTGAAGCCGTGGAACATCCAGCCGACGAACTGCGGCGTAAAGATCTCCGCGATCAGTGTGCCTGCGACCAGAACGGTGGTCATCACGGTGATGATGATGGAGAAGGTTTTTTCTGCGTCCCGCTCACGCTTTTCGGCAAGAAAGCGGGTGTAGATCGAGATGAAGGTGATGGAGGCGGTGCCTCCGGCGACAATGTAATTCAGCCAGTCGGGCAGGGTGAAGGCGGCGACGTAAGCATCGGTTTGCTGCCCGGCGCCGAATGCGTAGGCAATGTAGGCCTCGCGGAGGTACCCGATCACGCGGGAGAGCGTGATGGTGGTCATCAGCAACAGCGTTGCCGAAAACGCCGTGTGCTGGTGCGACGGTCGGAAGAAACGGAGGAGACGCATGATTTGCAGAGTGATGCATTTGCAGATTAACGCATCCGACGGGGTGATGCGGGAGTTATCGCCGGGATGGAATCGGGAATGGCAATTGGGCTCCGGCAAGATTGGGGGATGGTCGTAAGTTAGTGCAAACTGATTACGCCAACTATCGTCCCAACGGTCAACCCATTCCATAGGTTTGCTGATGCCCTCCTACGCGTCTGGAGTAAAATCTGATCGTGCGCGAGTTCGTCTTCATCATTGTTGGAATTGCCGTCGCCCTTGCTTGGATGGGAATTTGGGCGTATTGCATTCATCTGTTTGGTTTTGCATTTTTTGCAGCATTCAGCGGACAGCCCGAAGATCGAGCCAGTAGACGAGAACGGATAAAGCAAATGGGCAAGCTGCGGTACATCCTGATGTTCGGGGTGCTTGGCTTTGGACTGGCGCTGGGATTGGGAATCACTACCGCCGATCTATTAGCACAAGAGTCTCATGGCTGGGTCGCCGTCGTCGGGAAACTCGTGTTGCTATCCGTGCTAGGGGGCTGGTTCCAAGGTGCGAGGATTTGGAGCGAAGTGTTTCGTGATCCCGTTCCGTTTCCGCCTAACTACCCGCCGGCGAAATGAAAGTCGTCGTTGTTGATAAAGCCCCCGATTTCACCAACAATGCAGCGATGAGCTGAGTCGTCCTGTTTACGAATAAAGTGTGTCCACGACTACGCGGGCGGGGGCGCCCGCGCCACACAAACACTTTATAATCCGCGTGTGACCGACCCTACTTTGACTCAGCAACAACTTCGTACTCCCGTGCTTCGACGCTCGTTCCGCAAGCCTTATCCCCTGGCTGTGCGCGGCGAAGGCGTTTATGTGTGGGATGCCGAGGGCAAGCGATACCTGGATTTTTCGGGATCGGCGGCGGTGAATTTCATTGGCCATGGCGTTCGCGAGATTGGCGAGGCCATGGCGGAGCAGGCGCGCCAGTTGGAGTTCGTCCATACCAGCCAGTTCACGACTCCGGTGGCCGAGGGATTTGCGCAGGAATTGCTTGATTTTGCCGGCGAACATTTTACCGGTGGAGCGGTCTACTTTACCTGCGGCGGGTCGGAGTCGGTGGAGACGGCGCTGAAACTGGCCCGCCAGTACCAGGTGGAGATCGGCCAGAAGAACCGCCACCAGATTCTGAGCCGCAACCAGAGTTATCACGGATCGACGCTGGGCGCGCTTGCGGTTTCCGGCAACCGGAAACGGCGCGAGATTTACCTGCCGATGGTCCGCGAGTTTGAGCATGTCGGCATGCCGTACTGCTATCGCTGCGCGTTCGATTGCACCGATAGTTGCTACAACTGCGGACAGCAATATGCCGCGGAGCTGGAGCGCGCGATCGAGCGCGCGAACGGCGCGGTGGCGGGATTTATCTTCGAGCCCATGAGCGGAGCCACGCTGGGCGCGGTGACGCCTCCTCCGGGATACCTTGTGGCGATTGCTGACATCTGCCGGCGACACGGCGTGCTGCTCATCGCCGACGAAGTCATGACCGGGATGGGACGTACGGGCCGGAATTTTGCGGTGGAACATTTTGGGATTGAATCGTCCGGAGTTGCGCCCGACATTCTGATCGCGGCCAAGGGTCTTTCTTCGGGATATGCGCCGCTGGGAGCCGTGATCGCCAGTAAGAAAGTTGTTGATGCCATCGCCGACGGCGCGGCGGGCGGACAGGTGCCCCACACGGGATCGGGAGCATTTTTGCATGGGTTTACCTACAACGCGCACCCGATTTCGGTGGCGGCGGGGCGCGCGGTCTTGCGGCGCATCCGGTCGCAGAATCTGGTTTCATTGGCCGATTCGACGGTCGACGGGACAACGGGTTCGGCGCTTCGAGTTGCGCTTGAGACCCTGCGAGACTTGGAGGGGGTTGGCGATGTTCGCGGGTTGGGGCTGCTATGGGGCGTCGAGTTCGTAGCGGACAAGAAGACCAAAGCTCCATTTCCGCCGGAGGAGAATTTTGCTGGGCGAGTTGGCCAAGCGTGCCTACGACGAGGGTTACTTGTCTATCCGATGCAGGGCTGCGTCGATGGCACCGCCGGGGACCACCTGCTGATTGCTCCTCCCGCGGTGATCACGGCTGACGAGATTGGTTGGGCGGTGGAGCAGATCAGGGCGGCAATCAAAGAGTGCACTTAATCGCTGATTTTCACTTCACACTTTCTCTACACTTCTCATAACCCGGGAGGCGGTTGCGAGTCTAATTGAGATTTTGCAACAGTTATCTTCGTGGCTGTTCGTGCCCCGATAACATTCCGTCGAGCATGGCGTGACTTGGCCATACTTGAAGCCGCTCGACATTCTTAATCTCGCCGCTGAACAATCCCATATGCCCGTGGTGTGCTGCGTCAAATGTTCCGAGGCAGATGACATACTGCCCGTTGACCGCGTCCGATTGCGCCTTTGACATCCCGGTCGGAATGTTGATCCACAGCGCATTCTTTTCAATGCCCCGTTCGTAATCTTCGCGGTGGAGATAAACGGCAGTCCCCTCGAATTCGATTCGCAGGAACCCAATAAGTTGAACGCGCTTGCCGTCGTACCGCTCAGGGTTGGCGATCAGTTGAACGATACTCACGTTGTCGGCGCTGGCAGGGTTTGCAGTTTTCGACAGGTATCCTGTCATCTGACCACTTGCTGGACACACAATGACCAAAAACAGAAAGGTAGTATCGATTATCTGCTTGAGTCGTTTCATAGTTTGGCTCAACAACATACAGCATGTTAAACCGAATGTTCTGCAATCACTGTCGAAATCGGGCCATTACACTCCCACCGTCAACAATGTCCGCCATCGGAGAGCAACGGTCGCATCACTGTTGTGGTTGATGACCGCCGTCATGTGGTTGTTAACAAATCAGATATCTCTTGATCTACGTTTTACCTCCGCTGCATTGTCCTTCCTGACATTCCCGCGTCATATAGCCACAGACGGAGGCGTTTGTGGCTACCTCAATGGTGGATTTTGCCGAGCAGATCAATCCCAACACCTTGGCCGAGGTCCGCGAAGCCGAGTTCCGGCAGGCCACCCGCATTCATGGGAGCCTGCTGGCCCCGATCGAGAAACGTGCGCTGGTCTGGATGGCCGAGCACATGCCGGACTGGGTGAATTCCGATCATCTGACCGTGCTTGGTTTCGCCGCCCAGATTGCAGCCGGGGTTTGCTACGCGCTGGCTGCTCGCGACCGGCTTATGCTGCTCGCAGCCATCGTTTGTCTCACCGTGAACTGGTTCGGGGACAGCCTGGACGGAACACTGGCGCGCGTGCGGCAGCAACCACGACCGCGTTACGGCTTTTACGTGGACCACATCATCGATTCGATGGGTGCCGTCGCCATGATGGGCGGCCTGGCTTTGTCGGGCTACATGCATCCGGCGATTGCCATTGGGTTGCTGATCGCGTTTCTGCTGCTCTCCATCCAGTCGTATCTGGCGACCTATACGCTGGGCGAATTCCACCTTTCGTTCTGGCATTTCGGCCCGACCGAACTGCGGGTTTTACTGGCTGTGGGCAACCTGGCCTTGTTCCGCTGGGCTTGGGTGATTCATGGGCATTACCGGCTGTTCGATGTCGGCGGGGCGATTGGGCTCGGGGGCATGCTGCTTATGTTCGTGGTCGTGACTCTCAAGAACACCGTGCGCCTTTATCGCGAGGAGAGAATACGGTGAATACCAGTTCTCAGTTCCCGGTTCTCAGTTCTCAGAACAGCCGAGCTCGGCCGAGTTTCTTGCGCTGGCTGAAGTTCAATCTGGTTGGAGGGATCGGAATTGGGGTGCAACTGGGAGCGCTGGCGTTCTTCCGCTCCGTGCTGCACCTGGATTATCTGTTGGCGACGGCGCTGGCTGTGGAAACGGCTGTGGTCCATAACTTCCTGTGGCACGAGCGCTTCACATGGCGAGACCGCCCAGCGGCCCGACCGTTGCAATCAGTGGCGAGACTGGCCAAGTTCAACGCGACGAATGGCGCGGTTTCGCTCGCCGGTAATCTGCTGATTATGGAAGTGCTCGTGGGTCAACTGCACATGAACTATGGGGTCGCGAACCTGATTGCCGTCGCCACCTGTTCGCTGGTGAATTTCCTGCTGAGCGACTGCCTGGTATTCCAAAGTACCACTCTGAAGTAACCGATTTTGCCTGCTCGCAGCTCGCAGCTCGTAGCTCGGAGCTTGTTTTTTGGGGGTTACGCCAGCGGGGAATCCGAGCTATAATTTTTATGGATTCTTTATGCGACTGAAAGGCTCCATTTCCGGGATGTGCTGGGTCGAAGGACGCGCTTGTCCTCGCCGGTATCTTTCTGTCCTGCCTTCGCATGTGCGCGCCAACCTCTTTGGCAGCGACTAATTTTCGTTCTCCTTATAAGTAAACCTTCGCGGGTGGCGAACTCCGTCTCAACTAGGACGGCAGAGAACCGGGCGAAAGGCTTCGAGCCGCGAGTTTCGAGCCAACCCAAACGCGAATCGGTCAATCACCAGGATCTAATCACGAAATCGTTTCAGGAGAACTGCCATGACTACCAAAACTCTTACTCTCGGTCCCAAGATCACGACCGCTCTTCCGGGTCCCAATGCTCGCCGCATTCTGGCGGGCGATGAAAAATACATTTCGCCTTCCTATACGCGTTCCTACCCGATGGTCGCCAAGCGCGGGCGGGGCATTGTCGTCGAAGACGTGGACGGCAACGAGTTCTTCGATTTCTCGGCCGGCATCGCTGTGACCTCGACTGGCCACTGCCATCCCGCGGTGGTGGCCGCGATTCAGAAGCAGGCGGCCGAACTGATCCACATGTCGGGCACCGACTTTTATTACGAGAGCATGGTGACACTGGCGGAGCGGCTGTCAAAAATTGCGCCCATGCCGGGGCCGCACAAGATTTACTACGGCAACTCGGGGGCGGAAGCCATCGAGTGCGCGCTCAAGCTGGCGCGCTATCACACCAAGCGGCAGCAGGTGATCGCATTCCTGGGCGCGTTTCACGGGCGCACCATGGGCGCGCTGTCGCTGACCGCATCGAAGCCCCAGCAGAAGCGGCGCTTCTCGCCGATGGTGCCGGGAGTGACACATGTGCGCTATCCCGATGTTTATCGCGGGTGCGCAGGCGGTCCGCAGGACGCGGAACGGTTTGCGCTCGGATGCGCGCGCTACATCGAAGACAAGCTTTTCAAGACTGTTCTTGCTCCGGAAGAAGTGGCGGCAATTTTTGTCGAGCCGATCCAGGGCGAGGGCGGGTATGTGGTCGCGCCGACGGTGTTCATGCAGGAGTTGCGGCGCATCTGCGACAAGCACGGAATCATGCTGGTCGTAGACGAGGTGCAGAGCGGCATTGGTCGCACCGGCAAATGGTTTGCAGTCGAGCACACAGGCGTTGCGCCGGACATGGTTTGCATGGCCAAGGGCATCGCATCGGGTATGCCGCTGGGTGTCACCATGACTAAAGCCGAGATCATGGACTGGGTGCCGGGATCGCATGCCTCGACGTTTGGCGGGAACCCGGTTTGCATTGCCGCCTCGCTGGCCACGCTCGACGTGATCGAAAGAGAAGGCCTGCTGCGGAATTCGCAGGAGGTCGGCGATCACATGATGAAACGCATGGCGGACTGGCCGAAGAAGCACAGGATTGTCGGCGATGTTCGCGGGCGCGGATTAATGATTGGCGTCGACATCGTGAAAGACCAGAAGACGAAGGAATATGGGAACGCCGAGCGCGATCGCGTGGTGGAATTGGCTTTCGAACGCGGAGTGCTGTTCCTCGGTTGCGGTCCGAGCACGGTTCGCATTGCGCCGCCGCTCATCGTTACCAAGGATGAAGCTGATCTCGCTGTCGATACGCTGGAAGAGTCGATTGCAGCGGTCGAAAAGAGCCTGTAATTCCAAGCCTGGAACCTGGAGGTACGCGATGGGTGTTGTGGAATCGATTTACATTGCCTCAACCGCGGCGGGAGCGACGAGGGCTCTCGACGCGGTGACGGCAATTCCGGGCGTGGGGCTTGAAGGAGACCGGTATGCACTCAAACTGGGCACTTTTTATAAGCCCGATCCGGATCGCGAACTCACTCTGATCGAGGCGGAGGCGATTGATGCTCTGCGCCGCGACTACGGAGTGGAACTGGCTGCGGGGGATGCTCGTCGCAATCTCGTTACGCGCGGTGTCGCACTCAATCATCTGGTCGGCAAGGAATTCACGGTCGGCGATGTCCGCATTCGTGGTATTCGGCTGTGCGAGCCCTGCGGTCATTTGCAGACGCTTGCCGGCATGCCGGTCATTAAAGGGCTGATTCATCGAGGCGGACTGCGGGCACAGATCCTCAGCAAAGGCACCATCCATGCCGGCGACAGAATCGCGTTTCCAGCAGTCGAGACGGCGACCAGCAACCAGTGAAGTAAGAGAAATGGTTGGTATGGGCGATGCTCCAGCCGTCGAAGCGGCGGTAAGCACGTAAGTTGTTGAGAAATAAATACTTTACCTGTAAGTCTTTATTATTCAAAGACCTGGCAAAAATGTCAGCTAAGTCTTTGATTCTGAAAGACCGCTGCCGGGGGGACCGATCAGTTCGAGACATAGGTCCCAACTAAGGTCGCCTTTGCGTGACGGATTGACGACGGATTTAGGAAACACGGATTTGAGAAAGAACGATGAGCGACAAAACACTATGCGAACTCGTGTATGGCAAGGGCGCTCATGTCGATCCTGTCGCTTGCGTCGAAGATCTTTCCGCGGAAATGGCGTCGCGGAGGGTTCCCGCCTATCCACATTCTGTCTGGCAAATCGTGCTGCATATGAATTACTGGATGGATTACGATCTGCGGACAATTGCGGGCGAGAACCCGCCGTATCCGGGCCACGCGATTGAAAGCTGGCCTGAGCATCCCGATCACGCCCAGGACGAGCAGTGGAAAGCTGCGACTTGGCGATTTGGCGAACTGCTGAAGCGAGTGGCGAGACTGGCTGAGTCTGGCTCAGCGGAGCTCGAACGCATCATTGTCAAAGCAGGTCCTGCGAACTCCCAGCGGGAATGTACGGTGCATGCTGCATTGTGGGAAATCGCCGCCCACAATAGTTACCACGCCGGCCAAATTGCGCTGCTGCGGCGACAGGCAGGCGCCTGGCCTCCTGAACGTGGCGGCGACACCTGGTAAAACCCGGCCCGCAAAGACGCGCGGTCTGGGGAATCCAGGATGCTCGTCCGCTGCTTTTCCCAAAATAATTTCGCACGGAAGGAGGCCTTATGCCCCGCTTTACATCTCGTACTATTTTCGCCCTCGTTTTCACCCTGGTGGTTTGGGCCTCGGCCTTCGCCGGCATTCGAGCGGGACTTCGCGCCTATACGCCGGCGAACCTGGCTGTACTGCGATTTCTGATTGCTTCCGCGGTGCTGGCCTTCTATGCGGCGGTGGCGCATTTCCGTCGACCCGTGCTGCGTGACCTTCCGGGATTGATTCTGAGTGGAGCGATCGGAATCACGTTTTACAACCTGGCGCTGAACTACGGTGAGACGCGCGTGACGGCGGGCGCGGCCAGCTTACTGATTGCCTCGACGCCCATTTGGACGGCGCTGGCGGCACGATTCTGGCTGCACGAAAAGCTCAACGCGATTGGATGGGTAGGCGTGCTCGTGAGTTTCGGCGGAGTCGCCCTCATCGCCAGCGGAGAAGGAGAAGGCATTCGCCTTTCGACGCAGGCGCTCATCATCCTGGCGGCAGCCATCACATCTGCAATCTATATGATTCTGCAGAAGCACTACCTTGGGCGCTACAGTGCGTTGGAGTTCACGGCGTATTCCATCTGGTCGGGAACGCTGCTGATGCTGCCCTTTGCGGGCGGGTTCCTGCACGCGTTGCGAATTGCTCCGGCCGGAGCCACGGCTGCTGTAGCTTACCTCGGCATTTTCCCGGGAGCGCTTGCTTATGTCGCGTGGGCGTATGTGCTTTCGCACGGCGCGGCGGGGCGCACGGCGACGCTGCTGTACGCGATTCCAGTGATCGCGATTGGGATTGCGTGGATCTGGTTGGGCGAAGTGCCGAAATCGATTTCGCTGGTCGGAGGCGCCATCGCCCTTGCGGGTGTGTTGCTGGTGAACACCATCGGCAAAGAGAAGCCAGTTGCCGCGGCCAAGCCGCTTGTTCCAAATGCAGCGAGCTGAGGTGTTTTGAATTGATTTCCACAACCTGATGCTGCCTGCAAATGTACCAAAGTCGCGGTGATGAGGGTCACGGTCGAGCACGATCCGGACCGCTACTGTCAAATGGAGTAGTTCGATTCCATGTTGGCAGGACGTCTCACCCAAACGGCGTTGCGCGTATTGGACTGGCTGGCGGCAAAAACTCTTGCGCCGGATCGAACAGCAGAGCATTTGCAGACCGGCCGTCTCGGCGAGGAAGATGCTTACTTCTTTCTTCGCCGGCGCGGCTATACCATGATCGCCCGCAATTACCGTTCGCCGAATCATCGCGGGGAACTGGATCTGGTCGGCTGGGATGGGGATGTCCTGTGTTTTGTCGAGGTGAAGACCCGGACGACGCGCGCGGTCAAGCCCGCGGAGGCCGCCGTCGACCGTGATAAACAAGAGGATTTGCGGCGGGTTGCGCAGGATTTCCTTCGCCACATGCGGGTTTCGTGCCACTCGCGGTTTGACGTGATCGCCGTATACTACGATTGCGGCTTCAGCCAGCCCTCATTCGAACTGTTCCAAAATGCGTTTCCTGTGGCGTACAATCATAGATTCGCTCGTTCCCATTGAAAGGACTCTGAGTACGTGCCCGAACTAAGAAAAGACCCCATCGTGGGCCGGTGGGTGATTATTTCGACGGATCGCGCCAAGCGGCCTACCGACTTTGTGCGCGAAGCAATGAGGATCAAGGGCGGGTTCTGCCCGTTTTGCTACGGTAATGAGAGCAAGACGCCGCCCGAGATTCTGGCCTACCGTCCCAGCACAAACGGAAGCACGCCCCAAAAAGACAGCCCGGGGTGGACCGTGCGGGTCGTGCCCAATAAGTTTCCGGCGCTCGGCATCGAAGGCAATCTGAATAAACAGGCCGAGGGCATGTTCGACAAGATGAACGGGGTGGGGGCCCATGAAGTCATCATTGAAACGCCGGACCACAACATGAGCCTCGCCATGCTGCCGCCCAAGCGGATTGAGGACGTGCTCTGGGCATTTCGGGATCGAATTCTCGACCTGAAAAAGGATCGGCGCTTCAAGTACATTCTGCTCTTCAAGAACCACGGGGAAGCGGCGGGCGCCTCGCTCGAACATTCGCACTCGCAGTTGATTGCGCTGCCCATTCTGCCGATTTATGTAGTCGAAGAACTGCAGGGTGCGAAGCAGTATTACATCTATAAAGAACGGTGCGTCTTCTGTGACGCCATCCGACAAGATCTCGAAAACGGTACCCGCATCGTCGCCGAAAACGAGGACTTCGTAACCCTGGCACCCTATGCTCCGCGGTTTCCGTTTGAGACGTGGATTCTACCGAAGCGTCACGAGTCGGCGTTCGAGAATTCGTCTTCGCACATGTTCGAAAATCTGGCAAAGGCGCTCAAGTTGCTGCTGATGAAAGCGGACCGGGTGCTCGACAACCCGCCTTACAATCTGGTGGTGCATTCTTCGCCGGCGCAGGATCCAACCAACGAGCACTATCACTGGCATATCGAATTCATGCCCAAGCTGACGAAAACGGCAGGATTTGAGTGGGGGACCGGTTTCTACATCAATCCCACACCGCCCGAAGAGGCCGCGAAGTTTTTGCGCGAGGCGAGCGTGGAAGATGTGGCGCCGCAGACGGTGGTGACGAGGTAGGGAACTGAAGTAACTTCGTCCACTCGCGACGTGACGTCTATTATCAAGGCATCATGCGGGTACTAGCGTTGCTATGCGCGCTGACTTTGTTTTGTTGCTCGGTGTCGCTGGGCCAAACGCATCCCTCTACAAGTCTCTCAGCCTTAGCTAGTCCCTTGACTCGTCTACGCTCCAAGATTCCGGTCGAGCCGCCACCAACTCTCACCGTAGAGGCCATCGCCGGTCACTTCACAAGTACCCCAGATGAGCTTGGACGGAGAGTTGGCCCCTTCCTCAGCGGCAACGATCTCTATCTTTTCCCTGATGGTAGCTATCTTTATTGCGAATGGGCAGATATCCATCCGGTTACGATTCGAGACAAGGGAGTTTGGGTTATATCTGGAGGCGCACTTAGACTGACGTCCGATTCAGACATTACATGGAGTCCAGGTGCCGAGCGCCGCTACGTGCTTGTACGCCGACCTTCACACGCCGATGAGATTCTCGCCATTGGGGTGAGTAGCGATCTTCCATACTTCGAAAAACATGCAAACGGCGATCCTGAGTTGATGCTACTAATAGTCTCAAAAGCGCGAATTACTGGAA